>JAABUS010001013.1_pt1 | contig 65535 bp, 69 predicted proteins | sample 5560161 | NCBI WGS metagenome assembly JAABUS01 (sample SAMN10711885, study PRJNA513376) | rock metagenome | isolation source: Antarctica rocks | place: Antarctica: Victoria Land, Trio Nunatak nord | collected 2016-01-04
ACCTGCGTCTTTTTCCATGATTTTGAAAGCGTTGAAGTCGCCTGAGCCGGCTCTAGAATTGCCGTCATAGAAAGTATCGAGCTCGAGCACGTCTAGTAGAAATTCGGGGCGGGTGACGAAGTGATCGAAGGGGTCGATGACGAATCGACGCGCCAAGACGATCGTCGTCGAAATCGATGAGAGCGTCATCGATCTCGATGACGGTTGAAAATAAGAGATAGAATTGCTTTTAAAACAAGATTAATACTTTTGCATCTTGTGCATTCATCTTTCATTTATATGAGATCATTATTTCAAAGAATAAAAAGAATGAGAAAATGTTTTTCAAGAATAATGAGGCAAAAAACTAAAAACTTTCATTAAAGACGCGATAAAAAATGTGTTAATTTCTTTAATGATAAACATGTCAGATAATTCTTTTGCTTCTGAATCTTTGACTATTAAATATGTACTTTCTAGCAATAAAATTAGTTACTCATTAAAATCATTGATTGATATCAAAGCTGCTGACTATTCATTTATTGATAAAGTAATTGCACAGATTGTTTATAATCAGTTGCAAATTAAGTCTTTGACTTTGATTAAAGCGAAAACAATTCAAGAATTCGATGATCATTATGTTAAGAAACTCATTACTCATGTCATTTATTTGAATCTAACTGTTCAAGATCATATAATTGACACAGCTTTTATGTTAATCACTTGATTAAATCAACATTAAATGATTCTTGAAAAAACATGAATGAACAAAATTAATTTAGTAATTGATATGTAAATTGATTTTCTTTGTTTTTTGAATTTCAATTGTACTAGTCAGAAATTAATTACTTTATTCTCAAGCAATAAATCAATCACAAAATGAAAGAACTTAACTTTTACTCATATACTGAAGAGATTTTTCACTTTCATTACATTTCAATTCAATCAAAACAAGAAGTTCATTGAACAGTTAAAATAACGTAACGTGACTTTGATTAACATTGATTTGAAGTCAATGTTCAGTTTAAAATCAGTTTATTTCAGTTTAAAATTATTCTGTTTCAGTTCAATCAATATAGTAATGATAAAGACAGCAACATATAAAATGTTAATTAAATGATCAAATATCAAAATCTTTGCTGTTATCATCTTGAAAATCAATTGACTCATAATTACAGTTGAAAACAAGTCTGAAAAAGTGAATCTGCATGAGTTTTCTTACATTGAAGTTTTTAAGCAAGTTAAGATCAAGCTTCTCTTTAAATATCATGACTATTTAAACATCTTTGATTGAGCAATAATCAATCAATTATCATTGCATCATTTCTATGATCATAAAATTGAGTTGATCAATGAAGAAACATTTTCTTGAAGCAAATTATATTAGATGTTTAATTACAAGCTTCAGAAGATAAAGAAGTATTTGATTAATTATTTAAACAAAGAATTTATTTTTTTCAGCTTTGCATCATACATTTCACTCATTTTGTTCATTGAAAAGAAAGATAATAGTTTGCATTTCTGTCTTGACTACAGAAAGCTTAATGCTTTAATCAAATGAGATTATTACTCTTTGTCATTGATAGATGAGACTTTCACTCATATACAAGAAAGTAAGTATTTGACTTAATTAAACATTATTATCACATTCAACAAACTATGCATGCATTCAAATAACAAAGATTTGACTATCTTTATTATCTTCTTTAACTTATATAAATATCATGTAATGCTCTTTAAATTAATCAATAAATCTGCATTTTATCAACATTATATAAACAATGTGTTGTTCAAGTATTTACATCAGTTTTATCAGATTTATTTAAATGACATTATCATTTACAGCAAGATCTTGAAGAAATACAAGTGACATGTATGATTAATCTTGAATAAACTATGAGAAGCTGATCTACAGATAAACATCAATAAGTGCAAGTTTCATGTTCAGAAAACTATCTTTTTAAAACTTTTAATATCAATTAAAGAATTGAAGATGAATTCGCAAAAGATGCAAGCAGTCATTGATTGATTTACACTCAATAATCTCACTCAGATGCAGTTTTTCATTGACTTCTGCAATTTCTATCAACGCTTCATCAAGAACTTTTCAAAGATTATTCATTCAATGATTCAACTCATTCAAAAGAAGATCATATTTGAATGAAATGAAGTTTATCAAATTATTTTCAATTATATGAAGAAATGTATGATTGAAACTTTTATACTACGTCACTTTAATTAAACTTGTAAGATTATTCTTGAAATTAATTCATTTAACTACGTCAATGATGAGATTCTCTCTTAATATGATAATGAAGAAGTATTACATTTAATTGTCTTCTATAGCAAGAACATGTTTTCTGCTGAATGTAACTACAAGATATATGATAAAGAATTGCTGATTATCATTTAAGTATTTAAACATTAATGACTTGAACTGAAGTTAACTGACATTTTTATCAAGATGTTCATTGATCATCAAGCACTCATTTTGTTGATGAAAGATAAAGAGCTGAGCAAACATTAAATGTGCTAAGTTCAAAAGTTCATTAATTTTAACTTCAGAATAATGTATCAATTTGACAAACAGAACATTAAGATTAATGCATTAACTCATTAAGTTAACGTCGTGCTCAGAGATTCAGAAGATAAGCATATTCATTATCAATAAATCACTATTTTAACTTTGAATTGAATGAAAATTGCTGATTTAAAGAAGAACATCAGTGAATCAATTTATAAACAAATTCATAAAATTAATGAGATCAACGAGAATTGTATGCTACTTCGCGAAGTAATAGCAAAAGATGAAACATAATATAAAAATATCAAATTGAAGAATTGTTGAACTCAAAATGAAATTTTGTATCATAATAATCAGTTATGAATCTCATTCAATGAGTTTTTACAAATGAATCTGATTCATGAGATGTATGATCAATCATCAGTTGATTATTCTGATATTCTTAGAACTGTGAAAGTCATAAAGCAAAACTATTATTGATCATTCATGTGAAAAATGATAGATTGATATATTCAAAACTGTTATATCTGTCAACGTTTAAAGACATTTAAAAATAAATTAAATGACTTACTTCAATCTTTATTAATATTTGAACAGTGATGATGAAATATAACAATGAACTTCATTATTAATTTATTTGATTCAAGCGAGTACAACGTTATTTTGATGATCATCTGCAAATTATTAAAAGAAAGACATTATATTTCTTGCATCACTAATGATGAAGATATTACTGTCAAAAAGACAGCTGAAATACTGATTTAATGAGTATATTGAACTTATGATTTATCAAGCTTCATAGTATCTGATTGAAATTTGTAATTCATCTCTATACTATGAAAGTTTCTTTGCAAATGACTGAGCATTTTTCTTTAATTGTTCATCATTTATCATTTTCAAATTAATGATTAAAGTGAATGAGTCAATTAGAACGTAGAATGATATCTTTAATTCTTCTATTTATATATGCAGAATGATTGATTTAAGTGACTACTCATGATTAAGTTTATTGATAATAACATCTTGTTTTCAGTCATCTTCTTAATTCTCTTCTTCATGAATAAGAACTTTCATTCTTGTATGAGCTTTGATTCTGACATCATTGAGTATGAAAACATTTGCAAATGCTTGTAGATTATCAAAGTTGAAGATATATTCAATCATATGAACAAGATGTTAATCTTCGCTTGCGAAGCTCTGATTAAAACATAAGAACGAATGATGAAACAAACTAATAAACATAGAAAGAAAATTAATTACAAGATTGAATCAAAGATGTTTCTGAATGAAAGAAACATCATTACAGCGAGACTCTTCAAAAAGCTAAATGACAAGATGCTTAATTCATTCAAGATTACAGATTCTGTTAACTTTTTTTATAAATTGAAACTATCAGATACTATGTATATACATGATGTATTTCATTCAGAGCTTCTTCATTCTGTCATTAATGATTCTCTGTCTGATCAGAAGAATGAATCTTCAAGATCAATAATGATAAACGATAAGAACAAATAAAAGATCAACAATATATTGAACTTTCAATGATATTGAAGACAACTTCAATATTGAGTTAAATGAAAGAACTATGACAATGATCTCAACTGATATAATGCTAATGACGACGAATTTATGAATGCTCAAAAAATGATTAATGACTTTCATATTAAATATTCAACAAAAGCGCATTAAGAAATAACATTCATGCAAACATGAATAGTCAAGAAAAGAACATAATGTTATGATTTTAGTTTTCATTTATTCTTTCTACATCTGCAATTTGTAAAGAATGACAGAGACAGATTTTAATGCTTTTAGCAATTAATATTTCAAATATTCATTTAATCTTATGTCTCAGATTTGCGTCACTTTTAGCTGATGCATATTCATAAAAGCATCAATATTCTTAACATTTTTAGCATTTTTAACATTCTCATAAGCGTAGTATGCATCTTTATCATTTAATTCAATAAACATAACTATTTTAACATTTGTAACATTGATATGTAGTTGCAATGTTGAATAATTAATGATTGATTTGACTATTTAAATAATAGCTATTTAATATATGCATTAAGAAAGTTAATAAGAAAGTCAATGAGAAAGTTAATGAGAAAGTTAATGAGTAAACTAAAGAGATAGAGAGTTATGTAAAATGATTGATAAAGTCATGTTTAAAGCTTGATAAAAAACAAATTTGATTCTTGATTATGAAGTAATTTGAAGCTTGATGAAAAGTTATGTAGAGAATCATGAAGAAAGTCATGTAGAAAGTCATGTAGAAAGTCATGTAAAAAGTCATGTAGTAAAAAGATCAGTAAATAACTTGATCAAAAGATCAGTAGAAAGCTTACTAGTAGAAAGATCAATAGAAAGATCAATAGAAAGATCAATTGAAAAATCAGTAGAAAGCTCATTAAATGACTTGATCAAAAGATCAGTAGAAAGATCAGCAAGAATGCTTAATAAAGAAACATGAAAAGTGCTTGATAAAGAGTTATGAAGAGTGCTTGATAAAGAATCATGTAGAAAGCATTGTTTGATTTGTGTTATGCGCTTGATCAACATGTATTTTGAAGCATGTAGAATGTTTGATAAAGCATTTGATAAAAAGTTCAGTCGATAGCTCAATAGATAGCTCAGTAGAAAAATTGATAGAAAGATTGATAAAAAGATTGATAGAAAGATTGATAGAAAGATTGATTGAAAGATCAGTAGAAAGCTTACTAGTAGAAAGATTAATAGAAAGATCGATTGAAAGATCAGTAGAAAGATCAGTGAAAAGCTTAGTAGAAAGCATTGTTTAAAGCATTGTTTAATGTATTTTGTGCACTTGATCAACGTATTTGATAAAGCGTTTAATAAAGCATTTGATAGAAAGTTTGATAAAGAGTAGAATGACAAGTAAATAAGTGAGTAAATAGATGAGTAAAGTGAAGAGTAAATGAGCGAGTAGAATGAAGAGTAAATGAGTGAGTAGATAAATGAGTAAAGTGAAGAGTAAATGAGTGAGTAAAGTGATGAGTAAATGAGCGAGTAGCTAAACAAGTAGAATGAAGAGTAAATGAATGAGTAAAGTGATGAGTAAATGAGCGAGTAGTTAAATGAGTAAAGTGAAGAGTAAATGAGTGAGTAAATAAATGAGTAGAATGAAGAGTAAATGAGCGAGTAGATAGATGAGTAAATGAGCGAGTAAATGAGCAAGTAAATGAGTGAGTAAATAAATGAGTAGTAAACTGAATGCAATGAAAGAAATGAAAGTAATGAAAGTAATGAAGATGATAAAAATGATGAAAGCGTGATTCAGTTCAATGATATATGAACAAATGCAGATTCAGTTCAACGATATATGAAATGATTGCAAATTTTATTTATAAAATCTGATCATATTCAAATGAGCTCAGCTAAAATCTTGACTTTATCTCACTTTAAGTGACAAATGTTTCTTTAACTAAACTCAATAATTCAGTTCATTTCTCAAACTATGAATGTACTCTTCATCTTGATTTTATTCTAATTGAGTCTAGTGAGCATTCAAGCTAAAAATGATGTCATTGAAACTCTGCATCATATGTGTAAAATATTAACTCAATCGAATCTAGCACAGAACTGAGAAACATACATATAAGAATTGAGTTCTTTTCTGTAAATACTTTTCTTTCTTAGTATTTATTTATTAGTTAAATGATATTCATATGACTCACTTTATGCTGATCTTTAACAGTAAGTGAGAAGATTTAAATAATTTCAATATCAGCTTTTTAAATGTAATAATAAATAATTGAATTGAATTCTTGAATTTCTCATATAAAGAATTATCATGAAATAATGTAAAAATAAATGTCAAGAATTTGAAATCTTTTTGCATATATTAAAAGCATTACATCACTAGAATTTTATACTTACAGAACTTTCACATCAAATGATCAGATTTTTTTTAAATTTGATATTGAAAATATTTTTTCTTAAACAATAACAACGATGATTTCTCTTTATACTTTGCGTGAAAAAAATTGTCTTGTACAAGTAAAAACTGATGTATGCATCAATGATTTTGCTTTTTGCATGTTTATGAAACTCTACGTGTCTATCAAAAGCTTTATTCTACTCATTGAAGCTTGAAATAGTTAAATACTCTTTCATCTCGTTGAGCTTCGAGAAATCGAGTAGAAATTGAAAATTGACTTCAAGCTAAACTGATCATTAAGTCGAGTTTTCATATTTACATTCTGACTCAACTCAAGTACTCATATTGAACATTTCAACTCAACTTAAATACTCAAGTTGAACATCTTGATTCAACTTGATATTGATCTTAAGTCGAGTCAGAACTCGCTGACTCAACTCAACTCATTAAGCAATTGAATATAACATCAAGAGAGCTAAATATAGAAATTTTTCCGATTTTTCACCTTTGCATTATCTTTTTGCATTATCTTTTTGATAGAAAGTCATAAAGAGAAACATGAAGAGAAACATGAAGAAAAACATGAAGATCATTTGATAGAGAACTTTGATAAAAGACTATGATAGAGAGCTTTGATAAAAGACTATGATAGAAAGCTATGATAGAAAGTCATGACAAGAAACTATGAAAACTGTTTGATAAAGAGCTTTGATAGAGAACTATGATAGAAAGCTATGATAGAAAGTCATGAAGAAAAGTCATGAAGAAAAGTCATGAAGAAAAGTCATGAAGAAAAGTCATGAAGAAAAGTCATGAAGAAAAGTCATGAAGAGAAGCTATGATAGAAAGTCATAATAGAAAGTCATAATAAAATATCTATTTATCTACTTCATGTCTTGACGAGTCGAGTCGAAAATTTCAAGTCGATACTCAATTTCAACTCTCTGACTCAACTTAATTACTTGAGTCGAACATCTTGATTTAACTCAAATACTCAAGTTAAGAATTCTGACTCAAATTGAGTCTTGATGAGTCGAGAACTCAACTCGATCTTGATGACTCAACTTGATGCAATCAGTCTACTTTGAGCTCGACTCAATAATCATTATCACTAAGCTTCAGATTTTAACATCTGCTGTAATACTAGTCAGTCTATAATTGTTATCGAATGCAAGCGATTAACGTACTGAGTCAGCATCAATGATATGCTCAGTAGCATAACTTCTAGCAGAAGCGCATCTCTCGATCTTATGAAATTGAAAATTGTTGTCTTCATCATTTTGTCATCATTATCATTCTTCTTCTCGACGAGTCTGACTTTGCATCTGAGCATATTCTCATGTGTTTGCGAATTCTCGCGCATCATCAATATGTTAACAAAGCATAATACACAATTCTGAAACAGCAACTCAATAGTGTAAAGAATTTCAATTTGAGAAAAGAGCTGTTCAATGCTCAGATATAAAATGAGAAATGATGAAGAATAAACGAGTGTTACAGAGTGAAATGCGTGAATAAGAAAGAACTCGATGACAGAATTGAGAACAAAAAAGATGTAAAGTCAGAGAGATTTTGTTGATGAAGAAGATAAGAAACGTTAATGTTGTAGCAAGAGAACGAGCAGAGTTAAAAGAATAATAAGAAGAGCTGTTGAAATAGAACGTGTTAGTATTTACAGAGCAAAATGATATATGAAATGAACATGTTGATGTGAGTTCACTCGAAAGTAGCAGAGTGATTTGATGATGCAAAGTTTGAAGATTGAAATCATTCATTCTGAACTTTTCAATTAGCTTCAGTGATTTGAATGCAATGAGAAGCAGATGTATTTACACATCAAAGAACATTATATTTGAATGAGAAACTACTGAGAAAGAATGAGAATACTGAGAGTTTGACAATATATAACTGATACATATGCATCAAGTGTGAAGTTCTTGAAATATATTTCTAGAGTAGATTATAGCACATCGAAAGATATATCATGCACATTCAGCAAACAAATTATATCATTCACACAGTCGCATGTACACAATGTGTCAAACGTCAACAAGAATGTAAACTGTGTGATCACTTTAACGCGAAAGACTCAACAATACATCATTCGACTACAAGAATGATTTTTATGATGAAGAACATGAATCTGACATGAAAGAATATAAGATATATTCAGTTGCAACTGATGTTCACATGCTCAAGTATAAATTACTTTTTCATGTTTATAGATGACGTAAGAATTAGACTTTTCAAAGATAAATAAAAGTTTACTAAGTACAGTAATTGACGTCTAGACTCAAGAAAGAAAGCAGCGAAACTCAAAACTAGATTCTCATACTTTCACATTCACGAAGCAGAAGTTCTTACAATCATGTCAAATTGATTGATCATGTTGTAGAAATAGTCACACGACTTACAGACTTCTTCTCATTATGCAATGTAAATCATGAAGCAGAAAGTAAGTGACTGTACTTCTGTTGATTTTATTGCAACGACATTGAGTTTTTCTATTTACAGTACACTAAATTCTGCTGCTGTGTGACATGAAAGTTAGAAATGTCATGAAAAATGTTCAATATTAATGCGTGCTTCGAACGTTTCTGATTTCTCATGCAGCAAAAGTTGAATTCTGTCACTGTTCAAAGCATGCTGATCATTATCAAGTCAGCTTTTCACATTAAATGATGTAATGAAGATAGCAAATCTATAACTCTCTTTCTCATTGTGAATTTGATAACAGTGTGAGTTGCATACATTTATATCATTTAGAAACTTACTTCTTTTATTAACAGCATTTTTTTTGACAATCTTGCTGAATATGACATTCTTCTTTTATGACATTCTTGCAAGACATTTTTCATCTGAAGTGCTTAAATCAAACTTTGTTAATTCATCAACTCAAGCTTTTATCATGAAAGCATTAAAGAAAACATTCATGAGTCTTATGCTAATTACTTTGATCATATGAATCTACGTTCGAAGTAATGTTAACAAGCAGTGAGAATGAAATGATTGTGAGCTTTTGATCAGTTTAGTGAAATGAGTATCAACAGCTAACACTAAGTAAACACTTGCATTGTTGCTGCAATATGAAATTATCAAAGTTTGATATTAAAATAATATTGACTTGAAACAAAGTGAGATAATAGCACATATGATTGATTACACTTAAAGTAGATTCACTTACTATTTGAAGAATTTCGCAGCTGATTTCTACTTCTAGTGATCAATGTCAACTTCAAGCGTCATTTTTATAATATTTGAGCTGTGATTCTACTAAGCATCAGAAACTCTTGAGTACGACTTTCTATTTCTTGAAGACTCGTAGAGTTTCTCTGCAATAACATGCAATAAATTCTCTTTGTCAATGATATCATATATTCATGAATCATCTTCTTTGCTTGAATTTTTATTCTTCTTCTCTATCTTTGCATATTCAGCACTGATAGAATCATTTGCATTACTGTATGAGTTAAGTTCATCTTTTAAGCTCTCTTTTACATCGCTACTCTCTGCGTTGATATTGATCAACTTGTGAAATGCTATGATCTTTTGCAAATTTCTAAACAGTTTTGTCTCAATGTTGCATGATCTGTCGTTATCATGACTAGTATAGTCAACGTAGTTTGCAACTCTTATGTGCTTTTATTGCTTCTATATTGTATTACACAGCTTCAGCTGAGCTTTAAATGAAAACTGAGTTTGATAGTTGCATTTGCTTGAGATTTGATGTATGTTATATCATCTTTTATCATACATGTGTAAGACTAGAACTAACAAATCAAAATAATAAAGCTTGTGCAACAAGTCTTGCACGACTGATTAACTTTCAACTTCACAAGTATGAGTTTGATATGCTGTGAATTTAAGCAAAAAATGCAAAGTTCACGTAAGTTTATGAAAGCTCGTCTCGATCTTTCTTTCAAGAAAATCTTTGTGAACTTTTAAGTTAAGAACTTAATTCTCTTTTCTTAAATAACTTTTAACAAGATTGCAGCATTGTTGAGATCAACATCATCATCATCATTGTCTGTATCTTCATCTTTCTCATCTTCTTCATCAAAATCAAGACGTTATTCTTCACTCTTCTGATCATGATTTGCTCTTGCATTCTCAGCACTAGTCGTGACAGCAATGTTTTTCACGCTGATGACTCAGTGAAGCTACATGATGATCATATCAGACTCAATGATGACAGCACGTTTGAATTGCAAGATGAAGAAAAATTCAGAAGCATGAGTAGAGTAGTAGTGTCAAAGAAAAATAGCGTTGTGAATAAGATTTCAAGAGCTGAGAATTCTTCAGAGAAATATGAGAAGAAAATGAGAATTATGAGAACTTTGAATTATGATGTTGAGACACAGATTCAAGATTGCATATGATTAGCGCGATAGTTGTGATAATCAAGTGAAGAGTAGCAATTGCAACGTTGAAGAAAGAAACTGTTTATTTATACATCTATATACATTATGTTGCTACATTACACAGCAAGTGAAATGAAATCAGATGAAGTGTGATACTTGAAGTAAACATGTACAGAGTGAATGTTACTCACGACATCATCATGAAAGTTCTACTGATGACTTTTCATCATATTGATTTCGTTCACGCTTTATTCAAGTACAAAGTATTCACTGTCATGATCAACATCTTTAGAATATAATTTGCTCTGAAAGCATCAGTTGTGTTCAGAAAATATCTGAAGATCAAACGACACGTTTCAATAATGAAGCTATGAGAACTGAGCTTCTTTATCAATTGACATGACTTTGAAGTTATATTTTCATCTTTTTTCTAGCTCTGCTCATTACGCTCTTTAAGAGATAAATCTACTTGCTTGCTATCTGCAATATAATCGAGATCAAAATTGTTGTACTTCGTCTCATTCTTACTCATTGAAACACTTTCGCTGTTTACAAAATAAAGATCTTTCGTGATCTTAATCTGTCTTTATCTCATCTTCTTTTCATTTCTCTTTTCAAAGTTCGTGTTCTTCAAAAATCATTTTACACTCTGCTTGATTCTCTTGTTCATACTCACTCTCAATTTATAATTGAGAATACGCATGATCTTCTTTTCATTCAGCGTTCTCATCATCATGCTAAATTGAATTCTCTTTCTCATCATATTCAACTGTTTCATTTCTTAACTCATCATTTACATGATTCACTCGCTCACTCACTTTATCAACAACTTCACAAGCATTGAAATAATAATCACATCTTTCGTTTCAATTGAGTGTCTTGCAGCGACAGCAATCTTTCGATTGAACTTTCAGAACAGCATTCGCTTATTATTCATCACATTGAAATTCTCTTCATTCATTCTCTTTCTCTCTGATATCAACTTCTCTCACACGTTCAGCAATCACTTCGCTGCGCGCATCTTTGCATTCATCAAGTTCTCAATGTACACATAGTTGTACTTGTTTTGACTCTTTCTCATCTGAAACTTCGTTTATTTCATCTGTGTTACTGTTAGCATCTTTGCTAAGAAATGTCGATCTCGCTCATTGAAACAGAGTGCAAGTCGTAAAAAGATGATCAGCATGAAGACATTGTTCTCTGTGCAATTGATAACAAGAATCTCTTTCTTCGCAGTCACTTTAGTGAGAGTGTAGACACATTTTTGAAAGAAAGATTGCAGAATCAAAAGTGTTTTGTTGACGTTGACAAGATTGATCAGATTGTCGTGAATGACAAAGAAGATAAAGATGTAAATCAAGATCTTTGTCATTCTCATCTTTTTTGCTGTCATCAGTAAATTTCTCGTCTCATTGACAATGATTATTTCAAACTTGAATGAAACAATGATCATAAAGTCAGAACTCACGATGTGAAAGATGATGATCAAGCGAGTGATGTGCATGATGACGAAGACAATGATGATGAACGAGATGTTGCAGACGTGATAAATGACGTCATTCACATGATTGTGAGAAGTGTCAACGTCTATGACGTGAAATTCGCAGTTGAGATTGATTGAGAGAATGTGAATGATAATATGATAGATGACAAAGTTGCAGCTCTTGATTACAAGAATAAGAATGAAAGATGATGAAGACATGATTGATTGTTGAGATAAAGAATGAACAGAGTGAGAGAGTGATTGAGAAGAGAATGATGAATTGTATGAAAGAGAAAATAAAGTTCTTTTTCGCGAGAAAAGATTTAGAAAGATAGCTGTGACATTGTGCAATGATTCAACAGCAATGAATGTCTGATAATGATTACGTTACAGATTCTGTGCAGCTGCTGTTTTATAAGAAACACAGAAACAATAATGTTACAGTACAAGTGTTTGATAATATCATACACGTTGAATCATTTACATTTTGAATATTGATAGAGTCAAGATAAGACTTGATACAGCAATTATCTTACATGCGCTTGTACATACAAAGAAGAGCACATGTATGATCAGCACTATCAGACGTTGAAAAGCAACTCAGTTCATGTAAATCACGTTTTTCTGCAGCGTTGCAACGAGACTGAACATTGCATTAGTCAAAAGTCTCTTACTTAACAAGAATTATTTGTATGAAATGATAAATAAGCTATATCTGAACAGATTCAACAATGCTCAAGATGTTTTCACTTCGAGTTTGAACTTTTAAAGCAAGTCATGATGACTTTTTCAAAGCTTTTAATTCTTGTCTCACTAATGTATTTTAATGTTCAACTTGCAATAAAAACACTTGAGACGTGTGCAACTTAGTTTTATGTATCGTATGCTTCAGTAATTCTGCAAGCAGAAGATAAACATTCAATTACTAACATTGATTTACTTTACAATATTTGATTGTCACATGTACTAGAACTAGTCAATTTGAAGTGAGCAATAGAAATTTATTTGAAATTCAGCGTAATTCTCACTCAATCTTATGTCATTCTTTTACATCGACATTTGATAGCTGAAATCTAAATAATGACATATGTTCATCGTAGAAATGAATGAAGCATCGTCGCTGATGACAAGATCTTTGAGTAAACTCATTGAGTGATGAACTAACTACATAAGAAATCTCGTTGAGCTAAATTTGCTTCTACAGACTTTAAGTAAACAATAAAATTGTCTTTTAAAAATTCACAACTACATCGTTTCATGAGTGATATGCATAGCGAACGCACTGATGAAGCAAAGCTTCAAGCGAGAAGAGTTACTGTTCATTCGCTGATTGTTGCTTTGATGCTGAAGATTGCATTGATTGACTGAGATTGTGCATTGCATCTTGAGCTGTGAACATGTGACGTGAATTGTTGAAGCAACATAGAGATATGAGAAAGCAGAGATTAAGCAATCAAAGTCTTTAAGAGACGCGAAATCTAGAATATTGATCAATTTCTCATGCTTTTAATCATCTCAACTTAAGTATTTGCATTTTAAAGACGTTTTGACTTTTGCAGTCATCACATGATGTTCTTGCAGCAATGACAATCTTTGATTTTTGTTTATCATGTCTTTTTCTAAGTATCATGTATTTACTAAACAGCATTGATTGTCTTGCTTGCAACTACTCTGCGACGAAAAAAATAGAAATGCTCATCAAAGTTCTTCTCGTCAGTTCACAAAATCTTTTATGACTACTTCTTGAAAACACTTTTACATCATTTATCAAGTCAATATTCGACGAGATTAACTTGATGAGATTCAATATTCATGCTTGAATCTTTTATGACAAGAGTTGAATTCATCTTGAAATTGATGATTACTTCATGCTTATAACATCTGACAAGAATTAATTTTACGTCTGCAATGCAAAGACTTTGAATGAGATTCTTCAGCATCATAGCGATTTTTCGCGATCTTTGAAGCTGCTGAGTAAGCAACTTTTTGATTCAATCAAATGTATCATATTGAATTTTATGTACAGATATGCTCAACATTTTTGAATCTAATGTCTTGACTGCATGTAGTCTTATCTGTCATTCTGTCTTCTTTCTAACATCAGTCATAGATAGAAGAATTCAAGTGACAGCGACAACGTAAAATTACAGGCATGTCATTCAATGAATGAAACAGTAAACTCGTATGAATCGAATTGATTCGACAAGTCAAAAAGATACTTCAACACTGAGTATCAAGTGATTCTTCAATAACAGAGACAGCAAAGAATATGCAAACACTTTTTCTACACATTCTTTCTGACGCAGACTTTGACAAGTTCTACTCTTTCAACAGCTCAATTGAATCATCAAAACTAAGACACATGTTCAATTATTGAGATTCTCTATCGCTAATACTTGAAAACATTCTACTTATCTTTATTTTCGACTTAAACATCTTTATTTTGCGCTATTTATCTGAAAGCTGAGCTTGCATAAATCAAGCAATAATTGACTTCAAATCATACATGCAAGACATGTACAAGAAAGAGAAGCATCTTCTCAACAGTGATAAGTCAGAGACTGATAACATTGTCATCTGTCTTGTGCAAGCTTTCAAGATTGCAACAACAAGTCTAGAAAATGTTAGTACACTCAAAGTTCTTCAGCATTCAAAAACGAAATCTAAGAAACTCATTGAATCAGAAGTGTATGACAATATCTTCATGTATAATTTTGTTGATCACGACACGACAGCTATCACTCTAAGCTAAACTCTGTATCTTCTTGTCGCTCATCTCGAAGTTCAAGACTGAATCTTTGAAGAGATCAATCTTTACATTTCAGACGTTGACTTCACGTTGAAGTCATACGACGTCATATTTTTGAAGTTGAAGCGCTGTTTCGTCGTTCTGATATATTCTCTTATATTTTTCAAAACTCTCTCTCTGCATACATAACACTAAAATTCTGATCTCTGCGTCTAGCTTGAAGTTCTTCGTCTATACAACTTTCTAACAAACATCATAAAATTCATTGACGGAAATTCTCAAACTCTAACTACTCATCTTCTCATCATTTCTCTCAATACTAACATCATACTCAACACTGAAGTCGTTCACACTCATTTTCGTTACTGAAACGCAACTGACTCATTCATCTGATGATCTCAATGCTGAATTCTATTCTTGTCACATAATTTTCTCTTTTTCTTCACTTTCATCATCTTCTCATCTTTTTCACAATCAAATCAATCGAATTCAAACTTTCTCAGTTCAATCACACTCATCACTCTGCTTGAATTCAAGTCTCTTTACTTATTGTTCTCAGAAATTTACATCTTTTGATTCAATGATATACACATCTGCTTCAACAAGAAGTTCAATCAGATTGAGTTCATAGTCGTCATTATAGCGCTCTTCAATCAACGATGAGTCAACTTGATCTTGAAAGAGAGCGAGAGTATGACAATGATGAGAAAGTGAGCGAGAAAGTGTGTCAGAAATAGTGTCATGATCTTGTTGCTGCAAATGCGCAGAAGTGAGAGCGTGAAGCTACAATGACTTGCGTGATGATCAGCAGCTTTTCTGTTCTCTGTCTATCGAGTTCAATCGAAGAGATGCTGAAACATTGAGAGATGTGAATGAGTAAGAGCAGTGATAAAATTTGTTGATTGCAGAAGAGATTTTTGAAAGCAAAGAGATGAAGAAGTTGATCATCTCGACTTTGCGTTAAAATATAGATATCACTGTTTTTTTTTGACTACGCACATACATGTCAGACGTTTGTTGATGAAAGATTGCATAGCGCTCATGTAAATTGATGATGTTGATGATGAGAAAAAATTTCAAAACATCTATCAACATGTCTGACTGCTGCGAAAGAAATTGATGAGCAGAGATGACAATACACTTGAACTTGTTCATTGTTGAAGTAGATGTTGATTTGCAAAATTATTTAGCTGTTGAATTGAGTTGAGCTTTGAGTTTATGATGTTGCAAATCTACTCGATGTCGTCAACTACGAAGCAAGCAGCTTAAAGTAGCGATGCTAAGAATTTATCGAAATCTATATGATTTTAGATACTGTCATGATGTAAGTAGATACTGATTAAAGAATTTGACATGCTATTATTCTTTGAGTGCGATGATCATCAACTTCAAGATCTAATGTTGACATGACTTATGCATCTATTCTCTTCTCTTCTTCTTCTGTGTCTTTTTTCTTCGTCTTCTCAATCATTGTATCTCTTCATCTTTTCAATCGCTACTAACTCTCATCATCTACCAGTCTTTTCTTTCTCTTTCTCGTCACTATCTTGACATTTAGTCACTCTATTTCTCTCGTCACTATCAGCGTCATCGTCACGACTGCAAGACTGAAATACATTGTATTACTTATCATCATCACGTACGTCTCATGCAAGACTCGAAGCACGCTTGCAATTGAAACTAGCATCGCAAGGTTTGAGATCGAGACATTGATGATGATTTGAGAAGAGATGAAGAAGATACAAGCTGAGATGACGTGAAGAAGAGTGTTGACGAGAATGTAGTTGTCAATTGAGAGAGTGATTGCGCTGAGAAGAGAAACGTTACTAGATGCGTGACTTAGAGATGCAAAAAGAAGAAGACTTATTCGCTCAGTTGATTGAATAGAGTGACGAGAGCTAAAGTGATTTTAGCTGAAAGTTGTCACTGAGTCATTAAAGATCTGAAATAGAAGGTCAGAGAAAGTACATGTCATTTTCAATAATGATGTCGTTCTCGCTAATGAATTGAAAAGACTGTTAGTTATGAAGCGAAGTTCATAACGACGAGTTAAAGAGTTTTTATCTAAGTACAACTTGAATCGCGATGTAAGATATTTATTGTCTCATGTTTAGTTCAAGATCTGCAAGAATGAGATATATGATTCATTGACTTGTTGAAGTGTTGATATCAAGACGCAAGAGAAGATATATTTCGATGATTTCAACAATTTCTTCAAGAATCATGAATGAAATCTGAATGATAATTAGAGAAACAAGATAGCAAAGTCAATGAACAAAGACTTACATAGTGTCTCGTCTTTGTCATGATTGCATTGATCATGATGATGACGAAGATCTGAGTGATTGCTATTGAAATGAATCGAACTTCGCTTTCAATGACAGAAACTTCTTGCACGACTTGAAAGTAGAATGACAGAAAGTAACTTTTCTGCGAATACATAAGCAAACAAAGCGATAGATCTTTGATTGAGATAAAAATCAACTATGTAAGTTGAAGTCTGCATAAAGAATAGAAAGAGACATTCAAACAGCATCGTTCTCTGACGCATGATTTGAGTAGAGATGATGATGCTCTCGTTGAGCTTCAATTGTAATATCGCGAATGCAATCAACAAGAGAAGAAATTCAATTAGTAGTTCAATGACTTGAGATGATCTTCATGAATAGATTATTTCTTCTCACTGAAGAGCAAGTAAAAGACAGCACAAAGCATCAATGATCAACATTGCATCAAGAAAATTAAACTTAGAAAATTTCTTGCAAATGAAAAGTTGTGTAGATTTATTCTGGCTTGAAAGAGATTGTACAAAAATCTGACAGATGATGAAATTAACAAAATTGATAGAAACATTACTATCAAAACGATTAGAAAACTCTGAACAGATTTTCATGATGATTGCAAGAGATTACATACATTCAGAAACATCATCATCAACTTGCGTGATTTGTCAGCACTTCTTCTATGATGAGATCTAAGCAGACTGCGAGCTCAAAGACATTGATCACAATGACAAAATGAGCTGATCTCTTCTCAAGTGAGAATGTAAAGATAATAATGACAAGAGACTCTTGTAGAAGATCTGCAGCATCAATGTCAGTGATAACGTGATCAAGTATGAAAATCTCTGACATTGAAGCAGTTGCACATAGTATCGACTCAACTACAAGATCATATAAGCAAGTATGCAAATCATATATGCAAATAAAGTATGAATAGAACAAACACGACAGAGAAGATTACTCATAGACTATGATGATGCTCTTAGCTGTGTTTGCTTCGTACATGTCTACTTCGAGTGATAACACGATTAATTTCATGCTCATCTTCGAAGATGACAATGCTCACAAGATACACAAGCTTGACATTGAAGAACTTGTACACGTTGTCATAAATGAGCTGAAAAGCAGTGAGCGTTAACATATAAGTCAATTCATATCATTCAACTTGAGTGAAAGCTTTGAAGTCAGTTGAGATTTTGAGAATCGCGATTTCAATTATTGTTGTATCAATGACAATCAAGAGAGTTTCAAGTCAGAGACTAAGCAAGATCAGTTCTGATCATCAGAAGGTAGAATATATTGAGATTGAAGATAATGTTATCATCACATTCTTTAAAGCTTTCATATCTATCAGCTTCGTATGATTGGTAAAAAGACGTTGAAGAGCACAAAGATTTAAATGATAAAGAGCATGTTGAAGATTTGAAACAAAGAATGAAGACTTGAGTTGCATGCTCGTATCGTACGAATGATTTAGCAAATTTCGTGATGCTGTAATTTACGATATCTCGAAAGCATAATGAACAATGAATGCAGCGCGAACTTGTTTCAAGTTCATCATGCATGTCAGATTGAGTCAGACAGAAAGAGCAATGCTTTCAATCACTCATCATCAGAACTTCATGTAATGTTGATTCTTCATATCTGATTTATCATGTTGATCGAAACTTTGTTTCGTTTTTATCGATTTCGCATTTCAGCTTCGATACTTTCATAAACAAGACAGCAATAGCATATTTGAATTCTATGCTTAATGATTCAATGTGCAATCACGACAAAATTCATGTTTATACTGAAAGAACTTCAACATTCGTCATGTGAGAAGCTGTCGTCTCATGAGATAATCGTTGATCAACACTATTGTAGTGACGAAGAATGCTCGATTAATAAATAATTCTAAGTCAAGATTTTAAATCGACATCGAAGTATCTAAGCGCTGTCACATGCAGTCGCTTCAAGAGTCTGTTTCTACAATTCATTGAAATTGAAACTCTGCAGCAACGAAGAAATGAGGCAGAATGTAATGACAACATTGTATGAAAAATCTTGATGAGTGATGTTTTCTCAAAGTCTTTCAAACTGCAACTCTTGTATCTCTCTATTAATCTGAGCGCTGCTGTGAAAAATGCATATATGTATATTGTGTGATCTACTCGACAGCAGTCGACAGATCTGAATCTCTGAGATATGTCATATACTGATGACGTGAATGATGAGTAAGTCGTGTTCAGTTTGATATAATCTAACTCACGTATCTAATCGAGAAAAGCTCATTTAACAAGATCATAGATGTGTTTTCTTCTTCTGTGACAACAATATTGATGACAGCTATTGTGAGATAGATGCACAACGAGAAGATGAAAAACACAGAGAAGAGAGCGAAAGCAGAGATCTGAGAACATCAGCGACAGCAATGAATTGAAGCTAAAGTTAGCATGCATCAACGAGCTAATTGAATCACTCAAGACAAGAGAATTCATTCAATTGTAAAAGAAACAGTCTGATCATGAACATTTAGTTCTTTGATGAATATCTAGTCTCTTCGTAAACAATCTAGATTTATTCATGACTCACAAAACAATTCTGAGTGAACTAGAATGTTTACAGAGATTGTCAATTAAGAAACATTCATGACAATGTCTTCAACAGCGAGATCGCGAAACAGATTAGCATTAGCTAGAATCACGTTCGAGCAAGTTGAATAACTGTTCAGTTCTTGCGCTCATACAGCATATTCATTAACAAATTCATATCAGTCGATAGACTGTGCGCTCAGAACGCAAGAGATCTGACATTCAAAATAAGATCATCTTTCTTAACAGACTTCACAGAGTTCAAAATCGACTTCTCAAACATCATGTGTAAAAAATGTGCATTCTTGTTCGTTGACTCGATCTTAAACTGTAAGATGACAAGCGCAGTAAAAATCACAATCTTCTTTTTTGTCAACAGTCTTTCAGAACATAGACTTCTTCTCGAGTCAAATGATTTGAAGTTCGCGCTTCTGCTAAGCGTCTTGTTTTTCAAGAATCGAGATGAGTTAAGATGATCTGCGTCGAGCTCAAACACTGTCTCGTTCATCAATAGCTGTCGATAAAGTAACATGATTTGAACTTCTGCGCGAAGCAATTTGCCGTTGATATATGTGTCAACGACTACTTTACGAGCGATGAGAGAGCTTGTGACGAAGCGAATCACTTCATTGTAGTATGCAATGAGATAGTCGAAATGCTTCAAGCGATTAGAAAGATTCATCGAAGATGTTGATTCTTCGATTTTCGAAGTCGCTTCGACGCGAATGATGCATGCAATATTGAGGTTGCACAGTGCGTGTGCGAGTGTTCAGAAGGCTAGTTTTCAGACGTTGTCTTTTAAGCTACATTTGAAGAAGTTGAATCAGTCTTGTCGCTTGAAAACTGAGATAGTCAAGGTCAAGAAGAATGAGCAGTTGTATGTACACTCAGAATATCATCATCAAATTGGCTGCAATGTCAGTCTCTTCAATCATTCTCGCTCGCATCTCTCTTTCTGTCGTTCTTACAAGCCAGCATGCATCTTCTCTGCGCCGTGAAGGTAATTGAATATATTTCAATATCGCTTGGTGTAATTTCGCCTTGGATTCCAGCATTTTGCTTGACCATGGTTTTGGAATCCTATACAAAAGCTGCCAGATATCGTCATCGAAATGTGAGAAATGATCGAGCAGTGCGGAATTCATCTTCAAGAGCGCAGGTCCGAAAAATGCTTTCGAGGCGCACTCTACAATAGTCTGCTGTGTTCATTTGAGCAGAGAAACCTTCCGCTGCATAGAATCCTTACCCGGCGACAGAATACCCTCTGAAGACATTCCACTCCAAGTACACTTATCGCTAAGCAGCTTGAGGGTTTTCGATTGCAGTTCATCGAACAAGGCACCAGGGTGCAGTTGAGATTTCATGAATCCCTCCGCAAGATGGGCTAGAGGTCTCTGAAGCGGGTTGGGCTGTAGGCCTTCCACCGCTTCTAGAGAAGGCGAGGAGGGTGCCCACATAGCTTGCAAGCCGGCACTTGTGGAACCAAAGCGCTCCATCTTGTCTTCGATGTACTCATGGAATGTGAGATCTTTCACATTTCGGAGCACAGCTGAGACGTCTGCAGCTGAGAACATCACATAGATCGTTTGGCCTGCAACGGTTATGGAAATTGGCTTTCGGCTGTTATGGAAATATTTTCTTGGCACTATCAGATCGTGTTATGGGGGAGGGAGATTCGGGTCCTACCGTCCGTATGTGATGACCGCGTCCTGGCTTCTTACAAAAGAAATTACATGTCCTGGCGAAACGAGAAGCAATCAGTAATGAAGGTGGAACAATTGTGGCTGCACCGTCCAAGACTTACCCATGACTACTTTCATGTCAGCTCCTGGATTCGAACAGGCAGGGTTATACTTACAAGGAACCCAATATGGCAGTTCTTTGGGATCATCAGGTCTTAAAATGGGAAGAATTGTGAATCTCCATATCCTCCAGCTTAGTAAAAGTACTGGTGGAACTAGTAGAACAGTTCGTAGATAGCTTCCTGCGACCGAGTCAAATAGTAGCCGTAATTTCTCCGTCTGATCGGGCACGCCTGCTGCAAAAGTATGGTTGTTCATGATCTCCATGTCGAACTCGTGTGTGGAGAAGCGTAAAGACCTTCATATTACAACTATTGACTGATCCAACTGTAACCCGCACCTTAAAGCCTTTCGGTTAGCTGGCGTATCCCACCTACGCATTCGATCTAACTTTCTCTTACCACACCTGGTCTGAAATCACGTACCGTACGAATTAGCCTCGCCGGGACGAGAACAGGATGACGGCGCAGCTGCTTTGCCGCCCCTCCATCTCATATCCTAGGCAAGCCATCGTTTTTAGGGTTAGCGGATGATCAGTATCTCATTATGCCATAAATAGCGGTTGGGCAGTGCTTGGGCACGCCTATCGGAGAAACATGCCTTGCTCAGATGGGTGTGCAACTCCGACTGGTCGATCCAACCCCTGTACCGGCTTTCTACGGCGTGTCGCGTCGTTGGTTTTGAGAATCTTGCAAGGCGAAGAATTCGGGAGGTTTTTCTTGCTGCCTGAAACCTAACCCACATTCGTTGCCAGCAGGGAGATTTTACGGCGCAGCTTGGAGAAACAGGGTATCTCGACTTTAGCCCATGAATTAGGCAATTGTTATTTGACTGGGATGTAAACCTGCGCCTGATTGCTGCATACTGAGTAATTGTAAGCTGAATATAGGCTGAGATTTGGTTATGCTCGCGCCTGGTCACTATCGCGTTATTGATATTTTGGTCATCTCCTTTTTCTTTGCTAAGATTTATCTCTAAGAACATATGATTCAGCCACCGAGACCTTCCGTTGGAGGGTTTCTGATCATTATATGGCTTCTATGGAGACTGCACAGCTTCTTCGCGCACTTAAAATCATCAACCGTGAGTTCATTGAGTGATTTATAGATCTGAGCCGAGTTAACGCGGAATAGAAACGTAGGAATATATTGGTGATCGAGTATCCGACAGCGCTAGGGAGATGGCTCAGCGGAATGCGATATCTCTGGGCAGGTCCCGATATATTACTCAAATCTCTCGTGATTAAAGCCACTCCTTGCGGTTACCTGTGCTAATGATTAAAAGCGTGGAGAAATTCCATGTGCAATCCGAACCCCGGAAAATTACTATGTGCACTTGTCCTCCGAAAACCATATCAAAGAGTTGATTGAAGCTCCAGAGGAGCAGCTGTCTCTGCACGCACTATCTAAAGACGTATATCCAGCATATTCGATATTTAGACACATAGCTAAAGCGCAGACTGTAGATGTTTCTGCCCAAATATACCATGAACGGTTTGGAAGTCGAAGATCACATGGCTGCCAACGGGAGCGTACACTCGCGAGTACTCCGAGTTATACTTACGGGCCGACTTGGAGATCTCCAATCTTCATTGGCTACTACCGTTTCGATATCAATCGCCGAGGTGGTGTCGGCCGGTAAGAGAATCTCGAATGATTGGATCGAAATGCAGAGTTTATCGATGGCAAAAAGGGTAGTGGTTGTGGCTAATAGCTTAGTCTTCTTTGGTGAAAAACTATCCAGGTGCCCCAAGTTTCTGCAGGCAGCCTTAGACTACCCAGAGGACCTGTTATTCACAGCCGAGATTCTTCGATTACTACCAAAATCTGCGGCCCCTATGTTAGCACCAGTACTTATGCGGCAACATCAAGCATCGAAAGTTCTCCTTAGCTATCTTATGCCGGTGGTCGAGGAACGATTGAAACAAGATCCAACGGTAGATAGTACTTCAACCGCCAAACCTATGGATGTCATCCAGTTTTTTATCGAAGCAGATGCACGAAAAAATGCTTGGCCAGCTCATAGAATAGTGCAAGTTGTCTTAGGAATCTGGTTTGCTGCGGTACATCAACCTGCTATGAGCTTGGTATACGCATTAGGCGACCTTTGCCAACATCCCGAATATGTGAATGCTCTCAAAAAGGAGCTGGGAGATGGTTCGGCCGACAGAAAATACTTGGAGAGTATGCCACTATTGGATGCGTTTCTCAAAGAGTCTGCTCGATTGCATCCCTCCGACTCCATATCTTGCCGTCGAAAGGTTCTTAGACCTTACACTCTTTCAGACGGTACCTTTTTAGACATAGGTGACGTGGCTTGCGTCCCACTACAGTCCATCATGCGTGATCCACAGATCTATTCCGAGGCGTTGATATTCAATCCGTATCGCTTCATCAACAAGAAAGACATGAGCAAGTCGGAAAGATTCACAGATGCAAACTCAAAATTCCCTCTATGGGGTCTCGGAAAACATGCATGGTAAGTCAAGGCTCCGTCAAAATACCATAGAAATATGCAGAAGCTCAGGAGGGTTTTGTGGAAATAAATTGACTTGTGTGTGAACAGCCCAGGCCGTTACTATGCATCTCGGGTACTCAAACTTATAATAGCTCACATCCTGGAAGGATATGAAATCAAGATAGACGGAAAAGCGAAACTAAGAACACAAAAGTTCTATTGGCGGTCTTCGATCGTTCCTAAGTCGAATACAGTCATTCAGTTGCGAAAGCGTGTATAGTGTAATCTTATCAGACTACCTAGCAAACAGGTCAACTCGCCTATTTTTTCTAGGGTTCAGACATTTTCTTTGTGGTCAGACATTTCTTTGTCACTTTGTCAGATCTTTTAGATATATAAGTAGCTTCAGACCTCTCGATTCTAAATTAATCATCATCATCTGATTCCACTACGATTCGACAAATCTCGTATAGAGAGGTGTTTTAACGGCTTCGCACATGATCATTCATGTTACGGCCATGGTTCAGAAAAGGTCCAGATTTCTATACATAGTAGAATAGCACTTCTGACTAGCAGATTAGAAGTTTGTGCCTTTTTGGCTAGTTGGCGCAGTGGTTAACACTATTCAATCATGCCCGTCACATACTTGAGCAGGTGCCTCAACTTACTTTTCTAGACAATACATGTTAACTGTAGCAGTAGTAACAGCGACCCTTACGCGACGATACAACGTTGCTGCGACGTACACATATATCAAGATCAACTCATGTGCTGAATTAACCATCTCGAATGAAATTTCTTAGATTTCTCCGTTGAAGCTTTTGCATTCAAACCTAATGAGTACCTATTGGCCTGAAAAGATTGGAATGTTAGGGAAATCTCCGGAAGCCCAGAGAAAGCACGTGTCAGGGCTAGGGCTTGCGGCTAGGGCTTAGATATAGCCTTTTCTCGTGCGTTACTCGTAGTGTTTCTCCCTGTCACAGAATGTTCCAAGATATAATACCCTAAGGCATTTTGTTCCTTGGCTGCGACTTCTAATCATTTCATGAACATTTGAGGACTCTTAACATGTCTGGCATAAATCCTCCCACATTTAATTCGACATCGCTGATTCTGGTCTTAAAGCAGTCTTTCCTCGCATGTGAAGTAGAACTATATCCTTCCATCTACAGCATTCAAATATCAAGAAACTATCTTTCACGGCCGATCATCACGTAAGGGTCTTGTATGGGGTTGGGCATGTGTCCCGCCCTGTTTCATCCTTTTTAGGTTCAATGTTCGCTCGCGTGTTACGTCGGTTCTTCGATGATGATAATTTAGCTCTACTTGCATGGCTGATTCTAATTATATGCGATGTCATCTGGCATGTACGAAGAACACCGGAGCTTGTCTATCTTTCGTATTACCCAAGCTATAAAGTATTTCGTGGTACTCTTCGAGAACGTGCAAAAAGTCGGGGTCACAAAAGACTCGATAGGTGGGATAGCGCAGGTCGATGTAAAGCCTGCTGTGGCGTTCTAAGGTATTGGAGGTGCTAATTCTTTGTTGTCGAATTTCAAATTGTTCGCTTGCTGTGGATCGATGAAGTTATGGTGCTGGTGCTCGACCATGTAAAGGGTGATGCCTTGGTGCTGACAGCTCTCTTACAAATGAAGGACATAGGCAACCTCCGCAACGCCGAGGATCACCTTCAAGGCCCAACAACATATACACACGTATTTCACATATCAGCGCGCCCGACTTATAGTGACATTCTTCCCTTTAGCTCTTTAGTACGTCTTGTTGTAAGTTTATATACGCATATGTGGTGAGCTGAGCAACAATCCTTTTTTCTAAAGACCCGTACTATGCACATACGGCTCCCGTGTTCCAGAGCGCAAAGGCATTTCTACCTCTTCTTCCGACTAGCCGAAACGTTGTCAGCCTTGATAGAAGCGACCTTTGGCTTATAATTGCGCGCATAAATGCTTCACCCTGTTGAATGACGTGAGATTTGGGATTGATGGACGTTACAGTTCCGCCCGAAAATCGCGCGTATGCTATCTATCTAGATCAGATGTCGATGCTGCCTACTCAGGACGAACAGCAAGACCCGACGAACCGGCGAAAAAAGCGCTTTCGCGATTCAGGCGACCCAGAAAACGAGAACTAGGTACCGTGTCATTTCATGATCTTTCGTTCATCCATACAAGCGAAGCGATACCACCCTCGTCGTCACTTGCGCAAATACAAAACCACCAATAAGATGAAAACGGCGGTACCACTCTCTTGCACCATGTTAAATATCGGCACTTTGACCCCGTCGACATGGGCCCCTGGCTATCCATTCCGTGTCTCAACTCCTTGATCTTAGTATGCCCATATGAACCACAGATTTGTTCTGATACAATGGACCTCTCGACTCAGACGACTGCATATATGCCCTCAGAAATGTTTGAGACGACGATAAAGAGAGCAGAAAACACGAATTTTATAATTTGGATCGTCAAAGAGAAACTGGTGATCCTGTTTACAAACTGCTTGTCGGGTACCCGGCGGAGAGATGTGAATTCACTATTGAATTGCTCCGGGGCTTTCCTGCAGTATTTCACGCCTATGGTGGCTGGCCAGCCGGGCCGTAAGAGCTATATGATACAGCTACTCTTGACGAGGTGTACGATGCCTCAAAATTGACTAGCGATGTCTGTATAGAACCGAACAGATACCGATGGACAAGGGTAGGGCATTAAAAAGTACTGGCATTCTATTCTTTGGTGTAAATAAAGTCCCCGTCCTATCGGTATTTTGGGAGAAGAGGGTCACCTGCCAAAAGCTTCCTTGAACGCCACCAGATTTTTCGCGATAGAATGAGCACTTAAACGTCAGCACTGTAAGGACTTCTTTCACTTCGCCTCAGTATGCTCGAGTCACTTCGCGAATCCTCATCAACCCCAAATATGACCACTAGACCGATGGGAAGGTTTCGAGTACAAGGGATTCAATTCTTAGGTTCGAGCAACTTCTCGGAATTTCCTGAACGTCATACTATGCACGAGGATCACTCACAAGGTCAAATACAAATCGAGTGTTTCCATTGATCGTGGAGAGATTAGGAAGATAAGGAGATAGACCGTAATTAACTCTACGCACTGCGAACTCACTCGTCCAGTGCACACCCCCTGTACAATCCTTCGATGTGGCAGCGATAAAATCAGCTAATATTAAAAGTATTAAACAGATACAAAAATAAATTACTATTTCATCGTTATTTGATAAAATTGCTGGCGCTTTGTTAGTAATGGTAGCGGGTTTATGAATAATGGCAGTTGATGTACTACTCATGATACGCACGCATCTTAAATGTCTCCGGTTTCCTGGTTTCAGTATACACCCCTTATGCGATCAAAATTCAGCGCCAAATACCGCACCCTAGAGTGAAGAAGACTTTAGGCTCGAAACCACTGTTCAAAATCTGTCTTAAGTACTCACTGTACGAGTTCGTTCCTCGTTCCTTGTTCCTGATCCCAACCATGTTTGTCTCTTTACGAGTACTGCCTGTGTTATCTTACTTTCTAGTAGTCACCATTTCTGCGTCAGCTCTGAACCTTTCAATAAATCCCAACATTTCATTCTCTACCAGCATTTCGAACCTGAACGCAATCAGGATTTATTGCGAAGTCTCGTTGGGAGAATGGCAGGATTCTTCTAGCTGCATCGATGCAATGGAGCAAATGCCTACGGGTAATAGAATTCTAAGTTTCGGAGTGCGCGGATTAGGCCCAGTCGATGTCCCACTTCCACAGGTCTACGTAAGCAGTAAGTTTGTAGTACTTCCTCATGAATCCAGTACACTTTTGCTGATATGCTGCTTAATCATAGGAGATGGGGTGTGTCTGATCACTACAGTCATACAGAGGGATAGAACGACAGAGCACGCAAAACTGAAGGCACTGAAAAATGGAGTGCAGGACCTTATTCGTCGGTGCTCGAAGAAAGGCGATCTCTGTGGGTGAGTACGATCTGATTTTGGTTTTTCTCTACCTGTTACATTATCTGTGGATGATCTGCGACAAGATCAGGTAGATCATGGACTTTTTAGTATGAGAAAACTGACCAAGAAACGCTATCAGAGGTGGAACAAGTGGCATAGGTAAGTAATCGTATACCAATCGACTCGTGGAGGGGAATATGGGAGGTCGAAAGAAAGTTGCGGACGATGCTTCAACTATTTGGGGCTTAAAAGTTCCTGCATAGGTGTAGCCGGGGCAATGTCCCTTATCATGACTCGAACGAATCCAGAAGAAATCAAATGCGACGACAGCCATTCGGGCCCGCCCAAAGAGTCCTGCGACTCGCTCTTACTCGATATTCCTGCTTCCACTGACTTGCATTACTTTGGATCGGCGAGATGGCCTGGCGTCGACATTGTCGTGCCGCGGACTTTCACATCGTGTAAGCAATCTTTAACATTCACAGCCTGGCGTACAATTGCTGAAGGCTCATTTTTACTCTGTAGCGGATGCACGATGTCATCTTACAGTTGAGACTATTACTCCACACAGAGTGAGGACGGATTGGCAAGATATCTTTTTAGGTGCAGCGATGGTAAATGGATTATGTCAGCGGTCTGGAAAGAGTGGCTGGACTGATGTGAGTAAGTTGAAAGCTTAATCTTACATATGTTCCATCTAGTATGATACTGAAGCGAAGACTGACTGCTTCCGTGGTGAAGGCGAGGGCGACAAATTAAGACTTCGACTATACTGAAAAAAACAATTTAGGTGCTACAGCCCAGTCATTTATGATTACACTCGAAAAAATAATATTTTTAATTTCTTAAGTTGTAGAATTTAACGAACCCATTAATCTGATATATAAATTACAGAAATTGAATCGCTTTACATAAAAGTAATAATTTTAAAAAGTCAATGTGTAATTGATATGTGACTGTTTTGCAAAGCCGTAGCAAAGAAGTCTGTCGCACTATCCGTGCCCCCCACTTTTCGCTCAGTTCTTCGCTTAGTGCTCGGCAGCCATGCAACAATTACGGCCATGCAACAATAAACCTTCATATTTTGATTCACCACCTTCAAAAATCCACCAAAATTCCACGCAATGATTTCTACATACGCTATCATCGAAGGTTGTATTCAGAAGGCTATTGAAGCCATAAACACGCGTGAAAATCCTAATCGAGCCGAGATTGCGCGCGAGTTTCGCGTTTCATATGAAAGACTTCGATCTAGACTAAAGAGTTATCAGTTCAAAACAGCAGTACGAGAACTGCATAATAGAGCTTTAAAATCTGATCAAAAGTCAGCTTTACGACAATACTTAATCAAACTGAATGAGTTAAGCTTGTCAGCTAGGCTACACATGATGCAATCGACGGCAAACGCTCTTCGTGCTCAAGACTTTCCTCGTTGAAATTTCTCATCTCTACTGAGCGATAAATGAATCAAATGATGATTAAATCGTTAGTCAGATCTCTTCAAAGCTAAACGAAGTCTTTAGCAGCTGATAGAAAGAACGCGCATGATTCAAAAGTACTACAGACTCATTTTGATGAGTTTAAAGAGATTGTCGTCAAATATGATATAATGAAGAATGATACATGAAATTTCGACGAAATCGGCTATTGTATAAGCATTGCACGCTTTGATTGAATTGTTACTGTAGATTCGCATAGAAGAATTTACTTCAAAGATTCGAATAATAGAGAGTCGTTGACGAGCATCGAATGCATCAATGAAGGGAGCAAGAATATATCATCAATGCTAATTATTAAGTCAAACGACGATCGCTGAAAATGCTCGCAAAGCACGTAAAAAGCAGTCTAATAAGATTCTCAAAATCGAAAACATCTTGTACGTCAAAGATGCTCGAAGTATGACTCAAGATAGACAGAAATTGAAGAACGAGAGACAGCAGCAGCGCGAAGAGACCTGGGAAAAGCGTTATTTAAATGCACTAAAGAAGTGCTACAGAGCTACTAAGCCTCATAGGGCTGCTCGCATTAAGTTCGTTCAGGCTTACCAGAAGAAATGACGGGTTATTTTGAAGCAATTGCTTCAAAATCCTCTTGTATATTAAGGGTAGTTGAATTCAGTTGTTGCATGGCCGTAATTGTTGCATGGCTGCCGAGCACTAAGCGAAGAACTGAGCGAAAGTGGGGGGCACGGATAGGGTGCACCTGAGTTTGCCAGGCACACCAGGTATGGATGAAGCTATTGACTGCAGTGGTGAGGTTACTAGCTGGCGTCAGCTCCCGAAGCACCGATTGCGCCCGCAAAATTGGTCCCGTGTCAGTAGCCATCAAAAATTTTGCCGATGTAAGCAATAGTCTTCCCAATATATGCTTTTTCAAGTAGTTCTTCATCTGAAGTTTTCGCTCCTGAAGTCTACCAGTGCTTGTTCTATAACAGGTAATGCATCATGTCAACACAAAAGCATCTAGACAATTACATAACTTTTACAGACTCGGGGAAGCTCTTTCAAAGTGCAACTTTAGGATCTTCAGTGCGAGTGGCGAATACGCCTAATGATCTTCTTACATTCCTTGGGATTGCTCAAGGACTCAATTATCGAATTCCTTCCTATATCATGAGATACTGGTCTAGCTAAGGTCGGCACAGGAGGCAGCGCAGAAATCAACCAATCTTCAATTAGCGTGGACAGCTCTTTTGCATTCAAACGCCTGACATCTGTTCAAATGGCTACATCGGAGGCGAAGGAAAAGGCGTATAAAGCGTTGATAGCTGAATTATGTGTTTTAGGTCATAAGTTCATTCGGGGTCATTCTTTTGTCACTAGGCTCGAGGAGATCTGCTGGGATATTGAGATTGAAAGTGAGAGTGTTTGGCCTGTTCTTGTGTTTGTGAAGGCCCCACACGAAGATCTTGAGAGGTTCATGAACTGGGGTGCCGGAGCAAAGATAACTCTAAATGAAAGACTTCGGCTCTGTGCGAAGATTGCTGTAGCAATCGAAGATTTGCATCTAAACGGCGAACTGTTGAGAAACTTCTTCTAATCGTAGCAAGATAACTAATAAAAATGAAGGCATTGTTCACGAAGACATCAAACCTGCAAATGTTTTGATCTTTGAGGATCGCTCACAACAATATCTGGCAAGAGTAGCAGATTTTGGATATTCTACTTGGCTCGGTGACGCCGACGATCTTATATATATGCCTCGAAGTTCGCATTGAACCGCTTCGGAATGGCATCATCGAGCGTTCAATCGCGTTAGTGCGTTTAAGATGAACGTATACTCTTTTGATTTGCTTTGCTCGTGGCTTTTATTTTATCATGGTCGTGAAATCAAATTCAGCAGATTCTACGAAGACCTGAAATCGAGGGACGCGAATTCAACTCTTGCTCATGGACTAATTGATGAATCGAGTGATTTCAGTGATGGACAAAAAGAAAATATTCGCCAGCTCTTCGATTTGTCTTTGACTATCGATTCAGCGGATCGATGCTTGAATTTTGAACGATTAAGAGATCTTCTTGCGTTAGACGTGTAAGACGTCCGACAACACTAGTAGAGCATTTGATATCTAACGCGAGCAGGATCTTCCAATGCCCTATCATCGAGACGCTAGAGAGCGATCAGAATGTGTTGCTCAACGACTTTCGCGTATGAACAACTCTCAGTGATTGCACTCAATTTTCATCTAACGAGAATTAGATTAAACCATCAATGATCCGTCTGTACCAATCTCATTATTTGGTTCGTGCCAACATCGCTATCTGCCTGAAAGAAAGAGTATTTAGGTCTCTTACGTCGGGGTTTGCTCTACAGAATGCAGCTTTTGAACTCTTCTTTTGTTACACGCTTGAATTCGATGTACGTAAACATGACACCAAAGCTTCGGCTCTTCTCAAGCAAGCCGCGATGTCCCCGCATAATTTGCTTAACGAGGTCAACCGAGCACGACAGAGCTATTTGTGGACACCTCGAGGGGGCCTATTCAATAGCTCTTCATACAGAGGCTTTCTCAGTTCATCATATGACGGTCGTTATCATCTTGAAAATGAAAAGTCAACATCCTGGCTAAGAAAAGAAATACTTGACGTTGAAAGTACCTTTGAAACTGAACATCCAGTCATTAGTACCATGCAATCAATGTTGGTAGAGATATTTCTATTCCAAGAGAAGTGGGAGATGGCTCAGGAGGTAGAAACAAAAGTTATGCGATGGAGTCCGAAAACACAGGGAGATACTCTTTCAGATATACTTCTCTCCAAGGGGATACTAGCATTGATTTTGAGGCGGCTACATAATTGGGAAGAAGCCGAGGCATTGCAGACCCAAGTTTTGACCACATGTCTGCTCGAGCTAGGAGTGGTTCACGAAGTTACAATCAGCAACATCGAAAATCTAGTATTGACGTTTCAAGTTCAAGGGAAGTTGGAAAGGGCTGAATGACTAGCAAAACAGGCTTTGCAAATAAGAAAGTTGGAATATGGTTTAGAGAATTCAAGCACCAAGAGAATGCTGGATGTTCTCTCGAGTATCAATCACGATAACTTCATTCACGAAAGCCGGAAAAGGGATGCAGAACAGGTGATCACAATGTCATTGTGGTAGGGATGCTGACTAACTCTAAGCAGGTTGAGCATTCTTACTACAGTCCACAACTTCAAAAGAGACGATGTGTATTGGAACCACTGAAAAACTGGCGGGAAGAGCGAAATAGGAATCAAGAAGGCGAAAGACATTTATTGCGAACATTGAAAGTCAAAGAGGAAGAATTAGGGAGGGATCACCCTCTGATTCTAAATCATTTGGCGTCTCTTGCAATTGCATATAGGAATCAACAGCGATGGAAAGAAGCGGAAAGTATTTTAACGAAGGTGGTAGCGATAAGAGAGAAGAAGGATTCGCAGCATGGTCTCTTGATAAGGGATATGAATCTCTTGGCGTCAATCTATGGTTCCCAGGGACGGTACAAGGAAGCAGAGGACATCCAATTGCGAATGATTGATGTGAGACCTAATTCAGAGCTCGATGCAACCGAGCATTTCTTTCTCTTAAGTCACTTGGCCTCAATCTACTTAAAACAGGGACGATTCAAAGAAGCCGAAGCATTGATGTTGCAAGTCGCGGAAGGATACAAGTAGCACTTTGATCGAGATCATTATCTAATCTTGAATAGCATGGAATTATTGTCAGGTCTATACAGGCTGCAAGGGCGGTGTGAAGAAGCAGAGAAACTGGCGTTGGAAGTGGTGAACTCAAGAAAAGTAAGCCTGGAACCGGACAATTCTGAATGATTGATGAGCATACGCATGCTCGTCGCAGTCTACATAAGACATGAAAGATGGGAAGAAGCAGAAGATCTTGAATGGCCTGTGCTGAACAAGCTAAAGAAGATACAGGGTGAGCATCATTCAGCGACCCTCAAGGTCATGTGTAACCTTGCAAAAATCTGGTGTGCCAGGGAAGAACAAACAGAAGCCTTGTCTCTGATGTCAAAGGCTATTCGCCTTTCAGCGACAACTTTAGGTCCTTCTCATCCTAGCACTATTGACCGCAAGCAGACATTCAAAAAATGGCTATTCGAGGTCAATCCACTTCTGTCAAAAGAAGATGAATGTGAAGAGGATGAAACATCACGCGATTTGCATGGGGTAGAAGGCTTAACAACTGAGGCCGTGAAAAGGGCTTCCCAAGAGTTCACAGAATCAACGCAAAATGTCGACTCTTTCGCTGTCACTGTGGCCACTGTCGTTCACGACAAAAATTTTCCTGAAGCGGAAAAAGGAAGAAAGAAAAGACCAGACCTTAGTAGCAAGATCGCCTGGTACGAAAGAGAAATTGCCGGGACTGAGTGTCGTGGGGAGGAACGCTTCAAGCAGATAGCACAATTGTCAAGAGATCTTCTGCTTGAGTACGCATGAAACTCGAATATCGAGTGTGGAAAATCTGAGCTCGAAATTCGATTTTTCTTCTTCGATCAACATTTGAGCTTTTGAAATTTCGATACGTCAAAGAGACTTTGTAGCAAGATATTGATTCGACTTTTATATCTTCGTTCAATTTCTTCGATTGATGAAAAAGTGCCTTCACTTGCATCTTTACCTAAACACAAGCCTTATTTATTAATGATCGAATGAATTGTTGAGTTTACGAATCGGCCAAAATGTGAACACACTTTGGAACAATTCTATTCAGGTATGTATAGCATATTTCAACACTCCCCTCCCATGTTATGCCCATATCGTACTCCGGTTGCCATGGTTGTTTTTCGAAAGTGTGATTAATTATGTCATCATATACATCCCTTTGGAGTTGACAGCGAACGGATTCGAACAGTGAAGCTCGAAGTGCATTTGCCAGCACCCGCCCTATTTTTGTGACGTCCAACGCGTCCTCCGGGCTCATAACCTGTTGAGTTTACGAATCGGCCAAAATGTGAACACACTTTGGAACAATCCTATTCAGGTATGTATAGCATATTTCAACATGAACATGACGTTGTCGTGGGGCAAAGCCTCACCCCTCGATGACTCATGGAACAGTGTTGATCCGGCCGCACCTTCAGGGTCCACGGGGATATTGGCTACTACTTATAGAGGTTTCCCGAGCAGAGCTATTGGTCCGCACCTTCAGGGTTCACGGGGATATTGGCTACTACTTATAGGGGTTTCCCCAGCAGAGCTATTGGTCCGCATCTTCAGGGTTCACGGGGATATTGGCTATCATTTATAGGGGTTTCCCGAGCGAAGTTTTCTTCATCTATCACCTTTTACCTCTTTTCTACACGAGCACCTACTCTTCTACATCGAGGCATATCTACCTATCTACCTACCTGTATCTAGCCTACCTCCTAGATCTACCTACCTACTAGACCGACCGTTGCATGTGTTCGTGCTCGCCCTGTTGACTCCGAAGCTCCCTATACCGCACCTGTACCCTCTCCCTCGACAATGTCACTTACTTATTATGAAAACTAGTAAATACAAGTGAACAATAATATTTCTTTCATGAAGTACTATAGAGTTCAACTTAGACAAATTCATTGAAGCGACAGAATTCTGTATACAGTGAGTGAATACACTCTAGGAACTTGATTAAACGTTGAATTCTGATCGAGATGAGGCTCAACGGCTGTATAGAAGACTGAAATGAAGGATTTTTTCTTCTTTTACTGCCCTTCTGTGTTTCTTTCTGAAAAATCTTTAGTGGTTTACACTGCTGTTTCAGGCAGTCTGAGTATAGGCTATTCGGCTTGATTTGCGAAACGACTATTTCAGCAACGTCTTTAGTCGCGATGAAGCTAAATAGAGTCGTTCGATAGCAGCTATGTACATTAGACGGCCTTGGTACAACAGATTTCCATCAACCCTTGCCGTACTAAACATTCCCCTGCATCCGTCACGATCATTCCGATAATTTGGCCTTTATTGAAAGATAGCACGCGTGATCGAAGCCCAAGCATTAACGTAACAAGCAAAAACACCATAAGCAACCCCAGGCATGTTATCAACATGTGCCCAGCCATTGCGAGTATAGACATAGGCCGGCGATTCCTTTGTCACAGCTCACAAAAAATGCCTACTGCAGCATAGAAAACGCTGTTATCAAGATTAAGTATCGACCTGGGAGATTTCAAGGTCGCTCGGCATAGTGTAAACCGCCGGCTGTGTATTGACTTCCCCAGGATGAATATGAGCTTGCTGGTCAGCTTGAGGCGCAATCCTTTGGAAAGTCAGCCAGGTGATGTAATTTATGTCATTCATAATCATCACTTACGGATTCCCAGGCTCGGCTTGATTCGCAGTAGCCGCACTCACCTCTCGGAAGCGGTGGTTTTGCGGCTTAGACCTGCTTAGGTTCCAGCCATTTGGCTTACGTGTAGCGTATGAGTATCCCGTTATGTCTAGGCTTGGGTGATCGATCCATTTCAGGCCTTTTGGGTTACCATGCTTGTTAATGCAGCTAGTGAAGTGTTGTTTGACAGTGTAGCGACGGCTGAAGCGCTTGTCGCAACGAGGGCAATGGTATTTGAAATTTGCGAAGACAGAAGTCTTAGGATCGGTCTTGTGTGAAAGCTGGTCCTCTCCCGGAGAGACGACACCACACACGGTTGTCCATTCGTTGTTTCTGGGGACGTTTGTTGTGACAATAGGAGGTGGCGCCCATACCAATTCAGAAGACATGTTAGTGTAGACAAGACAGCTCCTGGGACCTGCTTGTGAGGTATAACCATAGTTGGTATAGTCAGGATTGCTCATGGGAGTCGATTGCGGAGCATAACCATAGTTGATATAGTAAGGTCTGCTCATGGAATGTGGTAGCGGTTGGGCGCCGAAATCGAAATTGGTCTGGCCAGGAGTGGGAATCCATGTATAAGACGCGCTTGGCGGAGGTTCAGAAGTGGTCCGCAGGTACCGTTGATGTTCTACTTGGAAAGGCGCAGTTGACATCTGTGGAAAGTTTTCCGTTTGAGGCGGCGCCCAGGATATGTTTCCTTCGACAACAGGGCAATCGGATGATCCATGAAGATATTGCGCCCCATTGCGCCCATGGGTTCGGCAGGCTTCGTGATCATGGATGAACTATTTAACGCTTGACGTGAGTTTCAGTCGCACAGCCGGTCAGCAAAGGGCATACATACCGGGTTTGAATCACCCACTTCTCGGGACTCTTCAAGTTGGGGCATGTTCAAAGGCCTTCAACGGAATGCGGTCTGTGGTTGGGTCAAAGAAAGGGAGTGCTCTCTTGAGTGTAGATGGGTAATGGTTGAGCAATACGTAGGAAGTATTCATCATGGAAGACTAGTATAGATCGCGTGCAGTTTTTGATGTTCGACCATCAATACCTCTAACGGCTTTGGGGGCAAGTATACCCGAAATATAACACACAAAGATTCACCAATTATCTTCTTCTGCCATACTTTCCCTGCAACACCATCTTCTAATATGAAACAGAGTTGTTCTCATAAGTGATTGTTCTTCTCAGGTGAGTGTCCTGGTTCTGGAAAGCTTTGTCACATTTGTGGTAAAAGCACACCACTTCGGTCGTCACAAAAGCTGCTCCAACATAGTCCATCCCAAACATCTTGAAAGTCTTAAAAACACAGAGATCTTCAAGCGTAGGAAGAAGTCAAAGATAACCAGCCTTCCTGAACCTTTCCACTGACCAACGAGTACCCAACCCAGTCGCCCCTAACGGTACAATGAAAGATTGTCTCCAGGACCTCTTAAAAGCTTTGGCAAAAAGTGTGTATCCTGAGCTTATAAAAGACCCCAAAGGGAGCCAGCATACCGAGGACTCATCCTCTGGGCATCCAAACAAAGCTCTGAAAGTTCTCGAAGCCAGGATTCCCAAGAGCAAATACCTTATACGAAGTGCCCACCTCTATTCAAGTGAAATCTGAGAACACAAAGTGCTATATCAAAAGGTGTCTGACTGACAGCGAAGATTGTATCATCAGGGCTGTGAGCTGTCTGGAAATCAAAGACAGCCTGAACAGCGGCGACAGCTTTACTAGCGGGCATCAGCCAACGAAAGAGAAGAAATAGACTCGAGAGCCGACATAATGGGATACCAGATACGGGCCCAGATTGATTATGTCCGACACCAAGGAAAGACGACGTGCCCATGAGGGAACGTTGACATCGTAAACCTAGGAAAGCTACAATGCTCAATGACTCTGGGGGGGTTTTCTCGTATATTAGGTAAGCTACCCGAAAATGACGCCGCCTGTGTATAGTGCATTCTTTACTGCCATTCTCAAACTTTTCATCCACCTATTGAGAGGTCAAGTAGTTGATGTCGTGGCACAGTTTACTGAGCACTCGAGATTCTGCTTGCGCTTCCACGCGGCTCTGGCGGCACCTTCGCGACCGGGTGACCGAGCCGATCACGCCGAGGCCCGCGAGTGATCTGCAGTCATAGAAACCTGTTCACTGGCCATGAACGCCATTTAGACAATTCGTCGATTAAACATACTGATTGTCCTTTCTAAGGAAACAAGAGAAGGAAGACTGAGAAAAAAAAGTATGGAAGCAGAAGGGGGAACCCTCACGCAAATGCCACGAGCGTAAGCAGAAACTTGATTATTACTTGAGAGTTTCTCCACGACATATACCCGCGGTCAGAGATACGCTCTAGTGGTCTCTCTTCTATGACTTAGCAGCCAGTCACTAATATAGCGATTACCAAACGCAATGCAAGACGGAATTACTTGATGATGTTGGAAAATGCGGGATGGACTGCAAGAAGAGAGTTAATAATAGCTTGACATGACCTTCTCAAATACTTCGAGCCAGCATATAGGATAATTTGGTGAAGCATTCGGGACGAATCGATTGGAAGGAATGCGATCATCTCTAAGAATCTCTGGTGGTGTGAAGATACAGCAATTGAGCGAACATTAACGTCTATCTGATACAAAGAGATGCTTGATCGCCCGACAACTGAAGAAACGCGCCGGAACTGCTGAGTAGGCTCACTTGCATTATCCCCAGGAAGAATGTATCTGCAATGGCAACCGTTGTTGGAACTAACGAGCCAATGCACCCGCAGTTCGGACTTCGGAACCTGCAGTCCATGCAAGCCAGTCTGCCCTTCCATATGTCCATGACTGAGCCGAGAACCAGACTTTTTCCTCCAGTGATAGAGCGAAGCCTAGAATACGAAAGCGACCGAGAGATGCTGTTGGGGTATGCTGGTTGAGTCGATGGTGCGTTGGAGCGAAAGGGTCGAAATTTTGAAAGCTACGGAGCTGGAATATGGGTTTTGAAGAAGATCTTGAGTTTCTCGTGGAAAGGTGTAGCGGGGCTGATGAGTATCCTGGGATCGATTCCATGCGTCGGATAGGTGAAAGAATATTTGACCGATGAAAAAGTTGAAAGAATTTGGATTCTTGATGGATAAGTTGCTGTACAAAGTTGCGGCGTGCAAGACTCTATGAGAGTCTGTCCCGTTGAGAGTCGCATTGTCAAAGCTATGAGATGTTCAGAGAAATTGATGCATTGTCCAAGGTGGATTTCTAGCACGGTTTGGTCCTCCACAAGCATCATTATTGGTCACGGAGGCTTGGATCTACGAGGTAGTCCCCGGTGTGAGCTGCCACAAATTCTGCGCGTAAGCGCATTCTTCAAAATGGCGAAGAAACCCTTCCGGAGTGTATAATCGAGTTTTCATAACTCGAAATCCGCATGTCTGGATGTTGTTGGCGTGTAGCGCTTGACGAGCATTCTGGTCGCCATGATTCGGCCCAAGTGGATATGATGGGATGAGCTCCCCGGTTAGCGACCTTAGCTGACATCGATGACCTTTCGTGTGGCGGTGCTCTTGGCACTCCGGGCTCAATGCGCAGCCCTTGCACTGAAGTCCATGATGGATTTCTCCCGTGCCAACGTTTAGGAATGGCATGGGGAGTACGACCATGTATCGTTGCCATGCCTTAGCCCATTGGTCAGGCGATTTGCCACTCTTTTTTTCAATGACATAACCCGGCATTTTATTCTTCCCAGCTTGACGAGTCAAGCCTCGACTCATCAACAAATGTCCATCATATGGGTTTGTCCGCGGTCTCGCAGGTTCCCCGAAATAACCTGATGGTCCTTGCATTCTGGGCAGCTTGTCAAGAGCCTTTCCTGGGATCTCGTATGCATGAGCCATATAGCGAGTGATTGGTTTAGTATCGGGGTGGTACTCGACGCAATACTGGCAACATCTCTGAAGAGATGGAAGAAACACAAAACCGCCAAAACGATGGCAAAAGGCACACTCAGACGATACTAAAAGTTGATGAACTGTTTTCAAGTCGAACGAGCTCTCTAGCTTGGTGAAAGCCAGTACTGGGAGGATCTCCGGAGCTGCCGTCACAGTCCGTACGTACTCGGGTATAGTATAGACCAGCGCTTGAGCAGCGTGGTTTACCATCTTCAGGTGTTTTAGGTCAAGATAATCGACTCTTGACAAGATCATACACTGTACCTCGAGAGGTAGCTTATCCAAGGGCATCGAGGACATTTGGAGCTTTGGGTTTGGAGCTGGAGGCCCAGGAAGCTGTGCCTTGACACCATCGAGTTGCGAGTATTGAATAATCAGCCGCGTAAAGCTGTTGTCCGGTGGCTGGGTCAGGCATAAGATCTTTCGGGCATCTGCATCGGTCATGGCCATGATACCTTAATGACTGTCTTTCAAGGGCGGTCCGGTGACTCTGATGGTACAAAGAATCAAATGTATCGAGGGTACAACTCCGGGTTGGTCGTGGGAAAATTCAGGGTGATGGGTTGTGGTGGTTGCGGTAGCCGTTCAACTCATGCAGTGATACTGGCAAGATGAGTACACTGTGTCAGGATGTATGCTGTCGGTTGATTGAGTGTGTTCAAGGAAGATAAGCTGCGTGGATGGAAGGGGTATGGTTGAACAGGAGGAGTGTAGCTGGTGAGGAAGAATTTTGGTTATTTCAGTGTTGGCCCCTTTTATAGCAGTGTGCGCGCTAGAAGCGGACGGTTGTTGAAATTCAACTCTTCGCTTGCGGTATGAGTAAACCCGGAGTCCAAGGCATTCATTTTAATGGTGAAGAAATGGAGAATACAGGGCCCCTCATACAACGTCTAACCACGATGGGTGTGTTAGAAACACCGCTGTACGAATACCTCCGGCAGGGCCCATGGCTCGAGTTGGCTACGATTGGCTTCCACTGTGGCCTCTCCACTGGACATCTTGGAGTGAGGGGAAATCGTTCCTGCTGGCTACGTATACGCCTCCCTCGCAGCTGAAGAGCTATCTAGCGGGGATGCCCATCTACTGATACTTTCAACAAGACCGACGGTAATAATGGCTATGACCTTAGTCTCCAATCCAGCTAATACCGCTCTATCAGTTTCGGCTTCTCCATGGTGACGCGCTTGGCCACATTGCAGAATTACTCCATACAATCGAGATTGTGTTCAACCTACAACCAACTCATAGGGTACATGTGTTGACCAGCTCCCTGGGTATGGCTTTACCAAGAGACTCAGCGACGCCACTTTTACAGGTGCCATCAGTTAAGCAAATAGTCCCTACCAGCGACAATCGAAGTACATGGTGGAATCTTACCATTCTTCTGCAATGGCTTTACCAAGCACTCAACAGACACTCTGTACCTACAATATGTTAGCAGCCTGTCATCAAACTTCCTCCCCCCGCCCCAATGTTCCGCCATACACCTTTCCTAGCATTGACATACGTGATGTCCAAGAAAATTGAAATCCACAACTCACGGATAGTGGTAGTGTCTGGGATGGTAGCCCACGATCATGGGTATTGCTCTACGCAAAACTCTGGAGCGATATGCCGAACCCGGAGCAATACAGCTACTGTGATTGTTGGGGTACCAGTTGTTAGTATTGAAACCACAGTCATGGTTTATTTCCCTGTACTGATCAATTAGTCCAACCACAGTAGAGCTTGTCTAGACACATCCCAGAAATCTCAAAACCCGTGGAATCTCATACTATACGGATCGCAATAATACACGTATGCTGCACCTCACTATCCCTTTTTCCTGAGTCTACGAGCGGCAATCCATGCTGCCTTCCAAGGCTCCTACAGAACTCCCTATGAAACTCCTTACAATTCCAATACATTGGATGGAACAAGTATGAACGGCATATATGAAGTTCTATACAAAGCACCGGATGAAGCTATGTGAAGAATCGAATCAAGCTTGTATGAGCCTCTTAATAGGAGCATGTATGAAGCTGTCTATGACGTGAAGAATATCTAGGACATGGTGTGAGGTTGATCTTGGTAGGTTATCTCTTGAATTAGGCCGCACCCCAGAAAATACCGAGTGTGTTAACATTTTAGAAACTGCCAGTCGCACCAGTAATTTACATACGACGATTGCGTAATTATGAGGGTTGGTATAGAGCAGCTCTAAGGACGCAGATATAACAGCTGTTCTACGAACAATTGGTGAGAGATCTATCTAGAGTCGCCTTGATAAGTCGAAAGTCTGCACGTCTCCCCTCGGCAACGGCCCATACGCAGGCGTATCTGCGACCGATACAGAGGTATAGGTACAAGCAATATGTAAAACAATTCGTCTAGTATCTTCCAGAAGATTTTTGGACAATAAACCGATTCCCTGATGAATGTAGGTGATTACTAGCTAATATCGTTATCACCAGTTCCTTGGTTCATCCCCCAACTCCTTCACTACTAGACTTGATGACTTCGAAACTGGTAAGAGAATGGGCCGTAAATCGCAGCATATAAACGAAAAGTTTTGTTCTAATCTATTTGAGTTCCAATGTCTATCCCGTTTCTCACCTGCTATTTATCAAATTTCCTACTCTCACAAAGCTCAAATCTACCCGAAAACACTCCTGTATGCATGACCTTCAACGCCCTCTATTACTTTATACGTTGCGTATTCCGATAGCCTAATGAAAACACGGGTTCTCAATTGCGGGTCAAATGTTTAAAGAAGCTGCCTAGAAGCGGAGAACGAAGTATAAACCGTGAAGACTTCCCCTGAATACTCGTGACGTTCTCCGGTACACCAGGTGAAGCTGACGTGTTTCGACTTGTGAGGCTGATAGAAGTGTTCGCTTGAAGAGCAGCCACGAGGTCTCGTCAGAGCTACCAAGACATTCTTATTGAGAAACACAAGAGATTGCATGTGGCATATCTACGCTGGAAATTGCCCAGGCTATGCATCGGTCTCTTATCTTCGATTTGAAGCGGATAATGCGAAGGCCCAACTATTTGAATTGTTGTCCGCCTCAACTGAATGACTTCCATCCTTCAGCCACTTTAACGGAACATCTTGAGGACCCATCCCGTATCCGCCCTTGTGGTGGTGGCCCGTTGGAACAAATTAGGAGCATCCTTTGAATTTCCTTTGCCCCTCTTCGCAGTGGTGTAACGATTGTAAATTAACCTCCTCCAGCAGTGAAATTCGTCCTTTCAACGAACGATACGTCGCACTCCAAGAGCCCGATTCCAGAATCACCATGAGAAGTATTAGAGATCGTAAGGTCCCAGCGCACAAAGTTCAGAAGTCTACAAGCTCAGGTTGTTTTGTTCTGAAATTATTCAGATACAATGCACGAAGATAGAGTAGCGGGTTGGAGCCAGTCAGAGGCGTACCCAGGGGAAGATATGATGGTGGTATGCCGCCGTGTATCCAATCTTAAGTCGTGCACACGAGCCTGAGTTCTTCGAGTAAGTGGGCAGAACTCAGCATTGCTGCGAGCGTATCGATAGCACCAATCTGGCCCAGACTGACGTCATCACCGGCACGCTTGTTCATATATGAAGCGATATCCTCTGCATCGAAGAAAGAGCTCCATATATCAAAGCATCTTATATTCTGGACCGTTGACCGTAGAAGGATAGGTAGTAAGAAACCCGTTATATGAGCAAAGTTCAGAGGATTGATTCTTTGCAGATTCGTCATGTTAATCATATATAAGATCTCAATCCGTTCCGGTTATCTACCAGAGTAGGCGAGAGCTTTAAGGAGTAGACTGACCAGGCTCATGCGTGATTCTTGAACTCGACATGGGGTGCCACATGTATCACATTCCAGATCAGCATTGGTGTGAGTGTGAAGCGTCTCGGCATTGTCGTCGAAGGTAATGTCAGGGCTTGGAATACGGCCTAGGATGTCTGCAAGCTTTTCAAGAGCGGTTCGTGAAGCTTTTTGGTACTTCGCACGTGGATTTCGTCCTCGGCTTACAGGGTTTGCTACCACAAATTTTCTACCCAAAGACCCTGGTCCTGAAGCCTTGTCATACTCGCGACCCGTCACATCGCACGGAGAAGTTCGATGTTCCCTGTCATTAAAGATTGTCTGCTCAGTCCACAGATCCTCCAAAAACCGCTCAACGGGGCTCCCTTCGGCTCTCTCCGTCATAAACCATAGCTTTTGTACATTCCGAGGAATTACCGCATGCTTAGACATCCGATCGAGCCTCTCCATAATAGCTCTGTCCATTGACACAAGTACGCTCCTGAAGCGACGACTAGCAGAGATGTCGGAGAGTAATGAAGGGGTTAGTAGGAATGGTAAGTTGATGATATCGATATCGCTTAGGTACTCGGTGGTTTTGAATAGCAGCTCTGGTGGAAGGCGATCTATGGTCTAAGGCTTTCCAAACAGAAAGCGGTAGCTGGGACCAAGAACAAAGCTGTTCTTAAACAAACCCTTGTCAATGCTCGATGTTTGGGCGATGAACTTAACGAAAACGCTCTGATGAAGAATGCTTTCTTTGAAGAGGGGGATTCATTTGTGTATCGACTTTAAAAGGCTAAATATGGTATGGAAGTGTTGCTTTGAGAAGTGTTGGGGAAGAAACGCAATCCTCGTGAATCTCTAACACATTGGACAAAAGCGTCACAACATCCAGAAGGACTTACTAGAGGTTTCAACCCCGCGGCGAATAGCTTTGAGGTGATACGGCGCGTAAAGGCGATATTATTCAGTATACTCTGCCGAGTTTATGGGATGCAAGTCCTTGCACGTAAGTTCAGACACGAATAATAAGCGCACAAGTCATCTGCAGCAGATCCCAAGTTTTTCTTCTCTCCCAATGCCAACTATGTGCCTGAAGCCGAGAGTACGTACCCCCGACACTTCAGAGTAGCTGTATCTACAATGTTCCCATCCCCCCTTCCTTTTTTCTTCTAAAAACTTAGAGATGCAGCCCCTACGGTGGTCCAACCCCGGCATAAACACCAACCCCACAGTTCCCATCACTAACCGTAAACCCCCCATTCCCACCCGTATAGAAGCTCGCGAGCTGCGAATAAGGGATACAGTATGGTACGTCAGTGACCAAGAAGCAAGATCCGGTATTGCTAGTCACGAAAGCCGCGAAACCGCAATCTGCCGTGTTGACGCAGGCGACACAGCAGTCGTAAGGAGTAGGGAGGCCATCAATTTGCTGCATGGTGTTACTTGTCACTATTTGGCCGACGGGAAGGCCGTTGACGGAGCTGAGGAGGTTATTAGGGGCACAGTTGGGGTAGGCTGTTGCTGAGGGTAGGGAAATGGAAACTGTGCTGGTGGAAGTAGTCGTGGTGGTGAAGGTGGAGCTTAGGGTAGCTGTCGTATGAGAGGTTGTGGTAAAGGTTTGAGCATTGGCAGAAACACTTGTAACTGTTGTGGTGCAAAGAATCGTAGTCGTGGAAGTAAGGGTTGACTGTGAAGCTTTGACGGTCTGAGTTGTTTGGGCAGTTTGGGTTATTGTAGAGATGGAAAACATGGCGATTGTTTTGTCGCAGGAGACTGCTTTGGGAAATTGAGTGGGCTTGTGGTGGACTTTGCCGCTTCCTAGTGTGAGAGTGACATTTTGACTGCCATCTTCAGGGTCGTCTTCCAAGCTGTGCTTACTCGGAGATGTGTCCTGCTTTCGAGGTCTCAACTGATCGAAGGGAGCAAGCTGGCCGCGCCTTTGTAGGAGCGCAGATCTCTTCTTAGTAGGTGTATTCGCTGGGAAATTTGAGGCAATTGGGATAAAGCCTGAGGACGTGGAGATGGTAATAGTCCCAACTGGTAGGGTAGTCGTTGTGTTTATCCAAACTGTGCTTGTAGCCACAAGTGTGAAATTTTCTGTGTCCTACCGCACAGTTTAGCATTCGATGAGGTACTTCCAAGCAGAGGCCGTACACACTGTTACCAAGCTAGTCCGTGCAATGGAAAACGTATCTGTTACCTGGGGAAGGGTAGTTGTGATCGTCTCGCAAGAAGCTAGTGTGTTTGTGACTGTTCCTGGTGGCGGCGTAATCGTCTGCACGGGAGTATACGTGATGATTTGAGTGGCATATTGGGTCAGAGTCCTCGCATCAGTAACGGTGGGTATCGGCGACACCAATTTGGGTGCGAATTTTGTGAAGCATACTTCAGATGTGCTGACGAGTTCACAGGAGATGATAGGTAGGAATGCCACGAGGAAGAAGAAGATACACATGTTTGCAGTCGCGACGCAGTGACAGGACTGGGAGATTACACAACCTCATAAAGACCAAGTGATATCTTGGAGTTGCTTCGGGCTCTGCAAAAAAAAAGGACATTGGGCGTGTAACGTTCTCAGAATCGATTATATGTCATGCAATTTCTACTGAAAGCATGAGTTTTAATACTTCCCATGTATACATACTTAGCCGTTGAGGAACGCCCATAGTTCCTTGTGGAGGAATATGCAAGCCACAGGAACATTGCCGACTGTTTCTTTAAAGTGTTTACAGACGCTATGAGGGATCTCGTAGTGGAACTACTACATACAAGGTCCGCATTGACCCAGTCTGTGCTCCTTTGATTCGAAGTCGTGGAATACAAAAGCATAGGTCAAGCTGGGGTTAATGTTCTATGCAGTTCAATGTCACAGAGTGCAGGAACCGGAGGCTCCTCCTTTGGCAAGGTATAAAGATTTGGCTAGGCATTTTGCATTTTCCATAATCGATACATAGTCGAATGCGAGTACTCCGTATATCGTGCACCGATTGGCTGATGTCTCGGACAGTCAGCTAAAAGAGTAAGAGCTGGACGGGATTTCTGTTCGTTCTGCAAGGTAGAGGACGAAAGAAGATAAAGTTTGGCAGTTGGCGGCTGCAGACGTTTGAACCGGACTAGTGCCAATACATGACGCTCGATGCTGCAGATGGGTTGACCACATAGGTAAGGTAGGATATCCATTCTGGAAGTGCCTAATCGTAGGAGAGTGGACCCACATAGAATTTAGGAGTGTTCAGCTATGGACACTAGAAGAAGCCTCTATATAAAAAAGAAATGGAGCTGTCGAAGGAACAAGTAGTATAGTGCGACGTAACGACGACTAGCATCGTTCAATGATCCGATTTAACGAAATCGACAATCGCTTTGCTCCCTCGCACGCCCAGCCCGTACGGGGGGTAACAGATATACACAGCATCCTCCTCGGCACCTAGCTTCTGTCGGAAGTCGCCCTTCTGCGTCAATCTGAATTGCTTCGTAATTGACTGGTACGTATGTTGCAGCATCCTGACCCGAATACCGCCAAGATTGTGTGCAGCGTGGAGCTCAGATGTCGCCCCGGTCCCAAATGTCAATTGCTTAGTCCCTAAAGCTTTGGCCGCGTTGGTAGAGTGGAGGGTGACCGCCTCAATGGTGCCAGAAGTGGCACCGGGGAACTCGAGTGCCCATTTGACTTGGTAGCCATACTGCGGCGCGAGCTGCGCAAGTACCACAAGTGCATGTATTTGCCCTTGTTTATTGTGCGCATAGAAGTACCGGCGGTGTGGCATATCACGCCATGGCGTTATCTCAGAAAGGTGGACTTGCTTTCCCGTTCGATTGGCCTGCCAATCCTTGATTCGGGCATCACACTTGTCCTGGATTTCTTGCGGAACTGCTTCGCCTTCAGGTAAATCGACAATCTTGATGCCTTCACGTTCGGCATGTCGAACTTTGCGCCCCACGTCGTGATTAGTTTCGACAATGTTTTTATCCGGGTTGACGCGCTCTTCAGCAGCGCAGGTGAGCGTTTTCCAGCCGAACTTCGTGCCAAGCACTTCCTCCATCTTATATCCAACGAGGGCCCATATAGGTTTTAAATGCGTCTCTTTCTTTAGCCAATTCAAGAATGCTGGTACAACCCTTTCGTATTGGCTTGAGTCGCAGAGAGGGTTCCCTGGCAGGATAGCATACCTATCTATCGGGACATAAGCGATTGCCGTTCCAGTTTTCATGTGACGCCATATTTTGTAGCGATCATCGGTCCACGATGTATTTGTGGGATCACCGTAATTGGCGATTAGATTTTCCAGTGGCTGTAATTGGTCTTGTGATTCAGCCGGCCTACCGTGGCCCCAAGGAGGACTAACGGTGCTGTCTGCTGGATGCCGAAGCTCGGGGCCTGGTGGCTTGGCTGGAAGGCTTTTAGGATCTCGAGGAAACAAAGACGCCAGGCGAATATTGCCAAGTGTGAGTATGAGCATGACGAGTCTTTCAAGTCCAATACCGGCACCTGCGTGTGGTGGAGCGCCTAGGCGGAATCCTTCCATGTACTCGTCCATACTTTCGGGATCAATTTTTTGCGCCAGCATCTTTCCTTCAAGCACCTTCGAGTCATGGATTCGCTGACCACCCGTCAAAATCTCTTGGCCACGCAAGAAGATATCAAACGAGTTCGTCACTTTGTCGTCATGGGGATCGGGCATGGTGTAGAATGGTCTTGCTGATGTCGGGAACTTGTCCAGTATATAATAGTCGGTCTTGTACTTTTCCTTTACCAACTCGCCCAGCCGGATTTCATCCCTCGTGTGCAAGTCTTCTTGCTCCGATGGCGGGTTCCCATCATCATCGGTCCATCCAGAATTTCGTAAAATCCGAACTCCCTCTGCAAATGGTATCCTCGGTGTCTCCTTCAACCATACAAGATCATCATGTGGGAAGTGTCGTTTGATGACTTTCAGCTCACGACTGAATCGATCGTAGATGCCCTGGAATATGTGTTTGAGCGTCGCATCGACTAGATGTAAAGCTTCGTCGTAGTGCTCTTCAATTGCCATCTCTAAATCCAATCCGGTGTACTCTGTGAGATGTCGGTGAGTGTTGCTGTTCTCTGCCCGAAAGACGGGACCGATCTCGTAAACCCTTTCAAAGTCGGCGGCGACACACATCTGCTTCGCAAGTTGGGGGCTCTGAGCGAGAAAGGCTGGCCGCCCGAAGTAGTCAAGCTGAAAAACGCTTGCGCCAGACTCGGTAGCGCCTGCTTGTATTTTGGGAGTATGGATCTCCACAAAGCCCTTAGAATCCAGGTATGACCGGAAGAGATTGCAAACGCCAGAGTTGATACGGAAGACTGCTTGTGAGGCGGTGGTCCGTAAATCGATAATGCGATTCGATAGTCGTACTCTGTCGGATAATCTCTCGTTGTGACCCTCCTCTTTATCCTTCTTCTCTTTCGCGACTTCCGCTTCGTAAGGTGTAAAGGGAACGGATTCCTCTTTCCTGACGATCACGTGTAGTTCCTGGATCGATATTTCTAGGTCGTGGACGGAGCAGCCCGTGATGGGGACTTCTGGATGCTGAAGATAGCCCTTGACGAGGACGATAGATTCCGTTGGAATACTCTCCACCCATTGAACCATGTGTGTAGAGATCTCCCCCTCTTCCATGTGTAGAACTCCTTGGATAGTAGCCAATTGCTGGCGAAGGACAAGGAATGCCAGTTTGGCACTCATCTTGCGCGCGGCGTGAATGCGAGCTCTAAGGGTGACTTCTTCCCCAGCCTGCTGGGCATGACGTGAATCAATCTGCCAACGGTCACCCTCGGTAGGCTTGTCCTCCCTTGACTGCATGAGAGGCAAGTTTCCATATCGCCTGTGAATTTCTTCGGGCTCTTCGCGAGCTGCGCGCTCATCCTCTTCTCTTTTCTGTCGTAGTATCTCCTGCCTGCGCTCCTCGTTTGCGTCGATTCGAGCTTCATGGCTCCTCCTCCTCGCTGACTTATTGTTTTGCTTCCTGCCTTGCCGTTGACCGTCATGGTTTGCGACGTTACCGTTGGCTCGAAAAGAAGGGAGACATTCGGACGTGGATGACGCGTCCTTGTTAGTTTTACCGCTTCCGCTCAAGTTCGCCGCCAATTGTTGCCCTTTCCTTTGGCGAGTTGGCGAATCATCTTCGTTCGTGGACCTCCATCCGCACCACAGCTTTTTCAACTTCGACATGGCGCCAGGCGCAGTGGATATAAACATGCGGAGTCAGGTAAGACTGTAGGGGATGGTGATATCAAGCAAATTTGCACTCGCCACCAAGTCCTGTCTGATCAGACGGAAAAGGCAGGAAGCATCCATTTTACCTAGAATACCAAGAAAGCAGGAGAGGCTCACGTCAGAGTGACGTATTCTACGGAGTACGGAATAGAATAGGTAGGTAGAATACTGTGTCCCAACGGTCTTCGCGTGCGCTCCCCAACCAAATTAACCCCCACACCTGCATCCAACCATTGAACCCCAAATTAAGCTGGGCAACTCTAATGTTTGGAGTATTCTATTCTGTTATATGGAGTATGTATGTAACTAGAATATGTATTCAACAGTATACGGAAATTGATCTACGGAATACGAAGGTATGATTCCCCAATCAATCTTCCGTACTCCGTACTGTATTTAGTATGCCAGCCCTCCGCTTTAATTACAGCTGCACATCTGCGTCGTGACATAGAATACTGGAAATTAGCCCCTCTATTATTCCGTACGGAGTACTGTGCGGATAGTACGGAGTACATACCATACTTAATGTCAAGCAGGTAGTGACATGGTCCTCAGTTCGCGGTACTAGTGCCCCATGGGTTATTGATGCTTTGACTTTTGAGTGGATGACGGAGAGATTGATAGTCTTCCAAACCCCCAAATTTCCTGGCATCAGGCATCAGCTTCCGTCAACACTCAGAAGCACATTCAGTCCTTGATGCGAAAATAGCAATAGCCAATGACGAATACGGTAAAGCCTCGGGTCTATTCCGTAAGGTACACGTTCGGCCCTTTTATTAGAGACAAAGCATGCTAAACTACTGCAAAGCAACAGACTTCTCATACCGTCTTGTTCATCCCTAATCATCCCTTTGCTCCGCCGCACGTCGTTGCTTTTAATCAAAGATGGCCAAGAGGAGGTGGTTCCTATATCTCCAGGCCATGTGGTGGCGGATGCTAGCCAAAATAGGCGCATATCTTCATACTCTGCCTAGCCCAAAACCCCCTGGGTCGTCCTTCACTCGAAGCTTCCCTACATCCATCACCAGAGAGAGTATCGGATCTATTCTGAACCTACACTTCTACGTTCCGAGGGATTTCGATGAGCAACGCCAGCGTGGAAAGAGGTATCCAGTAGTGGTTAATCTACACGGTGGGGGATTCACTCTCGGCACCCCAACTGATGACGCGCGCTGGGCCCGTATGGTTTTGCAAGAGCTCGATGCCATTTTTGTAAGCGTGGAATACAGTTTGGCGCCTGAGCATCCTTACCCGGCGGCGGTAGAGGATGGCGTCGAGGCGCTCCTTCATTTGGCGGTGGAAGCCGATGAGCTTGGTATCGATCCAACCAAAATGGGGCTGAGTGGGTTCTCTGCAGGAGGAAACCTAGCGTTTACAATTCCGATGAAACTATACACCTATTTGGAGGCATCTGATAAGAAAGCTGTCAATCAGCGGTCCACAATCAGCAGAATTGGGAGCACCGCCATACCTCGGGTTGTCTCCATTGTGTCGTGGTACCCAATCTTGGATTATACAATCTCTCGTGATCTCCGCCGTACGAATAGCAGACGTCCTGAAAAAACGCTGCCATCATTTCTTACAAATTTGTTCGACCAATCCTACCTGCCATCTCGAGACGAAATACACTCGCCCTTTGTCTCGCCAGCGAATGCGCCTGACCATCTATTGGTCAACGCTCTGCCACATGACATTGCAATGTACGTTTGCGAATGGGACATGTTATACGAAGAAGGGACTAGGTTTGCCAATCGACTTGAGGGTTTGGGCAAACGGGTGGATTGTACTTCCATCGAAGGAAAACCCCACGCGTTTGACAAATCTCCGAATCCGTTTAGTGTTGATCCTCAGGTTGACATGCTTTATAGAGCTGCATGTGTCATTTTACGGCGCGGATTTCATGGGGAAGGGCCCAGTGAAAGTCTGATATAGCTCCAACTTAATGATTCCTCGGCACTTGGTTTGGATGATTGCATTGCGCCCCCAATGCTCATTGGCAAAGCACGATTAGTGCCAAATTTCTAAACCGTCGACGTTGCTACACGAGATTGAGTCCTAGTCCAGCTCCGGAGCACATTCCTGGCCAATGACCAGTCCGTTATGGCTAATTCAAGCTCAGCAAGTCCTGGAAAGACGACGGACTCCTTGACGAAAACCCTACCCGGAGTTGACATTAGGATTTCTACATGGCAGCAGTAACTAAGAAAGCCGCATGGCATTCAATTAGCAAAATTACGAGGTGAACTGAGAGACTTCTAGACTTCCTAGTTCTTGATGAAAATGAGCTTAGCATGTTATAAAAGAAGTATATCTTGTGAGTTAACCAAGACTTGTTAACAATGCTCATATTTGCTTCGCGAGCCTTCTCCATGTACCGAAGCTCGTCGCTATTAACATAATGTGCCCTGACAGTGCTTCAATGCAACAAGAACGGCAGATGCAATACTTTTTCAAAATTCATTCGAACTTCCTGATGGAACACTGACAGACTTTCCCCTAATAGCCGAATAGAAGCTGCGTTACATTTTACTGTATGAAACATCAACTGTTTTTCCGAACTTCATTAGTTAGTAATCTTCGTCGCTCTGAGGGCATGTTGTTCATATTTCCATACAGATGTTTTCACTGTTCATGCTTCAATGTCACGAATACTATCCGAATATTTACTACCAACCCTCGTAAGTCCGGCGTTTGAACCTCGCTTACGCTTGTGCTCTGAATTGCGATTCAAGTGTCAAACTGCGTGTCACTGGCGACATCACCTTTTACGGCTTCACCTATTGATACGACCAGAGAATGCTACAAGCTGGTGCACCATCCCAACACAAGACGGGAAACCCGACTGGCGAATAAAAACATCGATCACTATGAAATGCGCATATCTCTGCAACTTCTCCACCCATCTATCACCTCCCCCAGAAACTTAATATGCTCCTGGTGACTCACAACGTCCATAAACCACGTTACTCATATTTTCATGCCCCACACGGTCTCAATCGCCGCCCTCGCATGCCGCAGCACTGCTGCCACGTCCTTGGCGAACGAGCAGCCATTGGGATAACGTATCAAAGAACGGGCGCAAAATCAATGGTGCTGGCACTACGAGCAAAGTTGAAGGCGAAGGCACAGAGGTAGACGACGGCTGTCAGACTTGCGGAGGGGCTGACACCGTCACTGATAGCTAAAGAGCCGGTTTTGACGCTGGGTCTGGCAGAGGGGTGGACGTATCGCACATAGATGCCCACGGCTTGTTGACGAGCATGTTTGCTTTGCTTGGGGATTTGCGGCTTGTCAACGAACATCAGATAGCCGTTACTCCTGTTCCTCGTTCCTTTCCAGTAGCACCTGCTACAGTTGCACTTCGTATAGCGCTTCGCACATTGGAGTCCCAGTCCTGTAACTGACCAGGCGCGGTATTCCGCAGCGTGGGTATATACTGAATCTGCGACGACAGATAGATGGAAAGATGCGAGTATCAGTCGTAGCCCCGGATGATGTATGGTATGGGAATGAGGGGGGGGCTGTAGATGAGCCTGTATCTTCCTCCGCTGGTGATGCTTGCGGTGTTGGGAAATGGGGAGGAAATTGGATTGGGGATAGATGTAAGGATGGGGAGCGTGCTCATAGATTGTTCGAGTGCGGGTGATGAATCTTGTTGTTGTTAAGGGGAGCCAGAGGAGGAGGAAATCGGAGAGGGGAAGAAGAATGAACAGGTCGAAGGAGTAGCTAAGTTTCATGATATTTTTTTACTGAAGATGGGAATAGTACAATGAACATCATGAACGATCTATTAAGAGACAGGAAAGGGCCATTTCATAAATATCCACAAACCACCAACAACAAATACGCAAACCGTCCTTTTCGTTTCGGAAACAAAATCTGCAGAAAGCAAATGATTAGCGAGAGAAGAGAGAATAAGATTCAACATCCCAATCAGAGTTAGTTTGTTTTCCTCGCCCCCAAAGGTTCCTACCCCTTTTTACATGTTCTTTCGTGCGTCAAGGTACGAGAGAAGCACGAAGAAGAGAGACGATTCGAATGAGAAGTTGTCTAAAATGTTCTGCAGTTACGCTCAGGTTTCTTTCTCTTGGCTAAATACTTATAGTGTTCGTTTAGTGGCAAAAGTAATGAATATAATTTGCAGGAATTTGAAAGGGGACTTCGACAAGGGTGAGTGGTATTCACATATGTTGAGGTTCAGGAGTATAGGTGTTGGCAAGGATATCCTCTTGTTGCGTGCGCGCGTGCGTATATGGAAATACGGCTATTAGAGTACCTCCGGAAAAATGAAATTCAAAGGCTGATGCAAAATATATCAAATCATGTCGTGTTTCTTGTTGAATAAGTGGAATTCGATCCTGTCGGAGAAAGGAATTAAACATGGTGATTGGTACACTGTAAGAGGTCAGAAACAGAAAATGATTCTTTCGCTTTCAACAGATGTGATGTTCAGAGGTAGACGCAGACGTTTCTCGCTAGTCAGAAGGTAGGATGGTTTTTGTAGAGGCTATTATAATGATTAGCCATTGGGGTTTCCATTCAGTTGAGTAGGATCGAAATACCAGCAACACACCAAGAGTGGTTGCGACTGTATGCCTTGCAACGGCGACGCTGACGTTGGGGCTGGTTAGAATTATGATTTTTTACCAATGTCGTTCATGTCGGACTTTGTTGAAAGGTGGTTCTATATACAAAGGTGGCCTTCCATGCTAATATAGTAGATATCAGAAGCTTATATCCTCACAACCTCCTCCCTAAATCCCCACACCCAAGACTTCCTGATACACCCTCTCACGGAGCCGCGCTACTGGTGGCGGTGACGGCGGGCGTCGGGAAGTAATAACACCCCAAATCAAAGATGTGATACCCAAGAGCCACTTGGGATGGCGAGTTGTCCACCTGGTCCCGCGCCACCGATGTTACGAAGAGAGTGCAATAGTCTGGTTTTATTGCGCTATTTACATCATTATATTGGAAACTCAAGCAGCCGGTGAATGCGAGACATAAGGAGGCACATTGCGCAGTACTCAGGACGCCTCCGAAGGAGCGGAACAATGCCGCGTTGGCGACGCCGAGGATGTTGCGTTGTGTTCCTGGGGTTGGGTTGGAGACGAGGCTGATCCCGCCGTTGCTGGTGCAGACCACGGGCCCGGCGGGAGCGACAGTGACGGTGGAGGTGCTGGTGTAGGATGTTGTGATTATAGTAGACGTAGAGGTGGGGATGGATACGGTCATCTGTCGGCGAGGTTATGGTCGAACAAGATTGTAAATGAAGGTTTGAGCGAGGCTTACGGGAGTAGTGGCGGTCTCGGTGACGACAGAGGCAGCCGTAGTAGTTACGGTTGCTGGACTAGCGAGCAAGCAAAAGCAAGCGCTGGAGACACGGGCTGCTACGCTTGTCGTTCCGAGACCGGAGCACTGCAAAGCGTAGGCATGGAACGTTGATGTGGGAGTGAAAGTACCAGCAGATCGCGTAACTTGAAATGCTTCTCGTTTAGTGAGTTGCTGAAGGGCGAATCCAGTCACCGTGGTTGTTGTCACTGCGTCACTTATCTCATGTTAACAAAGGGAACCCTTTGAAATGGACATATGCAATGCTCACATAGTGGATGTCACTAACACCTCGCTTCCCGTAACTGTCGCGGTCGTAGGAGTGGACGCGGTACTGCTCGTAACGGTGGTGATGGCAGGCACGCTCGTGCTGAGATAGGAGCTGCAGGAACTAGAGGCTTTTGCCCATTTTGTCGAGGGAGATGCCGCTCTGAAGGCACGAAGGCAATTGTCCGCGTTGCATGTGAATGCTGGCGCTGGGGCTGGAACGGCAATGACGGGAGTAAGGATTGAGAGGCCGTAGAGGGCGGAAAGAACGGCGGGATTGAACATCTTGAAAGTCATGAGGTTTTTCCAGGACCAAGACTCGGACGAGTTTGAGATACTGGAGTGAAGTGAAGGAGACAGACACGATGAACAATAAAAGGCGAACAGCGTTCAAATACCTTTCCAAAAGCTCGAAGCTACCGTGGTACCATGAGGCGATAATAATGCTATCGTTGTAGCGATCTAGGGATCTCATCCCTATCAGATCTAATGATACCTAGTACTTTTGGCCATGTTCTGGATTCGTGAGATCTGTCGCTTGGTGGTCTGCGCAGGGTGCACACTCGGCCTAGGAGGCAACAAATTGTGAAAGATAAAAAAGATTAAAATCATGATGAACTCATCAACTGTTGGACCGTCAGTGTGAGAACGGCAATCGATAAATTTAACATCTACAACTGAACCTCGTATTTTGATTGAGAAGCAGACCGCTTCAAATGTACTCCTTAGATCTTTCTTTATGGATTTTCATCATAAAAAAGCAATAGACTCATCTTCATAAAGGGAAAAAACGAGGTTCCTTCTGGAGTACGTGCAACAGATTTTCGTGGTTGTTGAATTCGAATGTTCGATATCGATCGAAGTCATCCAACATCTGTATCTCAGCCGCATACGCCACACATTAGCCGCTAGTGAAAAGTGAAAGATTGAGGGAAGTCTGCCACTGTCAGCCCCTAAAGCGTTGAGAGAGCCCAAAGACAAAACACACGACTAAGTACGGGGGCCGTAACTCATGTACCGTGGGAAATCGAATAAGGGTTTACTCTAATGCCTGGCTCTATCGGTGCGGACCGCGCAGCTCTGATCTACAGTATACGGTTAAAGTAACCAGTCTTCGTATCTCATGGAATAAGCTTGATCCTCACTGACTGCCCAGTCATGGATGCCGCGCTGTCCTAGTGTTTTGTGCATTGCATGGAGTACCTATTTTTGTGGCTCCTGTCAGTGTGAAGCAACAGAGAGATGAAGGACGTAAGGTTTGCCATATATAGAATCCTCTTGGTTCCGCAGAAGCCATTCACCCCTCTACAACATCGAAGTATTGATGAATATTTTGAAGGAAATGTTACCCAAATGTTGTTGCTTCGATCTGGTGCACGGCTCTTGCAAACATGTAAGAAGATCTCGAACGAAGCTACACCTTTCCTTTATGGGGAGAATTCCTTCAGCCTTCGACCAAACAACGTTGAAGAGATACCAAGGTTTCTCAATCATATTGGTACGGGTAATTGCTCGATGATCTCCTCCCTGGACATCCACTTCGAATACAACCAAGAGAGGCGCTGGCGAGGTTGCTGGTGTTCCCAGGGAGACGAAACCACCTTTACAGAGCGCGAAGAGCTTTTCGGACTTGTAGACGCGAACAAGTTCCTCCCAGAGTATCTTATAGCCGGCCAAGTTTTCTTTGCGGATATAGACGTGATCCACGACACCGTTCCAAGTCACAAAAGGGAGCAAAGCTGCCTCGGGTGGGATCAAGACTTTCCGGACGAGTACTATGATGCACTTGCGCCTGAGAATCTGTATGACGGTTATCCCCCATGGAATTATCTACAGGACTATCGCTTTTTTTCAAGTGCCTTTGAGCGACCCCATAGTAGAAACCCTGATTTTGCTCCAGCAATGCTGTAGCCTACGCCGCTTAGAGTTATGGTTCCCGGATCCTCAGCGCTTCGCTTTGGGCTATGTGCTCTCGAAAGAAGATCGGATGTTTCTGCGGCTTCTGTGGCCTCTCGAGGGTCTTTCGGAGCTTATTATCCACGGTATCGATGAGCTAGGAATTATTGAAGTCAATCTTGAACGCATGAAAATACCAAGGGTAATAGCTGAACTTAATTGCAGTCGAGCACGGCCGTTTCTACATATTGAAGCCGGCAGGCCCAACTTGCGAGCCAACCCAAATTGGCAAGTATGTCAGTCCAACAGGTACACGATAAACTTGGAATTACAAAAGGCGAAAACCGTTTCCAAGGACATGTTCTCGGAATTACCTACCGAGATTCGTGCATTAATCTATAACTATCTCTTTTCGTGCTGGTACGAAGAATTTCACGGCGCCAGTCGTTTCGAAGAGGAAAACAAGCATCACCCCTATATAATGCTCAAAAACCTGTCATATGATTGCCAGCGTCCGAAAGCCCGAAGAAGGGTTTTGACTGGTGCTGCTGCGCTTTTGGGGGTGTCCAAATTGTTGCACGAGGAAGCCGCCGCAATCTTCGGTATACATTCAGTACAACGCCGCCTTTCGGCCCCAGCCACACATGTTGTTGCGGGCAAACCAATTATGGATACAGCTTCCACCCTGATATTGGCTTACTCGTCCACTTCCTTTGGCATGTTGGTCCAAATAATCGAACAAGACTGCGGCATTTGTACATGGGTCTGCACTCTTTCATCCCTTTCCGTACATCTTCCACGCAGCAGCAGCCCCCAAATTTGAGCGAAAGGAGGACCTTTGGTCAGAACGACGCTTTTGTGTTTCGAAGGCTCGAGGCACGCTAAATAATTTTAGCCAAGCCTGAAGCCAGCGCTTAACGTGCCGATGGGCCAAGAAAGCTGCAAGTTCACTACCTTGCATTTGTAATAATGTTACCATACTCTACGAGAAATCTATGCTAGGTGCTGCCTAGAGTTGAATTATCCTCTCATGCGTTTGACTGCGCGGCTTCTCACTATGGCTAACGGTCTCAAGGTTGGACAACAATTGCAGGGGAAGCTGAGCATCTACACGATTCTTGAACAGATGCATTCATGCATCTGGATCGCAACGTAGGACCCAGACTTGATGCACTGAAGTTCATGATTCTCACTATGAAATAGAAATGCGATGACGCAAAAGGTCATTATCAAGCAAGCCCCTGACTATCGATTGAACAACGAACTCCGAGTTCTTCAGGCCCTCAATGGAAATCCATGCATTCGCCCACTTGTTGATACAGTCGAAGAACCCCCTTCTCTAGTCTTAAGGCATTTGGATGACAACCTGCTTGATGCATCGAATGCAACGCGGCTCGAGAAAGCCGACATCAAACTCGTCACTCGTAATGTGCTTATAGCGCTAGACGCACTTCACGAACGGGATTATGTTCACACAGGTCAGTTTCATGACTATATTATTGGGAGCCATTGGTCCTGACAGAATCGTAGACATCAAACCCAATAATGTTCTCGTCAATTATGGTCATAATTCTGCTCGCTTCAGTGAAGTACAGTTGGGAGATTGTGGAGACACATGTATGATCGACCCCAACGCGGACCTACTTCAAGGTCACGTCATTGGCGCGGCCATCTTTCGAAGCCCCGAGGCGATGCTCAATCTTCGCTGGAAAGCTTCAACAGATATCTTGGAGCGACGGTAAGTCGAATATATTCCACAGCTCTACGTCCTTAGTAATAATCGTGATATAGTTGATCAGTCTTATTTGGGGCTACAATTGACATATCTTTAGACCGGAAAACGCTGACGTCGACAGCGAAGAATATCCGCTTCTGGTTTTCATCAAGCAAGCGAGCATCTTCGGGCCGGTGCCCTTGAGTTTTCAGGATATTGCCGATGACGAGAGGCTGGAAATTCTGGCAAAGACGATTCACTTCATCAACGACAACAATCTGAAAAAGCTCTTTCATCTCTCTGCAGACAAGAAGCTATCAAAGGAAGACAGGACTTTTATTTGCAAGATCATGAAACTGGATCCACGAGACCGACCAACCGCGAAGGAGCTACTACAGGACGAATGGTTTCGAGAAGACTAGGTCGTGCCTAGGGTCCTTTGGCAGTCTTATTGGCACTCTAATAGCTGCCCTACAGAATCAACTTGCCTCCATTGTTTCGAGCTTCATAAGCCCCTTCATGACGGCCAGATTATACATAAAAGAGCTGGTGATCAAGCATCTTACCAGTGAAAGAAAATCTGATCGCTGCTTCCCATCAGCATTTCTTTATTCAACGCCACAAGATAGTCAAGTACTCATGTGGCTGCCTAATATATGAAGGCAGCCACTCCTTGAACACCGCCCCCCTTTGCGCGGACACCACCTCCTGCACTAAACCTAATCGGGTAATCCCTTCACCTCTGAGAGAGATACACGGATTTGCGTCTGTATACCACCAAATTCAATGTAATTTTTCACCTGCTTTCCCGGGCGCATTAAAACCTGAAACATATCTTTTGAATGCTTAGAATTCACCTCAAATTGCACGTCTAAATCTACATTTGAAAACTGCTCATGTAGGACTCCGGAACACCGCTAATGTGACCGCCTACAGTTGCCCCCTAGCACCTCCTCGTTCACCTCGCTGACGACCTTCTCGTCTATCGCGTTGGCTCTGTGTAGGCGGTGGTGGTTGACTGTCGGGTATCTGCGTTTGGGCGTACTCGAAGTCAGACGGCTCTCGCCGTGTAGACTTTTCAAAGGCTCGTCGACGTCGCTGCGAGGCAGTGAGACGCTGCGAAGCTCCTGCTCGGACTTTGTTCAGAGCGCCTGACGATCGTCCTTTGAGCTTCATCACCGCCGGCTCTTGTATGCGTAGAATGTCGGACGCTGACGAAGTTTCTTCGATATTCATAGCCTCATTATCATCGTCTTCGTATGTATGATCATCCTCCTGCCTCTTCTGCCCCTGCCCGATGACTTGTTTAGGCGGCTTCTCGAACCTTCAATGAGAATGTACGTCTTTCAGCTTCAAAACGCGTTCGCTCGCTTAATCGTACAGGCATTCCTGAATGCGATGAGCACATGAAAGACTCATAGTCGTGATAAAGATGTTAGTACAGACTATAATCGCTGTGAATTGCTCGGCGATGCGAAGATATTAATCTATCATCATGTCAAGAGTCACGGAACTCACGAAGACGGTCAAATCACGAAGAAAGGGTCGATTTCGAAGCTTCTTTGATAGACGCGCTTTTGCCTCTTCAATCTTACCGTTATAATTGTGATATTGATCGATAAAAAGCTTATCTAGCTTGCCCGTCACCGTGTGAAAGTCGCCGGTAGCAAAATGAAGCTTTTCCTTCACTACTTTGTGCCCGCCTTCGCTGCGTGAGGTGGTGATATTGTCAAAGTGTAGAATCTTATTGGTGTAGCATTTAGCCCACTTTTGACGCTGCGGCCAGATGTGCTCTTCAATGTAAAGACTAATCTCGACATTTGTCGCCAATAGCAATAACGGTCGTACTGCTGTGCTTGTAGGAAGTCTGTCCTATATTCGATCTTTCACCATTAGGTCGTGGTAGAGTCTTGCAAGGAAGAAAGTTTAATCCAACAATTCATACAGACCCAAACTAATAGATCACATAGGTACGTTACTCTTACGGAGGTGATGTCCCAAAATGCTTAAGCAGCTCGAGGGGAAATCCCAGTCTTCTCAGCGTGAACAAGGGCAGATTATGGTTCCATTGCGAGAGGGAACGGACACAGGAAATAGAGAGGATATGAAAGGCGAGTCGGTATTCCCATGGGCTCCTTTACTGCCGCCACAAGGCATACAATTCAACAATTGACGAGGTGGTCCGTAGCCGGGTCAACGACAGATCCGTCTTTGAAGTATCAAGGGCGGCAGGCATTTAGTGGAGAGAATGATTTCTACCAAGCTGTAATATCTTCAACTTCAGCTTCGCCAAAAGTGCGGGTCTTCGTAAGGTCGCCTATATTGTCTCCATCTGTTCCATTCGCGTCGTTCGTACTTACCCCTGCCCTGTCCATAATATCGGGAATTACCTCTCTGAAAAACTCTAAGATATGTGAATTGACCTGCTCAAACTGTAGTAAGAATGCATCGTGGCCCTCGGAACTGTCAATCTTCCGTAGCCTTGAATCGGGGATAGCTGCAGCTATTTCTTGCTGTTCTACAAAGGTGAACAGTCCGTCACTCTCAATGCCAATTACCAGTGTTGGCTGCTTAATCTGAGATAATGCCTTGGCTATCGCGTTTGGTTCACCCACAGGCACGCGATATCTCGAGACATCATGAGTGTCGAGTTTCCTGGTGATGGCTATGTAGCAGTTGCTGTCGAAACGCTTGACGAACTTTTCCCCCTGGTACCGCAGGTATGATTGGGCAGAGAAGTATGTCGTTGTACGTTTTCGTTCAATAGGAGGGGTCGGTGGAGGAGGAGCCGAAAATGTAGTAGCGCCATGGAATTGGGGGTCGGTGTATTGGGGTACTAGACCATCTGTCATGGAAATGTCCGTGTCTGATGTCCGAGGGGGCGTTGCCACTCCATTGATGCTCGAAGCTCTAGGTGCACCGGCGTTTCTGTGGCCCTCGTTATGCACCGCCCAGTGCTCGTTGGACGGGGTCGATGGACGATGGTTGTCATTGATAACTTGTTTGTGCGAAGGATCTGGGATATTCCGTCCAAACCGCGACTCAAAAGAGTCCCGACTTCGATACGTCAACAATGCAGACATACGAGCAGCACCGAGCCCTGCCGCAGGTGGGTCGTCGAAGGAATAATACCCGTCCTCATACTTAGGATCACAGTATATACTTTGCCGTTGGGCTTCCCCCCAGCTTATTCCCCAGGCGCTGTGCCGGCTCGATGTCGCTATTGGCACGATTGCCCGCACGTAATCGCTGCCAAAGTAGGCATATTCGAGAACCAACATTCCCCCCATAGATCCTCCGACAGCCGCAGCGATCTGGCGTACCCCTAAATCATCCAGTACAAGCTTGTGGATGCTGGACTAGTCAGCGTAGTAGTATGGTAGGGGGGTGATTCAACTGACTTGACATCATCTCGAATTGTTGTTAGAGGAAATTCGGGGCCGTATCTCTCCCGTCTTGGGTCTCCATCTACACTGGTGACGGAGCTCGCACTGCCATATGGGCTTCCGAGGCTATTCAGGCAGATGACAAAAAACCTTGTCACATCAAAAGCGCGACCAGCTCCACCCATGAGCGGTCCCCACCAGTCACTCGCATCAGCGCTGCCTGACAGAGCATGGCATATGACCAATGCGTTGTCTCCGTCTGGGGAGAGTTCCCCCCGGGTGCTATATGCGACAGGAACGTTGTGAAGCACAACGCCGGATTCGAGTGTAAAAGCGGGTACAACAGCAATCTGCTGGTCTGGGATGAGTGAAGCGAAGGGGTTCTCACGCTGTGAGGAGATTCTCTCTACGGGATTTAGCATGTGAACACCATGGATATGTACAGGATGACTGACGGAGTTTCTGAGTTGGTGCTACGCCATTGGGCGCACCTTGATCCGTTGTCATCTCCAAGATCCAAGGTTAACGTCTCTGTGCTAGGAAAGTTCTTCAATGCGATACGTCTGTGGAGAATGAAGAGAATCCGAACGCCGCTGAATTAGGGAAAATTGAATGATAGACGAAGATTGAAAATAACCGGTTGCTGTATTTTAATATGACGCAATCGGTCTACAATACGAATACATTAAGGTAAGGTTCTGAATGTGCAACCACGGACCTTAAGTAGTACCTCGAGAGTATAGAAGATGCGCAGTTTAGCTCAACGTTGATTGCGCTCTACTATTCAGTTGTAACTAGCTATGTGTCGTCCCTGATTGCTACCGGGGCTGATATCTTAGTACTTTGCTGTTTGTTGCGTTCAACCAGAGATGCAGCACTTCGCTAACAGAACATTTGTTTGCTTGTTTGTGCAACTCCCATCTGCCACTGAGAACCTTCTGGTTGACAACACGATGAGTCTTCTTTGGGCTGGCATATATTGCCGATATGAGTAGGGCAAATAAATCCGAAGATGGTGATCCTGGGTTTCAGCGACAATGACTGCTTCCAAGCATTTGTAGGCGTCTTCGCCATAAAGTTCTCTGAGCTCGCAAGTATAGCGCTGCATGTAAGGAACCGAAGGCGAATACTTCTATTCCTAGTACATGCTAATGTTTATCGCGTTTGCTTTGACGCTTTCAATATGTCTAAATACCGTCTTCTGATAAAGACCATAGTCTTGCACATCAGCATAGGTCAAACCTCGTTAGCGAATTAGAACTGCCTCCTCAAGCAAGAATCGCGTATAGCACCACTATCCGAGACCAGATCCGTCTGTTCCAAATCATGTCACTAAGCAGCACCCTTTCTAGACGCAGGCTTGCTCTTGTCCCAGGGCAGGAGGCTCACCTAATCCTCGAAAGGTAATACTCCTCCTACCTTCCGCATTTGAACGAACCTCCTTTCTGAATGGGCCTGACTCAAAGCTTTGCTCACAGAAAGTCGACGGATCCACAATTCAATAGCCGCTGGAAGATCGCGCCGTCAAACGAAGAGCATCAAGAAAGGTCCAGTACACGGGACGGTCCAGGTGATGGCAAAATATCAAGGGACAGAACCACTCACAAGAGAAAACATGATACCTACACCCAGGATGATCAGCGAAGATACTCGGAGATATCGGAGAACATTCCGCATATGAGTAAAGACGACTCTGATATAGACGTTAAACGGATAGGCAAGGAAGCCTTTGGTTTTAGATGCACTAAGATCGTTTTTAAGAAGGTACTGTTCAAGTAGCTAGGTTGACCTTCAGACATGAGCTAACAGACGCCGTTTTAGCCGAACCTAAGCCTGGGTCCTGATATCCCTCGATTATCCGATACGTTCCAGCCCGTCTCATCTTTGTGCGCTATATCACCCAGAGATTGTTCGACCACTGGTCAACCTCCGTTTTGGGTCCCTTGAGCTTTGTCGTCAGCGTTACGTGAGGTATATCTCAGAACTCGATGGGTTAGAACTTGGGTGTTTCAAAGGCGCTGGGAAAGCCCGAAAAATCTCTATTTTCCTAGTATTAGAACCATATTCCCTATGGTAGACCTGCATTCACAGACCTCAGTAGTCTCTCTATGTTTCAATACGGACAAAACATATACGCAAGTCGTGCTCGAAGTTTTGTCCTACTACGACTTTCTGTCTTCCATCTGGTTGTCATGGCATCAGGCAACGTTGCTGGGAAGGAAGTGTATTGAAACAAGGATGGAAAACATAGAGAAGGTTCGAGATACATTTGGACTACTCCATTACATTAGTGATCAGCAATGTTGAGTAGAAGCAATTTATTACCAATGATTTATTCAAATCGCCCTAGATTGTAAGAATAGTCGAGATGAATGGTCAAAGGTGTAGTAGTCTTAATGATAGCCAGAAAACCCTGATACTAGACTCACCAACCATGTTCTCCAATACGCACCTACAGAAACTGAGTCTTAACTTAAGGTCTCGCGTTCGTCGGTAGCCCATACATGATACAAGACAACCAACCCGGCGAAACATGAATCAAGGTGATATATATCAAATATCAGAGTAAAATGGGACATATGTCAAAATTCCGGTACACTATCCCTCCGGCGTCGAGTTGGGACTTGCTCCCTGCCTCAAGATCCGTCTGAAGGCTTGCCACTGTGACAATGCGTCGCGAGGAAGTGCACCCTAGTATGAGAGTATAGAGCATATATGAAAAGGAAGGGAAAGCAGGAGTTCACATACCATTATAGCGGACTCTTCGATTTACTAACGAAGCATCAGAACCTAAATTCAGCGTAGCCCACTCCTGACAGCGCTGAACACCGTAGACCTTGACCTCGGTGTCCTTGGTGCTTTTAAGTTCCTTCTCATCGACATCTCTTACTATCATCTAATTAGCGCAAGGAAATCGATTGAACGATTAGCAGAGTACTTACTTTCATATTTATGGCCGAAAAATCCGACGTGCTATCCCATAGAGTGATCAAAAATAAATTTAACGGCCAGATGCAAGTCAAACTCACCATGAACTCGTGCACCAATGTGTGTTCGTAAGATATCAGATTATTTAGCTGCTTCGACTGAGTACCTTCAGTGATGGTTTTCAAGTACCTGCCTTA
>JAABUS010001014.1_pt1 | contig 65467 bp, 35 predicted proteins | sample 5560161 | NCBI WGS metagenome assembly JAABUS01 (sample SAMN10711885, study PRJNA513376) | rock metagenome | isolation source: Antarctica rocks | place: Antarctica: Victoria Land, Trio Nunatak nord | collected 2016-01-04
CGGTGGATATTGCCCCTACGATGGATATGGTGGATATTGCCCCTACGGTGGATATTGCCCCTACGGTGGATATTGCCCCTACGATGGATATTGCCCCTACGGTGGATATTGCCCCTACGGTGGATATTGCCCCTACGATGGATATTGCCCCTACGGTGGATATTGCCCCTACGATGGATATTGCCCCTACGGTGGATATTGCCCCTACGATGGCCCCTACGATGGATGGCCCCCTACGTGGATGGCCCCCCACGATGGATTTGCCCCACGATGGATTTGCCCCACGATGGATTTGCCTCGTTCGGAAGATTTGCCTCGTTCGGAAGAAGAAGAGACTCACTTGTTGACGCATGAGAACTAAGATGATGAGTAAATAGATAAAGGGCTTCTATTTGATTTGCAAGGCTGTTGCTTAAGACTAACAATTATCTAATTCAAAGTATATTGTTTGTCGAATGCCAATAAAAGCTAAGAGGAATGTGGTTATCTATGAGAGATTAATTCAAACGCTAAAATTTTCATTCGATTGGCTTGCGTCCTCTTCGTTGATAGTTGACATTCTCTTCACTTTTTGCTCTTTTGCGTCGTTGAGGGAAATATTTGATCTCTTTATCGTTTGCGCCTTCTAGCGATTCAGCTTGGCTCGTCTTATTTTTTCGAAGTTGTGGCTCCTTAGATTCGATCACTAGAATTGATGACTCTTATCTCGTGTCTTTTGTCGTTGTATTGCGAAGACTTCTTTCATTGAGTCGTTCATCAAGCTCTATTAGCGTCTCTTTCTCTTTTCTTTGAAAATCATTACGATTTCGTTGATTCTCTTGCTTTGATATTCTTTGATCAAAGTCGAATAGATTTCTTTTTTTATTGTAAAGAATTTGTTTTGTCTCGAACAAATGTTTTGCAAATGTTTTAAGCTTTGTTCGACAATTCTTTTGTTATTGCTTTCTAGCTTTAAGTTGAGTCTTATGCGCTTCAATCGCTTCTTCTTTTTGCTTTCGTCTTTGTTTTTGAGCAATAAACTCTATAAGAGCTACTTTAAGCGCACTTTCATTAAGTACGTGTTGTCGTTGTTGTGTCTCGAAAAGATTCATGTTTCGAGCGATTCGTTGTCGATTAACATTGCAACTTTTATTTAACTTATTTAAAACTTGCTCTTTAATAACAAGCTTCTAACGTCTTTGCTTCTATGCTTGTTCAAAATTTCGAAATAAGTTGACTTTTTGTGCAATCTTTTGTCGACTTTGTTCTTGACAATTTTGTCTCTCTTTGATAATTTCTTTACTCACATTAACTTTTCGTTATTTCTCTTTAATATTAAGTATCGCTTGCGTGATATTAGTTTTTATGATATAATCTTCGACTTTAAAAGCGTCTTGGCAATGCAAAGATCTTGACAATTCTTTGCTAAGCTAATCGAAAAAGTTGTGATATATAGATTTTAGCTAGAAAAATGACGTTATAATATTGGCTTGTTCGTTTCTAATCTTATGCAAATGAGGCAAGTAGAAGTATATATAATTCTTTTGATAATCTTGAATGCGAGGAAGCTCGCATCGATCAATTTTCGTCAAAGATTGCCTTGTTATCACGAGCAATAATTAAGCATTTGATGTTGTAGTTTCTAAAGTTGCGATTTTAGAATGTCGTCTCAAAGTCGAAATGCTTAAAGATTGAAACTCTAAAACTCACGCAAGATCATTTAGATCGCCTAGCTTCGTAACTTCTACGACGACAACTAATTTTGCAAGAACATCTCTCCCACTCAATTTTCGAGAAATAGCTCTATAGTGACGCATCGCAAATAAATACAATTGTCGACATGCTAAATCTCTTTAATAGCTAGACTCGATTAAAACGAATACAAAGGTTCTTTTTGTAACTTGAATCAATGTTGTAGTCTTTTGTTAATTTGTATCGATATACATATTATTCAAAGCTATAGACATCGTTTGTTGCGAAATTGCAAATAAAATTCAATTCAAGCAATCAATTTAAGTCTCGAGTACTTTGACGTCTTTAAAGAACGTATAAAGAGAAGAAACAAAATCTTTGAAGATACGTAGTCTATTCTAGATCTTTGTTCGAGCTTGTTGCCCAAAAGAGTCAAATATCTCTCTAGCTAGAATCTTACTCTTAAGAGTGTCTACATCGATCGTAGATGTCCATGATGTCATAAGCTAAATAGTGTTGATTATAATTAAATTTAATCTCTTTATCGATTTCTTGTCATGTTAAAGAAGATCGAATTAGAAGTTCTTAATATAGTAGAGATAGTGCAAGATTTCTTAACTATCGATAAGCTTGCTTAGACTTAAATGATTTAACACATCTCGTCGCATTTCATAGCTAGTATTTTGTGCATATTATTGAGTCGCATCGCTTTTAAAAGTGTTGACGTCTTTACAAAACTATTAAACGCAATTGCAATACTATAGTGCTTAAGAAGTTATTTAAGATTTTTAGCCTTAGTAGTTGATAGTCGAGTTCATTATCGTGCTTCTAGATCGAACTATCGTAGAGTGTGATAGTTACGTATCTTTATATATACTTCTTCATCAAAAGGTCGACTCTCATTCGCGTATTCTTCGATCAAAGTCGTTCGAAGCTTTGTGCTTAAGTCTATTTATCTTGTTAGCATTGTTATGATCTACGCATTGTTATTTTTACTAAAGAAATAAAAGTTTACGATTCATCATGCATTCGACGAAGAAAGAACATTTTTTGTCGCCTTGATTTTGTGCTTTCTATGTAGACATTCAAGCTAAAAGCTCGACTAGAATTCTAATATTAAAATATTCTTTACAACGATTTTTGACAACACTTTTGCGAAAATGTTGATCTCTCGAAGCGCACAAACAAGATGTTGTTGATCAATTATTGCAAGAACATGATTGTGAACGTCGATTCGCTAATAGTTTTTTCGAAAAATTGATTGCAACTTTTGAACATGCTTTAAATTTATAAAGTCGTTTGCGAAGTGTAGCTATTCAATGACAACGCGAGTTGTTTCTAAGAAATCTATCTTCTTCTTCGCTTTCAATTTGAATTCTCTACTTGAAGATAGTATGTTTTGCAAAGAGCGTATGAGTCTATCTCGAAATCTTTTATTGATTAGAAAATATTTGTAACAATCAAAGACTTTGCGATGCTATTTATGCGAACACTAGCAAATAAACTCTTTGATGCACGTGAAAATGATTGCGACAAAATTGGGCACGCTCGAGTTCCTTTTTGGGCGCGATCGAGATTAATAACTTTGATGTCGTCAAATTTTCGACGCAACATGCTTGACTAAACAAGCTTATATAAACGTTGAATTAGCTTTACTAAATAAAATCGTTCTTCTTATCGATACTTTCAAGGCTAGATACTCTAATAAGTTGCATTATGTGGTCTACACGCAATTCGAAGACATTTTTCCTCGTACAATTTTCTTTGAGCTATGTATTGGCATATTTCAATTTCATCTCCTCGAACAATGTGGTTGTGTATTGGGGTACGTTGCCTAAAAATTGTTCTCAATTGTATCGTCGAACTTACAAGATCACTTTAGAGTAGAATTCAATCAATTCTAGTAGCGAGTCACTAGCGCAAAGAGATCTAGCTTATTATTGCGCAAGTCAATGCTCAATTCTAATTGATGAACGAAGTTGTGATTCTAATTCTATTAATAGGTTCTTTAGTGAATGTAGATACATGACTTCCCACGATCGAAATCTATGTTGACTTCTATCTAGGTAATTCCCATTGTCTTCGTGATTGTCGTTCATGGGCGTGAAGAAAAGCTAGAGATTAACGTTGCCAATGTCGCGACAAATTGCATTGTTTATTTGGGGCAAAATCTTCTCAATTGCTCTTAGATCGAGTAGATTACGTTTCTTATATTACGACATTACTAAAATTGTGCGTAGCAAAGACATCTTCATTTGTTAGTAACGCTATTCGAAGTCTATACTTCTAAGCGTGAAAGAGGCGACGTATTTTGAAAGCGACTTTCGAATAGCGTCTTAAACTATGTATGAAGCGAATCTTCTTTAAGCAATCTTCGATTTATAGAGTCTAGCATTCTAGACACTTCGATCATTTGAGTCTACTATAATTAATAACTTCGATCTTGATTTCGAAATGAAAGTCGACAATGTATTATCGTTCGCAACTCGCTTGCGAGTCTTGATGAACGTTAACAAAGCAAAAATTGGGAAACAATGACTATTAACTATAGCGTCTTAATGCTTTTATTTCGATCAAACAAACAATGCTATGCTTAACAACGAGATATACTTCGATGTCGTTTAAGTATAATACTATAACAATGTGTGTGAATTGCAATCCTTTGATTCGAACTTCTTAACTCAAGACACTTTTAATTTCGATATTTAGAACACTTGGGCACGACATGTATCTTGGAATCTATTAGTAAAGATATTCCTAGGCATATCTAAAGCTTCGAGGGTTGCTAGTATTAGATATCGATTCACATACGAACTTCGCCCTATTTTTAAGTATTGCAAGTAGTTTCTAAGCTTTGATGACGTTATGATATGAGACGCAAGTCAAGTCTATGCGAACGTCAACTTTCTACCTAATATTAAATTAGATTTGTTGAATCTTGATATTGCTACGATCAATGACTATTAATCTAGCTCAATAGAGGTCTTATCTCGTACGTTTAAGAATATTACAAAGATCAATGAATGTTGCACTTTAATTTTCTTGAACTAAGGTCTCTAAGAATCGCTAGCCTTTTAGTAATGATCGAATAAATATTAGCTAAAGGATTATCGATCTAGGAATCTTTTGAATGCGCCCACATTGATGCGCCCACATTGATGCGCCCACATTGATGCGCCCACATTGGTCACCTCCCATATCCCATACTAGTCATCTCTCATATCCCATACTAGTCATCTCCCATATCCTATGTTGGTCACCTCCCATATCCCATGTCGATCACCTCCCATATTGGTCGATCACCTCCCATATTGGTCCACAAATAAAGTAGTTTATCTTCGAACTAATTCGCATTCGACGTGGTCTATCATTGCGATCGTTTAAACAATCGTTTCGAACTCTAGACTTACTAGTTCATTATTATCTTGTGCCAAAGAATTATTAATTATGTGCTTCGTTATTGTAATTCGATCTAAGATTCGATTAGAGCCTAGATCAATCTATTATCAAACATCTTCTTAATCGTCTTCTTCTTACGTTCGAAAGTCGATAAGCAACTAGCTTCGAAGAAAATATTCTTATGTCTTTTAGACGTTCAATATGTTGCGTATCTCTTCTTTATCAACAAATATTTCTCTCTTTGCTCTAGACAACTCAACGATATATGAGCTATTTATCTACAAATCTAAAATCTACTAGATAAGTCGATTGCTTAACATCAAAGTAGCTCTCTAATTGTAATTATTTGTTAGTTTTTGAAACTATTATAATAGAGTTGAATTGAAAAGCTAATGAAGTGAAGACTAAAATTAAAAGAGTCTTGAATACGAAAGAGCCAACGACAAACTAAGCATCTTTGAAGAATAGAGTAATTGACATAGTTTAGCTTTGTATATTTATACATTTTCTTTGACTTCTCATTAGACTAGCTACCTTAGCACTTGCTTAACTACTCGCAAGACCTTTCTAAATCGTATTTCGATAATATTACAAGAGTAGACAATGCTATAAAAGATATAAGCATAAGCGAGAATATATTGATTCACATAGTTTATAGCTCGTCGTGCGACAATTATATGTATATCGCTTAAGTCTTGAAAAATAATCAAAGAAGAAAACTCTATTCGCTCTCTATGTTTGCGAACTCGTCAATAAGTTTTTAGTCAAATTTGCTAGCACGAGTTGCAACAAACATAGATGATTTCAAACACGCATTGTTGAAGACTAAGAAAAAAAATACGTGCTATGAACTTAATTAGTAGAAGCTAAAAATAATGATGACTAGAATTTAATCGTAGATAGATTTCTCAATGGCTTCGTTTGAGTTGCGACAAGAAACTCATAAATATTGGTCTTGTCGTTCTAGATTTTAGGATTCTAGAGTGTTATCATTTGTGACGATGTAAGACATGTATTAGGTTTCATGAGTTTCATCATTATATAGTCTACGCTTTTAATATCTTTTTGTCGAGTAGTCTTCGACATCTTTTTCTTTTTAAGAAAGCAATCTTCTATGTTTGCTAAAGAGTATAAGCATACGAGCTTAATAACAAATCTTCCACTTACTAATCTTCACATGACCATTATAAGAGTTAAGCATTATGATTAGGCATCCAAGCTAATCATGATAGAACCTAAGATTGTGAATAAACGATAGACTCTACAAGATCTAATTGCATTAGAATTGAACTACAAGGTATAATTGAAGATAGTTGTTGTAGATCAACCTCTTTGTAGATCGTTGCTATTTCAAAGAACAATTATCGCTCGTAACGAATATTATTCACTTGGCGAAGAGACGCATTCATGAGCTCGTAGACAAGATATACGATCTCGTTTCGCTCATAACAATCAAGTAAGTTTACGACATTTTCTTTGAAGATCTTTAACAACGACATAATTATCAACGATGCATCTCTTCTTGTTTTAATGGCGACTAACGTATAGTCTCGATTGTTGCTATATAAGATGATGGCAAGTTTGACTTGATTCAACTCTAGAAATTCACAATAGTCTATCTTCTCCTTGTCGTTAGAAAGGGTAGTTTTGACTCTTTTGATAGTAGGCTCGTCGATCTTGTTCACTTGGAAAGACAATTTATTGATGCTTATAAATAGATGGCGTTTTTAAAAAACTCTTGAGTCAAAGAAGCTACGATTGAACGAACGAATGTTCTTAACGATTTGCAAGAGCTTGAGCCCTTTTGTGCCTTTAGAAAGCTATGTCACGCGTCGTTGAACACCTATTGATTAAGGGTTTGCCATTGTCAAAAATTAATAATGATATCTCTAGAAGCATAGAGCGAGATATAAAACAAGTGTCCTCATATTAAGTACGTCGAAATTGTGATTTGCGCTAAGTTCGAATTGCCAAGCATTTGGTCTATTAAATATCCACTTTGCACGACCCATTATCGTTCAACTTGCAAGATGAAGTATAATAGTTATAAGTTTTCAAGTCGCTAGCAATACCAAATCTTATCGAATGCGAAAAAACCCTTTGCAATAGAAATTCTTAAAGATTAGCAAATCTACGACAATACTAGAAGGAACAACACGCTACGAAGTGAATCGTTTAACAATCGCTATATCATCTTCGAGTACTAGTTATCTCTTGACAAAAATCGCAACAAAAGCATCTTTAAACTCGTTAAAAGCAGCCCACGCTCGCGTCCCCTTTTAGAAATCGTAAATGAAATATTCTTTATAAATCATTAGATTGATTAAGGGGGCGACACAACATCCACTTTAGAATTTCTTTCTTATCGTTTGAAGATTTTTAAAAATAAGAATTCGATGTTAAAGAAGAAACGTATCGAGGAGCTTACGCGTGAGAACGAGTATCTAAGACAAAAGCTCGCGTATCATAAAAAAACTTAGATGGCAATCATGAGACTTTACAATAGTGCTCAAATTGCTATGCAAAGATTATAGCATGCTTTAACTAATGCTTCGCAAAGAATTGCAATGTTAGAGAATCGTCTACTTAAGTATTAAACGATCAAGCGAAAAAATTATGAGAAAGAGTACTCGAAGAGTAAAGTTTTCTAGGGGGGAGCTATAATAGATGCATGGCCCTATAGGTGATAAGATACGCATCTTGGACGAGGGGTGTAAATATGCACGGGTCAAGAGTAGAACATCACTAATGTGTAATTACTAAACTCGTTCTTTCAAGTGATGCTTTTTAGAATCGACTCGTTATGACAATAGAAAACGATCTAATCGTATTGAAGCACTAGCGAGAGAATGATAAAGCTATCGTTGAGCATTCGAAGACATTTTTGTGGCTCGTTTGAGGCGAAGCTATCGCGTCTTGCGACGATGAAACACCTTTTCGCAAGAGACGAAGCTATCGCGTCTTGCGACGATGAAACACCTTTTCGCAAGAGGCGAAGCTATCGCGTTTTGCGACGATGAAACATCTTTTCGCAAGAGACGAAGCTATCGCGTCTTGCTACAATGAGAAATCTTATTACATAGAGTGAAGCTATCGCGTCTTGCGACAATGGGAAACCTTATTGCATAAGGCGAAGCTATCGCATTTGCGACAATAAAAATAATGTTTTATCATATTAAATGAAGTTATCGCTTGTAGTGCTACTAGTGTATGGTCGACGTAAATAGTGTTTCAAGCCAAATCAATAGCAAACGCACTCGCAATCAACAACGATTTATATTTGAACAATGTCAATTGCGAAAAACTTTGACGTTTACGTCGACTTCGATGATTGCAATCTTAGAACAATGAAGGTATTGCGTCACAATCAATGCGATCGTAAGATTCTATTTAGGAATATTAATTTGAAACTAGTTCTTATCTTTCGAAGTAACGTCTACTCTTCGTCGTCACTTTAGGACGACATGTGAGTTTTAAACTTTAATTATTCTTCGAGATTTGTGCGTAGAGAGACTTCATGATTTTAATTCGCTTAACATAGTTATAAATCGTCTTTAAAGCTAGTTTTAAGATCGATATGCAAGCAACTATCATGCTAATTGTGATTTCATTTTTGATCAACAATTTTAGCAATAAGACATGTTAGCTTTGCGATGTTTTACGCATTTTAGATAAAAAGATCAAATGTCGTCTTTAAATATTGTTAAGTCTTATATGTTATTCAAGGCGATGTTGATCTTATATGTAAGGTTTTCGCGTTTACTTTTCGACGAGAGTTAACTAGTTTTAATAGCTTCGCAAATTGCGATTTTGAACTCATTAATATATATTCTTATGTTTAATATTAAATCACTCACAAGACCCCAAGATTCATGACTAAGATAAGAATGATCTTCTTGTTTTTGGGAAATTGAAGAGGCGCAAGAAAGGCAATCGAGATAAAAGCTAGAAACATATCAACAACAACGTAGTATGCTATTAGCATTAATCTAGTTTAATCATAGCACAAAACTAGTATCTATAGTCGATGCAAATAGCAATAATAGTGATCGTCTTAATTCGTCAACATTTTGCTTCTTCGATATTGAGAGAATTTTAAAGAGTCTTCATAGATATGCATTGCACGAAAATCATAAAGCAATCGAAGTCTACAAGAGAGACAATGTTGATCATCGCCATAATGAGTAGAATTCGTTGCGTTCGAAGATGTAGAGAAATGATACAAAGAATAAGTAGAGCGACAAAAATTTTACTAAGAGCTAGACTTAGTATGTAGAACGACTAAGAGATTTAGTTCAACTTTGTAAGTAGAATTTGCTACATAGCGTTCACATTATATCTATGTCCAATCTCGCCATTATAAGCGTAAAGAGTTCATATAGCACAAAGACTAATAAATAAGAATTGAGGTCGTTAGTATTAACAATGATCAATTAGACTTAAGACTATACTATTGTGGCACTTATCGTTCAATCGTCTTAACCTAGTTGTTTTGTGACCTTAATTCTTATCCACATTCGTGTGGCAACAAAACAAAAGATTATAATACATTCGATTCATATAATACTTAAGAATTTGACGACTCTAATGTTGTCGATCGACATATTTATCAAGTATTAAAGAGAATGTCTTTAGAGTTCTAAGTCATGTTCAATAACGACAAACGAGCGATGACCACTACTATATGTGCTTCGATGCGCAAGGAGAGTCTGCCTTTGTCGCTAGCTCGAATTACATCCTAGTAGTATGACTTTCGTGATTCACAATATCTCTTAGACTCTTCACATTCTATTTGAAATCGTTATATTTTATTATTGATTAAAGTATAGGAACGCGTTCCAATCTAAAATGTGACGCTTCGACTTTCGAAAGTGCCTACTTCGAAAGTGCTTGCTTCGAAAGTGCCTACTTAAAAGTGCCTTCTTAGGTGTGCATCGCAAACTACTTTGTTATGCCTATCTAAAATTGCGTCGATTAATGCTACTCTTGCAAGCATTTAAGATCGACGATTGCGCTAGCGAATTTACTTAGTTCTAATTCCTAGGGTATGCAATCGTCTTGCATCATTCTTTCATCTCTTTTGCTCTATTAATAAAGCTCTTAAGTGCAAGATCTATTAGACATTCTCGCAATGCCAATGCCATTTCCATTCAAATGCTAGATTAGGAATATCGCTCGTTAACTAAGTGTGACCCTCGAAATTCTAGAAGAGACTCAAGCTCGCGTTCTCTACTAGATGCGAAGACGTTAAAAATTTAAGCATCACTCAAGTTGATCGTTAAGCTAACGAAGACGATTGAAGTCACTTAAGACAATGACGATTCGTATCGTTATCAACTTAAGAATTTTCAACATTCTAATTAAGCACAAAGAGTCTCTCACATCGTTGAAAAAATTGATGAAAATCATTAATGCGAAGCGAATATTTCTAGATAAACTTATAGCATTTTGCTATTGTCATGAATTGACTTAAACGTTTAGCTTGACTTTTGCGAACCCTCGCTATTGTAGAAGCTATTAAGAAGATCAATCACGATCTCTTTGTGTCTATTAACGTTTCTCGAACATTTACGAACTCTTCGTTGAGCGATGGATGCAAATTTTAGTACGTATCGTTCTTGAATCAAAGTGCTCATAGTGCTCACGATTAAGCTTGAATTTCATTGAGAGAGCTTAATAGAATCTTTCTATCTTTCTTCGTGACACCCAATATAGAAATTCTGTGAATCCTCACAATTGCGCGTTGAATTAGATCTTCAATACTAACAAGTCTATATTTGGCATGCTAGTCGACCAATTAAAGCTATTGTATCGCTTCAACAACTACATGATTAATTAACGCCAAGATTGAGCAAATTGACTTGACTTCTATTCTTTAGAAAGTCAATTAAACGTTAGTGGTTTAAAGAACGAGAACGCAATGCTAATTGTAAATGTTAAAGAAGCTTAAAATCATAAGCTACTAGCAATCAAAGATAGATTCTCTCAACTTCGCGAACGTATAATCTTGCAAAATGTCTTGAAGACCATTAAACAAATTAGTCTCAACGACAAGTTCGAATGCACGACACATGACTTCTTCGCTTCACAAGCTATGAAAGATATGTCAAATTTCTTTCGTATTTTGTTCACTACTAATTCGAAGAACAAATGCGCGTGCTTACTACTTTCGCAATATTCTTTACAACTAGTTCAATAAGAATTGTTTAACAATACTAAAGAACATCATCTCAACGATGATCAAAAATTATTCTTTCGTTTTGATCAACGAATGATCTCTTTTTAATGACACATCGTTTGCTTTTGCGACTCTCTTCGATCTTAACATAATAACGATATGTGTTAATATAAAGTGGACGAAGACTTAGTGGCGCACATTGTTGGGCGAAGCTAGCTTGCGCATCAACAAAGTCTAGACTCATTTTTCAAAAGTTAAAAGTCTCATTGAAGCAAGTTTGATTTGAGCGAGCTTAAGAGAAAGTGATTGGAGCTTTCTAAAGATGACAATCATTATTATAGACACAGCTTGTTTATTGGAAGAGGTTGTTGACTACATTCTTATCGTCTTTCTCTCTACATGTGCAACTTCTAGCAAAAAAATCAAGTAAATCATTCTATCTTTATTCGCTAAACGAATGGTGAGCATTAGAATCAACTCTTATCTCTATGACAAGAACAAAAGCTACAAGTAAAACACAATTTCCCTTTTGCCCCTTCAATTGAGACTATAATAAATTGATTGCTTTGATCATCAATCGCAAACACTAGCTTTGTAATTAGAGCTTCGAAAATATCAAATACGACTTCATAAGCATAATTAGTCTCTTGGCTATGTTATGTTCTAACATAGCGTCTTTCATCATCTTTATGTATTCGTCTAGCGACAACAACTTGAAAGCAACTTGATTCGAAACTTTAGTCGAAGACTACTCTTGCATCTTTGCGAGTTGCTTCTTTTTCGTCTTTGACTAAGATAATGAGCTAGACATTGTCAATTCTCGCAACATTAATTTGGGAGTTGACGTCCTTAAGAGCGAATCTCGTGTGTCGTTATTGTATTTTTTGTATCGATTATGATAACGACGTGCACTAGCTAAGATTTGTTTGTCGACAAATTTCTAATTTCGCCAAATACGTCTAAAGATTGTTCGAGTTTCCCAAGTTCTTTCTTTGTTATTCCACTTCATTTAGATAAGTGTTGATGAGTACCTTGATCGCAATCCAAACTTTAATAAGTTAATTAAGTTTAGTTCATAAGAATCATCTTCGTTCTCATAGTCATTCATTCTCCAACATATATCTCTAACATTAGCCACTTTGGCTTTATCGTAAGTCCACTCACTATTTATTTTCTCCTTCTCGCGTCTTTTGTCGATTTAAGAACACTTGGTCTTTTCGTCTTGAGTAGCCACACCATTTTTCCAAAGGTAGAGAGGAGCATTTCGTAGCTTGTATGCATATATCTCTACATTCGCTCTTGTTTTTATAGATCATCTCACTAGTTGATTTAGATTCTTATCGACGATTCGCCCAATGTCGAAAGTTATGAGAGATGACTTTTTGTTCTTAGAAGCGTCTAGCATATTCTTATCTAAAATCTTCTTTTTAATTAGAACATTATTGACAAATTTAATACTTTTGTTTACGAACGCAAATGAATTGACTACTTCGACAACAATAGAATTGGACTTCGAACTAAATTCTAGTATACTTAATGATGAGCTCAACTTCGAAATAATTCAAGTGAAAAAATAGTTTGTGCGACTATTGTACTTTGTCACAAGCAAATTGATTTTGTCGAACGTCATGCTCATCTATGCGTTGGTAGAATTTATTCGTAGCTTGTCGAGAAAGGATTTTGCATTTTGCGTTTGCTTGATGTGAAAGTCTAGATCAATTTTGCCTTGCTATGCAGAAGCACCCCATCGTTGATTGCTAGTCTCAATTTTAACATTAAGTTTGTTAATCTTGGTCTTTGCGTATAAATCGTTGGGGTTTTAAGTAAACGCTAGCATTCAAGGTTTCGCCTTGTTGTAAATTCTATTGTACAAAGCATTCGATAATTTGTCATTTGACTCGTTCATTGTCACGTCTAGGTTTAAGGCATTGACACTTTGCATGACGCTTAAGAGTATCAAGTTAGCGCACTCTTGTGTAGAAGATAAGCACATTATTTACGATTTAAAGTCTTCTTAATTTGTGTGTTGTCGTCGAAGTCAAAATCGTCGCGTAATAAATCGAACTTCACTTGTGCTACTTCATAGTCTTTCACCTAGCAATTTAAAATCGCCCAATAATTGTTCGAATCGCAAGTCAAGATACGTTTGATCATTTTTTTTGATGTATTTTCATCTTCTTTGCGAGCAACAATTGTCGAGGTCTCTTCAATTTTAGTTTTCGAGACAAGTGTGGTCGTTAAAGTTGAGAGACCTACTCTAGAGCTTGTTGTCGATTGCGTCATGTCATCGAACTACTAGCAAATCAATGCGTTGCTATTTGGAGACTTGCGACCTAAGCTATATATATTGGATAAACAAACTCTAATCGCCCTAATCCTTTTTCGTCGCCATCAAAAAGAATCACGTTATTAATCTAGCGCGATCAATTTGACTCATACATCAATATGGTTCGAGTTCTAGCCTAGTGTACATCACGTTCGACTTGGTCCTTTGCTATTTATCTTATCAACACTCTACCCAAGTATTAGTTGAAACATCGACCCTCATTGTATTCGTTTCACCTAGCATGTTGTACACGACGCTCTCATGTTTAATAGCGATACAATTTGCGATTATAAGCACTATCTTAGGTCACACCAATAGCACATCTATGGCCTAGAAAATCGACCTAGTGCTATCTATCATCTATATCGACGCTATATTCGAGATAAACTTTGACAAGATGTTCGAAGATCAAAGTCAAAATCAAAGTCAAGACCAAAGTCAAGGTCAAAGTTAAAACTCTACCTCGAATAGTTATTTCACTAGCACTTTTCGCAATTCTAGTCAAGTTTATGTGTCTATCTTCATCGCTCGCCTTAGCAATCGCATGCGCACAATCGTCACAAACAACTCGAACGATCATCTTGCATCGAACAATAACCAAAGCAAGACAAAATAATCCTTCTTATCTAGCCAAGGTTTGTCATCTCGACTCGCGCCAAAATTGCAAAGCTAGATGATAGCAATTATCACAAATTCGACTAAGATACTTGTCGACACTTCCTTGAGGCACTCTCGTGTCGAAGAAATACGTTTATTAAGCTTCTTAAAGATAGCGTTTCCATGATCTAGTATAACGTCAATAATGAGTAACAATACCCATCACGATAACTAGTCGCCATCGACATCAAGAACGCCTAATCTAAGCATTTTCACTAGGTTGAGTCCATCACTAATTGCTAAGCTTCCACGCCAAATAATAGTATTATTGGCAACGATGTCATTGATCTTTATAATTATTGTCTAAATTAGTCTAATCTATACGACCAAATAATGCCTTGAAATTAAAATCTATTTGCAAATCATATTATTATATATTCTTGTCTTGGAATGTAGTGACTATTAGCGACAAGATGTTTAGTCTATGTCCTCAATATTTGTTACTTCATTCGATTGTGCCTTTAAAGCTTTCAATTCTTTGTTGAGCCAAGTGCATTCGTTTCTCAAAATCTTCCTTTCCAACACGATGTTAGGGACATCAATAGAAAGTTCGCTTTTTCTTTTCTTCGACAAGCTTGAGTTCATTTGTAGATGAAAAACACAAACTATAAGCTTAAGTTCGTCAAGAAGCGAAGCGTTGAGCTATTTTGTTTGCTCTTTGTTTTTGCTATCTTTGATCGAAAAGCTTACGAATTGTTGTCGTAGTTAAATCTTCTTCTAAAGATCAACTTCGATTGATCATTGTGACGTCGTCATTGCCTCGTATGTCTCTTGAAGATGCTAAAGCTAACGAACGAGTCTTTCGTTACTTTAATTGAGGTCATGCACTTGTCTTTGCGCTCTCTCGTGCACGACTTCGAGATGTTGACGTCTCAAACGCTTAAAATCAAGACGATATTGTGTGTTTTGTAGCTCTATTTCGTTGCGTGAAAGTCTAGCATAGCAAGTCGCTTCTATAGAACACCACTTGCGCTTCAAGACGAACGCAATTTGGGAGAACTAAGAATCATTAGCTTCTATCGATTTCGTAGAAGAAATCGTATCATCTTCTTTGATAAGAGACAACGTGCTTCACGAGAAGACGAAGAGTATTAAGATAGTTTTGAGATTTAGACTACGCAACGATCGAAACATCTTATAGAATATTTTTCTAACGACATATGTAAGAGAAGAAGATAAGCTAGGCGATGCAAGAGCGTAGTCGCTAGACCTGTAGCAATGAGCGAAGATCCTTGATGATCAAGGTATCTTATTTATGCTCGTCTTTAACTATTAGAAACTCGAAAAGCATCTAAGTTTAACTATTTTACGATACAATTGTTACTTGTATCTTTTAAGTATTATAATAGTCTTATTTGCTTCTTACTAACGTAAGGTATTCGCGTTCACATAGATTTAACTTTCTTTTCTCTTCTCGCATAGCGACCAATAGACGACGCGCGTTCAATGCTCTCATTGATCTTGGTGACGATAGCATGGCCTAAAATCGAGGCAAGATTTGAACGAATTTGGTCGATGTTATCAACATCTTAGACCTCAAACATTATACTAAATAGTTTTGCCTATCACCCTAGATACATAAAAAATTATTGATCTAGCATCGTGTCCTTAAGTGCGTGAAACGAAAACGAGAAGACCTTGGAATTACGAGCGTTTGTCGTTTAGGCAAGCTAGCTTCTGCCAACTTATTTTGATTTGTTCGCATCTCTATCTTTGATTCAACTTGATCAAAGATTTTTCTTTCGAACCTCGAGAAACTTGCGATATTTGTCATCGAACTAGAATGTCTTTCGCGATTTCCTCTCTTGCGTTTGTTCTAAAGTTTTTTGACGAAAAGATCGAACAAATCTTGCGATGCCCAACGCTTTCTTCTTAGACTCATGCGTGATTGCAACCCAAATTAGTGAATAACTTAATTATCGCTTCGAAAATAAACATTACGATCTTCTCTTTTAGCAACGATTAGTTGTTCTCGTCACACGAGCTATATGTGATCAAGGTGTTATAGTGACGAATGACAATGTATACGTCAAAGTCGATAAAATGCGCTAGCTCGTTCGTCTTCTTGATAAAAGTGCCTTTTCGTTTACGTCATAACTCTCGCTTCTCTCGTGGCAATCAAGTTGTCGTTGATGACGAAGCATTCTACGAAGTTCTCATTTTGAAGTTGTCGAATTTGTGCTTCAATTTGATCCATCTTAACTAGTTTATGTCGCAAGGAAAAAGATCTATCTAATTAGAAGAAAACCTCTAGTTGACGTATTCGATCTCAAGCCCTTTTTTGATCGCATTCGCATCTAGGTGAAATCACAATTGTTTCAAAGAGTTTATTTTTGCTCTTCTAGATTGAGCTCGTTATATCTTGCTATTTAAAGTTTTGACTCTTTTCAAAAATTTGTTCACAACTCTTTGCGCATCTCCATGAAACTAGCACGAATTTACATAATTCTCGTGAATGGCATTTTCGCTATCTTGACGATTATTGATTCTTTTCTTCGATTGTCACAAGTCATTAGCACTTATTGGCTTCTTCTACTTCGCTACCTCGTGTATTTTGTTTTTTTACATCGTCACTATGTTCTAGGATCATGATCACGCTTTGGGCTATTACTTTGGTTATCTTATCTTGTTGTCAATGTGTTTTTCGATCTCTTTAAAGTTACTACGATATTTGAGACACAACTTCGCATCAACACTCTTTTACTCATTAACTTGCTATCGCTTTACTTGAGGACTCACTTCGACTTTCTTGTCGATTTAATTGGTGTCTTCATTAGATTCTTTCGAACGATTTACGCATTCTCTAGCCTTATGGCTACCCTTCTAAGCGATACACATATAGCGCTAAGCGTTGCCAATTACGTCAATAGCAACTTGCAATTAGCACGCTAGACTTATGACTTAATCGTGAGTATCGTTATCGTGATGAAAACTTATGCTAATATAGAATAGACAAGAATTAGCTTGATTGTGTTGCTAGTCTTGTCGTTAAGCTTGTTTCGAAGACTCTTATACGAAATTTTCCTTCGTGATTATTAGATTCTCGCTGTAGCAATACTTTACTTTTTATGACGACACACGATGAGTGACACAAACATTTCGCAATTGTGTGTGTACTTTTTTTTGAGCACCCTTGCATCGACATTTGCGTTCGAGATTTGTCATTGTTTTTACAAGAACTTTGCGATAGATCAATCTTGTTCACGAGCTTACTTAACGAAGATCAACGACGCAATTACGATCACATTATTCGTACCTTGGTCTTGAACTATAAAAGCAAATCAATACGTCAACGTCTAAATTTCGTTCGTTGACTTCTAGCAAAGCCACCCATTCATAATAGCTAGGTAAATTGAAGGGCAAATGTCTAGCCTTCTACTTATCGTGAAGTCGCGAGAAGGGCTAACTAGAAAGCTCGTATTATACGCGATCGACTCCAAGTTAAAGTCTTTGGCATCACAATATTGGCTTGCATTCTTCTTCGATTCCCACGATCTACGTATTCTTATGGGAGACTATGATAACGTTTTACTTATTGCTTTAGACTTCGACATTGTCGCTCAAATCCCTTATGTCAAAGAGTTGATTCGTAACTACCATTGATATAAAGTTCGCACACGTCGTATTTATTTAATTTGGCAATTGCACGATTTTAGTAAGTTCACATTCGAACAAGAAATTCATTCATAGCATTCTTACGATTATAGATGACAAGCTAGTTGCACTAGATTTTTTGAACGAAGCGCTTCAAGAGAATGCGAGACAAGACGTCTACGTGAGCTCTTCGAGCAATGATCTATCTTGTTATCTCTAACAAAAGCAAATACTTCAAATATCTATTTTCTACAAGTTGAGCACTATAGACTCGCATAACTTTCTCGAAATGCATGCTCAAGTTTTTATTACTAGTGAGATAATAAATGTTTAAGAAATTCTAAAGACAAAGATAGTTAACTCTTATGCTAAATATGTTGACGATAATATTAAACAATACATAGGTAGAGAATGGAATTCAATGTTGATTGCGAATAAGTACATCGACGATGAGACATAGTAATACATCTAAAGATTCTTTAGTGTTGACTTCGAATGATTTTCATAACGAAGTAAGAACTCAAGTTCGACGATCTACACGCATGAATCAAAGAATATAATATTTTGCGCATAACTATTAGTTATCTTGTCAAACAAGATTTTGAGATTTTATTCATCGTCGCATTTATAGTGGATCATCGAGAAATTTATATATACATAATTTCAATTAGATGTCTTCAATATTCGAGCTCTTAGATTAGAAACCCTCACAATCAATTAATGATCACGCACGAGATCAAATTCCTACTAGGTAAGAATTCTCTAGAAAGAACGTTTAGATAAAACTTGTCACGAAGTCTTTTTACGATAGAAGCGATAAGAGATCTTTATGACACTATAGTATTCTAACGTTGCATTTAAACCTTTTAGCATGTTTGGTTTAAAGAGTCACGTAGTGTATTAATAGATACTTAGAGCTATAAGATAGACGAAGCGAATTTGACGCTACGACGTTCTATTTAAAACTAAGTAGCCACTTTCATTGCAACTTCTTAATGATCGAAGTTCGTTCTATTGAATCTTCGATCGAATTAGTTGCCTCAAGTAGTTTTTTTTCAATCGAGATTAACTTCATTGCGATCGATCAATTTCTAGACATATTTGTCCACATCATCGTCGTAGAACGTGTGACTATAACTATTTCCATTGTCGTCGATAATCACTTCACAAGTATGGTTAATTTGCCCAAATTTTCTAGCAAGACCCCCAACATCAAGAATTTTGTCGAAAGTCAAAGTGTGCATTTGTGGGTCTTCATGTTAGTAAACGTAATAAAATATAAGATTCGAATCAATCCTAAAGCCTTTGTTGCTAAACAATTTCTTCGATTTCAATCTTATCTCTTAAGCTAAATGATAGACTACGTCTTAAATGTTTAGAACAAGCCCCATGATAAAGTGAACCTCGTGCAAGTCTTCATAGTAGATATGAGATTGTAGACATCTTAGAAAAAGATTCTTCTTAAACTCGCGTTGCTAAGCATAATCTATAAGTAGAACTCACTTGAGATGCTTTAAGAACGACGATCACAACAAACGACTACAAGCAATATTTTCTATGTTCGCTCTTAAAAGTATAAGATCTTCTTAATGTTAAGTTGTGAGTTTGTTGATTTAACTTGAATTCTAAAATATTGCGTTTTAGATTTTGTCGTTCATTTTTATGCTAGAATCGAGTTAAAATTGTAAAGTACGAGACGCATATTTTGTCGAAAGGCTTGAAAGATAACTTGTTATCATGTTTTAAATCTTTTAAAGTTTCTTTTTCTTTGAGTCATAAGAAATCGACGCGCTCATTATGTTAGTATGTAAATGTATTTTGAAAAACACTAACACTTGAAACTTCAAGTTTTTGGCGAAATCGTTTGTTACGATGACGATAAGTCTTAGACTTAAAAGAGAAGGATAACAACGAACTAGACTAGAAATCGAGAACTCGAACGATTGTTGTGCTATTCGTGGGTTCATTGGTGTTTTTGATTTTGAGAGTGCTACATGTACTTTGATGGAAGCTACTCGAATATATAATGTTTATCACATAGCCTGCAACTCGATCACACATGTCTTGGTCGCATGCTATAATTCATTCTAATACGCTTTGCTAAACTAGGATTCGGAAAATTACAAACGTAGATCGTGCGAACAACAAGAATTTATTTTTTAAAGTGACTACGAACATTGACTAGCTCTATGGTCGTGCTACAATTAAAATGCGTATTCATTTGCGCCAATGCGATCGCAATCTTTATGCGTTGATCGATTGCGCTTCTACACTCTTAGGCTCTTAACGACGAGTTCGACATCTAAAACACGCGTAGAGACATCACGTTATATTTGTATCGTAATTCGCATTGTTACAAAAGTAAAGTCAAACAAATGTAAATTGTCAAGATGATCGCTAGAACTAGTTTGCGCACTCTTAGTGGCCTAGCTTGTGCAATATGACTCATCGCTTGTGAAGGATTGTCGATAACGTATCTATGATTGCCTAGACATTGATGAGTTGTCTACAACTATGATTTGGCCTCTAGAGTTAATTTTCGCATTCTCGTTGCTAAGAGCGATTGTGATTCTAAGTCTTTAGGAAGAGCGAAGTTTCTCCTCAACTATCTCTAAATCGTCTTGAGGCACCTAGATTGTAGATGCCTTGCTAAGGAAGGTTAGGTCTTAATGAAGGGCGAAGTCGTCTACGATTAACTTGCTTCGATTTAGTTCGTTGAGTGAGCTCTTGGCGTCGCGATAGTCTTGTTGCGTTAACGAAAAAGACTTCTAAGACAACAACGAACGAAAACCTTGCTTAAGAAAGAATTGGAATATTGCTATGCAATTCAAAGTGACGATGATGATCATTGCTTAATCGATGCAAGAAAAGACATTGTTGCCATTTCGATTAAGCAAGAACAAGTTGGCGCAACACAGCTTTAGAACATAGAGATCAATAAAGAGCTACTTCAAAGCGATGAAATATAATTGATCATCATGACGATATCTAGGACGTACAACACAGGTTAGATTGTATTGAAAAGTCACTAAGATAATGCTAAAAATAGCTACGCAAAACGAAAGAATTAGAGAAGCGATAATCGAATAGATTATCTTTACTTATTTATTAGTATTTAAGCTTTGTGATTAAGAGTTTATAGAAGCTACTAATGCATGCAAGGTTTGTGAAGATAGAGAACAATGTGCCCCATTGCATTTTTATTGGCGTCGTATGGCGCCTTAACTAGATGTCTCTAGTTGTTCGATCTATGACGAACGTCAATAGCAATCATTTTATTAGGCTCATTGTCTAGACGAGTTGACTCGCATTGATAGAGAGAGATTGCAAGAGAAAATACGAGAAGAAATAATTACTTGTTTTCGAAAGATTGATCGCGAGTATTGCAAATACGAAGTCGAGTTGATGATACATCTTATCTAGAATTGTGATTGCGCTAGATGAAAGTGACATTGTTAAGAATATTTGCATAAACAAAGAAGCGAAATAGAATCTTTAAATGATTCGTTCGATTGCAATCTAGGTTAACAAACCTTGACGTTAAACTAAAATTCGTATCACAATTGGCAGAATTGTGGTGAGTAATATTAGCATCAATTGGGGCAAAATGCCCTAAAATGAGCCAATCAAGGCGACAAACAAGCGAATGAAACCCTAGAATATTGGCGAAATAGTTGCAACGTAAGTGATTTGCGATAAAAAGTCGATGAAGGCAATAGATACTAATCACGCTACATTGAAACATAGAATGCAATCGCCTATTACTAGCGATCGAAGATAGCGTATTCATTAACGCATAGCAATGTTTTCCCAAATAAGTTCTTGCAAGGTATTGATGGCGTGAGTTCTAAAATCTATCGCGTGATCAACTACAATCGCAATTTGTTTGATTCTAAACTATATTAACGCGAAGCTAAGTGAGGGAAATGTCGTTGCTCTCTCTTGATTATCATTAATGCTAACGTTAAGACGAGCTACCTTCTATTGACAATGCTTAATCGTATCGACCTTCTTGCCCACTCTAAAGATCGAAGGCATTCACGATCTAAACGACAAACGAAGACTAGAGCGTTCGATCGTTGCGAGATATCGCTATTATATTGGCATATTGTCGTTTGTATATTGGCGCAATCTTTCGTCATAATCGTGTCTTAAAGCTTTTAAACAAAGTTATATAAACGTAGTCTTCGCTACTTCTAAAATCATTACGACATCTTGACGTTGTCGAATCTTGTTAAGCAATTTGCGTGCGTCTTTATTGATTCAAATTGTTAAAACGTCGTTGATTGCGAGTTGATCGTAAATTGCACGAAGCTTCTCAACTAATCGCAAATTCATAAGAATATTCGTCATTAGAATTGTCGTGCAAGACTTGCTCGCAAGCAAAAATGATTTTAGATAATTTTGACGCATGCAAACATAAGTTTGCATCTTTTTGTAAATCTTTCGACAAAACATTGTGACAACAACAAGCAATAGACAAAGCTAGACTCAATAGTATTGATTGTGATTTGAAGAAACATTGGCTCAACTAAATAGATCTAGGCTCTCAACTTCATTGCTTGCATTCTTGTCGTGAATAAAGTTTAAAGAAAGAAGTATAGAAAGAACGATAATTGTAAGATAGAAGAATGTATAGAGTATTAGACGTAGATAACGTAAGAAAAGCAACGCATTTAGACTAGACGTTTGCAAAATGTAAAAATCTAGAGAGCGAAGCCATGTTGACATGTTGTTCGCATGAGGAGTTGACGTTCAAGGACGACTATAATTTGTTCTTAGCGAATCATTGAGCAAATAATTCGCTTAGGTCGACACTCACTATAGAAATGATAGTCTCTTTCGTAGTGAAAGAAAGATTAATATCTTTATGCAAAAAATGCTAGCTAAGACGACCAACGAGGTCAAGAAAATTTGCAACGATTTGCCACGCACGTTTTAAGTCATATCGAAGGACGTTCGCAACGCTAACTCGAAAGACGAAGCAATAGTTGTCGCCATGTTCTTTAAGATAATTAATTTGTTAAAGGCTCGTTCGAAGCATGCTTTTTACAAACTTTTGTATTAAAATTGCAAATTCTCTAAATTCTAACGAGTCGAATTAGATGAAACATGAGTGATGTTACGTGCTTGCGACGAAATTGTGAACCTTAGGCGAGAACGTCGAAGAATAAGTATTTAGACGAAGCGTTGAAACTATGCAAGACTTCTTTAGCTTTCTTTTTCAATTTTTCACAACATTATATTATCGATCGCTAGTGTGTCAAACATTTACAATATTGCGATTGAATCTTTGTTGTATCTACTTATAAATCTAGTATTAAAGACGAGAATAACAATGTTCTTTGTTTAGTTTATCTTGAGTCTCTTTGCTTGTGAACACACTTAAGAAATTATATCAAGACATGATCTAGATCATGTTTTGATAATAAATCGATGTAGTTTTTCGATCTTCTTGAAGTCTTGTATTAATGATGACTTTTTGTCGTAGATTTTGAACTTAAAAGAAATGTATCGTGAAACATACAAGATCAATCCTAACGACGACGAAGTTTCAATCAAGATTGCGTCGAATTAAACGATAGAAACGACTACGAACATTACATAGACTTTCGATCAAAGCATCATCACTTAGTTCGAATATATATACAAACCTAGTGTTGGCATGTGATACAATATATCAAACGTCGACGACAAAAACTCGTGATCTTTTAAAAAGCATGGTCTCTTCTTAGTTAGCTTAGATCATAGTTGCAAAGAGGTGATCTACTTTTGGAATCAAGATTGCATAGTAGAGTATATTCTACTAAGGAATAATTACGTTGTTCATGGTTGCGACAATGATTAAGATATGGAGCTAAATCTATGTATGATAACAAATTCTTCCTAGAACGTGGGCCAGATCTTATGCAAATGTTGTTAAATGTCCCAACATATGCTTCGTCGAACTTCGTGAAGAATTGTGAAATAAAGAGTGTTGTGATCAAACTTTAGATTATAGTGAAAGATTCTCTTCATTCTTTAAGAATCAATCGAGTTAGATCTTCACTCAAAAAATGAACTAGCTTTTGTGCACTTCATAGAACGCTCTCTTGTGCTAGCTTTTCGAGTATCACGTTCTTAACTTAACAATATGCTCAAGAATCGAAGACTTAAAGGGTTCTTTGTCTAGACTCTATTTGAAACTGCTCTGCGACGAATTTGGATCGTTATTATATTGTGTAGTCATATTAATGTGATCATAGATATTTAAGTATTGATCACGTCGATCACTTTCGCAATTCTAATTATACGCTATTAAGTCATGTTTAAATTGATTACGCTTGTTATGCTTTTTCGATATCTTTTATTCTAGTGTCTTCTAGTTTAGAGCGTGTTTATTGTTGCTTCTTTCTATACGAACACTTCTAATCACGCTATCTAGCAAGATCCACACATAACAAAGACTCTATTATTGGTACCCTTAGCTACTGGGGAGAATTGCTCTAAGAGGTATTCCTTGAATCGCAAAAGATCGCTAATAGAAAGAAAATTAACGTACTTTAGAGCATATGTATCTCTTTTCTCCACGCCTTGCGTCGTAGAATTAAGCAATATTAGTGACAACCCCATCGCTATTGGAATCTCTACGATCGCTTCGATATTCTTTTCGCCCAATGTCTCGCAAAGTTAGTTCACGACTACTTAAAAGCCATCTCTAAAACCCTTAAAGACCAAGCATTAATTTTTGGCATCAATTATCAATTTAGTCGTTGCTAAATATATTGAGATCCCTCAACTCATGAGTTGCTCACTATGACATACTAGTATATGGATGCCATTTGATCCGAACGAGAAATCTTATAATTTTAACAACACACTTCTATTGTACATAATATTGTGTTAGGTCAATCTAGCGACTAGAATGAACCCATCGATTACGAATCTCCAACGACTTCCTTTCGTTAAATCTTTGGCCACGTGTGTCAATCATTGCGCTCGATATACGATGAATCTTTCTATGGTAGAATTCGATAGTAGATCGATCTATTATGCGATCACGCTTAATGTGAATAATACGTGCTTTTTGAAACGACGCAACGAGTTTATAGCTTAGTCTCTTGCGTATATAAGCGAATCAAATGGTAAAGCTTTTGTTGTGCTCTCGTGAGAAGTTTAAATCAATGTCACAACGTGGATTGCGAACAATCTGCTCGCTCTTGACGATATGTGGTCAAATATTACAAAGAGTTAGAGTACGCGAAATCTATTAGGCATGGGATTGGAATTGAAGCACTAAAAACCAAGAGCATCATTTTAATCGCTTAGTCTCAACGTACGCCTATTTTATTAGCTACGTTCATGTAGAGTACTTTAGATAAAGAATATTGATACAATCATCGATGGGCAACAGACCTTGGCAAAATTTGAAGTCGCTAAAGTAAGCGAGCGACTATAAGCGCCTTGGTCTCATGATCTTAATTTTCGTTCTCACAAGCTTTCGTTTCAATTAAGTTCGAACACGCGATTTGTATCTATCTTTATCTTCGACGATTCTATCTAATAAGTAGCGTGAAGAAATAATTATGCGAGAGCGTCTTTCGTAATGTTTTTGTTCAATCTTGAGTCAAAGTTAACGAGAAGATTCCTCCAAAATTCGTAAGTTTTGGCAAAAGTTGGCGATCGAATGTAGCTTATAGCTAACATCGCTTTGATGTCGCTCTAGAAATTATCTAACACTTATTTTCTACATTTGTAAGTTAAAATGAATTGACAATTTGTACTCCCTTTATTATAGAAGAACTACGATAGACTCGTTTAGAGGACGCTTGAGCTAGTGCATCGACGATGACACAAAATAGCAGGCAATGCTCGTCAAGGAAGACCAAAACCTGCGCAATTATTGATTGGAAGTGCATGAGCGTGCCTTTAGTCGTAGTCTCATTATTACCTTTCTTATGCTTGACGATGCTAAAAAAAATGTAACTATTTGGCTAAGATTGTTCTCGTGTAGGTCACATGAGCTTACGATGTTCTTTGCGATACTCGTGTTGTCGCTATTCGACCTAATAGCCTTAGATGGTGAGTAAGTCAAGGAGCGAGAGTTCTATATTTGGCGATCTTGCGAAGAACCTTCGTAGTCGATGTTTATCGACGAAGCATTGTGCGACGAATTTGATCGTTTTTGAGTCAATAGCAAGTGCAATACGAGTTCATGTCCTAGAGTCACCTTGATCGAGAGTCTATCGCAAGAGACCTCTTTTCATTCGAGCGAACGAATCTCTTCTTAAACATGGTTATCGCATGCTACGAATGGCGCCACTCTAAGATTTAATTGCTATCTAATTCGTGAATTAATGACGTTGCATTGCATTCATGCAATTTAGCTCTCAAGATAATGCCACGCTAATTGGCATCTTTGCATTCTATTAGTGTTGAAGTTGACACACTCACAACTCTTGCATCGATTCTATTTTAGACTTGGATCAAATAATTGTGCGACATAAGACGATCAATGTCGCTCGAGATAGATTTGAGAAAAGCTCGCTAAATATAAAATCCTCGTTTTTCTCTTCTCTTTATTGCATAAGCACTTGAACATAACTATTTCGACGCAAATTCTAGCTTAAAGCTTTTTCGATAATTTTGTTTTTCCAAAGTAGATTTTGCTAGATGACGATAATTCCTAGCTCTTTTCTAAACTCTTTTGTGTCAATCCTGCCTTTAAATAGATTGGCTTTCAACTTAGCGAAACTTTCATAAAATCGCCATTAGTTAATTCGTCTTCTTTCGACAAATACGTTTGTTTAACAAATGTCACCAATCTTGAGACCAATAAGTCTAAGAACGTCATGCGAATCGATCGAGTCTTTAGCTAGTCATCAACTAGAGTTAAGGCTTCCCCACTTATTGTTCTAGATTGAGCTTCGAATTCGTCGCAAGTAGAAGTAGCTATCAACGAGTACATACGCACAAAAGTCGTTGTTGCAAGTCTCTTAGCGACATCACATGACTCGATCATATCATTGGACCATCTTGTCAACGTTGCATCGTCTTCGTCAATTTTTATCAAATAGCATGCGAATGGACTACGAGGCACTTGCATAAACGTCAAAGCTTCGCCTAGCGATCAACTGCATGATGCTGTCGCGAACCTAATTCATCAAACGATCTTTCGAATCGTCGATTCTATTGAAGAGGCGAATCATTAGACGTTCGCTATATTAGACCTCATAGATGATACGAATGCGAACAAGCATCTCGATGATAAATTGCAGAATTTTGCCATCTATGAATCGCCTCGTTCGACAAAGTTCATGTCAATCACTAGAAATCATGAGTCGAGAACTAGAAAGAATGCTCTTAATGCTTTCACTCATTTAGAAAATATCGACAATCGTGAGTTGCAAAAGAAGGTCGTTGTATTCTCATCTTAGTTCACCAATTTAACAAAGTTCTTAGCAAAATTGCTAGGCATGATTAATTCGACATCAAAGACGGGTTGGAATACTAGTTATATCACATAGCATTTAGGCATTAGACAAAATCTTCGTCTACGCAATCATTCTTAACTCTTTATTTTGTCGATTAAAGTGTCAAGTCGCGACGAGGTTATAATGTCTAGCGAAAATGCCTCTTTCTCTTAAGGAGCTAAGATTGTTTCGAATGATGATACGACAACTAGGCAATGTATTGTGACAAATCTAACATCGACGCTCTCACTCTAGATTTCTCTATCATTTTCTAAGAAGACTAGTGGGTGCGAACGTCTTATCGACGACAATTCACAGAAAACTAATGATGTCCTGGCGATGATTGTAGAGAAGCTAAGAAATAGCGAAGACGAGCTCACTTTAAAGAGAGACATAGTGACGAAGTTCATGACCTCATCGAACTTCATGATTTAAGAGCTTATTAACATATCGCAAATTACAAGTAGTTGACCCTCTATTAATGCGAGATGTTCAAGCAAAGTTTTAGTCGCAAAGTCATTAGACGAGCCTAAAACTATCTTATCATTAACGAAGAATAACTTCAAAAATTGTGTTACTTACGTGACATCATTGAACGATCAATTGCGATCACTCTTTTCTTTGTCGTCTTCGATTTCGAGACGTGATCGCGCAACGAAAGTGCGCGTTCCCAACGATGTCGTACTCTTCGATAAATAAGGGTCTTGTGATATATCTTTTTCGCAAAGCTAAACAAATTTTTCTAATCAATGATAGAAAATTCTATTGAGATCGATGAATCAATTGTAAAACTTAAGCACGAACGACTTCATGCGATAACTTCGCGTGCAATCTTATGTCTAGATGCTATGCATTTCGAAATAGCCAAATCATCCAATATGCTCGTTGTGCATCTAGAGAAAAGAGATAAGTTAAATTCGAATTTGTGATCTCTTCTTCATCTCTACTTCTTGCTAATCATCTTTGTAGCGTCACATGAGAGTCGATGCGCATAGCTTTTGACTCAACTTAAACTCGCAACCTTTGAATTGAGCTCATCACTAAAGAATCATGATTCAAAAGGCGAATGCAAGGGGAAACATCAACTAAAAAGAAAACCAAGTTGAACTCTCGCAATTGGGCAAAACGACTAGAGCTAATTCAACGTAGAACGTGCTCATGATGCGAAACACAATCACAAACGTGCAAAGAGGCCTCGAACTCAATCACTCTACGTTACACGTTTCACGATGAAGCAAATAAGAGTGAAAGTGATCGATCTAGAGTTGGCAATGAACGCTTTGCAAGAAAGTTATGACGATCGACAAGTTAAGTTCGAGAAGCTTATCTCAAGATCTTTCGAGAATTACGTTCGAGAGCGTCAAAGTCTCGAAACCTTTATAGTTAGAGAGATAAATAGCATTCGTGTAGCACAACTAAATTTAAATAACAAGGTTAAAATTAGTTTGCTCTAGTTAACATATATCAATAAAGCTAGCTAATCAAAGTTCTTTTTCTTGAACTTCTACTTCTCTTGTTTTAATTCTTCATATATAATATCGACTTCTTGGCGACATTTCTCATTGCATTGCTTGATAGCTAACTAGGTGAAAAAACGTGATTTAGTGTTGAACTAAGATCTTTTAGAATAGTGTCACATCATTTAATTCATTCGCTCGTCCTTGTTTTTTGTGAGACGAGACTGCTCTTTATTTATTACACGCATGAACATTTGCGAATTAGGTCATCTATCATTGTTTAGATGTGCTTTGATAATAAGCGAAACGCATGTCGAAAAAGAAGAATCGTCCATTACAATGATGAACGCATCTATTGTTTTGTAAATAATCATCGACGCTATCGTGTAAAGAATATTAGATAACCTTAGTTTTCCAATCGTGATACGCTTTACGTTCTTAAGCTTTGACTAAAAGATTGACATGATTGTCGTGTTGCTTGTCGTTGTCGTTTCTAATTGTTGTTTCAATGTGTCCTTGCTTAGAAGTGTTATAGAAATTGAAATGTTTATTTCGATTGTTAATTCTTCGAGAGTAAAGCTTGCGATCGCATTTCATCTATTGCGCTTCTTAGATTCGTCGATAACATTCATAGATATGCAATGCTTCATAAACGATTAAATCTATTTTGTTCACAAATCTAAAGAATCGTAGTAGATAGAAGCTCGAATCATAATAATGAATGACATCATTGTGGCGCGAGCTATAAGAATTTGCTCATCGAAACAAGTCTCGAATTGACAATCGTTGAGGCTTCGACTCATCATAGTGACTTGCGCGACGCTCTAAGCCTAGTCTAAATTCTTGAAAATGTCCCATACTAGGCTCAAGTAAGTCTTTTTCTCATTTTGTGACAATTAGAATTCAACAACTCGCCTTAAGGCAATCAATTCGTCGTTCGTAAAGCAACATAATAAGAATTTTCTACACTTTGAAATGATTTGAAAAACATCGCAAAATCGAGAGATTTTCATCGTATAAGTTGTCGATAGTACGAATGCATATTAGCATTGCAATGTATTAATAAAGGCGATCGTTAAATTGCGACTTATCTCAATGCTTGATTGCGATTAAATTGACGAGAAATCTTCTAGAAGTCAATTTTTGCGACGAAATTGTGTAGAACTTACAAGCTCGCATTCGATTGCGTTTATAATTTTGAATTTATTTGTTCTAGAAGATTCGAATGTGGCTAATAAGTCATCTAAGGACGATTAAATAGATTCTAGATGTTGGTGCAAAATAGTACGTAACAAAAGTGCGAGAAACGCACACATCTATCTAGATACTAGATTCCTAGCGATCGTTTGTATTGCTAAGTTAATATTTAACTATTGCTAGTAATATACAAAAGACAAAGTGTAAAGTACAATCTAATGAATGCAACGATTAATTCGAAAACCCTTAAGAATATAGCAACGATAAAGAAGATAATCTACTATTTCGTTTGTTGTCTTTGTCGTCTTCTAAAGACTAGACATAATTGTGACTCTTGCGATGTTAAATTGACGTGACAAGGAAGAAGAGTTAATAGACGATAAGCTGCGTCGCGAACTTAACTATCCAATTTTACAAAGACTCTTCTAACACGTTGTTTAAGGTTGTGAAGATATCTTATCTATATGGCGCTATGATTCTCTAGTGATAATTTGCCTAAGCCTTAGGATAGAAGTAGCGTTGTCGAACTTTTTCTTTTACATTTTAGGATGCGAAAGAATGTCCAAGTTTGAGCTCAAGGCTTTGGTGTGAGACCATTTAGCAAATCTCCCAAGGCAATACGTACTAAGATCTCGTATTGCTTCGTAGCGTTGTTTTTTTATCTTTACGTCTAGAAGCCAAGACACGATTGGCGCACAAATCGTACGATTATATTTTTGATCTAGCATGAGCTCAAACGAAGTTGCCAAATGATGAAAGAAGACTTGATAATCTCTTGGCGAGATAAAGCTATTAAGTAAAGTCTTGAAACGCGAGTTTATCGCTAAGGCTCTACGCGATACGTTGTTGTTTCAAATGATCAACATGACGTTGATGGCCAAAGCTAGGTCTTCGTAGTCTCGTGCCTCGTAAAAGAGATCAAACAATTCATTTTCAATTTTAGTTGAGTTCTTGTGCACAAGTCAACTTTTTATAATGGTCTTTTCGTTCTTGACGTTGTTGCAATGGCTTTGATGAACAAATAGAAAGAAAAGATATTTGAAGCTTCGAAATTTCGAAAAGACTTGACAAACTTGCTCTTTGTAGCTTTTAATCTAATAATCGATGTACGCGACTCGAAAATTGCTTACATGCCCAAGCGAATCTATTGTAAATTAAACGAGATCACGTAGCTCATAAAGTTGCACATTCTAGTATTTTGTCGTATTAAGTTAGCATTGTAAAATTCTAAATTAGATTATCGTTATATTATTTGCTCTACATCGTAGCTAATAGACAACAAAGTCTATAGTTAATCCTCATGAGCTTGTATTTTGGAAAGATGCTACTTGACTAGCAAGCACATTGTTAACGTTTGCCTTAACGCTTCGATGTCGAACGATAAAATTGCGCTCATTACAATTGAGTTAGCTAGTTTCCTAGAGTTAAACGTTGCCACGTAAAGATGAACGTTCTGCAGCGATGTGAAAGAGGAATCTAATTAGTGATTTTTTACGTCATAGTGACTTAAGAAAGTCTAAACAAGTCTTGTTAGCAAAGCTAACGTTTAAGATGCTAGTTGAATCAAGACTTTGTCTCGAAAGATATAGCGTTTCTAGATTGTGATCTAGTAGATAAAGTTGAAAAATATGAATGAAAGTAGAGATTGAAGTTCGTGAGGTATTTCGTTCGTCTAACGAGAGAGAAAATGAATCGCGTTCTTTCGAAACTTGTATTGCAATCATGTGTCATTTATTTACAACAAATTAAAAATTTATTCTTAGATAAGCGTCGATGTCTCGAACGAATCTTTAATTGAGCACAAAAAGAGCGCATTAACTTTCAAAAATTTGGAACTACTATTATTGTCTCTTTCGCTAAGTCTCTAAATGTTGGGCATTCTAACGATGATAACAAAGTCTCGTTCACGATTTGTTATAAAAGATAGAAACATTGTATCTAGTACAATCTTTCATTTATCTAAACACTTATCTTATTTTTCCAAAGTTCGTTGTTATTTTTGACTCGTTTGATGATAAACTTAGCGTCTTAGTCAACATATTGCCATTCTTTCTCGTTGGAAGAAAGTCGTTGGGTGAGGATAGTAACGTCTTGGACATAAATCGAGTCGCTTTTAGTTTCAAAACTACTCGCTTCAATCATTTGACATGCGCGAAACGACAATATCTTCAACAAGCAAGCTTGAATAAGGATTCGAACATCAACTTAAGTTTCTACGAAATCGTAGAATGTTATAGCAAACAAGAAAGTAAACATGATTGCAATACTAATCGAACGACGATAGTAAATAATGAGACGAGAATTTTGAAGTGTAAGGTCAATTGCGACTCTTATTCATAGTTTAGCGCGATCGATACTCGAAGACGAAGGCGAGGCGTTTGAAGTTTCGTTCACTTGAGGGTCTTTGTCGAATGTTGAGCCCAATTTTGCAATTATATTTAGAGAGCTAGGCAACGATCTAAAATTGCAATCAGACATCTACAAGTCAAACTTGTTCGTTCGCATCGAAATAATTATGTAGTTGAAAGATTTTAAATCAATAAGATTATGTCTAGAGCGCATTGACCAAGTTAAGCTTTCAATAAAATACACTATTCTTGAGTCTTATCTTTCGAGTAAGCATCGACGTTTTAAGCTCGAGATCTTTTATCGAAAGCTAATTCGTATTTGCATCGAAAGCTTTTTCGTAAAGTACTTGCAATGCTAATTTCTAACAATATGAATCAAGTACTTGAATATTCTTTTTAATTATGCAACTTCCTTGAATCTATTGCTAAATAGTTGGGCGACTATGCTTCTTAGTTATAAGTATTTCATCTTAACATATAGTCTCTATAAGAATAAGATCTTTGGCAATTGCGTTGTTGTTCGCTTCTTCAATCGTAGTCTTCTCTTTACTTTAGATGACATCATCTATTATGATCGTCGTAGTCGAAACGTTATGATACACACAAAAATTGACTAACTCTATGCTCGTCGTCTACGCATGTCTCGAGAATACGAGTATTGTATCACTTACTTCACATCGACTAGAAGAAGTTGATCTTAGCTTTGAAAGTGACTTCTTAAGTGTCTTTAAGCAAGACTCTTTCGACAATTCCACTCAACGAATAAGTAACAACGACTAGGAAGTGCTAGACAACAATCAACGTTTTCGCGTTTAATATGCGAAGAACTCTAGCAACCTCTTCATAAAAGAGTTATACTATGAAATAGAAAGAGTTATCTACGAGATCACTTTCTTCTACAAATCTTAAGATATAGTGAACGATCAAATGAAATCACTCGCTAAGCACCCTCGTCTATTTGTTTTTAAATTAGGTCGACTCAACGACGCAACGAAAGAGATTCTCATTTAATTGCAAGTATGTTCTTAGCTTCTTGTTGCAAAAGTAATCTAACTCTCTTAGAATCTACTTTGTTGGCAACCTTACTTCGAGAACTATCGTCGCAATGTAGTTTGTCTTCTCTTTGATTAAATCGACGAGTTCTAGCAAGCAAAGATAGCAAAGTCCAATTAGGGACCCTTATTGTCATTCGTTTCTTCTCTAGAGTCGAATGTCTAGTTCGACGTATGTTCGAGTGATGTTATAAGAGACAAATAACTAGAATAATGTCGCATTCAAATGCTGCGATTGCTTTAAGAACTTTCTTAAGTTGTCACAATAAAAAATAAGCTTGATCATTAGTACTATTCACTCTTAAATAAGTTTATATCATTACAAAACATATATTTGTATACGATAGCATTTCGCAAAGCTATTTCTTTTGGAGCCTTGCAATTTTTGAACAAAGTCAAAGTCTATGAAACTTTTTAAATCTTAGAATTAGCGATGAAATTGAAGAAGATCGAGTCTCGCATCGAACGATTGCAAGATGTATTATCAATTCGTCTCTTGCGTCTTGATCTCCTTATAACGTGAATCTAAAGTCTTCTTCTCGATATTCAAATAGTTAACAAAAGTGAAGTATGTCTCACTTTAAGCGCTTCCTAATTCCTTGTCAATTGTTTAGCAAAAGATTATTGTATCTTTCCAAGTGCTCTTGAAGCAACGAAGAAGATTATCGATGTTTGATCGAAGCTTAAATTTATACACAAGCGAGAGAAGATTTTCAAACGAAGCTTTTGAAGAGATTCAAATTCGTTAGCGAGTCTCGACAATTGACACTAAATTTGACAAGCATATATGCTCTTAAGAATAGCTTAATAGATCTCGTCGCAAACATTTTCAACAAGCTTTGATTGCTATCATAGTAGAATTGCGAAGCATTTAAGCGAACGTTTATCAATGCCTTAATTAGTTGCTTCGAGTTCGCAACGTACGAACTAGATTAAGACGACTTCGTTTTGACATTTTTGCATAGAGAGCTAATTTACATCGAAGCAAAGATAAGAATTACAAAGTTATGTAAATATATAAAGAGAAGACTTGCGAAAAATACTTATGAGGCTATTATGAAAAAGATTTTCGTAGAAGGGTTATATTTTAGACTTAAGAAAGCTTGTACTTTGAAAGACGCTTAAGAATCTTAATTTCGTGTAGAAGAATAACAACTTCAACTTATATATACTAGTTTTAGTGATAATGCGTGAGGTAGAAGTTGTGAATCTTGACGCAGAAGACTTTCGCTAGAAGGCGTATGCTAGAATCGTTCTAATTGCGTATTATAAAAATCGTTGTCATGTTAGTTGTTATCAAATTTTGGGACAAGTTGACATCTAAAGAGGCGCAATCAAGTTTACGTGCTTTTCATTCTAGGATATTAAGCAATTCTAAGTATAGTCGAAACAACATTTGTTTAAAGTATTAATCTTTGTTAACAAAAAGAGACAAACACATCTTGAGATTTTATAGTTATTATCATTGATTGCGCATAAGACGACGCCATTTCGTATCATAAATATCTAGAGTTCAAAATACTTGTCTTGATCACAATCCATAATTAAAAGAGCTCTCGCAACTAGTCTTATACGATTTGGCTACTATTAATCTTTTGTCTTCACATTCATGCTAGCACGAAGTTGGAGATAGTGCTCTACTTTAGGTCAAGAGAAGAAATTAGATTAGAGCGAGACATTTATTGTTCTTCTAGATAAAGAGTAGAAGAGCATCGTTAACTTGTTGCGAAGCTTCATCTTCTAGATCGTCAAGAAGCGTTCAAATATTATCGAAATCGATTATCTCGCTTGTCTAAAGAAGAGATTGAAGTATGTCGCAAAATTGATGATCAAATGTCGCACTTGTTTTGTTTTCGCTTGTTCGAGACTATTTCATTAGAAATTGCGACATTGAATCAATCACGACGTTAAACTCTAAAATCATTGTAAATTTCAAGAAGCTTTTTATGACAAACAATCGATTTGACGAACGCGCTCAATTTCAAGTGGCTAATCTCGCATCGAGATTTCGTAGAATTTCGTTCATTAAGTTTATTCGAACGTGCATTAAAGCAAATCTTAATTGCTCGTTAAGCAATCGTGACTATGAATCAATTTTTACGAGACAAAACTTCTAATCACTATCTAGAACATAAATTTCATTGTGTAGCACAAGTGTGATTAGCAACACTTTTCGAATAGAGAACAATAGTGTTTTCGCCTCGATTTGGAATTTAAATCTTTGATGAAGTTTGCACCACATATGGGCCAAGCTATCTTAATACTCGTTGTCGATGTCATCAACGAAGAAGCTAGTATAGACATCTCTTATGCTATAAGCGTCGACTATCGAATCTTAGATCATCCAAAAAGTCTCTAGATTCATTTGGATCATATTAAAATCACGCATTGCGACATCGTTGCTTCGCTAGCTTGAACGTAAAAATAATAAAAACTATGTCTTGATCGTAAAAAGAAAGTCTAAGCACTTAATGAGAAGCTCGAAACTAAGATTTATGATCATCGTCGTCGACTTAGCAAGCAACCATTTCTAAATATGTTTTTGAGCAATTTGTGCTAGAAAATCCTCGATCAATGTCGATCAAATTCGAGCTAAGACAAGATGAGCGAGTTTTCTCTCGTGACATCTACGATCCTAATACTTGGCAATAAGGAGAGCAATCATTGGTGCATCTACAAATGTGGCATCGTAACTATTAGTAAGACTAGTTCGCTTATAGTTCGAACGAAATCATCGATAGCGAGTTGCGACAAAATACGATTTTTGAAATACATTAAATTTTCGTAGAATTATTACTCGAAACGATAGTTGAAGCTCAACTAGATTATAGACAAAACAAACACTAACTATGGGTCACTAGTCTCTACATATATATATTAATTCGTAGTTGATTGTTTGAACACTCAAGAACTTAGCTCATTGTTGGAAACTCCTTGTACATAACTTGGACCAATCATTAGAAGATAGTAGAGGTCTCACAAGTTTAACATTGGCATTCTATTATCGTTGCGAATCATTAATATTGTTTGGGTCACTCAAACTTGAACACAATAATGAATGAATCGTATTTAAGGCGCAAGTAGACACCATGCATGTGTTTATTTTCTCTCGCTAGCTAGATTAACATCGTTTAAATGTCTCGCAAATCTCGCATGTTGCTTGCATGAACAAATTAACGAATACTTGTCGCAAATTCGTATAACTTTTACAATTTTAATCTTTGCATCATTGTTACATGCAAGTAACAAGTGTCGTCGACGCATACACTTTGTTTAGCGTACATTTAAGTGTGCGACCCAGAAATACGACATGGCTAGGGCTCGTTGTTAATGTGTAAACAAATATCAAGCGTTTTACTACGAAATTCCTTAATAGTGACGTTTTATTAAGCTAATTATGATATAGTTCTAATATCTTCAAAGCCCAACAACATATACGAGTTGTCGTAATTAATATTTCTTATACTTACACACGCCTTAGTCGCAAATGTTATCTTCGCTATGGAATCGACCTTCAAGCAAGCAACTTGCAATATATTACAATTACGTCGAGATGCTTCTCATATTAAAATTAAAGTGAAAAGTGAAATGCAAGGCTATGAATGTCACTTAAAGAATGTTGTTTTCTTGAAGAATAATAACGAAGCTTAATTGTACGTATTGTAAATTGTAGCATTGTTGTGTCACAAAGAGGGATTCATGTTATGTATTAACGCTTTAGAAATATATTGCGAAAGCTGAAGCGAATGATGATATATTGCATCGATCATGAAAGTAATTAGAGTTAAAATCTAAAGAATTTGTCTATGCATTCTTAGGTTCTCATGAAACATTGATGAGACTATTCGAAAGTATGTTGGGAGGACTAGAAAGTCAAGTCTCTTGATCGTGCTTTATGAAGTAATTCATCAAAGAATTTATGTTATACATCAAGGGATTCAATGCATTGATTATCTAAGAAGCATGCTAGATATGGCAATCGTCTTTCGCTACTATAGTTGTAGGTTGAGTCAAGTCAACAATGGCTTTCGTTTAAATAGGGTGGGCTTAATTCGCGCTCTTAAACGACAATGAAGTTCAAGAATTTGTGTTGAAGAGTTGATGAGTTGTTGACGTATTTAAATGCGAGGAAGCAAGGTCGTGAAAGACGTTCTTTGTCACGTTGTCTAGCGATTGGTTTGTAGCTACAATGATGAACATTTCGACTTCTTGATTCGCAATTCGATGTCGCTTGAAGCGATCTTGACTTCGATATGTGCACTCTTTTCCTTGCTTGAAGCAATTCTCGCACGATGGTGTGTGCTTAGAACACTTGACTTTTTTATTCTTGCATCGTTCGCAAGCGTTTTGAGCTCTTCTTAATCGTTGCTCTTTTTGACTTTTCGTTGTTGTTGTCAAGTGTTAGTATGAGAACGACGCAAATACTAGAAACATTGAGGATCATCTCTTCTCTTGCTTTGCGAATCGTTCGTCCTTTTGTCTAGCGAATCACTCGTTCTTTTGTTTGACGAATCATTCGTTCTTTTGCTTGGCGAATCACTCGTTCTTTTGCTTGGCGAATCACTCATTCTTTCGCTTGGCGCATCACTTGTTCTCTTGATCGACGAATAATTTGTTCTTTAGCTTGGCGAATCACTTGTTCTTTTGCTTGGGCCATCGCTTGTTTTTGTGCTTAAGGGATCGTCTATTTCTTTGCTTGTAGTCGACAAGATCGTTGATTAATTATAGTCACTCGATCTTAGTTGTGCTTGTATAAGTAATTCTCTCACGTAATCATCTATAGGCAAACATGATGACACATTCATTGCGCGATGAGCAAAATTTGATAACTTTAGAAGCTATAAAGTCTTGTATAGTCTAACTCGTGTCTAGTTCACTAAGTTCTTAATGTCTTTCACGAATGCTTTCTTCTACTCCTAATCTCTATGATGATCGAAGCATTTATCTTGATTTTAATGAGACTCGTAAATATGTTTTTGTTGCTTCTTTAAATTCTTAAGATCTTCTAAGCAAAACGCGCAACGCATATTGACGAAAGTGTCTAGCGACTCGAGTTAGCTAGTTAACTTATAAGCGAAATGTGTCTTTTACGACTTAGGAAATGATCTAGTAAGTTAGTCATACTTTCGAATGTACGCCCAAATTCCTCACAATACTCGTCGAGACAATTAAGCGTTAAACTGCTTTAATCAATGACATTTCTTAAAAGAATTAAGTGTTCGTGGAGCTCTTAGATTGTAGTCTCCAAATGTTGAATATATTGACACGCTATCTTATAGATCTTCGTGATTGTTGCGCCTTCGAGAAAAAACTAATCGAATTCTTTCGTTATCTTGAAGTTTAATCTAGTTTCGTTTGTGTTGACTCTCGAGTCAAATGTTGAATAGCGTGGCGACGACGATTTGCGCAATTGAAAAGAAGCTCGTTAATGATATGTTTAGGGCGACTTACATCATGAGAAGCTTGTATCGATCATAAAAGGATACTCTAGAGCGTTTTGAAATCTTAGTGACGATATTCTCTCAACTATAATTGGTCAAGAGACAAAACAAAAGCGAGCGATCTTCTATCAACTATCATTGTTAACTCATGTTAACTATACAAAGGCTTGTGAAGCTCAAATATTCTTGCAAAGCTCGTGAAAGATTGCAAGAGCAAAGAGAAAAAACGATTGCTTCTTAGAGACGTGATCGCGATGTTAAGAAGAAGGAAGCGAAAGAAGATGAGATCTAGCGATGCCATCTTGGTCGTCTTGGTTGCTTGGATAGCAAAAGTCGCTCTAGATAGTTTAGTCGTTCGCAATCTCACAATGCAATCTTACGAAAGCGAGCGCAAATCGATGCGAAACCTTGCGCATGACTCGTTGATCTTGCTTTGAAGGATAGCAAACACATTAGATAGCTCTTATATTTCATGCCATAAGTTGGCTCTTTTAGTGCTAATATGTCGCCATCTAGCATGATCATCTTGATTAAATTCTAGCGCTTCAAAGCGTTTCTAGCCACAAAGATCGTCATATTCGAGCGATACACGCTTATTGAAGTTCTTAAATGAAGCGATATTAGGACGACGATTCGAAGTGCTTTGCGACAAACCATGTTCGTCGAACTACGTCGTGGCGAAAACGACGACGTGGCAAACTATCTAGCTACTTACGAAGAAAAAGTCGATCAAATTCTACATAAAAGGACCAAGTCTTTACGAGAAAGTCAAGATAGAGAAATACAACTACTCTTATAACTTTGGTAGCTAATTGTGCTCTAGACTCTTCTGGCACTAGTTTCTTCGTTGCGAAATAATGCGATTAGTTAATTTCTTTTCACATAGATCGTCGCTCTCATCTTAGAGAACATATTGAGCAAGAGTCTCTTGTGACGAAACTAAAGTATTCTATAAAAAATTATGACGTTGTAGAAGTCGCATTCAAGAGAAAGCGTACAATAGTAAAATGTTTCGAAGTTTGTTGCTTTTTGGCTCGTTCTATTACTATGACATCTAGAATGCATTACTACACATAGAAAGCACAATTAACAACGCATCGTAGCTACTTATTGCGTCTCACAAAATTGTGCCCTCAATCCTTGCCTCTATGTTTGCTTATTATAGAAATAAACTAAGTGCGATTAGACGATTATTGGGCACAAAGCACTTGGAATTTGTTGGGCATAATCTTGTTTGTGTCTCTAGTCATTGTTACACCCCTTGTTCCTAATCTAGGCTTGCAACAATGTTCGCGTGAGATGCTCGAATCAATCAAACGAACTACATAAATGAGCAATCACCCTTGGAGCAAGTCTAAGAATGTGGATCGTCGTTCGAAAACGTGTTGACGCTAGATCGCTTGCTCTCTTGAGATTCATTCGTAGTCAAACGTGACACCTAAATGTACTCGCGTGATGATCATAGAATTCTATTGATTAGTAAATGTGCAATACTCGAACGCAAGAATAGGGACCCTCTTAATTCACATTTCGATTGCTACATATACGAGCTCACGTCGATTTTGCATGTAGCAAGGTAAGAGATTTCAAATTCATTGCTTTTCTTGTGCACAAACCTTTATTTTCTTAGTCGCTTAACATTGTTTAACTTCCTTGATAAGCTTAAGATTCATTGCAATCTATTGAAAGTCTCGTATTTTACTTTCTTCTTAATTCGTTTCTTTCTAATTCGTTTTTAAAAGATAATCGACTATTAGAAGTTTCTTAAGAGAACTATAGTTCAATTAGACAAGTTGATCACTAGATCATTCTTAAGGGCGATGCGAAAACAAGAGTTTTAAAGATTGTTAAATACTAGAATCGAAAATCATCGAGAAAGAATTGCATTTTGATACGAACTCATGATAAACTTATTTATGTTCGAATCTTTTCTTTAGTTGACAAAACATTGACTCAAACAACGATGATACGTCATTGTCATCAACTAGGATATCGTGATGTGCAACGCTTACATGATTGTCACTTTAAATTCGCAAAGCTAGACATTATTCTTTACGAAAAGATTCGAATGATGTGGAAGATCATGTTTCAATTTCACTTCAAGCTATACTATAGACTCGCATCTTTTTATTAATTCTTACGCTACATGTAGGCAGAAGCTATTGATAACTTCGAAAGTAATTGATTGATTCTCTTTGACTTGAAACACTACTTAAGTGATTACATCAATAATAATTGGTCACATCGTTCTTAAGCTTTGTCTATTGACAAATCAAATAGAATTTTTATGTTTAACAAGCTTGACGAATTCCTTTAGTTGCGAAAGAAATACATTCATCGAACATTCCAAACAATGCTAGCTAGCTAGAATAGTCGCTATCGCATTTAATGTAGCGACATCGCTTGCTCATGCACAACTTAAAAGTAATAATGAAACTTCTTAAATCTAGCAAGATGTTGAAGCGACATTGCAAGAATCGACGTCGATCATAAGTAAACAATATAGCAATCACAAGTGTCTAGAGCATAACAAAACGATAAAATAGCTTCGACAAAATAGACGACGAAGCTATTTATTTTCTATGAGCAAGCACAAGACCATGCAACAAATACTAGTAGATAAAAAGAGATCAATTTGTCTTTGCAAGAACATGAAGTTGCAATGTTGATCTACTATAAACAAGTTAAGTCACGACAACGAGAAATCATATTTAAGAAAGACTTGATGCGAATGCTAGATTTCTTGAATCGTGAAGCTAAGAGTTGTTGAAAAAAGACAAGAAACTCTCAATAGTACTTTGCTAAAAACTCGTAGTTGAATTTTGACCCTAAGATAAGATTTAAAAAGCTAGCGTATATATAGTTCTTTGCTCTCGTTCTCTTCGAGAAGAAGTATAGACATAATTCTTTATTAAGAAAGTAATTAGCGAGATCGTAGTTACGAGATGCCTTAAACGCCAAAACTTGTAGAGCTAAGTTATGAGCGATCTTTGTCTAAAAGTTCTATCTTGAAATAGCTTCGTCTTCTTGCTTACTTTCTAGATTCGAAATGTTTGTCTAAAGCTTGCATTCTAATCTTCACTTCGTTCTTAAAGAGCAAAACGAATTTGATCGACATCTTGATCAACAACAAATATCGCTAAATCGATCTATTTAAATCTTCTTCTTGATTTCTTTAGCAAGGCATTACGTCGCAATGAAAGCAAAACTCATCTCTACTAAAGCTCGCGAGAATTCTACTCAATAGAGTTTATTTGTTAAAATAAGGTTTGCAAGATGTTGCAAGATCTTAACTATCTTAATTATAGCAATCGTTACAAAGAAGATACAAAGAATTTTGAACACATACTTTAGTGCTTGTCACTTAGATATCTTTTGTGTGAAAAAGTACGTGTTTTCTTGTGGCGTCTCTTGGCTTCGATCTAACTTTTATCTTTAATGCAAGCGACTTAGACTTTCGCTATGAATATTTGTGTTAAAAAGTAGCGAACGAAAGACTTGACGAATTTAGAAGGCAAGCCTCATTCGCCAACAATGTGCTCACACATTTCGTGCCTATCAATGGTCGATTGCTTAACGAGAATTCTCACGATAAAATAGTTCTTTATCTAGTAAGAGGCGAGAATGACGTTGATCTTCGAGCAACAATTATTGAAAAAGTCTTCAACACCTTGATCCAAAATCTACGAGCCAATTTTGCGAATTTCAAGAATAACTTTCGAAAGCGATTTCTTGTTTCAAATGTAGATCTTTTGCAAATAAAGAGTGTCAAATACTCTAACGACTCTCACAAAGAACGAGATCTTAAATGTTCGTTTTCGAAACAAGGAGACGAGGCAAACCTAGTATGCTAATATTTTCACATGCTTGTCTCAAATCTTTGTCTATATCGACGTCACATCTCTAGCAATGTTAATAACGAAATCGACTTTGTTCCCAAAGTGTGTGTCAAAACTTGTCGACGATGGCAACGAACGACATTCGATCTTAACGATCTAATCTTTTACGTGTCGCAAACGTGAAGAGTAGCGACATACATGCTATTTGAGCTTGTTGTTTGTGAGTGTCCCTTGCAACGCTAGGAGCAAGACTAATTTGCAAAAAAACAATCGTGGATTTCGATCTATGACTCGATTGTCGATTGCAGAACGACTTCGAACTCTCGATTGCATAGCTTAGTCTCTCACTTTAGAAACGTCATCTTGCATGACTCTAAACTCTTACTTCGATTCTATTGCGCTTGTTAGTTCAATAATTGAAAGTCAATAAGCTACTTTCTTCTCTCTTGTCGTTTCACAATAAAGATAACGAATCGAATCTTGCGCAAGAATAAGATAGTACGTCGAGCTTTGCATTTGTCTTCTAGATCTAGCATCAAAATGTTCTTGCGACAAAATTTAATGATTGTCGCATCTCTACTCGCGAGTACACAAGAATTTTCTCTTGAAATTCTAAGAAATGTCTTGAACTATGCAAGGAATATCGATGCTATTATGAGCTTTGCGACTTTATCAAGGATGGCGAATGTTAACAACAATCACGTATATGACTCGATTGCCTCTTTCGATCAAGCAAACAATTCTTTGTTTGAGATCAAAAATCTAGAATCGCTCCTTGTTGTTCAAAAGTTTGGCGCTCTATATGTAGCACCTTGCAATCGTTGCGAAATTAGACATTACATGCGTTGTGTGGCGTTCACAAGACAAGCATACGACATAGCGAGACCACATTAAGATGATTCGATTTTTGATAAATTCAAATTAGCGACATCTTGTTCTCACGCGAATCTAGATGTCGATATCTATATTATATCTTCAAACATGCACACGACAAGCACTAGAAATAAAATTCAATTCTAGAAACGAATATAAAAGCGATATTTAACTTGTGTTATTTGCATCATTTGTTGCTTCATCGATCTTAACACTAGCATTGTCTCTCATTGATTTTCGATTGTCGATTTAACAAATGCGAAAGCGAGAGTCTTCCCTCGCACAATGCGAAAGGAAAAATTGAAATCGAATATAAACTTGTACGTGATTAGCATCGTCAACTATAAAATGATGATTCACAACTTGTAAATCTTCTTGAACACATTCTATCTTTAGAGAATTAATGTTGTTTAGTTTGCGTCGTGACGAAATAAAGTCTCAAGAACTTTTCGTTTCGTCATTGCCATGCTTAATGCGATAAGAGTTTGGGAAAATCTCGAATTCGAAGTGTGCAATTCACAAGAGAATTAACATCTTATCATGTTCGATATCTTCTATAATACGCTATTTTAGCACATAATAGACGACGTGCTTCGAGAAGAAAAGTAAGATCGAAAATACAAGTGAGAACGTGTCGATAAGTTGAGCTATAATCGCGACGTCTTTCTAAATTCGCTATTAAACCTATATGGCGAAAAATGCATGAAACACTTAGCATGGAAAACTTACGATGCTTATTGCCACGTCAAGAACGCGAATTTCATTCGCACTTCATGAATGCTATTTGTCAACAACGAATTAATTGATCATGTCGTTTAGCAAAGGATTCGTCGCCTAGAAGTAGTCAATGACTATTATTGCACTCTCTATGTCGTTAATTGTATTCATCTCTACGACTTCGCTATGCTAATTGTTCTCGTGTGTCGCGTGTACAACATTGTAATACTATCTTTTGCTTGATTGCGACATGATTGGCGACGTCGATGAGAATCTTATCGATACGAATATTCTAGAAATGAATAAGTGGGTCGAATCGAAAAAAAGCGTTCTAAAAGCGCTAATAGTCGCGTGGCAGAAATTACTTAAGCACAAAATAGCCTAGAACCTTAACTCGAGGAAGCGTCTATTAAATTGTTCACATCTTGATACTATTGACTATTAATAAAACGAAGCATCTTTTAGTTGATCTTCTAGAGACTTGGGTGCGTTTGCAGGTTTGATTCATCTTATTAGCACTCATTTTCTCACCACTTTCGTGGCGATCTTGTTATCAATTTAAACATTTCTACAATGCGCGAAACTCGAAACAGGCCAAACAATTTACGACTTGACGAACGCTTGATATCTTGGTGAATTGGGCGCATTTAGCTAGTAAAACACGCAACCTTCTAGTAGAGCAAATCAAACAAACAACAGGTTTCTTAAGATTGCTACAATGATCAAAGATTACGAGACAAATATTCACAATATTATTAGAGATCATCATTAACTTATTTACAAAGTTGGACGAGCTAAAAGGAAGAAAGTATTGCAATTATTAATCGTATTAAGTAAAATAATCTAATTTATAACTTAAACTAGCTTTTCGTCATACAATCGCAAAAGCTTGACTCAAGATTTCGATTATAAAAATCTTAAGACTCATTTGTTAAAGCATTTTGCCACTTCAAGAATCTAAAGACTCACAAGACATAATTCGTTAATTGTTAGCCTAACGTGTTGGGATAGCAATAGTAGATTACGACATTCGACAAACTTGTGATTCGAGATCTCTTCGTCGCGAATGATCTTGCATTGCTTTCGCAAGAGGGGCCCAATTATAAAGAAAAGAGAAGCGCGCACAATTTGAGTAGCTCGCTATTCGTCTTCGACGCTACTTTTGGCATGTTAGTAGAACGTTCATCGCACATCGTTTTAAAGAGCTTGCTCACCATGCAATGTTAAGATACTTGATGAGTATTTTGGGAAACATGTAGTTGCGAACAAGAATATTCGTTCTATAGTGAAGATGTCGTGACGATCGACTCGAGTTTTTTGTGACCAAATTTCGATCGTTCTGGACGACATCATTGAAGCAATTCGTGTAATAGAGATTTTTCTAGTTTAGTAGTGAGGAAACGTTCTTCTAACAAGAGGCTTCTCGTGATTCACATTTTATCACAAGCTAATAACTTAATTGCTAATACAATAATCTCATGTTTTAAAAATGCAAGAAGTCGAATAACTCCTACGAAAAGTTAACGCGTATTTGGCTAAAAGTAAAGCCCAAAAAGCTCAACTATATGGGATTCGAAATATTTAGCGATCATTCTTGCGATATTGTGCAATCAAATCAAGGTTTCGTCTAACATGACTTAAATTCTAAAACTCGTTTAAGAAGATTCGATAATTACACTTAGTTTGGATCTCGAACAAATGTCGCAAGTTGTAAAGAATAATAATAGTTTAATTAACATGTTCTTAAGGCTTGGCAAAACTAGATAGAGATTAAGCAAGAAAAATTATTGTTCTTTTCGAAGTTACGAGAAGAATCATCTCGTCTACGAATAGCTTTGTCAATTTTGATCTAATGTTCATGCGACGTTCTCTCTTAGAAATAAACGTTTAATAACTTGAAGAAACGTAAAGTCTAATACTAAGAGACAAGAATCTCTTGCTCTATATTGTGACAAATTTTAAGATCATAATTGATTGTTTATATTTTAATTCACAATTTCGTGTAATTGGGCAAAGTGCGATCTATTAGAACGAAGCGAATAAGATTGACAACAATTTCTCGAGAAAACTTTAATTCAAGACATCGAATAAAAGATCTAGTCGCTTTTTGCTAATCGTTCGAATGACGCTAAGCGCAATTATGTACGAAATACTTATCACGAGATCTACTTAAAGTCAATGTGTAGACAATGACACAAACGAGCGAAAAAGCGACGTAGTCTTAGACTAGTTTAAAGTATCTTTGCACTTGTTTATGAACTTAGTCGCTTCACGAACTCCTATTTATATTCTTAGAACTCCCACACACAAAGTTTGGTAGCATAGGCGATTTTAGATCCAAATGTGACGCTATCGCTTTGACCATTTTCATCACAATATCTTTGAGCTCGTCAAGAAAGAGGTTTAGGTTTTCGAGATAAGTTTTCGTCTTCAACAATCGCTTTCTAGCTATTTCGAGTTTAAGATTTATCATTTGTATGTGCTCAAAAGCGACGTGAATCGTCGTTGCGTTTTTCTCGATCTAGTAGATCTTATTCGCTAAGTCGTTGCATCGAATGATCACAACGTTCAACTTCGCAAATAACTCGTTCATTTGACTATGAGTTCGTTAGCTCGAATAATGGGTGATCTCGACGATAATAGTTTACCTCTTATTCGTTGCGTTTCTATAAAATTGAAGGATGAAATTAGCGATCGTTCAAAGATTAAATTGGCGTCGAGCTTACGCTATTCTAGTTGTATTTGTCTTTGTTGCCAATGTGTCTAGAAAACGCCTTGCGTTCGAAATCTACTAAAATAGATTCTCGTTGACGAAGAGACTCGTCGCGAAGATGGAATCTTCAATAGGCACATCGAAATCTTAATTGTTGTTAAGTTAATTTTGATCGTCGAATGTCATAATTAAAATGTAAAAGAAATCTAGAGCAAGTTAGAGCAAATTCGTTCGACTTATATGTCTAGATCATTGCTTCGCGTACATCGATACAATAGCAATGTCTTTCGAAGCGATGTTTCATCGATTGACGAACAACCAATGATGAACTCGTGAGACGCTAATTAGTACGTGAGAACGACGAAGCTTCAATAGAAACGTTTGGGGACATGTCCCACATTTCGCGCTAGCGTAAAGAGGGCGTGACGAAAGTGCGAACATTATGGCTTCCCCTTTATGATCGCAGCTTAATCCTTTAAACACAACTCTCAAAATCTATTTTGATCAAATTGATTATAGATGTTTACTAGACTAAGAAAGACGATCTTTTATTACTTCTTATTTAGATCGAACACGAATATAGATTGACTTAGCTCGTCAAGTTCTAGATCTACAATCAACGTCGAACGCTTAGCAACTCTTCACGAACTTTAGGCGCTCTAACAACTCGTTAAAGATTAATTTGAGATAATTTTGTCTAGATGCATATGCAAAACATGAAATCGACTTTGTTGAGTGTTGATTCGTCTTTCCCCAAGACGTGTCTTAAAGCTCACTAGCTTCTTAGTATCTTCAAATTCATTTCTCGACACTCATTGCTCGACTAAGCTAATCGTATTAGCTGGTCACAAATTTGACGACGACGAAATTGCTCGCATTGATCGACTAGATTTCGTGATGAATAGCGAGTGCGACGATGCAAGAGATCGAGGCTATAATTGGTGACTTGTTGTGCCAATAATTTATCATTAGTTACTATTACGGGATTTAGTAGATAGCGCTCGTGTTTGAATCTAAAACGCATTAGTTCAAAACTTAGCAATTGACAAGAAACGATCAAAAAGATTTGCAATGCTTAATTTCGAACGCAATTCCAAATTGGAAATGCACAAATGATCGTGACCACATAAGATCAACACTTATTTCTTAAAATCTAGCTTCTCTTTGCCTTCTATACTAAGTTTGATCGTTTCTTAAAGTTTGCTTTAGCAATATGCTCTTAGGAAGTAAGCAACTAGCATTAGCAAATAGCAACATCGATGCAATACTAGCTTCTAATCTAGTTAGTGGTTTTCTCACGAAGCAACTTCATTTTGAGATCGTGCATGCTTTGACCCAAGACAATCAACGCTTATGCGACGAGTTTCATTATTTTTAAATGCATTTGCATAGCGTTGAACGCCATCAATAGTAGTTTAATCTTTACATCAATTAAATTAAGCAAGACTTGCAACTTGCTAGAACTAAGCTCGCTTAATATTAAGCTAAGCAAATTCAACTATTAGTCATTTTTAATTACGAACGTATTTAGAACTCGCGATTCGCAATCTCAATGTAGACACAATTGAACGAGTTAAGTACGTCCTTGCTCCACAAATAGAAGAAGGCGAAGAGAATTATCTTTTTTCTCACGAGTCTCAACTTCATGGGAGCAAAGAACTTAATTCTCATGCTTAACAATTAAGTGAATTTGGGTGTTTTTGTCAAGAAATATCGTGCGATGAATCAAGGACTCTTTGACGAGAAAGGGGAGCTTTAGAAGACGACTTTCATCTTGAAATGCTATCAAGATCTATACGCTAAGAACAAAGATAACATCTTGCAATTGTACGAAGTGTTAACTTAGAAGAACTCGATCATTAAGAAGCTTTAAGCGAATTTCTATCGATCATTAACTAAGGAGGAAGTTGTGAAGAAGATGGCCATCATAGATGCGATGATTCAAGCATTAGAGTGTTAAGAAGGCAATGATAGTGGAGCCTTTAGTACCTAAGTTAATTTAGCAAGTAGTGAGCTTCTTTATTGGCAAGCGTTGTGCGATGTTTCGTCGTCAATCTTTGATAGAACATCGCAATCATGGGGTACTCTTAGTATATATAAGTCTTGATCTTCAATGAAGTCTTGTAAAGTGGTGATCTTGGTTCTTCGAATATTCTTAGAATTCATCACGTGACTCACGTGTGTTCGATTCTTTAATCGCGAGACGTAGTTAGTAATGTTAATTGTATCGTCGCGATTGTAAGTCTTAAGAGTGTATCGCCCATTCATAGCTCGATTAATGATGATCACCTTGCTAGAAAGGGATTGCTAAGAGTAATTTCTAAAGTGATGAAGCGCTTCGCCTTAAGGTAGGTGATCAACCCAATGAGAAAGTTCCAAATTAAGATCGACATCGTTTGTTAGCGTTTGTAAAGCTAGTATCATGACTTGTGACTTCACGTCTAACATTGTCGTTGGCGTCTTAATAGAATCTCTTTTAATCTTCATTGGCGAACATCGATCACGATCAATGTCCTTAGTTCTTAGAGCTTCGAAAAACCTATAAAACATGTTCTTTTTTACGTCAAAGGAGATAAAATAGTCTTGCCACTTAGATTCGCCATAGATTTGGGAGAGGAAGAGTCAATTGCGAATCTTAGAGAATGACTGCTCGAAAGATACGTCGCAATGGTGAGCGATATTGGTCGAGCATCTAGATAGCTCGTAGCGCTCCTCGATGAGCGACGAGCTTGGTTTGACTCACTAGATTAGCTTCATTATATCACGTACGATATTGTCAAATGCGTTCTCGAAAAGGTCGTACATGGACTTTGGCCGTACACGACGCAGAAAATCCGCTAACATTTGCATATTGACCTTCGTCGTACTTAGAATATTAGCACAAACATCAACGTAGCTTGAACTTCTAGCGAGATCATGCAAATGACATCATCAAATGAGCTCTTTTTGCGATCTTGAAGTCTTTGCTTTCGAGCTATCTAGTCTTGGCGCATAAGTTATTATCTCGTAAAAATGGCGCATGAAATATAGTCACAATTGTCGATAGCCTTTCCATTCGATCATGTTGAAAGTAGACTCGTTTTGCTCTTGGAAACTACTTTCCTCGCTTTAAATCTTCAATCGCACTTGATCATTATGCATGGCCTAAAATGAACGACGAACTATAGTTTTCGTTTTTGTCGATAAAAGCAACCTCAAGACTTTGAAACAAAATTCGAGATACTTAATATTCTTAAGAAAGATATGAATTGAGAGAATATTTACGCGAACGAAGTAAAGTCGCTTCTAGAGTTGCTTTCGTCGCGATCGTTGCTAGATCATTGGGAAAATGTCCTCTCTTTTACTCTTTATTAATACTTGATTCTCGATTGTTTGCGAACATAGACCTTGCAAATGAAAAACAGTGTTGCTATTTAAGTGAAGTTGGGCATCTTCATTCGCTTCAATTATATAGTTCTAGATCTCCTTTACTTGGCGCAAGTATAACGTCATCTTCTAGAGCGTTTAATTAGCTTTCTTTATCGTCGCAAACGTTTAACGAACTAATTTCGAGACATTTTAGCGAGAGCAAGCGATGCAAAGTGCCAAGTTGCAATGCAAGTTAAAGTCCTAGATATGCGATGAAATCGTTCTAGGCGTTTAGAAACTTTGTTGTTTTTAGCTCTTTCTTCGCTCGTCTCTTTAGTTGAAGTACGTCTCGCTACTTCGTAATGAAGAGTCTCGATAGCCACTTCTTCTTTTCACTTTAATTTTGAACTCGTTGACAATGTCGTAGATGTCGAAATACGTCGTCGTCGCTAAAACGATTAGCGATGTTATTTGCTTCGCAAATGGCAATTCTAGTAGCTAAACTCAAAAGCTCTTCGATAAAGAGGTCAACAATTTATTATTGCTCACTTTGTTGAAGAAATTTGCAACTCGCTTCGATGCGATGGCGTTCATAAAGAAATGTTAAGGGAATCAAAGATTTAAAAAAAATCAATATCTCGTCTTATCTTTTGAGCTTTGCTTCTTTTTTTTTCACAAGACAAAGCAATCTTGCGAAGGCTTTCTTAGACACAAGAGTCGACACATGATTGTTAATTTCTAATCGTTGACATTCTTCTAACTTGAAGATATTTATGAGTCGATTGACATTCTTTAAGTCTAGTTGACGTGAGCTTTGTTTAGGTTCTTCATGCTTCAACGAATGCAATGACATTTTAATCGAATCACAATAGACGAATTCTTTCTTTCGTGAAAGAATTAATTCTTTGGTCAAGTTCATCTTTCTCTTAAAATCGATCAATAAGTAAGGCGCATAAAGATTTTGACAATTGTGAAGAGAGCTAGAAGCGACGTTCGAATGTCCCCAAATTGTGTTCGCATTCAACTTTGACGAGCCAAACTTGAGGATTTTTATTCTTATAAGTAATTTAGTGCCTAAATAGAGCTTCTTGCCAATATGAACACTTTGCGATATCGCTAAATATGACGACTTGTAATCATTATGCTTGGCTACAAGTTTTTAAGATTAGCGAGGTCACTATTTACGACATCGATAGACTCGAACGTCTATTGAAGAAACTTGATGATGTCGTTGAGCAAAAATCAAGTCTTTGATTCTTTGTCAATAAGAAGATCAAAGAAGAAGCGATAAAGCTCTTGTTTCTTTGAAACAACTTGAAGAAGAGTCGTCGCAACGTCATCGTTACGCTTCGTGTGAAGATCTTGCGTATATAGTTTAATAGATCAATCTTGTTTGCTAAAAGCGACCCTTTCGCTAATTTGTTTTGCGAGTCGAAAGCGTCAATGTTATGTCATGAAAGCGCTTCGCATCGTTTGAAGTGAAGCAAGTCTTTAACAAAAGAGATTTTCGATGCACTTCATGTTCGTCTCTTTTTTCTCTTCGTAAATGTGCTTTGCGTTTTCGCCAATAACTTCAACTTCTTCGATCACGTCATTGAAAGCTTAAAAAGCTAGACATTGTTCGAAAGAGCTTGCTTGCAATTTGCAAACGTTAAGCCAACGATACTAATAGTAAAAAGCGCTTCGCATTTGAGCTCGAACGTTACTTTTGAAATTCTAAAGAGAATAAACAACGAGTTTGCTTTACTCTAGAAAGAACTCATGAAATTTTTCGATTTCATTGTCATAGTAAATCTTGTCAACAACGAATTGTCTCCTCTCGTTCGACATCGATCTCTAAGAAATTTGCTTCAAAGAGAGAAAGATTTCATGCAACATCTTTGAGAGATTAAAGGTTGCTTGTTCTTAGTAGCTCACCTCAATCATTTTTACATCGTAGCGTTCGCCCATATAGCACGATCAATTATTACATCGTTTGACTTTATTGTTGCAAACTACCTTGAGTCTTCTTGAACTCGAAATATCGATTAGCGACTTTAGGACTTTCTTGCGCTAAGTCGTGAAAATCATTTGCCTCAATCTACGATTATGACTTTCGTAACATTGACACTATTACTAATTGTGTATTCTTAAGACTCTCACGATAAGTGAGATCACATTGACGTAGTCATCAAATAACTAACGCAATCAAAGCATTTGATTCGATTCTAATCTACAAAACACTATACGAATTAGTCTTGATACATTGTTTAGAGCGCTCGTACTATATAGCATTTTTGTCTTGACGACAAAGTTAAATAATTCGAGATCATTTTATCGCTCTTTTCTTGAAAAAGTGTAGATTGAATTCAACGACAATTTAGTTGCATTAAAGAAGCTTAACAACACATGAATCGAAATGAGCGCATATTCGTAGCAATCGAGTATGTCTATATTGTATACGTCGCAAATCTAAACTAATGCTTAGTTGTGATCATTCGATCTATAAGATTTATCTAAGTCTTTTCGAAAGATCTTTAAAAAGATTGAATTATTTGTATCGATTGAATTCGTGTCTTCTATGTTCGTTCGAAGATCTAGAGATGAAGCTACAACCTCTTATAGCTAGCCCTCGCATTCTAAGCATTGACGATGATGACGTTCGAAAAATTATATCTTTAGAATTTCTCAAATTGTTGCAAGATGCAATTGAGTTAAAGTGTGTCATTCAAAGTCTTTTTGATTTTGCGATTGAAATTAGCTCGAATAAGTTCGTGAACATTAAAGTTTTTGTACGCTAAATTCTTCTAGATAATCTAATTATCTTTGAACTCTTTCTTCGACTATGATTAGTCGAAGAGTGTCTCAATCACTTCGATTTGCTAGTTCGCGAACTATTTTGGTCGCAAAACAAACGCAAATTAGATTTTGTGCATTTTCTTCAACAAGTGATTACGTGTTGAATATTGAACAACTATTACGATGTTGGCGCTTTCGAAGAAATCCTTCGAACAATCTTCGACGTCAACACAAAGATGTTTGACTATTGACGATCTAGAGAGTTTACAAAAGTTGCGATGATCGTCACGATCATTTTTGACGCTCTTTTTTATGTATTTTCGAACTACAATGGCGTAGACGAGCGTTAAGGAGATGTAGACAAGCGAAACTCTAAAGCGACCCTCATCTAAGTGCGATTGCGATTGACATCACATGAACTCTAGGCTATTAGCACGTTCGTCTTGAGCATAAGATAGACGAGCCTTGTATCTAGAAGGCGTACGTGCATGTTCTTTAATCTTCAAGTATCGTGATAGCTAACGACGATTAGAGCTCGAGCGATCTTGGCAATCTTAATGTAAATGATTGATATAACTCTAGATTTTCAAGACTAACCTAAGTCAAAGTCTCTTTCAATTAGCTTATATACTCTTTATTGAAGCCTTTTAAAATGAAGAACTAAAGCACAATAATCTCATCAATCTTGCTCTATAAGAATGTCGTCATATATGGTTAGCTATAAAGAAATCGAACGTAGTAGTGTCGTTCGAGACAAGTATCGAAGAAGATTTCACGACGTCGTTGACTTCTAATTTTAGACACGTTGTACGCGACGACTTCATATCTCGTTTGTGGCGCTTCTTCGTATCGTCTCTCGACGAACAAAAAATCTAACGTAATGTGTGGAATCGCTTGAACAACGAGACTAGAAAGGACTTTTTTAGATTTAATGTCTATCTCTTTGGAGAAAGCTTTGCTATGAATGACGTTGAGCGAATGCAAGAGCTTCGTCAATGTGCGTTAGCTTTTGCTTGACAAAAGAATAGATGCAAACAAATAAAATTTGCCTTAATCGTGACCTCATTCTTTTTCGAACTCGACATCGCGTTCGTATTCCAAGGTGGTTAATACTATTGCAAAGAAATCATTCGTTGTCAATTAAAGAATCAAATTGTGTTTCACACGCTCAAGCGTCTTTGCAAAACTAGATTGACTTTCATGACGAACAAGAATGTTTTAGGCTATTTTTAGTTCGATGAAGACTTGTGTGACGAATGCTTTCGCTTTCGAAAGAATGTTCAATTCTTCGTTCGTTATTTAAGCGACATGATCAAGATTTTCATGACATGCAACTCGAATAGCACTCGAACAATAAGCGACTTTTCTCAAACTATTTAGTGATTCATGCATCAACAAAAGTTGACATGCGTCTTCTCTACATCAATAAGAACTTTGGAGGAGCCATGTGGAGCTTGTAGTGTAGCGCGTGATTGGCGTCAATCGAAATGAAAGCTTATCGAATTCTACGCGATACGATCGAAACGAACGCGAATAGAGAGAGAGTAGCTCTCGATCGAAGCGAAGATCGATGAGCACCAAGATATTGTATAAATTATGAAAACGAATAGTCGAGCAATGTTACGAACGACGCTATTAGTTAAGGTTCATACTATAGGAGACGACGAGCTTTCGACTATAATAATCTTTTTTTGAGCTTAGTCATAATAGTAAGTCAAATCCACTTGCACTTGTTGTTCAAACTAGTGGAAATAAAGTCGCCATCTAGTTAAATATAGATGATATCTTCAAATGTTGCCATAGAATGTTGATGTAACGTCAAAGAAATAATATAGCAATTTAGGTTAGCAATTGATATAACGCATTGCAAACTTATAGTTCAACAACTCTTTAACAACACTAAACATTGTTCGTTTGTAGATTGCCTAATAAGAAAGCCTGTTTCTAAGTTGATGAGTCCAATATGTCATGAGCTTTTTGCAGGATTCGTTAATTAGCGATCTTTCGATAGAATGTTTTGCGTCTCGCATAATTCTTGTGATAATGATTGAATCACATATAGCTTGCAAAGCACTAAGGACTTCGTCGAGAACATATTGGGGATCGCAACTAGTATTAAGAGCTTAAATTTAATTAGCTTTGACTAGATTAAGTCTAGTGTTCGTCGAAAACACATCACTCTTGTTACAATATTATATATTAATGAAAGTCGTTATGATCTTTGTCTCATCGAACGATTTTACGAATTTGGCAATCATTTCGTATTAGATTCTTCTTTCTTCTTTCGTGTTCATCTAGTCTTTGACTTCACATAGATCTTTGAATTGATCTTCTAGAGTCCAACATACAAGTAACGACACGACGTTGACTTCTCGAGCAAACTTCAAGAATATCGATGGAAGAGATTAACTATTTTGTCATTAGTGCTTGTATAGAAGAATAGATCAATTTTCTATTAATAGATATCAAACGTTTCTAAATTAAATGCACCTAGAATGTTCAAGAGTTGCTTTAGTACTTCTAGGTAACGACGAGCTTAATTAACTTGTTAAAATCACGTCTTGGATTCTAGTCTTCACAAAGTATTTATTCGTTGTTTGATCGTATAAATAGAGCTATGCTTTAGTCGCGAGGCGTCTAAGTTTGGGTCTAGATTAGGCATTGCGAATAGAATCTCAACATAGCTCTTAAATGATTGCACGTACGTTAGTTCTCTTTGCGTAAGTTCGAGATCAATAAGATTCTACGCTATATTGTGATCTTTAGGTTAGATTTGGCTATTATTGTACTCGAGCGAATGAAGTTTCTAAGCAATTTTTATATCTAGTTGCTTTGATAGATATGTCGAGATCTTCATTTGCTATAGATGCAAGAGTAATCGCTAAAGTAAGAAGATAGATTTTTGCGATTTGGTGATTCGTTCGAACGACATCTAATAAAGAGAGTTGCTCTAAATTGCTTCTTCAAGTTAGCTCAAAAAATGCATGAAACGATCATTGATCTATTACGAATTAATAAGTGTGAATCTATTAATAAGCTAGATGCGTTTAACTAATGTAAATACATCTTGAACGCGAGCACAACTTGTTACTAGCATAGCAACTTCAAAGAAGCCCAACTATCTATATTTGAACAATAGAAATTAGCTATTTTTGACAATCATTGCCTTGACTATATCTTTAGCAAGGTTTTAGTAGACACTTTCTCAAAGAAGCTAAAGATTGGCGATCATTCGATTCTATGTCTTTCACAATCGATTTTGGTTGTCTTTGGATCGCCTTTCTAATCAAAGTCGCGTAGCAAATGATCAAGAAAGAATACTTGAGTCAATACATTCGAGTACACATTTAAACAAACACATTTGGACAAACACATTCGAACGAACACATCTAGACAAATACATTTAAACAAACACATTCAAGTGCACATTCGAACAAACACATTCGAGTACACATTCGAGCACACACATTGAATCACATTCGAGTTCACGTACTTCAACACACAAACGAACAAGCTCGTCAAAACTAAAATGCGTTTTAAGTCCAATTAATAGTCTCTAGTTCGTCGCAAGTCGTAATCGAAAGCATGAACGCGCTATTGTATAGCAAGATTGATCGCTCTTGATCGAAGATGTTGCCCAATAAATGTATAATACAAACGATGCATTGTTGCTCGTAATCTTGTAGGCAAGCGCCTCGCTATGCTTTCATGGGCTTAAGAGTGAAGTCGTTTGTTCTTCGCAATAGCTCGATGCTCGATAGATAAAATTAATATCGATGACGACCTAGTTGCCATTATAGTAGATAGGGTAGTCGTGGTAATCATGCTCTTCAAGTGGTTGTCTCCATCAAAGAAAATTACATAGAACTAATTAACTAAAGAATGCATGCCTATTGCAATGAAGTCGTTCAATTTTCGATTTATTAATTTAACATAGAGAGGACTCGATGTTGCAACGTCGTTCGTTGATGTTAACGTACTTTTAATCAATTTTATCGTTGCTTAAGCGCTTCTTTACGATCTTGAAATTTAACAACTTTTGCGATGTCGCGACGACGACAAACGAAAAGATTTAAGTATCATTCGTTCATTTGCTACTTTAAGAAATCGAGATCTAAGACCATGCGATTATGGGGCTACGAGGAAGGTTGCAATATTAAGATTGCTATTCAATTATACATGCTTGGGTAGCGTCGACGCTTCATCAAGTTCTAGATTGAGTCCCTTATGTATTGGATCGAGCTTCACCATTATACATTCTTCACTTGATAATAATAGCGCCATTAGCATCAATCATGAATCTAATTATTTGTTCTCTTCACCCTCTTAGTTAAGAGACTAATACTATTATTGAGAATTCACGCAATTTCGATCTATTATGCTTGGGAGACTCGATCAAAGAAGATACAAGGTGTCATTCTAAAGAAGTCGCACTCTCTCTCACTCTAGATCGAATTTCGAAGACAAGATTAGATTTTGTTATCGATCGATACGAAGGCGTTGATGTCGTGCTATTAAATTCTACGTGTAGTGCTAGACACTATACGATCTCGATCGACTATGAAGGCGTTGCAATATTTCATGAGCAATCGAAGAATAACACCATCATTAACGAAAAAGTATGCAAAGATTACAACGTCGCTCTTTACGACAAAATGAAGATTAAGCTTTAGAAGACTATATTTTTAGTTCAAGTATCGTGGCGACAAGATTTAAATTAAGCAAACTACGTTTACAAGACGAAAAGAGTCAAGAAATCTAGAGTCGCGACTTCGCTATTAAATACGCGTTCAATAACGACACCTATTTATACGACTTGAGTCGCAATCATCGAATCGTACGAAATGATCAATATTTTTATCGAAAAGATATAGGCGGGTCGTAAAGAGATAGCTAGCGTTGAACTAGTGCGCAAAGACTACTCTTGATTTACGATCAAAAAATACAAAGAGTTCGTTCTCGAACGACGTGAAATTCATTTTTGAAAGAAAACTTACTATATTAAGTACGTACGTCGAATGCTTAAAAGTATCATTAAACGTGACTAATTTTAGCAAAACAACATTGTCGATTTTAAAGATATTGTGTACGATGATGCAATCCCAATTCTAGTCATGAAATTTATACTTGAGAGCAATCTTTGTCACATGATTTGCGAATAGAAGACGTCAATCGTACTTGACCTTGACTCTTGTGTCATGACACAATTGCTCGATGCGTTAAAATATTTACATAATCTTGAAGTGATACATAGAGACATTCGATTAGATAATTTTATGATTGTTTTAAAGCAATCATTGCACATTAAGCTCACGAGATTCGAATTCTCGTTTTACAATGAAAATACTTGTTTTTTTCTAGTGATAAGTCATTAAGCACTCGAGCTTTGGGAGCGCTCATACAAAAGCTCGATTACGCCTTTCATTTGAAATGACTTACTCTTTTAACAAAGCGTCAAAAAAAGACCTTTATCTATATGTGGCAAGTCGATCGACATTTAGAGCGTCGATGTCGTATGCTTAAAGCTTACTTTAAGTATAGTTTCTCACTACGTGAACGACGAAAAATCAAGTGATAAGCAAGTCGCAAACTACATTAGCCTATTGTTTAACATCAATTTTAAAAATCTTATAGGAAATCTTAAATCATGGGCTGCGAGATTGAAACTGCTTTTCGTATCATTATTGTTGCTTCAATTTCTATAGAAGCTATTACATTTAGACCTAGAAGCAAGAGCTAAAGTTAATGAATGTCTTTCGAATTCGTAACTCATTGTGCGAGCTCAATATAAACAATTAAAGAAGCACGCTCTCAAGCGTCGAAAGCTAAATCAAGATAGCATAGAATAGCTAATTAATGCTCGAAGTCAACGCATGCACAATTCATAATTGCAATCAATGATTTTGCAAGAAAAGCAAGTCATTACAACTTCTAATTTATTTTCTTTATTGATGAATTCACTTTAAGTGTAAATTCTCATTATTCGTACTTTAAGAAAAGCGACACAAACGATGAAGTCTCGTCTTAGCCAAAAAATAGTGTTAGGCAAACTTGATTTCGTCGAAACAATGTAGGTTTTCGATCTTATTCTTCGCGTGCGTTTGTCTCGACTTCGACTATCGCTCTCATTGTGATCGAACAACTCTCGAGTCGCAACTTGGCGCATTTGACGCAAATCACCAAATGAAGAGTTAGCTCATTTTCGTAGAAGGGCGTATCGAGGACGTGTTTTTCACATTCTACATAGAAACTCAAGAAAAATGTCGAGAACAACTTTTACTTTTAGTCTTAACAAATCTTCATTGAAAAGGCGTTCAATTTGCTCAATCGATTCTTTCTAACATAGACGAATGGCTTCACAAGTCATTGTTACTCGAACATAGATTAAATATTTACAAACAAGAGTTAATGCTCTTGTTCTTGTCTATATCTACTTGTTCAAGAAGTTATCTTTTTCTTCTACGAAACAAAGTTGCTCAAACGACATCGACGACTTCATTTATGTTCACGTTTGAAAGTTCGAAGATAATAGAATTGAAGACGACAACAAGTGAATATATTAGAATTTCGATTACGTCTTTCGCATCTATTTGTCTCAAACAGTCTCTACACTTTGAAGGAAAATTGCGCACATTAAGATCGAATCCATCGTTTATAGAGTTATTGCTTATTTCTTGTTTTGATCACTTGTAGTAGGCAATTTGTAGACCTCTAATTGATTTTTCTCTACGTTCAAAAACCTCAAGAAGCGAGACTTGATTCAAGATAACAATATCTTGATGACGTACATGAAGCATCTTCGTTGCGCAATGCAAATTAAACATAGAAAATTAATGCAAAAAGCGATACTAATAGACTCTCAAAGAGTTCGCACAAATTCTCAAGTATATTTGAAGAACGTTGTACATCTTTTGGTCTATTAATTAGATTTACACCTTCACGACGTTCTAATTTATCACAATCAATATAGTCTATTTCTTAGCATGCTCTACGATTCTAAATACTAGCGAAGGCTTTTATAGATCTAAATATTTCAAGATAAGACTTCAACAAAATTATAACATCGAATACGATTTTTGCTTTTTAGACTTATCTAGATCTTTGCAAAAAAATACTTAGATAAATATCTTATACTCTTGGGCAACTATAGTTCCTTGCAAAACATATGTTTTGTGATGAAAGCATTTAAGATTGGGTCTTCGATTAATTAATACTTAATCAACGTCTTCGAATCATTTGATAGAACGAAAACGACAACACTAAACACAATGAGAGCATGCTTTTCTTACTTGTCTTCTTAGTCGTTCGAAGATAACGAAGCATATTATGGTTGACTTATTGCTTAACTTGCGATATCGCGTTCGAAGGCGAAGCTAGTAATGATCATGCGCTTTCCATGTCTATTGTTGGCTAATTTTCGAATAGATTATTGGATCATCTAAATGGTTTGTTGCTATAAACACATTAATTCAAGGAGAAATTAAACTTCGTGTGTAAGTAGATTGTTGCGATTTAATAGCTTAAGTTGACGAAATTAGAAAGAATTTGCTTGCAAAGTTTTCTCGCTTCTAGAAATCGCACTATCTTAATCTTTTGCTACTTTATTAAAGTCACATTGTCATAAATAACTTAATAGCTATACACATTATAAGACGATAAACAAATATAGCGAGAGCTAGTCATGTCAAGTCTTAGCTATTGGCGATGCTTGAGAACTTCGATGAGCTACAAGACCTAACTTTGATCTACATCGTCGTTCGAAAATTGTTGTATTTTAATAAGAAAATTGATAGCAACTCGCCACTTGCAAATACTTAGAAAAGCATTGAAGAATTTTTGTTCGAGCTTTGTCCCTTTGATCGATGTCGCGACTTGTGATCTATATTGTGTTTTTCGCTTCATTAAGCATTAAAAGACTCGAGAGTCGACGAAAGAATTCTAAGATCTTTTCTCAAGTTTTTAATTCTTCTTGATTCTTTAAACGAGGCGACAAATTAGCGCTTAGAGACGTATTGACTCTTAAGGGTTTCTAACAATAGTTATACAATAGTCGCAATCTCAACAAAACAAATTACAATCAATTTAGTCAATTCGTGTTTGTCAACTTGTATCTTTAACGTTCGCGACCATGCTAAACTACGAAGTCGAACGAATCATGTTAATAAATCGTCGAAAAGTTATCGATTGTCGCTTGTATCGACTTCTTAAACTTTTGTCTTTTGATTGCTAGAACTTAATATCGCGAAAGCAATACACAACTCTCGACATCAAGAATCATCAAATTCTTATTTAGTTAAGATAACTCGTTAAGAATAATACTTGAACGAATCGAAAGCAACGCAAAGAGCTTGCGATGCTTAGCTCTCGTTCTCCTAAAGTTGTGAACATCAACGAACGACGTCTAAACAAGTTCGACGATTAACATCGTATTATTTTAACTTCATCGTTAATCTAGCATTAAGCAATGACTTCAAGTCCAATTTTGAAGAATCAATGTTCGTGGACTTTTGAATAGATAGCTACATGCATTTCTTCTTGTTCTATTTATTAGATGTGACGACACAAAGCTTGTCGATAATTCTCTTCAATTGCACTATTGTCGAACGCGATTAAGAATTGCTTCGCTCTCCAATTGTATTCGATAAAGTTATATTTTTACTTTGTGACTTTCCTTTGAAACTTTTGTGCGATATAATCTAATTAGAGCTCATCTTGTGCGCGTTGTTCATAGAAGAGTATTGATGCATCGCACAACTTTTCACCTTGAGTTACATTATGAGAGGAACATCGTCAATTCCTTACTTCAATGATAAGTGAATAAATCATTAGCAAGTCTTATGTAGACTTGATGTCCAAATGTTCTAGCCTTAATTTAAAGAAACAAAATCAATATTTGGAACTCATAGTCATCGAAAGAAGAAAGTAACAATTACGTTCAAAATCTATTGACGAGAAGACGATTCGAAAGATCTTGACGCTTGAACTTCGCAATTTTGGCGTGTCAATACTGGCGCGTCAATTATGGCGCGTCAATTATGATGCGTCAATCTTGGCGCAAGGCATCTCGTAGCAATGGTCTAAGTATAAATTTGAAAATGAAGCAAGACACAATGAGACAATTAACAATTTAAGATCTAAGAATCACTATGTGTTACTTTGCGAACAAAGACTATAATTAATAGTTTGTACGTCGAAAAAAAAGCTTAATTCGTAGAACAAATTAGTTCGCACAATTGTGTCAAGCAAACATTGCTCTTATAATTCGAAAGAACAATAGATACTACACATATTGATTTCTTGTTGACAAAGATTGATCTTCAACTAGAGCAAAAATTGTATATTATTAAATTTAAGTTAGCGATCAAATTACTAAAGAAGTGCAAAAGAAAATCTATTCGCTTTTTATCGAGATGTCACTAGAAGACTTTTCGAACACAAAATTCACAATTTAGTTTTCTAAATGTCTTAAGAACGCAAACAATTAATCAATTACGATCTAAGTGAACTCTAGCAAAGCGAAGAAAAGATCGCAAACTCATTTCTTCGATATTATTTTACATCATGATACGATCTCTAAAAATGTTAAGAACATAGACGATCAATTAGTCACAATCGAAGTAAACTCTAATAGAGTGGATGATGCGATCTTTGAAGATGTCAAAAATGCAAACGATCAATTAGCTACGATCGAAGTGAACTTTGATAAAGTGAATGATGCAATCTTCGAAGATGTCAAAATTGCAAACGATTAATCAACTATAATTCAAGTGAATTGCCACAAAGTAAAGAAGAGATCGCAAAGTCATTTCTTCGATATTATTCTTCATTAGAATGCGATCTTCAAGAATAGAAATTATTAATGTAAGATAAATCAAATAAATTAGAAACAAGTTCGACATGCGTAGTCAAGCAATAGCAACGCTATTATCTTAAAAATGGCATATAATTGCTTCTTTCTTAAGCGTCAAAAACAATTCATAGCACGCGTGCTAAGTGAAAAGCTTATTATGTTACTTAAAATTCTTAAATTAACGATCATTTTGTAATGTTTTGATTTCTCTTCATTGTTGCAACAATGCTAGAGTCGCAAAAATAGCTTTATTCACTCAAAATGATTTTCATTGCACAAGATATTGCTTGCGAGACCTTTTACGCCCTTGCTTCTTATCTCTTTTATTAACGATCACTTCTTTCTAGTGCTTTTGCTCGTAGATGATCGTCATGTGATGAGATAATGTCTCGTTTTGTTGTTTGCGTATGTCTTTGAAATGCGAATGCGTGAAACGCGAAGTCAATCGAGAGTTCGACAAAGAAGTAGAACGATTATTCTTATTTAGCTTCAACTCTAATGCCTCGTTGAAAGAGAAGATTGAGAAAAATCGATGTCGTTTGATTTGACGTTTTTTTTTAGATTGCTTTGTAGTTATGAACAAAGATCGCTTAATCTTGGTCAAAAGATTTGACTTATTAACTTTCTTGCTTTTGTTTTTGGAATCCTCGATCTTTGTATCACGCAAGAAGCGTTTGGTCTCGTCACATTGCTCTTTGTTTTATTTAATTGTTTACGAACTATCTTCAACGTCTTGATGTTAGTTGAGATAAAACTATGAAGAACTTCTTGTTTGTTAGCTTTAATATTGTTTTTTTTAAGAGCTTTTGAACTTACTAGATTGAAAAAGCACGACTTAATTGAGTATTAATACACTCTTCGTTAAATTGCAAAATCTCTTCTTTGACACGCTATGAGTCGATTTCGTTATCAAAAACATTGCAACAATCTTTATTAATAGCATTCTTAATTGTGATAATTGATGTAAAATTTATTATCGATTTGTTGAAAGTCGACTTCTTCGATTGCGAGATAAAAGTAATTAAAGTTGTTTGCTTGCTTTGTTTGTAAATAGATTCGACACTATTAATAGCAATTAAATTTAAAAGCTTATTAAGAGTTCTAAGTCTTAAAGATCAATAAAATAAAATTTGGCTCATGTCGACTTGAGCCATTGTAAATAAGATAGTCGAGTCTAGAAATCTACGAGACTAGACGCTTATTTATATAAATCTTGGAATTTTGAACGCACAAACTATGTCGACAACTTCATTTTCTCATTGATCTCGAATCGATAGTTTCGTTTTCGCACAAAGTATTTTCGACAATTCGATTTCGAACTAGTAGCTTCGTCTTCGCATAAAGTATCTTTAACAATTTAATTCTAAGTCGACAACTTCGTCTTCGCGTAGAGTACCTTCAACAATTCGATTTCGAGTCAACAACTTCGTCTTCTCGACTATTCAATTTTGAGTCGATAGCTTCGTCTTCGCGTAAAGTACCTTCAACAATTCGATTTCAAGTCGACAACTTCGTTTTCGTGTAGCTTCGACTATTTAATTTCAAGTCGACAACTTCGTCTTCGCGTAGAGTATCTTCGACAATTCGATTTCTAGTCAAGAGCTTTGTCTTCGCATATCAAGAATCTAAAAATAACACAATTTGTGTTTTGGCCCAAATCGCAAAAGCTAAAAGCAGCGAGAAGCTTATTTAGAGACTAAACTTAGAGAAGAAAACACTATTAAGTAAATTGCAATATTTATTTATTAAATATATTAAATATTATATTTAAAATATTTATTTCTTAAGTATATCAAATATAATAATAAGTTTATTTTAAAAGTATAAAATCTAAATTATTAATATAACTTTAATAAGTTTGTAATATTATCTCTTTTCTTTAAAGTTTTTATTTTAAAATTTAAAATTTTCTTATTATATTTTTAAGATAAATTAATACTAGAAATTCTTTTTTTTAAAAGAATTTTTTTTTTAATATTTTAGATTTAATATTTTTAGCAATATATTTTTATTATAATTGTACAATATTTAATAAGATTTGTTGTATAAATAATAATTTTAAAAAGTATATAAAATATATACAATTTAGTTGTAATTATAATTTAGTAATTTTTTTTATATTAATTAAACAAATTTATAAAAAGCAAATATATTTAAAAAAAAAAGTATATAATATGCGTGCAAAACTAAATTAACTAAAAAAATAACTAAATTTTTTAAAAAATAAGAAGAAAAAAATAATTGTAATAAAATAAAAAAATATTAATAATTTAAAAATAAATAAAGTATATTTTATTAAATTTATTACAAAGATTTTTAAGTTACTATTTAATATATTATTTAAACAATTTTAATTTTTGATTAATTAAAATTAAAATACTATTTTTATATTTTATTTTAATAAAATTTCTTTAGAAGATTCTAATAACAATTAAGATTTTTTTTTAATTTTTATATATTTTTTAAAATAAAGTATTTTTTTTATTTAATAAAATATTTTTGATTTTTTTGTTATAAAATATTTTTAATTTTAAATTAATTTTTTTTTTATAAATAAAAATAAAATTAAATTTGTTA
>JAABUS010001016.1_pt1 | contig 65341 bp, 39 predicted proteins | sample 5560161 | NCBI WGS metagenome assembly JAABUS01 (sample SAMN10711885, study PRJNA513376) | rock metagenome | isolation source: Antarctica rocks | place: Antarctica: Victoria Land, Trio Nunatak nord | collected 2016-01-04
TTTAAGTTAGAGTTAAGGTCTGCGCGGGAGCGCTAAACTTAATCCTAAAAGTAGCTTTATAGCCCTATAGGGCAACGCTAGTAAAAATCTAATTAAAAATTCGGAATCTAGGCTAAAAATAGATTTATTAAGATATTTATATTCCTATATAGGGGCCCTAGTCTAGATACTCTTAAAAGTTAAAGTCAAAAAAAAAAGTTGCTAAATCGGTGCAATATCGGTACATAATGTACTTAGAATGCGGGACATGAGTAGATACGCATTTCTAGTATTTTATATAATTTCGGTATAAAATACGCAAAAATCGGGGTTTCCCAAGTTACCGATATTCTATATAATACTAATTATTTAATAATTTATCTATTATTTATTTCTATTAAATATACCGAGTTTATATTTATTTAAGCGTTATTTATATTCTTTTAACTAAATTAAATTAGTTTTACTCTTTCTAATACCGTTACCCGTATTATTTATTTATCTCTAAGTTTTTCTAGGAAATTTTAATAACTTTCCTCGTTTATAAAAGTTCTAAGATTATTTTTTCCCTATATAACCGGAAGACCTTCTAGTATTTATAAATACTCCGAAAATTCTAAATACATTAATCTTTTTAATAGTATAATCGTATCTAGAGTTTCGTTATTTTAATTTATAATAAAAGTATATTCGTATATCCCGAGTATATATTAAATATATTTTAAATTTAAATTATCTCTATTTTTACCCCTAGTTTTATTATAACTAGTAGGCTCGTTAAAAGAGGTAGAACTATTTTAAATAATAGATTAATTTTACGCTATTAATATATACTAGGTATACGCTACGCTAGTATTAATTATAAGGTTTATATTCTAATTCTTTAAGTTTTTAAGTTATTAATTTAACTCGAATTCCTCCTTCTTTCGCTTAAGCTTTATAATCCTTCGATATATATTTTATATACGCGTCGTGTATATTTAATTATTCGTTTCCTAAGCCGAGGGTATATATATATACTTTCGAATTCCCCCATTTAATATAATCCCCCGCGATAACGATGACGGGGGTAGTATATATTTATATTTAATATATACTCGGTGTATACGCGCCCCTTTATTAACCTATATCTAAGACTTATAAATCTAGCTCGCGGTATAATTATTTAGGTTATAGGCGGTGCGATTATTTAAATTACGGGAGGCGTTATAATTAAAACTAGTATTATTATTAGAACTAAAAAGTATAGAGGAAGAAGTCCTAGTAATTATAATAAAATCAGTTAAGTTTATACTCGGTTTATATTAAGAACGAGTATTATCCTCGGTTATAACGTCCGCGTTATTATAAGGGTTTCGGGGGTTTTATAGAAGTTTTAAATTTTAGAGCCGTTAGGCTATAATTTATTAATCTCTTTTATTTATAATTAGAATAAGTATAATATTATATATATATATAGTATATACCCAGCTTTAATCGTAGTTAAGATTTACTATTTTTCTTTATTACCTTAAATATACATAAGGGCTCGTTATTATTCCTCTAGTTTTAATTAACTCCTTATTACTTTATTATATCTTTCTTTATAAATATTATTTAGGAACGAAGTTTATACCTTATAAAATTAATATATATTAAGTATATATTATATATATATCTTATTTAAGGTAAATATTAAATATAGTTAACTTTCGGCCCGTAAAGGTATTATCCGAAAAGTAACTACTCTCCTTTACTCTAGTATTCTTTCGAGTATAATCCTACTATTTAATTAATACCTTTAATATTTCGGGCGTAAATCTTACGAGAATTTAGAGCGTCTTTTTATTATTAATCTATAATTTAAGTTTAGGATATATAAAGTTTATATTATATATTTTCACTTTTAACTCCTTTATAATTTTAGCCTCCTATATTTAATTAACTACGTAGAAGACTATATAATTAGGATACTTCTTTCTAAAATTACATTTAATATATATTTAATAGAAGATTAGTATATATTAAAGATATTTATTTTATTCCCATTTAGGGTTAAGATTATAAAGGAAGTCCCCGAATCCTACGCCTATTAATATATACTCTATATATATATAACTTATACTAGACTTAACCTAGAGTTTATTTTATATTTATATTTATTATTATAGTACGTAGACCCTAGCCCGGAGTAATATATATAAATTTAATACTCGATCGAGATACTTCTTCGAGTACTTTAAACGTTTTTATAAATATTCGACAATATATTTAATATATCTCGAGATTTATAAATATATAGTAATAGACGTAGATCTCTAATAACTTTTAAGTATATATAAAGTATAAGAAGAGTATATATTATATATATAATTAATATCGGAGTTTTAGGATAAAAATAAAAAGAGATTAATCTCTCCCTTTATTATTTTAAATACTAGGTTTATTTTTATATATTAAACCTCGTAGAATACTTTAGCCTATATATATATATAGTATATAATCAAATAATATTCTTCGTCGAAATAAGTAATCGAATGAATTTATTATTCGGTATTATCTTTTCGTTAATTAAAAATAAATTCGCGCTATATATTTATCGAAGTATAAATTATATATATAGTAAATATAAATTTCGTACCTATTAGGTATATACCGGCTCTATATTTTAATAATTTCTATTTTCGAATTAAAATAGAAATACGATCTTTAATATTAAAACTCTTATATATCGCCTATAGAGAGTCTTAACCGTATTTTTATTTAAGACTCGTAAGAAAGGGCGATATTATAAAACGCTTTATATATTATAAATATATATTTTTAGTATTTACTCCGTATATATTAAACTTATCTATAGTTAGATCTAGTAAATTATACTATTTAATAATAACGATAATATTCTCCGCGATATCCTTAGGTAGCTTAGTTAGATATAGTAGATAATATATATATAATCCGCGTATAATTAGTATAACTTGGAATAGGAAACGATCTTAATTATTTAAGATATAGAGATTAAAACGTATATTATATTTTTATAAAAGTATTATACCGGCTTTAGAGTAGGTAAATCCTACCTATATTAAATATATACTAAATATATACCGAGTATATATTAGGATTAAAGAAGATAATTTATTATATTTAAAGCGATTATTTATTAAATACCTTATATAAATATAATTCTTTTATATAGATTATACCCCGAATTTAACTAGTACCCGAAGGTAAGATAAATCTATTTATATAATTATAGCGAGGAGTAATCCTATTTAATATTACGATTTTAGATTACTATTTAATAGGTATTTTATAAAGATCGACTTTATAGTATTAATATAAACTTCGTATATACGAGATATCTATTTATATTATTATACTCGAATATTACCGGTTATCGGTTTTCGTACTTTATTATCTCGGTTATTAGGTATATATAGTATACACCTTATATATACTACTCTTTAAGGAAAGTATTATATTAATATTCGATTTATTTTTTAAATCGTTAGTCGACTAGTTATTTATATATCGGGCGGTTAAAAGAAGAATTTAGTTATAACCTATTAATATTCTAAACCCTAATTCGATTATATACTCGGTATAGGGTAAGTATATCTTAATAAGTATATTAATAATACTTAATCTTATTATATATGAATACTCCCTTTTAGGCCGTCGTTTATTAATTCTTTTTATTATTTTTAATTAAAAGTAGTATCTTAATTAATTTTTTTAATATTTTATTAGTTTATTTATATCCGAATTAAACTTTTATAATATTTTAGTAAAACTTAATTTAAATTAAATATATATTATATATACCTTAGATATATACCTCTCGAATAAATTTATAATATTATAACGATCTTCTTTATTAAATTTCGACTTAATATAAATAAAATAAAGGATTCCATCGGGATTTATATTAAGATATTCGGGTATATTAAGGTAGTTCTAAACTTCTTTAATTATTATATAGTAATTAAAGTTTTTATTAACTAGAATACCCGTCGCTTAAACTATAATTTATTTATATTTAATATATACCTAGGATATTATATTAAAGGGTTAATTAATAGGAGTAAAATTTATAAAGAGAAGGTTTTTTATTAATTTTAGTTTTTTACCCCCTTTTTCTAAACCCTCTAACTCGTTAGTTTTAGAATTATTACTATTACTATTATCGTTACTATTACTATTATCTTCGAATTAAATCTATATTTAATATATATATTATATATTCTTAATACGTATTTACCTAAAACTTATTTAATTAATATTCGATATCGTAGGCGGTCGTAGTAGTACTATTTTAAATAATAAGTATCTTAATAACTATAGTTTACGGTAGTATATACTCGGTATAAATAAAGTAGAGTATAAATATTACGAATAAGTTATAATATATATTATATAAAGTAAAGTAATTAGTTAAGAGTTTTTATTTAGTATATACGAAGTATAAGTTAAGTAGATATAGTATTAAAAGGAATTTTATAAGTTTTAACCCCGCTCGAACCTACCGATACCGGGGCCCTTAAGCGACCCTGGAGTAAAATTTTAACCCGAGATTAGCGCCGTATATATACCGAGTATATGCCTTACCCCAGCTCTACCCCAATATTAGCGCATATACTGAGGATATGCTGACCCGGCCGGAGTAACTTTAGACCCCGTCCGAGCTATAAGCCCGATATTGCCTAGTTGCTGCTTGTGCCCCTCCGCCGGTATCAGCTTACCTACACCTCATACTCGTAGGAATGGCTGATTGTTCTCCTTTGTGTATGCCTATTCCTCTTCTCTTTTTGGCTCCTGATTGACCTCCCAAATACCACGAATTCTGTCCGAAGTACTCACATCCCTCAGCGACTCTAGTCAGCCACCATTTGGTACAAGAAGCCAAACCCCCCAAAGTCCTCCGCGATGTCTACAAACGACGAGATCATCCTGGCCATCGAGGGCAAGATCGCAACAATCACCCTCAATCTGCCCAAGAAGCTCAATGCCCTAACGCAAGACCTCTACTACAAGCTCGCCCAGACGATGCGTGAAATTGCCAAGATGGACAATGTCTACATCACTGTCTTGACCGGGAAAGGTCGCTACTTCTCTGCGTAAACACTCTTTCTCCTCATGATGGGCGTTTGCTGAGCGGCGCCGATGTAACCCTCCACAACTCGTTCTCCGAAGGCGCGGTGCACCGCGAAACACTCAAGAATTTCGTTGCTGGCAATCTAGAGATCACGAATGCCTTCTACACACACCCGAAGATCTTGATCACCGCCCTAAACGGACCAGCTGTCGGTCTCTCTGCCGCGTTGATCAGCTTCAGCGACTTCATCTACGCAGCGCCCCACGCCTTCCTCCTTACACCATTCACCTCTCTCGGTCTTGTTGCCGAAGGCGGCGCTTCCCGCGGCTTTGTGCAGCGATTGGGTATCAGCAAGGCGAACGAGGCGTTGGTGATGAGCAAGCGTATCACATCTGAGGAAATGCTTGCAACAGGGTTCGTGAACAAGATATTTGAGACTGGAAGGGACGAGCAGGAGAAGTTTCTTGGCGAGGTGATGAAGGAGGTCAAGGATCGCTTAGGCGATCACTTGAATTCGGAGAGCTTAATCAGGGTGAAAGCGCTTATTCGGAAACCAGAGCGTGATCTACTAGATACGCAGAATATTGCTGAGGTGTTTGGGGGTTTGGAGCGCTTTGTTGAGGGAATCCCTCAAGAGGAATTCCGCAAAATTTCGAGTGGCGAGAAGAGGCATAAGCTCTAAGCTGGGTAGGGTGTGCAGTTAACAGCTTAAATATGTGACTCCTTGCACGTGGTTCGGCGCAAGAAGCGATGAGTATTCATGTCTCCATTATGAGAAAGCAGCCATCATGACATTGTGCCGCTCGTTCCATTAAGCTTTTACAACCATGGCGCTCTGATGCCACAGTGGGAGTGGATTTCTATTGAGAAGATGGGCGCTAATTGAGCAGAGATCGAAGGTTACCTTGAATCTTTGGAGGTCATCAAGGCCAATAAAAATGGTTGCTACAGCCGCAAAAGATGGCTTCGAGGAAACATCTGAATGGTACAAAAAATTCCTCGTTATCCTTGGCCAAGCTCCTCCACTGCTTTTCAGTCCACAGAAGGATCAAGATTACCTTGATGCAATTTTTCTTGCTAAAAAGAAGGCCTTGAGGCGCAATCAAGGTGCATTAGATTTCATTTCTGGTGAGTTGCACCTGATAGCACCTAAAGCCACATGAGAGTCTTGATAGCAAGACTACTAGTCAATCATCTCTCGCGATATAGCAAGCGGTACCATGAACTGCTGGCGATTCATGATTTCTTTCATGTCAGGCAAACACAACATGCTTTTTTCGACCTGGTGCATCAGTCATGGGGGCTGGTTGTACTTTCTGTGATCTTTTGCGCAGTATTTATTCCATTGTATCTCCTCGGACATCCTCAAATATGGCTTCAACCGACCTCAAAAATCGTCCTCGCCAGCCTCGAGCTCATCGGCCCCATCATGCTAGCTGCGTCTCGATTCCCCCCCATTCAAAGGGGCTGACAACGCATCAGTCGCCAGATTAAATTCTGCCAAAGCCACCTACTGGCAATTCGCGAACGAGTTCTTCAGACTCTCTATGCTTTCTCGCCGCGCCGGAAATGGAGACGGAAGTCATGCATTTGTCAAGGAACTTCAGGCGGCACTTGCAGCGGACAGTCGACGCCGAGCAAAGTATGTACATCTCGCAGTACATCATCGTTCACCCGATGATGGGTATAGGTTCTCCGAGTGGGCTAGAGATTGTGATCTAGCCACCGAGAAGCTCGGAATGCTTGCAGAGAAGGGCGAGGAGATTCTAGGGAGGCAGGATATCAAGAACTTCGTGGAAGTAGAAGATGCTCTAGTTCCAGATCTTGATCATTGACAGATTCAGTAGCGGTGGAGCTATGAGCTACGAATGGCTCGAAAATACACCAGAACTGTGGACCCAGTGCTAATTTACGGGCAAGATTTTCAGTCTTGCTGCCTAACGATCACTTTGGAGAGGATTTCTATGCGCAGAGGGTGCCAAATATTAGTGGCTCCCAGTTCAAGATGCACGAAAAACTACCAGACAAAGCTCATCTGCAACTTGGGTGTCGTGAGTGTGAACCTTCGCTACTTGACGATGCTACCCTGAGATTCATCTTCGCCCGAAAAGTTCAGCATGCCGTCCGATCCCAGCTTAACAAATGGCATTGACTTTCGGAAGAGGAAAGATCGCGCTCGTGGGCGTCAAAATGTTGGCTTACTAATTTCATAGATCCCTCGTTATGAGATTTCAGCTACTTGAATTTGTTTGTAAATAATACGTTTCCAGTTCAAGCTGTGGTATGAAAGTTTCTCGTTTTGCGCCCTACCCTCGCATCGCTGTAAACACAGCACTTAGATTCTTGGGGAATATTTGAGACTTTGGCTTCTGGGTCCTTGTTCTTGGGTTGCATTTTCCTCCCATAACACTCCAGACAACACGCTCTGGGGTCTCATTATCTAACTACAGTCTCTATTTTTCCTCTTTCAATTCATTACGCTCCAAGTTTCTTACTCCACCTCCAAGTGAACAACCTCGGTCAACCTCGCAACGTTCTAAATGACTTCAAACAGCGCTTTCCATGACACGACTGGCTGTAAGCCCCCCGAATCCCCTTCATCATCACGGCCGCTAACACCTCACGGCCGCTAACACCAAAGATGTAGTACTCAATCCCACATCCGTCACAAAATTCAAACGTGTTAGCGCAGGCTTTTTAGGCGCCTGTAGCGTAATTGTAAGAATTTTACACCTGTGAGAGCATGCTCGGAAGCGCTTCGGTCCTCGTGACCCTTTTCTCAAATGGTGGAAAGGCTTCTCAAACGCCCAGGAACAGCGCGCGAACGCCTTTATGAGCGCGGCTATCAAGTGGAAGGAGCTAGAGGCCCGACTCAAAGCAGGGAATGAGGATGAAGCTAGAGTTAAGGAGTGGAAGGATCAATTCGATCTCGCCGCTTGGTTGATGAGTGGTTGGACGGATAGGCAGAAGAAGATGTTGGCGCGGGAGCATGTGAAGAAGTTCGATGTTGAAGAGAGTGCTTTGGTTGCTTCTGAGAGCGGCTTGAAATGATTGAGGATCAGTGGAGGCTTAGCTTTGGCGATCGATAGCCCATTGATGAGCTGGGTAGCATGCAGAATATGAAAATCCAGATGTGAGTATTTCTCGGCATCTATTGCAGGCTTAGTGTCACATCAGTGATGACCTCGGACGTTAGTGCAGTCGACTTACACACAAAGTAGCCTCGAATTCAGCGAGATATCATCCTATCAACACTCAACACGAGTCGCGGTGGCACAATTTCGGCACAATCCCCACATCACTTCAACCGTAACGCTGCAAACCCGCGTCACCTTCCAACATTTCTGACCTTCCCTCTTACGACTTCTACGTCCGCAGTGACAGCTGAAACCTCTCATACAACAAAAACCCCGAATTGCCTCCACAGATATCCCGCAATGGCTTCATTTGGCCGTCATACCGATCCTACCGGCTGTAACTGATCAAGTCTACTCTTCAAAACGTCCATTAAAAACGTCCAGTGTTCGATCATGCCTTCGTCACCAAACTTAACAAAGTTTTCACCAGTATCCTAGCAACAAGCCAACCCATCCATCGCATCGCAGGTCTATCAGAGCACCCCAAAAAGCGACTTGGCCCTAAGTCTCCTTTCCACAATTTGTGGGGACGAATCTCCGCTGCTCAGGAACAGCTCTTGGATGCATTCAGCTCTGCAAGGAATATAAGGATCATTTTGCAGGCTCAGCTGGATAGGTGATGCGATGAAGGTTCAGCAGTGGAAAGACGTGAACGACCAGGCGGCTGATCTAGCGACTGTTTGGGTTGAGAAACAGAAGGAGTTGATTGATAGGGACGACTTTAAGAAGTCTATTGCTCAGGAGGAGGTACCTATTGCTGCTGAGAGGGTTTGACTTAGAGGTATGCGACTGATAAGCTAGAGGGCATGCAATACGCTAAATAAACTTGCCATCGAATGAAGACGTCGTCCTTTAATCGTGTGGTTTCTAATTTTTGAACGGGTTCCATAAGAATTGCGATGCATATTGAGTGAACGCGCGGTCCGAATGCTACACCCAAAATGACGGCAATTGAGAAGCAGTCACGAAGACTGGAGGAATGCGCAATTGCAACCTAAGGTCAGACTGTGACTCAATGATTACATTTATTATCGAGCAAGCGAAGTTCTCGGAACGAGAAGACTTTGGAATGATGCAGAACATTGAGATCATTGTCTGGGTAAGTAATTTTGCAAAATCTAGGGGAGGGCGCAACAACGGCGACTTCTCGTAATTCATGAGCGCTATGTTTTCTGGTCTGTTAGTCGCTGGAGTTTGCATCATATGTCAAGAAGAAAACCTTCACGTCAATTGCCAGGATCCTTCTTATCATTTAGTGTGGTTGAGTTGGCCTTGTGACTATCATCATGGATGTCCAGTAAGAAAGTAACAGGCTTGCTGCTGAGGATTAGCTACCAAATCCTTTACTGTAGTAAAGAAAGGTAACGAAGTCTTCCAGGAGTTGGTCTCTATACCTCAGAGCCAGACAACTCGCTCCTGCCATAAGAGATTTCGCTCGAATGCTGGCTTAGTGTATGTGGTTCCCTCGAATATCGACTCTCCACCCAAGTTACGCACAAGCCCCTTTGACCTTAACATTATCTCAAGCCTGGTTTCCTCAAGAAAAGACCTATCAATTAAGCGTGCCACGTGAGCTCCAGTATCCCTTTGTCGAATACTTCTCTGACCGCGCGTTCGCAGCGAGCTGGAGTGATCGCGCAAAAAACATCGAACACACTACTTCACTCAACAAAATAGCCAAACCATGTCGCCACATCGCAGAATTGTGGACGCGCGCTGATACAGCTGATCCCACCGACTCATTCCTTGACAGGTACATAGATAAGTCTTCGGAGCAACTTGTAAAATAATCTCTATAATCTAAAGCCACTGTATTAAACGTAGCCTATGGACAGACCAGTTGGAAAAGGGAAGAGCACCCAAGAAGACTGCAACCTGTTCTCTACGCTCTGCAACCTATGGGAATGGGGCACTGCGTATCCCAGCGTAATGAAAACCATCGGGTGGAACAAGAAGGCCAAAAATCTCCCTGAGAGCGCGGTTCCCTGGACGGCGGCCATGATGAAGATCCTCACTAGCAAGGAAGTAAAGGATTCTTGGCTGAGCAAAAGGCTCTGTTGCCTGAGACAGAGCGTGATATGGAGCTTGCGGAGGAGTGGCGGGCTTTGGTTGCTGTAACCGTAGTCGAATAGTGACGAAGGAGAGCGGTGGCAACAATTATTGGCGCTCAAGACAAGTCGATGATGAGCATAGATGTGGTGGAGACGAGAGGGTTAGCGGATGCAATGCTGTGATTGAGCGGAGAGATGTGCCCAAAATAATGGCTCTACGCATAATGACAATTTTAGTGCACGCCCCTTGCTCCTGGAATTGTCATTGGTATCATTTTGTTGAAACTTGTGGCCTCGCCAACCAAACGCCTTGGTCATGGCGATGTTGTAATCCAGCCGCAACATCTTCACCGCTCCCTTTCCCTCTCGCCTACACTATCCCTCAATCTCTCTTCTTGCTTCTTCCAGTGACTGCCCTCTTCATAGTTTTTGCTAATACCCAGCGCTTTTCTTAGCTTCTCACTTTCCTCTATTTTCGCCTCGGCCAGCTCATGCACTTGATGTGGTTTGAATTGCCCTTTGCGATTCGACTTCAGCGTGCTGTCACCGCCTTCTGTGAGCCTTTTCCGAAGCGCTGAGGTTTGCAGCTCGATTTCGTCTTCATCAATCCTATTCGCACAAATAAGCGGTCAGCAATGCGTACTTGAGGCAATAGGTGCTTCTGCCCCCAAGTAGACAGGCAAGGGAGAAGAACATACTCCTCATCCTCAAGCCTATCCCGCAAATTAAACACCTTCACCTCAATCTCTCGTAACCGATCATGGTCGAGGATGTCCTTATCTGGCTTCCGTTGACGATGCTTCATCTGCTCGTAGTCTTTAGGATACGGTGCATAGTTGTCACGAGGCTTCATGTGGGAGAGGTTGCGTTGGACATAACCGGAGGTTCCTGAGCCACGAGGAGTCGTGAGACCAACGTTAGCAGCCATGGTGTTCCTAGAGTTTAAGCGACTTTGGTATAGCTTAAAGCAGGCTATGCGCTGGGCTCTGCGGATGTAAGTAGTGAGGAAATTGAGAGTGATTGACGAGGGAAGTTGGTAGCGCCAGATCTTTACAGCCTTGGCGCTGTCAGAGCGGGAGATCGTCGAACCTTAATTAAGCTATGCGAGTCATTGAATGGGCACGATGGGCTAGAAAACAATCGAAGTTCTAGCACAATATCTACATTGTCTTTCAAAGGTACAGGTAAAACCGCGGTCAACATGCCTATCGCACACGCAGACCTCGCTGAAAGACCATCCTCTCCAGTTATACTGACGGAGCTTCCGTTTCCACCTGTCACTAAATCACATATCCTCAACTGCTCCTACCACTCGTGGTATCCTAGGTATAGCCTCTACACTATGCCCCTGCCATCATCTCTGACACTAAGCCTAGATATCGCGCCGTAACTCCCAAAGCCCGCCTTGTTACACTCGGTCCGCCCTTCTTGTCCTACCTTCGCGCCGATGGCATTCGCCTCCCTCCGGAGGATTACGCAGCAGAAGATAGCTGGGACGATGACTCCTCGGTTGAAGATGACGAGAACGGCTCTGAGATCTCTGACCCTTCTTTCGCTTGGCAAGATATACATACAAAGATCAAAGCCGCCATAAGCGAGCTCAACGGCTCCGTTTTCCCTAAGCTCAACTGGTCAGCGCCCAAAGACGCGAACTGGATCGCGGCAACGAACAGTATGGAGTGTCGTACCGCTAACGATGTATATCTTCTGTTGAAGAGCTCTGACTTTGTGACACATGACTTGGAGCAAGTGTTCGATGATTGTGAAGATGACAGCGAAAGCGAAGAGGGCAGTAAAGAGGAGGTTGTAAATGATGGTGTCTCGGGGGCTCTCAATAACATGCTGTCGAAGGCGCAATCTCTTTCGGAAATACCATATCACCTTGTTCTCCGCAAGACAGTCCCGAACTTCAACCCAGCCCTCGAGTTTCGCTGCTTCGTTCGGAACCGCCAGCTTCTCTGTATGTGTCAGCGGGATCTGAATCATTTTTCATTTTTGCCACCATTAATGCCTAGGTTGCGGTCACTAATCCAAGACTTCTTCGATAAGAATTTAAGACGAAGTTTTCCTGACGGGAACTTCGCTTTCGACGTCTACATACCACCGCCACACAATCGCGTTTGGCTCATCGATATCAATCCTTGGGCGCCAAGGACGGATCCATTACTGTTTTCGTGGCTGGAAATTCTGAACATGAGGGGCGGAGACGAGGCAGACGTGTTTGATGAAGCGGACAATGGTGTGGTCAGGATACCATTGAATGGCAACGGTCTTGTCAGTATTGAACAGATTGGAGACCTTGAAGGTCTGAATAGCGAACATTCCGAGGGTCTAGCGTCTTCAGAGGAGACCGATAGTGGGTCTGACGCCGATGAAGAAGAAGAAGAAGTCTTCACACCAGAATTTCGCCTTGTCAACAGGGATGATCCGGAGGCATACAGCTTCAATACCCCACAATATAGCGCGCATAAGCTTCCTAAAGACGTTGTCGATGCATCTGCAAATGGAGAGGCAGGGCTTAGGGAATTCATGGGCACTTGGAGGGAGATTGTTGCGAAGCAGGCGAGGGAAGAGAGGGAGGAGCATACTACGATGGCGCATGACGGCCTGTAGCTACGACCGATCCGTGTAGGCTGCCATGCTTAGCGCGATTTTGACATGCATGAGACTCAGATGACGCTTTACCTATTTGACTCCTACGACAAAGTCTACTTCGAAGGTATCCGGCCCTACGTAACAAAACCCCCGGCCCCAAGAAGCAAAGCCCGCGATATCCAGGAATGATCTTTCGAAGATCTCCATGCCCTTGGAGATCGAGGTCGGTCCCCAACTTGAGCAACGTCTAATCAGCATCTCGCGTTACCTCTCCCTTCCACCGATCAAAGGTTCCAAGGCCTATGCTGCTAAGAAATTTTTTACGCTTATAGTGCTTGACCCCGTCAAGCCTTGCCTCTACTCTCAAGGTGCTGTAAGATGGGCAGCTGACTATGTGAGGAATGATTGGATCTTGGGTGGTCATTACAGGTGGGGGCTAGTGGTAATGTACGAGTATCTTTCAGTGGGGAATGTTAATGGAGGTTGAGCTGTCAAGCCTGCCTTTTCCTAGGATAAAATCGAGGCGGCGGCTCGAATTTCGAACTACTTTGCATTCGATCAATAGAATGCCAGACTCCGACGGCTGTCTCACATAGACTGAAATGCTCGGATTCGTTGAACTTCTTGCTGAAAATCCAAGCCGAACTTATCAGGAAGAAGTGATATTTGAGGGAGCTATCAAAAGGCCTCAATGATATAGCAGAAATTTCGTTTAATCTATTCGAGGTCTGAAATGTTGGTGGTCGCTCACCAAAGTTATGAGTCTTTGAGTTTGAGTGTCTAGATAACCACTTATCGACTCTCAAATTTCAACGTAAGTACTTGAGTACCAAATTTCGTTGGTTCATTGCTGTTACCTTGATATTACATGACCGTAGAAACACGCATGAAGAAATTTTCGTCAAGATCCGTGGAAGAGCAGCCATGGCGAAGTCCAGTCGCAGGCGCAGCGGCTTCACAAGAACCCATAACTGGTTTCGACATCGTCGTGGCGTTGATGAGACCTGCTAATCTATTCCATTTATCCCTTATCAATAATTTCTTTTTACGGACCTTGGACTGTTTTCCATGGAACCCCAAGCTCATCTCCTTATGCATGAGTGAAGGTCACCTTGCAAGGATAATGGTCCGCTGGGTGTCCCCCACCCCGCCGCATCATGTATGCCCTCTGTCCATTCACGTTCCAGCCACTCGGATTCTTCTTCATCTCATCAAATTCTTTGTAAGCATCCTTGAAATCAAACTCTCGAACCGTCAGCGCCAGCATGACTTTGATCTCTGTCAATGCTAGCTCTTGTCCAATGCAGTTGCGAGGACCTCGCTCGAACGGGCGCCATGCATTTTTTTGGTGGGTACAACTCGTCCCCCTCAGGCACGAGCCAACGTTCAGGGAGAAACTCTTCCGGCCGTGCCCAGTATCGTGGATTATGATGCGTGCCGTAGTGGTCGCCCCATACCACACATCGATCCGTGGGCAAACTTTGCCCGCTGTCACTAGAGATAAAAAAATCGGGCTGGCCGTCACGCAGCGCGGCGACAGTGGGGTATATGCGGAGACTTTCTTTGATGACGGCAAGAGTGTATGGGAGTTGGTTGAGGAGCGAAGGCTTTGAAGAGAGACGGGATGCAGCTAGATCCACGTCGGAGCCAAGGACATCGTCGTGCTCGGCACGAACATCAGCGAGAACCTCAGGATGCTGGGTGAGGAGATGGTAGGTGAAGATCGCGCCGGCGGAAGTGGTATCGTGGCCGGCAAAAATAAAGAGCTTGATTTGAGCCATTGCGAAGTCTTTGAAATCAGCGTTGATGCCAGTGGCTTCAGGATTTTCATCGAGGTAGGACTTCAACGCAAGATCAAATACGGATTTGTTCCTGTTTTCTGTTTTGCCCTGAATGGTGCTATAACGACCGTGGATTTCGCGGGAAAGATAGCGATTCATCCTATGAGTGTTGTACATGTGAACAAATGGACGAAAGATATTCACATATTCTAATGGATTGATGTTCATCCCAGTGGTGCACCACTCGAGTTGCTTACGTAGTGCGGCGGTCAACTCATTGTGTCTGGTTTGGCTAGAGAATTGGTGGTCCCTAGACGTGAATGTAAGCAAACCTGTGCAGTGCATTTATTGTTTGAGACTACACACATGACTACTCTGCCAATTATATCAATGGTAAGATTCAAACTAGCTTCCTCGAGATAAAACAAATCACCGCTCTTCGCGTACTTCACAAGAATCTTTTTGAAGATCTCGACTTCCTCGACCATACCCGGCAAAAGTGTCGAGATGTGGTTCGCACTAAAGCCAGGATTGAAAATGGCCCTCCAGCGTTTCCATGCCGCCCCTTCCAGTGTCACCAAGTCTTCTGCGCCTGTCAGTGGCTTAAGGAAGTGGCGTAGGCCTTTGTCCTTCGGAATTTGATTTACCTGGGTCAATTGGTACATCATTTTGGGGCTCAAAATCACAAGGAGGAGAGGTCCAAAAGGCCACGTATCTAAATAGAATGCGCCGTCAAGATGGGGATACCGTTGCCGAATCTGATCCGCAACGTAGACCCCATGGGCAAATGGGGGCATACTTCGAATGACGCTGGCACTGAGAGCAAGGTGTCCAAACAGCCAATGATGTGGAGGCATGGGCTTTGAATAGGTTCAAGTTTAGCTGTGATCAGTGACAGAAATGAGCGTTTGTCTACGTACAAGACCCTGTTGCTGAAGCCGCCGGACGAAGCTCCGTGCTTTGTAGAGTCTGAGGACGAACATGGTAACCAGGACCGCGACTACCGCGAGAGCGCTTGGTAGCATTGATGGCGGTACAACTCTTACATCAGACATCGCCATCATGAGTGAACACGGCTTCTTGATGAGAGCTGGTAAGCACCCAAGGTCTAAGAATCTCTCGACACAGCTACAAAAGCGATATCGTGTGTTAGCTCTGTGGAAAGCAAGTAACAGTGCCGGTGAGGAGTCACGTGTAAATTACCTCGAATACTAACGCTAGTATGTTTACATGAGGTTCATCTTGTTGGAAGGTTTCACCCCCCAATTGCTCATCCTGTAGGGCTGAAGCCCGGAAGCAGCCCGGGCCTTTAAAGTACGCCCTAGAAATTCGACTGTCGCCAGCACCATGAATGGTAGAATCCAAAGCCTAGAAAGAGCATAGAACACAGCTACAAGGTACATAGTTACGTCATCGCTTGTTTGGTGCGACGTCGGTCAATATAGCTTATTCAATATTCTAATAAATAATGCGGTGAAATAGTAGAGAAGGCAGAGAAATAGGATCATGTAGGCTAAGTACAGATCATAGGGTTAGGGCGGAATTAAGCCTGTATAGGAGCTAGGCTAACATGGAAGGGATTGTCAGGGAATGTGACCTCGAATATGGATCGACCTAATGTATCCGGCGCCGCGGTACAAAAGTCTTTTGGATTATTCTCACCTTTTCTGGGATCTCTGGAAGGGGTCTCTGGTTATCAAGTTTGGGTCTCCCTATATCCGTACCCTACAGTACTCCAGGGGGATTTCCTGGCGATTTCTAGGCATCAGCCCTACAGGATGAGCAGTGGGGGACTTTGAGCAGCTCGAGCAGTTAGGGGGTGAACCCTTCTAGCTCAGGAATGCCGACTTTCTCCCTGACCCTGCGTAAGGGTATCGGACCGTTGTACGACGTTTATTACTGTTGTTACATTACATCAAAAATATTGCTATGACTGGATAGTACACCACCCACCCCCGGCTGTGCGCAAGCTTCGATCCTTTGTTTCAGCCCTTACTCTGCCACATACCTCTAGCGGAATCCTAGCGGCTACATTCAATGCAGCCGGGCGGCGGAAACTGAGTGAATCCCATGTGGACTGCACCAGACTGCCTTGTATCCAGCTTGCCTGACCACCTCCTCTCTTCTGAGAAGCCGCCACTTAAGAAGCAAGCAGGACGCGATAGGAGAACTTTACATGATCGGGTAACATATCCCGCCCCACACCTATACCTTCAACGCCAGATTATAAGCCTAGACTAACCTGTAACGAAAAGCATGCCAATGAAAGCTGCATGGCACAGCCTACTTTACCTGCAAGCTGCAGATCACAAATTTGGGTCCACTACTTTATGAAGCTTGCAATCCCCGCGCCTCTTTGGTGAAACGTATCTGGAATTCTCCATTTAGCCGGTCTGGATCGTACTAGTATGCTGGACAACGTCTTTGATTGGTCTTTCGTCGATCATGGTTATCTTGCGCATTTTAAGTTGTTGTGTGGCGGTATTGGAGAGGCTGTAGCTATTGCTCGGTTTTCGCCCATCGAAGCAGAACTGTGTTGAGAACATGATGGCAGGATCTCAAGGTACGTTGATAGTGACTGGCGCAGCCGGGGCAATTGGGCGAGCAATTGCATAACGTCTTGCAGCGGAGTACTCCGATTCATATACAGGGCCATCCACCGTTCGCAACACCGGTAACGTGAAGGCGCAGCTTCTTCGCAATACTCTGCTCAAAAGCAAGAAAGATTTCACCATTTCGAGGCTTGAGCTCAGCAGCTTGACCAGCGTGCGCTCACTCGCTGCCAATATCAACTCCTGCGTCTCCTCCGGCGCCCTCGGAACTATACGGGCGCTTGTCCTCAACGCAGGCTACATGTCGAAGCTCGGGCAACGCTTCACCGAGGATGGCTACGAGATTTGTTTCCAAGTTAAATACCTTGCTAACTTCCTCTTCGTCCTCCTCCTAAAGAGCATGGACCATCGCATTCAGTAGCCCTTGCTAAGATACATGACGATAAACATAAGCACATTAGTCTTGGTTGTACGATTGACCTTTTCCTCTCGTAAAGCTATAACATCATTTTTTCGGACACCTTCATCTCCAACTCTCTCCCATTCAAACAAAACTCTCATGATCCTTAAACGTCCTCCTTGACTCAACGGCCGAAGATACGCCGTCAGGCTGGTTTCTTCAAACGTGGCGTTGGACGTAGGGCAGGCTCTGTGATTTGCGACGAGATATCGTGCGAGACCTGAATACCGGATTTTTGGTCTTGCGTGTAGAGAGGCCATGTATCGTCATGCTCTTGGATTGCTTGGCTCCGCATGATGTTGGAAGTGTCCGTCCCTCTTCCCCTGCCATCGATGAACGTTCGAACTCCGGTCATGTGGGCGCGCGGAATGTCTGGGAGATTCTTCATGGGGAAGTGGCCATCTTCATCGGCTTCGTATCTTTCGGAGGACGTTTGTGCCCCCTCTTTGAATCGCCATAGGCTAGGTTTCAAGAGGCGTTTGAGAAGGTGCTTGTTCTGGTAGTACCAGTGCGTTCGGTCTCCAGGGGACTCTATGGCTCGATTGACATTTCTCTTGTGGCGAGACACGAAGAAGGCTCGGAAGGCAGTAACGGCAGTCAAGATAATGCCAATCTCCGCGGATAGTATGAGCCAGTATGACTCCCATACCTGATCAATTTGACCGTTGGATTTGATACCTGAAATTCGAATAATAGTGATCATGATCATGATCACTGTAAGACAGAGGGAAAGAGCGAGGACGGCTTTCTGAGTCCACTTGATCTGAACCTTCCAAATAAGCTGGACTGGGATGAAAAGAACTTGAAGCTGAGTTAGCCAACACTCATTCCTCCTTGGATAGAGAGCATTCACTTAACAAGTCGCCTACGAGGTCTAACGTTGTCTGAGCCGCGCTATGCCCTAAAATTTTCCTTATGCCGGCTGGCGAAGCACATTGTACTAGTAGCGAATCAATAACTCGCAGCAATGAACACTTGATGGACTTACGAAGTTCAACATTCGAATAATAAGGACATGCCACATAGTAGACTGATACGCCGTACCCTAAGACAGCGACATTGAAGATGGTAACGACCCACCAATAAACGATCAAGCGTGGAATCCGATCTATCAGCTTTCGAAAGAGGAATAGGAAGCTGAACTTGACCGCCATTATTGCACACCAGGCAAGCATGAGAGTGACGGTGATCCACTTGTGAAAGCCGTATACCTGCTCAAGGAAGTCCGCAGGTATCTGTGCGCCTGGAAGGCCGACTACGAGTGCTTGCGCCAGATACATTTTGTCGACGGTAACAGTGTACATTATGGTCAATGCGCATATCAAACAGCAAAGGGCAAAAATGAGGAAGCCATCGTCGATGGAGAGTTGCTTTTGTACAAAGATACGAATGTAGTAGCGTAACGCCACACTCATCAGGCAAAGTCCAAGGAGCAGCACGGTCGATATCTATCTCTGTCAGTACGTAGGAGTCATTCAGTTGGTCAGAAACTGATCACCATAAATGCTTGCTTATGAATGCGTCCCGCAAGATCATTCGGCGAACCCATAGCAAAAGCTCAGGCCGAATTGGAAGGAAGTGGCTTTTCTTTGGACAGCCAAATAGGGAGAGTAAAGAGATTATCTCCCAGTGTATATAGAGACTAGAGTGTTTGAAGTGTCTGAAGTAAACTCACAAATTTGGTCATATGGGTCTTTGCCACTCACAGAGCCACCTTAGGGTTATAAGGCTTATTGGGAGCTCTTCTTTGTTCCTTATAGATATCATGATATCACTGGCAGCTCTAGAAAGCGGGGGGCATAGCAAGGTACCCAATTTCCCTCACACGGTCCGCAAAGTCTGCTCTCGAAACATGATCGAGGGGGTTGCATAAGCCACTTGACCTGGCCGTAGAGGTGCATCGGAGGAGGGAAAATTGTGAATGGAACATCATATTGCGTCACCAACGTGAGGGCTTACCATACAATCTGTAAGAGAATGAGTTCGATGCGTGGCTTTGCCGTATACGCTAAACCTAAGTAGGACACGTGTAGACGAGGCAAGCTAGTCTGGGAAGCGGACGCCATAATCAATCGTAGGATCTGCTCCTTTAGGATTCACAACCCTGCTCAGCTGAACTTCCTCCATACATGCCAAGATTCGATGCGACACACCTTTTGGGGAAGCTTAATGGTGCGGTTGTCAGGCAACGGAGAAAAAAACGGAGCATTTTAAGCGAGGAGTATAAGCGTAAGGTAGAACTATGCAGAAAGCTGTAGAATCCTTGGCATTCAATCTTTTTTTTGCGCTCCCTTATATATACCAGCCCAAGTCTACGAACAACGCTTTTAAAATTTTAGCCTCATAGACTTAGATAGCTTGATTTAAGGTGATTCTAACGCCGTAAGAATAAACCAAATCGATATATTAAGACGGGACTTATCAGGGGTTGAAGTTTACAACCCAAAATCCTAAAGCTTAGGTGAAGAAATTAGGCCTTCTACGCTAATTCCTTAGCTTTTATCCGGTCTGAAGTCCCACCTACCCCACTAAATCTACTATTAATGTTTGAAGCCTTATAATATAAAGACTATCTATATAGATTTTATTATTCCTGCGGTGTTAGAATCGCCTTGAGTAGAGCTATCTACTGATATATGGTTGATATATTAGAAGCTTTATTCGTGGACTTGGTCGAGCGTGTAGTGCGAAAAAAATAGAAGAAAAAAATGCCAAGGATTCTACAGCTTTCTGCATACGCTAATAGTCCGAAGGAGCCGAGCTTCTACTTTAGTCACGTTCATTGCCACATCGTCCCGCTTTGCAAGGGATGTGTGCTGGGAAAACTTGCATGCATCAGCGCAGCGCAAGAACAACTCAGCCCTTTGACACACCAGTGTATTACTATGTTCGTGATACCAACCTAAGACATTCGCTGCGTCTCGGAGTCGGGCGCCAGCTGAGATGGCCTCCGAACCAGGCGGCCGGGTTTTCTTCCGATGTGACGCGCAGTCGGTAAGGTTCTTGTATTTTTTTCAAGTCCCTAGCCTTGTTATTTATTACCGAGATCAAGTCAATTGATACGGGAAAGTGATGTACGACCCTTGGGACCAAGCACTAAAAGGACTTACTTTGTCCACAGTTTAGCATTGGATGAGAGCTACCGACCTTTATAGCTGCTTAGATAGGAGTCTTTTGGAGCTCACATTCGCTTCCTCTTCACTCAGATCCGTTATGACAGCCCAGGACTTCCAAATGGAAGATGAGAAATCAGTTTAAGGAGCTATTATCGGAGAGATGGACCAGCGGCCACCCTTTTCCGGCCCTTTTGAGACAAAGGCCGGGGCAAATGCAACAATAGCGCCTGAATCAAGAGGACTTGGCCCCAGCGACGCGTCTGTCTTTGCCGGTTCTAGACCTCTTAATGCATACCTTGACTCTGATCGTCCCTCAATTGATCTAGAATCCGATGAATTTGATCCGACACAGTTGTTCGAGTCCCTCGCTGGTTTTCGCCGCTGCGATCCTGACAGATATCCATTCAAAGCATTTGGGGTGTCATTTCGAAATTTGGGCTTCCATGGCTATAAAACCTCGACCGATTACCAATATACCTTCGGCAACTATCCAGCGACATTGTTCAGTACGATTCTCGGATCTGGGAAGGAATTGGTCACGGTCTTGAATAGCTTCGATGGCATAGTCAACCCGGGAGAGATGCTTCTTGTGCTAGAACGGCCGGGTAGTGGGTGCTCAACCTTACTAAAGACGATAGCTGGTGAGATGCATAATCCGCACGTTGGAGAAAAATCAGAGATAACTTACAGTGGTGAGTACACTTAAATGGGATAAGTTCTGTGGCATCGGAATGATTGTCTCGGTTAAGGATATCTCCAAAAAGATTGCATCAAGAGTTCCGGGGAGAGTGTATCTATGAGGCGGAGCTAGATACTCACTTCCCTGAATTGACCGTACGCCAAACTCTGGCCTTTGCCGCGAAAGCCAGGATATCCCGGAATCTCTTTCCAAGCGTGAGGAGAGAGCGATGGGTAGAATACACGACGAAGGCTATACTCAAGATCTTCAACCTCTCGCAAGTTGCTGACTCAAAGGTTGGCGATGACTTGATCCGAGGAATTAGCGATGGAGAACGCAACAGAGTCAGTGTTACCGAGGCGTTCATTACCGGGAGCCCCCTTCAGTGCTAGGACAATCGTACCCGTGGACTAGACAGTTCAACTGCATTGAATTTCATTCAGCTTCTGAGGACCTCAGCTCGCACAACAGGTACAACCGCTGTTGTGACTATCTATCAAGCTTCTGAGAAGCTTTACCATGTATAGGCGCGCCGTGTAAAACACTCCTTCGCTTCACCGCTGACTTTCACATAGTTGTTTGACGAAGTCACACTACTCTACGACGGCCGTCAAATCTATTCCGGCCCTACAAACGCTGCCAAAGTATTTTTTGTTAATCTCGGTTTCATCTGTCCTGACCTCGCCACGACAGCAGGTTTCTTGACATCGCTGACTAATCATGCGGAGCATATTGTCAGAGAGGGCTATGAACTTCGTGTCCCCCGGACACCAGAAGATTTCAAGTATGTGTGGAGGGCTGGTGGTGATTGAGCGTAGCTGGTACAAGAGATAAAGAACTCTCTGCAGAAACGTTCGACAGAAGCAGAAGAGTTACCAAAATTGCGGCAAGCTAGAGAGGCTGAAAAACAGAAAATTTCGAGTATGTGTGGAGGGCTGGTGGTGATCGAGCGCAGCTGGTACAAGAGATAAAGAACTCTCTGCAGAAACGTTCGACAGAAGCAGAAGAGTTACCAAAATTGCGGCAAGCTAGAGAGGCTGAAAAACGGAATGGAAGGTGGGTGAACAGCCAAAGACTTCCCCTCTATGGAGACACTCACATAACGCGTCATACGGGAGTTCCCCTTACACTGTCTCTTATATGAGGCAGACTACAATTTGTATTATTCGTGGGCTACAGAGACTGCGCCAAAATCTATCTGTCCAGATCTCGGGAATAGTTGGGACCGCCGTCTTAGGAGCGATCACTGGTAGTGTCTTTACAATCTGCAACTTGACACTGGCAGCTTCTATAGCTGTGGAGCACTGATATTCTTTGGAACACTCATTAATGCGATAAGCAGTGCCTTTGAGGTTGGTTCTAATCTCCCATTCCTCGAGCTTCACTAATGTATCTTTAATTAGGTTCTGACGATATGGTCTTAGAGGACAGTTGTGGAAAAACACACTCGTTACGCACTGTATCACCCATCCGCAGAAGTAGTGGCATCCCTGATATGCAATCTTCCCAACAACCTACTCACCTCCTTCTTTAATCTAATCGTGTATTTCATGGCTAATCTGCGCCGAACTCCTGGCGCCTTTTTAACCTTTTATTTGTTCAGCTTGATTTGTCTCCTAACCATGTCTATGTTCTTCCGCCTGGTCGGCCTACTATCAAGAACTTATGCGCAGGCAATGGCTCCCGTTGCCGTATGGCTCTTGAACCTAATTATATCAACTGGCTTCGTATTTCCAACCCGCGAAATGAAACCTTGGCTGCGATGGATCGGCTTTTTGAACCCTATGGGTTGCACATTCGAAAGCTTAATGATAAACGAAGTATGCCTTCTGTTGACGTGTCGCGTCGCTGAAGTCTGCTAAGAATGCCCGAACAGTTTCACGATCGTCAATTCCCATGCTCAATCCTTGTGCCGGCGGGCCCTGGCTACACGGATCTCAACCAGGGCGAGCCCATTTGCGCCATAGCCGGCGCAGTACCTGGGAAGGCATATGCTGATGGTGATGCGTATCTAGCTAGTAAATACGGCTATTCTTCTTCTCATCTTTGGGGGTGAGTCGCCCCTGGTAACAGGCGTAACAAATTTGACCCCACCGGAATGTGAGTATAATCCTGGCATTAATAGTGCTCTTTTGCTTTATCCATATAGCTGCTGCAGAGCCCATTTCTGCGCAGCGTCCAAATGGCGGTGTGCTCTTATTCCGGCGAAATCACAGATTGAAGAAAAGTCAAGCGGCGGACAATGAAAAAGCTCGTCTCATCATAGATTCTCGCGCTCCAAGAGACCCCACAAATGGCAACAGCAATCATTCTAGCTCCGACGTACCTTTAGGCATCGGAAAGCAATGTTCGATCCTTACTTGGGACGGATTGAGTTACGACATCACAATTGACGGCAAAGCTAAAAGATTGTTAGACGAGGTAGATGGGTGGGTAAAACCAGGCACCTTGACAGCACTGATGGTAAGTTGGACGCATATTGACCTACCAATATCCTTCTTTCGATAGAAGGTATTCCGATTTCTTTACCATCTAGGGAGCAACAGGAGCGGGAAAGACGACTCTATTAGATGTCCTAGCAAATCGAGTGTCCGTCCGAACATTCTTAGGAGATGTATTGGTCAACGATTATCCCCGTAACTAAAGCTTACAGCGCGAAATCGGTTATGTCCAGCAAGCAGATATACATATGTCTATCTCAACCGTTCGAGAGGCGTTAAACTTCAGTGCAACTCTGCGACAGCCGAAGTCGACACCATTACGGGAAAAAGCGAGATACGTCATTCAGGTCATCGAAGTCTTGGAGATGGAATTGTATGCAGACGCAATGATTGGAATAAGAGGTGACGGTTAGTGCAGTGGAACACATTCCGCATAATTCCTGGCAGTCATTGAGCTCTTAGATTGCTGCTAATAATCAAAGGCCTCAATTTTGAGCAACGGAAGCGACTTTCAATCGCAATTGAGTTGGCCGCTAAGCCCGCGCTGCTACTTTTCTTGGGTGAGGCTTATACTGGATCTTTTGGCAAGGCGTCCCTCATTGTTCGATCTAGACGAGCCTACTTCTGGTTTGGACAGCTAGACCGCTTGGTCAACATGCAAAGTTTTGCAAAACTTCGCACATAGCGGACAAGCCATCCTCTGTACAATCCATCAGCCTTCTGTCTTGCTTTTCCAGACATTCGACCAAATCCTTGTTTTAGGAAGTGGCGGTAAGCCACTTTACTCTGGAGAGATAGGCCCTGATGCCGCCATCATGAAGGACTATTCAAAAGCCACGGAGCCAGACAATGCCGCAAAGACGAGAATCCTGCGGAGTGGCTGCTAGAAGTCAGTAGAGCCGCTATAGGGCTTCCGATACCGCCACTGATTGGTCTCTTACATGGAACAATTCTAAAGAGAAGAAACAAGTCAAGGTCTCCTTATCAGACATGAAATATGAGCTTTCGGCCTTGCACTTCAAGCAGAGTATTGCGGCTGGCGAAGAGTACGCTGTCCCTAATCTTGCTCAATTGTGGACGGTTACCTCTAGGAATTTCGAGCAGGACTGGCGAGTTCCATCTTATCTCTACTCGAATATTATGTCAAGTACAGACACGGCAAGTTTCTTCTCCAGCCTTCATATCCTCCCATGGACACTAATTCATTGGTAGGCCTTCTTCATTGGCTTCTGGTTCTGGATGTCGCCCACTAGTATTCAAAGCCTGCAGGACCAAATATTCTCAATCTTTCTTCTCACGATCATCTTCAGCAATCTCACGCAACTCATTATAGAAAGATTTGTTCACAATCGCGCCCTCTTCGAGGCTCGTGAACGACCTTCAAAGATATATTCCTGGCGTATTTTTCTCTCCTCGACAATCATCGCCGAGCTTCCTTCCCAGACTGTGATCGCAGTGCTAGTGTTCGTGTGCTGGTACTTTCCCGTTGGCATGTTCCGCAACGGGGGTGCGGATGCGAGCGAGAAGGGCGCGTTAATGTTTTTGTTGATCTGGAGTTTCTGCCTCTTCACATCAACCCTCTCGCACATGATGGTCGCTGGCGTCGAACAAGCTGGGACCGCGGTCAACCTCGCGCAATTACTTTACATGTTATCGCTCATCTTCTGCGGGTACGTCTTTCACTTCGCAGGCGTTCTACGCATGCTAATACGCTTCATATCTCAGTGTACTCGTCCGGCCTTCCGATCTCCCTAGATTCTGCTTATTCATGAATCCTGTCTCCCCTCTTACCTGTCTTATCGGTGGTATGCCTGTCGCTGGCCTCGCTGACATTTCTACCATTTGCACGCCTCTCGAGCTGCTGACCATCAAGGCACCTTCAGACCAAACGTGTGGTCAGTATCTTGGTCCGTGTGTCCAGAACTTTGGGGGACGCGTCTTGAACCCGGATGTGAAGGGAGATTGCCTTTTCTGTCCGGTGGCTGAGACCAATGATGCGCTGGCAGCGTTGGGGTTCTCCTATGGGCAGCGGTGGCGGGACTTGGGTTTCATGCTGTGGCAGGGGCCTTCTTCATCTACTGGCTTGCGAGGAGTAGGAAGTGGAGAAGAAGATAGTGGTGGAAAAAGGGAAGCAAAGAACCTGTCGTTACTGAACCTCGTCGGTGGTAGGATAGGTTTCTGACTTGCAGCTCGGACGCTACGGGAATGTTCCGTGAGCGAATCTGGCTCTATAGTTTACTCTAAGCTGCCGCATGTTGTTACTTGTGTTTGTTCAGTGGCATATGATCCACGCATTATGGGATGGGTGCATCGAAAGGGAAACTGGTCGATGTCCCGGCCAGGAATTGAGAACATGATTTAGCGTATGCAAAACTCTTGCGAATGCTTGGCAATGTCGATCCATGCCACACACACCCGATTCAAACATCAAATATAGTAATTATCACTCTTAGTCAGATACTATATGTATATAAAGATAGATATAATCGCTGCGATTATAACGGCGTAGAAAATATAGGAGCTAGTGTAAAGACGACTAAGTTATAATACGTAGAAGAGATCTTACATTTATAAATACGATATAATATCGTTAACTTTTAAACTAAAGAAAATAACCCGTATCAAAAGATGATATATATGAATATTATAGACTTCTGTATCGCCATCCTAAATATATTATAATAAATTTAGGAAGTTATTATTTTCTATAAAATAATCGGGTTTGGATCTTTGAATCAGGTGTCTGTGGCATGAATCGACATTGCCAAGCATTCGCATGAGTTTTGCATAAAGTACGCTAAAAGTGGGTCGGACTTAGGTCAGCCCTATCGGAAATATGTCGAGTGCATGGATCTGAAGCTCTACTTGTCTACTCCCAATCTCGATGCGTTGGCCGGACACATGGAAGCAAATGGCTTTGCTGAACGGCTTCTGGGGTACAAGGAAGTCACCTCGCAGTATAACAATGCCAAAGCTAACTCGCAGGAGTCCGGGGACGTTGCACTCGAAGTGAACAACAGGCGGAAGGAGATCCAGTTCAAAGCTTCACATTTCCTCCTAATAGGTTTCTTCTCTTGGATATTGTATGTCAAGATGTCCAGTACATACGTCTCCTGCTGACAACTCGAGGCTAGCTTGCTGCATGCTTTGGGTATATACTTCTTCACCAAAGGCTTCCTTCTTACACGTTTGGTCCTCGATCATAAGTCCGAATGCGCGTCTCCACCAATCGACATTGGACAAAAGGGCCTGGGTACTTATGCAGATGGATGCTGGCATCCGAAGACTTTTGATAAGGCAGTAATAATAATCATTGATGCGCTACGCTATGACTTCACAGTACCTTTCTCCGGCGAGCCACACTACTTTCACAATGCCTTGGGGATCTTGGACGAGACAGCCAGAGAAAGCCCGGAGAAAGCCTTTCTCCTGCCCTTCATAGCCGACCCTCCGACTACGACTCTTCAAAGACTGAAAGGTTTGACGACCGGAACTCTACCGACGTTCATCGATGCAGGATCCAACTTTGCGGGCACAGCAATTGAGGAGGATAATTTGGTCGCACAGCTGCGAGACGCAGGTAAGAATTTGGTACACCTGGGTGATGATACATGGCACTCGCTGTTCCCGGGATTCTTCGACCTCAACCTTACACGCGCCTACGATTCGTTCAACGTATGGGACTTACACACGGTCGATAATGGGGTGACGCAGCACTTGCTGCCTCTCTTGAGTCCTGAAAACACAGGAAAGTGGGACGTGATATTTGGACACTACCTGGGCGTCGACCATGCGGGCCATCGTTATGGTCCCGATCATTCAGCCACTAACGCCAAATTGCAAGAGATGGACAAGGTTCTCAGGGAGATTGTAGCGATGCTTGAAGAGGATACGTTGCTCGTGGTCATGGGCGACCATGGGATGGATGTCAAAGGCGACCATGGTGGCGAATCAGACGACGAGGTTGAAGCAGCGCTGTGGATGTATTCGAAGAAAGGCGTCTTTGGAAGAGGTCACAATGGATTCATGGAGCCTCCTGCGACAGCTACAGAGCGGCCTGTGGGTCAGATTGACCTAGTTCCGACACTTTCGCTGCTTCTTGGCGTGCCTATACCCTTCAACAACCTTGGAGCTCCAATTGCAGAAGCGTTCGTTGGTCCCGGAAAACCTAGCTGGCAAAACTTGGCATCAGTAAATGCACTAGCCGCTGCTCAAATCGACAAGTATCAACACGAATACTCTCACGCTAGAGGGTTGGAAGACAATGTCTTCTCTAAGCCCCAACGCTCTTGGGATGATGGACTCCAGTCTCTCCGGTCTGGCCGGAAAGGTGACCGGTACACCTTTGAATCTTTCTCAAGCTATCAACAGGGGACTCTACGGATATGTCGGGGCCTTTGGGCCAGATTCGACATTCTGAGCATGATCCAAGGCATTGCGATCCTCACTTGTGCTGTAGTGATATTGGGACTTTATGCCCGGTCGTCAAGGACTGCGAACACCGATTTGATACCAGTTTACTTGGCCCAGATGACGATGTTTGGGGTCTTAGGCGCTGCTATAGCTTCCGCAACTGGATTCGTCATTTCGAATGTTGACTGGAAGAATGCCGGGTTGTTCGGTCTCTCACTGGGCGGCATCGCAGGATTCGTGATTGCATCGGTCAATGTGCCTGAAATCTTTGCCCTCCCAATTGCGCGATCTGTGTGGGGCTGGCTTGCGGTTATCTTCACGTTGAGTCAATCCCTTGGATATGCTTCCAATTCCTTCACAATTTGGGAAGACGAGATACTCCTATGCTTTCTTAGCACTTTCGCCATCGTCGCATTTGCTTCTTCAATTCGTCAAGAGTTCTTTTTCGAACGTATACTAGGTATGTTCCAAGCAGGTATCTTTTTGGTCCTTACTCGCGTCGTCTCGCTGTCTCGGCTTTGCAGGGAGGAGCAAATGCCATATTGCAGATCCACGTACTACGCCTCAAATACATCATCGACATCGGCACCATGGCAGCTGCTAATACCACTGCTTTCAGCGACGTTCTTACCTCTGATCATTAAGAGGTACTACCAAGGAACACGATCATACCAAGGATCAGCAACACTATGGATTGGCTTCGTCTTGAGACTAGGACTACTTGGGGCCGCCTTGTTCTGGGTGCTAGATGCTGCAGACGACAATGATTGGCTCAATATAAGCAAAACTACCTTGCAGATGACCAAGATCATCCTTGCCAGGGTGGTCCTGGGTCTGGCTTTCGTTGTGGGGACAACCGCGTTCCTGTGGGGTAGTCCTTGCATTAGTATCCAAGTGACACCGGAAGTCAATGGCGATGCGGGTAACGACATTGCTCCAAAGCCGAAGTCGATTAAGGTCTTCGGATACGCCAACGTTCACGGCACTCGATACTTCATACTCGTGACGAACTGGCTAATGGCCATTGTGCTCCTCCAAAAGCCAATGGGTGCTGGTGCGATCGGCATTCTGGCCGTTCAAATACTTGCGCTTCTCGAGATCATCGATACGAACAATCTTTCCCAAAGTGCCATAGGCCCGGTCGTGCTTGGGCTCCTCGGCAGCTTTTACTTCTTCAAAACTGGCCACCAAGCAACGCTCTCAAGCATTCAGTGGGAGTCTGCCTTCATCGCACTGAAGAGTATTCGCTACCCATGGTCACCCTTGCTGGTCATCCTGAACAGCTTCGGCGCGCAAATTTTGACTACTGTGGCCGTCCCACTTATCGCTCTGTGGAAGCAACCGCCAAAGAAACCGAGACTGCTTGGTGATGTTGCGAAGGCACTAGCTACCTTACTGCTATATTACGCAGTCATCAATCTTGCAACCACTATGTGGGCCGGTTGGCTACGGCGGCATCTCATGCTGTATAGGATCTTTAGCCCCAGGTTCATGACTGGGGCAGCTGTATTATTAGTGGTGGATCTTGTGGGCATCGTGATAGGTATTGGGAGCTTGCGGTGGAATTTTGCAAGTATTGCGGAGGTATTTGGGTGGAACTGAAAAAGACTCTGCGCTTCTATCGTACATCATTTGACTCTACCTTGAGACATGTCCATATTTACAGAGATTGAAACGTCGCCCAATTTTGAATACGGCGCTGGCTAATTTGCTATCTCAATAACGCTACACACGTGGGCCTCTCTGAGCGCAGAAGGCCTGCCGCTAGGTTTGGCCAGATATGGAAGGGTCTGGTCCACTCCCATCGAGCACAGCATATCTAGTCTAGAACTGCTCGTACAAGATGAAAACAGGCCTTGCTGCTGCGCCTGTAGTATTGGCAAAGATAAGCCCCAGCGCTCAGATCTTGTACAAGACAATCTCGTCCACGCTCTTGTAAAGCATGATGAGTGGTCTTAGGTTGCTCATTTTGCCACCGCTCCAAAAATTGCCTCTTTGCGCGTCCCAGACTCTTTTATCATATCCGACAGGCAATCCAATCTGCGTTTTACTAGGGTCTACCTCCCATGGATGCTGATGATCGTGTAAGTCTTTGGGGTATCATTGGTCATCTTCCCATGCCGAGACCTGGTCTCTTGATATATCTTCCTCTACCACACATTGTTGGGGCTCACACTTGTTATTTTGCCTTGCTTTTCGCCGAAAGAGGAATATGAGGAAACCCACTACCGCGATTCCTGATGGTACGCCAACGCTGACGCCAATCTCAATCGTATTCGGAACCGCGTGTTTGGCACAAAATCGGAGTGAATATAAGGCTGGAAATTAGAATGTGTCCAATCAAGGAAGACATCCAATTTGGACCGGACCGCAACCCCTACTTTAAGGTGTGCAAATCCTTTGGGTCTAACATTCAATATCTATGATTTCCTGAAACCCTTCTGTAGCCCCGGGTAGTAGGGTACCATGAGATTTTGCAATAGCTGTTACTTTCTCGAAGAACATGATCCTGGTGAGACTCGGCGGCTATCCCACGAACACATTTTTGACCCATCTGCATGACGTATAAAGGCAAGAGTAGGGTCACTAGTACTAGCAGTGAAGCAGTTTTCCATTGCATGAATTCTTACATTGTCCATTACTGACTTTATCGCAATCTGAGCCATCGTAAGACATCTTTCCAGGTATGAGATAAAGCGAATTCACCTTTAGCATAGGCTTCTATGTAGTCTAGAATTTCTCAGTAAGAGTATCGGTGTATCGGCTTCAGTCCTCGTGAGCGCAAATAGGAGACTGGATATGCTGACGTTATCCACGATGGTACTGTTCTTGTATCCCAGGAATATTCTCAGCTTACGAGCAATTTCTGCTGCGTGACGGTTTCCCATCACGCAGCGGCTGTACGTGAAAGGGTTGCCAGCTGGGTAGAGCCTCAAGATCTCACCAAGCTTTTGGTGATATCCTTAAGCCTTTGATACATAAGGGGTTCAAGCACCTGGTCAAGGGTGAGTTCGGAGGTCATGATGAAATGCAAGGAGCGTCTCTTACTCCTCTTCTGAGCGGCCTAGGTCAGGTACGATCGACACGGAGGTGAAGATGTACAATATATAGTCGCGTATCGAACGAGGCTCATTGCTCCTTCATCACATGTAGGATCTCATGGTCTTGGAGTACCGAGACTGGAATCCTCGGTAAGGAGTCGTGGCATGGTTGTTCCTTTGCCCGTTCCACCGACACGTCTTCTGCATAAAGATTGTCGTCGACGACAGAAAAGAGTGGATCCTGGTAGCGATTGGAAGAGGATCTCCTAGGACCAAAATCTTTACATATACCAGGACCGCTGGAGTCGGTTGGCGCTTTTCCATGGAGGATTGGCTTTATATATACAGCGGCGATGTGAGCTCCAAGCTATGGAAAATGGTCAACGCAGAATATATTCGCCAAGGGTAATCCAGCCGTCTTTGTCCTCTGACAATTGTATTCTTGAAACAGCTTTGAGGAAGATGGTATTGAAGCAGCCGGTCTCAAGAAGCTGTATTCAAGAAATCTGTGACCGCCATCATCAAATTTCGAGGAAAAGGTCTCGAGCATACTCGTATTACCATCACGCCAAGGATTGAGCCCTCCTAGATCTTCGGCGTTTGTAGTATTAAGTTCTGCTGCATTATTAGGAAACGAACAAATCTCGCCTCTGCAGCTTTCACGATCGGCCCCCTTCCTCCGGCGTGGATCAAAGCGCGAAAGGTCACAGCCACTGGCGTTAGAATGTTATTATCCTATTTTATAGGCACGACACCATAAGTCCAATTCGCAGACAGCGTAAGATTACCCGGCCCCCAATGTTTTCTGGCCTCTGCGATTTGGTTCCCTTCGACCTGGTAGAAGACTTGAAACATCAAGCCATCTGGTGTACCTCGATCAGGATAAAAGAACCAACAGCTTACAGCTGATCCGTTGATCGCAGGTTGATTACTGATGTTGTACTCGACACCCCATCGTGTCCCGGCGGGGTCGGCTGACGAAGAGAAATTGCTCCCTTGAATCATCCCACTGGAGCCTTGGAACGCGATGAGGTACTGCGCGCACATGCTGACATTTTGGATAACGGAGTCATGACTGGACTGTCCAAGGTGCCAGCTGTTATCGTGATTGCTGGAGCTGGTATTGTAGTTGCGCCACCAAAATTTCATCATCTGGTCATTGCCTAAGGCAAAGAACAATGCATTGGTAGTTACAGAATAAACAGTGGCGCCGCTGAAGCCGTCTGTGTTGAAGAAAATGAATCCATCACTCCAGCTTCCGTCCTGTTCATTGAAAATGTATTCGTGGATGATGCCATCGGTGCCACTGGCGTACAGACTGAGGCCCCCACCAAGGTCGTTCGAGCTAGTAATATATTTTATTCCCCGGCTGACCGTGAAGGCAATGTTTGTTTGATTGGGAACTTTATATCCGTTGCCACCAACACTTCCTTTCTGCCAAGTTGTGCGGTCGCTTTGTGAATAAACGTTTTGGATGGTGTTGGATTCATCCACGTAGAAAAGCCACCACTATGTACATGTTAGTTACTGTTGTGTTTCAATGGAAGATACTCACTAAGACCGAGCCGTTAGTCGACGTGCTGACCGTGGCCAGGGGGCTTCCTAGCATGGCATCTGTAACCTGGAGATCTGTACTTCCCTGCCAGATACGTTTTGGGCTTTGTGAAATGTAGCGGAGGCTCCTATCCCCATATTGATAGTACAGATGAATGTCGCCTCCTGTACGTGGATCCATTGTAGTCAATCGAGTGCCATTTAGCACACCAGCTGGATTGCCTGTTGGAACGGCTGTTGGAGACACTGTAGCACCACTCGAAGTGGCATAGGATGATGTTAAGGTGCTAATTCTTGCGCAGACGGCGGTAATCAGTATTCTATGTTAGAGAGGGGAGCTTGGAACCCACCTTTTGTTCCTCGAAACAATCACTCCGACTGGAATGGAAACCACGAGAATAATCACAACAGCCACAATGCCGAGAATCTTCCACCATTTCGCCCGGCGACTTCGATTAGGTACACCTCGTAACAAGGACCCAGGAGGTAAATCCTCTGAATGGGTATGAGCTCCACCGTTCAGCAAGCCCATAGATGTTTCGGTATTGTCTTTAGAGGAGACAAACTGCTTCTGCTCGTGTTCTGCTTGAACATTGCCAAGGGCGACGGTCTGTTTCTCCTCAAAGTCTTGTGGGTCCCCTTTGGAGTTCGCGAGCTCAATGCCCGGGTATGCTGACACGGATCAGTCAGCGAACCCTCTCCTTTTGTGATGCTGCACAAACCTTCCGTAAGTTGGCCGCTTCGCTCGATTCCATCGTAGGAGCTATGGCCGCCCTCCATCTCTAACTACTGTAGTATACAAGAGAGAGAGAACCAATCAGAATTCCAAGAAGGTGTCGAAATTTGGCCCGCGCAGAGAAATTCGATCCAAGTAACATGCACAACAAGGCCGCACAGGTCGAAAGAGTGCAAAGGAGCGCTAATTCAAGCATCGCTCCTACGACAATCACTGATGGTCTAATGAAAGCATCCCAAAGAAGCCACCTATTGAATAAGCGTGGCAAGGGAACAGAGCCACAGACATCTTTCACGTCGTGTCGCAAACGTGGCCAAGTCCGCCCCTGTTCAGCACCAGGGACAACCCTGCAATCCGGTTGATTTGCGTGCCCACGTGCTAAGGGTCTGTATGTTTCACTTTGAACCGTGGTGACCGAAATTATGTTATTTATCCCACGTCTTATCTAGACCATGTAGTCATAAAATGAATGGTACTTTGTTATACTGATTGCGATACCATAGCCAGAGCAGAAAGCCAACAGCACCTGCCCCTAGCTCACAAGACGATTGGTCCGAAAGCAAGCATGATTGGAGGCGTGTTCCCAGCGAGCCTCGAGCGGGTACATTGGAATACTAGCCCGGAGATAAGTTCACCGTTGGGGCACAAAGGGATCAACTCAAATTATGTCAGGGAATCGAGGGACTGCATGGAAGATCTGATGGAAGCGGTTCAGTCATTGAAGACTACGGAGTATACAGACTCTTCTCACGTCCGGCTGCAATCGTTGGCGTGCTCGTTCCCTGTTCAGCAGAAAAAACAACCCTACAACACACCAACGCTTGCGACATGGCGTGGGAAGGGTCTCAACGGATCAAAAGCGCAGAATGATAACTTGGGGGTAAAATTCCCTGGCCACTCAAGTCTCACTTCCAGCCGCCTACTTGAACCGGAATCAAAATACAAAAGATACGCCACCGGGGCGAAGATCATGATGGTTGATTTCAGCACCTTTGGCTCGTAATTTTCCAAGGACTCCTATAAGACATATTACAACAAGTGAAATAAGGGCGAAAGGGATATTTCTTACCCAGAAGGGTATGGATTTACTATCCACACCAGACTAAAAGAATGGCAGGGGTTACTGGCGTGAAAATCACGACCTAATCCTGCAGTCGACTGATTTAGTGTGATCCTTCAGCTCAGCTCGCGTACCACTGAATGTGAGCCTCAGATGTCACTGCGCCAGCTGCCCGACCGCTAGCGAGGAAGATGAATGGAATTTCTAGATGACCGAGGGACTATCTATGCCGCCATCTCAGCTCGTACCGCCGCGTTTCATGTCTGTGGCGCGCTGGAACAGGCTCAGGAGGATCGACATCCATGCATTGTTTAGAATACATCACCATCTTTGGCAAAAGCATGGTTTTCGGCGCCAATCTCAACCATGGTCAGGCTCATCGGCGTCCCCATCACTATTGAACAGACTCGTAATCGGATCGCACGCTCTTATGTTCTAGGAACAAGTATAATGAAAACATCCGGGGGAATAGTTGTGTCTACCAATGTGGTCGATTACACGCCAAGGACAGCCCCCAGCGCTTAGGCTGAGACAGTTGATTGGGCGCGGGAGCCGGCCCCGAGCGATCCCCGGGGGCTGAGCGATCCCAGCGCGTCCGCAAGGCTAGATAGTTTAACGCTAACTTCTTCGGTCTTCCTGGAGATACATTGGTCCTACCAAGCTCATGCAAGCCAGAATCCTTCGTGCAGAAGTTCATTCTTGATGGAGTCCTATAGGCTATCTGGATGTGGGGCGCTCCGTGCTATTCATTTCGATGCTGGAGGGGACCAGTGGTTTCAAATGTCCGTGCACCACCCCACGCAACAATGGGTCCTGGTCTGGCAGCCTTGTAAATGCTTTGGTGGCGCTTAGTGGCATTCTTGTGAGCTCGGTGTGCGTTCGGTACCCCTTTCTATGACTTTTCCCAAGCAAAACATCCCTACAGCCTGGCCCCACTAGCGAATTGAGTCAAGTGACGGGAAAAGATCCTGTATGGTTTCATTCGCACTGATCCGAGCGATGTTGTAAGCAATCTCAAAAATCCAGACGTTTACTCTATGGGAGCTTTTCTCTCTCGTGTCCTATCTTCTGCTGGCTATGATGCCTGAGGCGCATCGCTCAGACTTCTTTTCCACTAAATTATCATTGTACCGCATACTAGTGAGGCTACGAATCCATTGCGGGCGTTGAAAGGGCTTTCAGACCCAGCGTCCAATGTCTCCCAAGAGCCACCTTTACAGCTTTTTCTTAGTATTCTCAGCGTACTTTACCATCACCTGTTGTAAGTTAAGATGCCCACCATCATCAATTCATGTGCTTATTTGCCACAGTGTCCGGTCCCATACCGCCACTCAGTCCGAAGTCCACGTACAGACTACTCAGACTGCCTCGTCGCAACGCAATCGCCGGAGGCGTGGATCTGAGGGTCCTTCCTTTGGGGGATTCAATCACCTATGGCGAAGGTAGCAGTGACGGAAATGGCTATCGATTGGCACTTTACAACATGCTTCATGCGGAGAACGATCTGGACTACATCGGCCGCGTAAGGGCTGGCACAATGGTCGATAAAGACAACGAGGGTTATCCAGGATACCCTATCGTTTCGATTGCGAGTACCGTGAAACCAGAATATCCCGAGCGGCCGAACATCGTGCTCTTGATGGCTGGAACGAACGATGTGATTCTCGATAACGACCGTAATACTTCTTTTGTCGCACTGGACCAGCTGATCGACAAAGTCATTACCGCGTGCCCCGATGCTGTTGTGCTAGTTGCAGAAATTACGCCTCTACTGGATCCAGAAAGAGAGGCAAGAAGACTGGCCTATAATTCCGCAATTCCAGCGGTCGTCCAACCGTACACGGATGAAGGGAAACACGTCGCGCTAGTCAACATGGGAAGGATTATACCACAATGCATCAATGCTACTGATGGAATTCACCCAGATGATGAAGGTTACAGGCTGATCGCATCCGCATGGTACGAGGCTATCATTGCTGCCGACGAAAAAGGCTGGTTCGAAGCGCCCAAGCCTGATTTCTTTCCGAGCCTACCAAGCCATCAAGCACGCAAGGGCCTTGCAAAATGGATGTCGACTTCTACATGGACACCGGCTGAGGTCGTTGCCTGTGGGGTAATTCCGCTCGCGATAGTTGCTGCTGTTATTCGGAAAAAGCTGTTCATAGCTATAAGGAGATATAGGATATGACGGCTACAAGAAGCTTGCTTTCGGAGTCTGCAGGATTGAATTGGATGAAGAACGTTCCCATGCATCAGGGCTGAATATGTCGGTAGGACTGCCTGGCTGCTGCGTCCATGTGGTAGGATAGTTGAGCTGATAGGCAAACAGTCGCAGATACAACTAATGAATAGTCTCCGCAATAGAATTTTCCTGACAGCTGTTGTTTCGCCCCTGTGTACCTATTAATCTCATTCCTTCCCTTGTTCACTCAAAATGACCTTTTCCCACACCTTTGGCTGATTGAACCTGATGATCGAGAGTCCCAGAATTTCAACCTGTACGACCACTACCACCCGTCAGCATGATCAGTCGCGTGTCGAGCGACTCAACGAACGCCTACCTCGAGCATAAACCTTGAATACGATATAACCTCCCCAATACATCGAATTCGAGCGACTGGCGTGAACGGCATGGAAAACGCTTTGAAAATCACAGAAATTTCTGCTAGGCCTCTCCATCCGAAAAGGGAAGGAGATAGCATTGGCAGACAATGCTACAAATAAGGGCACTTAATTGATGGACAGCAAAGCAATAATAGACGGAGAGCACAAAGAGGAGACAAGTCACTACATCGATGTCGTTTGTCATGTCTATCATTGGCAGAGCAATTGCTGGATGTGGATGCGCTGGCATTCTTGATGGTACTCTCACGATCATTACCGCTTCTGCACCTCTATGAAAGCGACCTGGTCATACAGTACTGTCGTCTTCTCACCAATAAATCTACTGACGCCGAGGGTTCCCATATAGCACTTATGAGTGTCCTCGTTGGAGTTGCTTCGACTAGCTTGATCAACAGGCCCTTTGTTAAAGGTGGGCTCACACAGCACCCGAGCTGACGTTGGTGTTCGTACTCCCTCGGCCCCTTCTTGAGCTCTCCAGTCGCTAATACCTAAGTCATCGACAGGTGTAATTCTCAATCTCCCTATCGGAGGCATTACCTTCCTTACCCTCACTTCTATCCATATACCAGACGCAAAAGTTGAGACCAAGGCTAAAAATCCTCTTATAGAGAAAGATGATAGACTAGGCATCTCAGGCTTCGCTACATACACACCTGCATTTAATATGCTACTCCAACGTTGGAGTGGGGGGGACTCACCTAACCTTGGAGTTCTGCAACGACCATCGCCTATTCCGCGGTGCCCTGGGCATTTTTTGCGTCTTCTTAGCATACGAACACCGTTGAGGAGAGACTGCGATATTACCACTTATTCTGTTTCGCAACAAGGTCGTGTGCTGTGCTGCTATTACCTCCGTCATGTCACAAAGAGGCTTCCTCGTGATCTTCTATTGCCTACTTACCTTGATTTCAAGTCGGTAAAGGTGTGACTAAAACGACTAACGGGTCCCCACACTGCCGTCGGTGGTAGGTATGGCAGTTGGTGCCTTAGTCACTGGCGTCCTCGGTACGTCCTGTGATAGGACTTTTTGGATGGAAGCATGTTAGACACTATTTCTAGCAGTCTCAAGAATGTTTTTCACACCCAATTCATCCTTGTCGGAGCTACCGAGCAGCAATCGCAGCGGGTCTCATGAGTAGTTATACGCCCTTTTCTGGAGCAGGAGCCTGGATCTGCTACCAGCCGCTTAACGGTGTCGAACGGGGCACAATAAGGTAGTACCCCGTCACAAAAGGTCATGCTATCATCTCAAATAATCAGCTGGCTGTGGTGGGTGACAGGCTCAAATACCTCTTGCGTGACACTCGATTCCGCCTTGTTCGTCCCATTTGAGCAGACGGCTTTCCTGAATTCGTTGACGACAATTTCTGTACGTTCGGCATTGCGTTTTCTTTCGGAGGTACGCGCCAATTGGGTTTAGTATTGGCCATTCGTGCTGGCTTTCTTACTCTTGTGGCGGCTTCCGGCCTCAGCTGGACGAGTTGGAAGGCGAAGAACAAGGCTGAGGTGACAGCTGAGGAGGTTTAATCGTTCTCTTTAGAGTGTGAATCGATTGGCGTTGTAACATCACTGTCTGAAGTTGGCTAACATAAGAGGCGGCTAAAAGATAACGAGCGAATATTTATTGGAAGATGAGGATAGAATCGGTTCAGAGAGCACTATAGTGACTAATGGCAAAGGCAACAACGATGACCATTATTTTACATCCATGTTTGCATACTAGCCCTGGCTTTAAATTAACTGTGAGCCTCTCTTTTATATGATATTGGCAGAGAAGATCGGCCAAGTAGCATCAAAGCGCAGCCTCAACTTGATCGCGAGTGTACATCAGGCAATTCAACTTTCCCCGCTCTATGATCAAGCTCCCAGGGCACCTGGTGATCAGACATCTCCGTAATCCATCTCTCATCATGAAGCTCTGCGCTGGTCCAGTCTCTCGATGAACCGTCATTCCTCAAGGCCGGATGTCGGGGCTTGACCTTATCTTTTCGCCTTGCTTCTTTCCAGAACAGAAAGCCGATGAGACCTACTACCGCTATGCCTAGTGGCACTCCAACCCCGGCACCTATCCCAGTCGCCATATTTGCCGCCGGATGTGGTGTCTGGGATGACTCGGAGCTTGCCGTATGCGTTCCCGCTGCGGACACTGGATTTGCGAGGGATTCTTGGCTGGAAACTGAGGTTGTGTATGGTATGTTGAGGGAAGATAGGACAGAAGCAGGGATAGAATTAGAGGCGGCAGGACTGTTGGTGCGAGCTACTGACGTAGCAGCTGACTGCGGCTGAGTCGTAGTAGCCAATTGAGTTGATATGGTTGCGATGGTTGGAAAACCGAGGATAGAACCGCTGGTGTACTGTATGTATAAGGCCGAAGAGCTGCTCTCGCAAACCGTACCGTCGCCACACCACCAGGTCTGATTGTTGCTTGGTCCTCCGCCAGGACACATAAAAATATTCGCCCATATATTGGTGCGTACTGTACAAAACATCAGTCTGGGCTCATTTCCGGAGGATGATGGTTGTTTGTAGTACAAAAAACAACTTGAAAGGCATGGCTCACACTTGTTGCAATACTGAGTGGGGCACGCAGTGGTATTGCTCCAATCTTTGACTGTACAAGCGCCTCGATAGGTCTGCATCCGTTTGTCAGATGAATATATACAAAAGCCTAATGAAAACTCACCCATCCTGCAGCCGCGCCATAGCATAGTCCATTTGACAAACAAACATCGCTATGACTGCAACAGTGGCTATCTCGATCAGGGTAACAATTCGCATAATCTGTATGGTCTGGCGATGTGCTAGTGCCGTCAGGCCAATAGCATGGTTGTTGAGCAAGCGTAAGCGTGAAGGCGAAAACAAGACTTATAGTTATGGCTTCTTGAGCGTGCATCATAACTTGGATTGTTCACAGAAGAGAATTTAGTCGAAAACCAAACTGCACGAGGGCGAAAGATTTAATTACGCTACTTTGAATCCCCCACCTTAACCCGGCTATGCAACGTTGAAGCTGACGATGAAACTTTGTAGTGCCACATGGTTGCCGTATTATCTGCAAGAAATGTACAAGCTCGCGCTGTGCCGCCAATCACACAACACCACTATTTTCGAGAGCTGGAAACAAGTTATCGACAACATCAATTGAACACGCCGGACTCAGCCAATCGCATCGACTTCTCCTGCTCGCTAAAGGATGAAGAATACGGAATTAGTTGATCCTAGCAGAAGATTGCACAAGGCTGAAACGCGCGGGGGGGCTTATACACTTCGCCGACACGTAGCTTGACTTCATTGTCCGCCTTCTCGATATCGCCGATGCACTGGGCCTCCACAATCTCGCAAGCCAGGCAGTCAGCTTTGCACGAAATTACCAAAGGTGTCATCTTATCGGCGTTGGCGCGGCAGGTTGAGTGCCAAGACCATGTCAAGCTCGACATTTTTAGCCCCGAGAACATCATATTCACCTCTCAGAATACGACATCATGTTGGGGCAGAATCTGGGCAAAATCTCCATTACAGTCTAACTTAGTTAGGCTTAGCGTTGCTTAGTAAGTCAGCCTTACGCACCAAATATATAGCAACAGGTAATACTATAGATAATAATCAACTATTCAACCTCTACCACTATCTATAATTAGACGAGCATTCCAAAGCATCACGGTGAAATAGGTGAGAAGCATCGTGTTGGATCTCCAGTATGCTGAAACATGTGATTGATAGCTTTTGGCAGCTTTTAGCATAAAAAATTAGATTTTAATCTTTGGTCCGGTCAATAAGATATAGTCTGATCCCTAGAAAGGACATCTGATAAAGACCGGACCACTGTACCTACATGAGGTTAGGCAATCCTTTGGGTCTAACATTCGATATCTATTATTCCGGAGGCCCCCTGGAAGCCCTTGTTTGCCTCTACAGAGACTGCTAGATGTAGCAGTATCCCAGGTCCATCAGGATGCCATTTTGACTAGGTGCTATAATTTATTGCTCTTCTAAGTCACTTGTAAACCTCATCTCTTACTCTTACTCAAGCTGTGGATGTAGGTTTGTGACTTTATGTATCTACTTCAAGAGTTCATGTTCTTGTATAGAATCTTACACTTCATCTGAATGGCCTCAGTCCTTTCTTTGTTTGCGAGGCGCGTCAGATCTCCGCGGTATCGGATGAAAATGAGAAATGACTCTGCATGTTTGAGCTTATGCTAAAATTCACGGATCTCACGCTCCATTCTTGGCTAGCTTTCTTACTTTCTTCAGCTCATCGTCTTGCTAATGTCCTTCCTTGCTCATCTGGCACCTATGACTATTGGGATTTCAGACTCTATGTTTTTGTTGATAATTCGCCTTTTTAGCTCCCCTGATTGGCGGATGTGCTTTGATGGAATGAAGCCAGTTTCCATTTTTTTCAATGGGTGGCTGTTGAACCGAGCAAATCTATCACACAGTTCACGGTGCTTCTTTTGGGAATACGGAAGTAGTCTCAATGGTGAATAATCATCGATTGAGGCCATTCTACACGCTAGAACACAGGAATGGTAACCAACCATTGGGATCAAAGCTGGTCAACTTGCAAGGTGTTCAATATTACCCCGCTCAATTTCTCCCCCTGCCACCCTTTGCTGGGAAGAAGCTAATACCCTGCTTTCGCAGCGGCTTTTGACCCAACAGGACCCCTTCCTTCACCTCCACCCCTGGCTCTCTGATCTGCCGAATTGTCAACGCTTTCTCCTGGCTAATTGGCTGACACGAGTATCCCAAATTTATGCTCTCATCAATTGTCCCTTTTAAGAATGCACAGAATTTCGCTTTTTCAGGGCTGGCTCTGCTCGTAAGCCCCATCGCCTTGAAGAAATCCGGGAAGCTGCTCACCTGTCACATTCGGGAGTCAGCATTGTTTCTTTAAAGCACGGAATTGAGGTAGCAAGACATGTCAGGGGAGTAGTTCTCGGGTAAATACTCCGATTCCACCTCACAGAATCGAGTAGTAAGACATGTCTCGGGAGTAGTTTCTGGGTGAGAATCCACGATTAAAGTTTAGGGAAAAGCCCTGAGACTCAAGAAAGGATACCGAATAGACAACCAACATTCGAAAAGTGACTTACAGTACGGATGTTGCGGATCTCTTGTGCAAGCTTCTCGGCGGTCCCGCGAGGGGGTGCACCGTGCATGTCAAAGATATCGTCGGAAATGTTGGCGATAGGTTTTCCTTCCGCACGCGCAGTCTTGTAGAAGAGGGCGAGGAACATGAGGATGCGATATGATACTTTGGACGCTTCGAAGGTACGCTGCAAGCGGTAATTGCTGACTGCAGAAGGCTCGATGTAGCTCAATTCGGCCATACCTGCGCCCTTGTAATCGAGCATCCAGACAACATTGCGAAGGATGGCCTCTTTGATGATTGCCATTGTCAACTCCTCGGTCAAGCCCTGATCACTCACAAGCACGGCGACAAGCAATAGACCCAGATTTGGACAGGCCGATTTTGATGTATGTCCTTCCATGAAGCGAAGCAGGAGCCGATTCGCGTCGCGGACAATTTGGGGCTGCTCGGTGGCTAGGCAAAGAAGCAGGTGGAAGAGGCTAAAGTACGATTCCACTGCTTTTTCGGAGGCATGTGTCAGTGTACTCTTTGGCCTATCACCCCAGGTTGACTCTGCTTCGCGACTGAGCTTGATGACAACATCGTTCATGAAGCTGTAGATTACTTTTTCGTTACTTTCGCGGTCGTCAGGAATGGCGGCAGCGTAACCCAGCTGTCGCAAAGACACCTTGACATCTGCTCGCACCGACCTCCAATGCCGACGAGAGATGGGAAGCGGTAGCCAGTGCTCAAAGCCGAGACCCTGAATGGAACGACGGACACGGAACTGTTCGAAGGCTTGTTGAGACAGAAGGTCGAATTCAGACTCGAAGGTCCCCTGTCGGCCACTACCCGCGCAGTGAACTCCAACGCCCAGCTTCGCGTTCAGAAAATTGTCCTTGAAACAGAAGCATTGGAGCTCTCGCAACCTGATGCAATCGTAGGACTGCAGGAACCCTCCCAATTTGCTGCAGACTTTCGCGGCTGCTAACAGATCTTTCGTGTCTAGCTCAGCAAGTATGAGCAGAAGAAGCTCATCTGGAAGGGCCAAAATTCGCTCGATCAATCGGGTCCGCTGTCCCTTTAGGCTTTCGACTTCATTGATGTCCATGCTGTCCTGGTCTTTCGTAGGTATGGAACTGGGTTCGTAACCGCCAGAGCGGGTGTCTACCAAGTCCTGGTTGACTTTCGACCCACCGAAGCCACATTTGTCACAATCATGGGCATGCGCTGAGCGCCTTGACAAGCCTTGGAATGGGTGGTCCCCGGAATCTCGGCTGTATTTGTCAAGCTCCACTGAGTAACCGCCCCCTTCCTGTTCGATTCGGTCACTACTGAAGAAGCTGAGTAGTTGGATAGCCATGCCTTTGAGGGTATAAGCCGGCGTGTAGCCCTCTTCCGTATTGAGAATGGAAGCGCAGATGTAGGAGCCGAAAACATTCGGATGGACGATATGTGATTCAATAGTGACTGTTGGTGCTCTGAGTGGATAATCAGCACCAAATTTTAAGGTGAGATGCAGAGGCTCCTTGCCGGAGGGAGTGAGTAGTAGGCAAGTTTCTTGCAAGTCATCCCGTATGAAAAGAACGATGTTTGGGTAAGGATCCGCCTGTAGCTCTGCGATATCCTGAAGAAGACGTCGTTGGAGCGCCATCTTGGGAAAGGAGCCGCTATGAGATGTGGAATATGAGGTACCTCGCGGGCAAGCGTGGATATGATTAGATATGAAGCTCGAAATAACAACAGACTGTTAGGTTGAAAGATTTGTTGAAGGAAGGCGCGGCTTGGGAGTGAAGATACTAGAATCAGCGAATGAATGGATGGTCTTTATAAATTGAAGACACTAGAATCCACGAATAAATGATCGTATACTTCCTTGAAGTGAAGACACTCAAACTTGCAATGAATGCTTTCGTAAAGTGAAGACGGACCCCAGCCGAGCTACAAGCCCTGCGGAGAGCTGGCCTAATTTTTAGCCTTCTACTTTGTAGCTCTTATCGCGCCGGTAGGGATAGTGAGTCCGTATAGATCCTATAAATTGAGGAAAAGAGAGAACTTTACGGTTTACCTAGGTAGCAATTTATGTTTTAGTGGTACTTAGAAGGGTTCACCTAGAATAAGTGAGTAAGTGAGTGAGTGATTTATACACAGTCCCGTCTTTCGGTATACCGGGGAGTCTTAGCCCTAGGTCCCCCTAGGACCTAGCTCGGAGCTAGATCTAAATAGACTTAACCCAGACCTCTAAACCTAAATTAAGTATAATTTAAATACTACCTAGAGTAAAACCCTAGAGTAGGAATAATAGAATTATAAAATTTAAATATATCTTTTATAGTTAAAATAAAACCTTTTAAAATAAATCTTTAGGGTATTATCTAGAGGTATAACTTTAATATTAATATATCTAATACTAAAATTATAATATAAATATTAAAATATAAATAAATAAATCTTTATTTAATTTAACTCCGGGTATATTATAATAGTCTTAAAGTTATTATAAAATAAATATATATACTCTCCCCTTTTTTAAAGAACTAGTATTAATATAATATAAAAATATATTTATAATAGGGTCTTAAAGATTACCGGTTATTATATAAAAGAGTTTCTTCGCGGAAATACTTTAGACTCTAATATATTATAGGTTACTAAAATAAATTTATAATATAATTTTATTTTTATTCTTTCTCCGCTATTTATAACGGTCTCCGGATATTAAATATAGTATAGGTATATATTTAGATCTAGCGCGAACACCGTATTTTAGGTATAAATAAATTAAATCTAACTTTATAATATTAACTTTAGCCCGATAGTATTTATTTAAGGTTAGAAGATAACTAGTAATAAATCTTATTAGATAGGAACGGTTTAGCCGATATAGAAGCGCGTTTTAATAACTATTTTTCAAAAAGTAGTTTTGAATATATAAAGTAGTTAATATAGTTATACTAGTTTTACTATATTAAGTTAGTCCCTTAATAGCGAAGACTACTTATTATTCTAGTTCGTTATAAACGAATCCTAGTTAATTAATTAACTATTACTACTTTATAAAATATAATTTTATTAATTAATAATAACGGTATTTATATATTCTAGTAAATATTATACTACGCCTACTAGATATTCGATCTACTAGTTATATAATAGGATTAATAGTTGAACTAGAATTATTTAATAACGTTCTTTTATCCGTACCCTATCTCTTCTACTAGTTCGTTTCGGCGGAATAAAATACTATTATAAAACTTTTTTATTAAAATAAAATACTACTTTTTTCTTCTCTACCGAAGTAGTTAACTTTATTATATTAAGGCCTATTATAATAGTACCTAAACTAGAAATACTATACTTTAGTAAATTATACCTAACTAGTTAATATAATTATAGAAACTTTCCGCTACGATATATTAACTTATAAAAGTAGTTATTATAACTACGTCTATGATTTAATTATTTAATATTAATGAATTCGGCTTTAACGAATCTACTCTATAGTTTATTTATATAGAATTTTCTATCTTTATACCTTCTTTAGTAAAATTCGTTAAGATCTAACTTTACCCGAATTAAAAAGGATTAATTATTACTATTTAAATTCGGGTTAAATTCTTTCCTTATCTCCTCGGCCCGAACGAAAACCTTTTAATAGAATTTTAATTTAGATTTTAAATCCTCTATATTAATATTAATTCTCTATATTCTATTTATAAAGTTTATAAATATTTCCTTTATTTATAAAAGTATTAAAAGATCGATTTAAAAACGTATTTAATTCGTCTATATTAAAATTAAGGAATTTATTCCGTTATTAAAGTAAAAGTCTATTTTTAATTTAATAATAAGCTAGTAATTCTATTATATTAAAAAATACTTTATAGAAATCTTTAATTAATACTTTTAAATCGACGGCTTCGATTTCCCCTATTTTTATAAAAAAAACTAGTAGCGTAACGCCTATTAATATAGTAAGCCGCGAGATTATAGTTTTAGTATTCTAGTTTAACGAGTTTATAAATTTAAATTACACTTTCTTTAATAATATTAACGATATTACTCGTTATATTATTAATTACCTCGTTTATTAGAACTTCCGACTTATTTAACCTCTACGTAATTTTAATTTACGAGAATAACGGGCTCGATTATAATCTACCGAAATTTAAAACTAGTTAAACGATTAGGTTATTAATATTACTATAATTTACTCCGTTATTATATATTTTTAAATAAATATTTAAATAATTCGTTAACTACTCGAGGTATTAGCGTCGGCCGCGAATATATTTTTTTCCTCGTTACTATAATCGACGTCTTTATTTATAGGTAATAGTTAATTTACTAGATAAATCTTAATAAAAGAAATTATCTTTAGGAGTTTTATCGGACTAAACGAATATTTATTAAAATAATTATTCGTTATAAACGAAGCCGTAATCTAACGGATAATTAATAGTATTATTATTAATACTATTAAAGTAATAGTAGCTAGATTCGCTACCGTAGGACTATTAAGATTATTAGGTTTTATTATTAATCTATAAAGACCTTAAGCTAAAGATTCTATTATAATAAAGTCGAAATAAAATATAGTTAACCTAGGTTTCTTTAACTCTAACTATAACGATAAATCCTTATATAGCGGTACTTTTATAAAATATACTAATAAAGATATTTATTTTCGCGATATTTATTTATTCTTAAATTATACTAAATAGTTTATACCTATTAAAGGAGTTAAAGTTATTAGAATAAATTTATAAATAAATTTTAAAAGAATAGTATTAACCTAGTAGATAAGTAAATTATTAAAAACTAAATAACGGATTACTACCTACGGTAATAACGTCGATAAATAGTCTAAACTATTAATTAAGTGGTTTAAATAACCGTTAAATATTACTATTAATTCTCTATTACGCGAAATATATACTCTTAGGGATACTATTATTAAATAGGAATCTAGAGAGTTTATTTAAAAAATATTTCATATAGTTAAAAATACCGGGATTATAGAGCTACGACCTTAACTCGATATAATTTATAATAATATCGATTTAGACCTTAAGATATATATTTAATATTTTATAAAATAATCTACTATCGATTCTTTCTTAATATAACTAGATAACCGAAAATACGAATAATAGGTACTAGTAGTAAAGAGATTAGATAAATAGTCTAATAGATTAATATAATCGAACTATAATAATAATAATTATAGATAGTGTTAGCCTTAATAATATAATTAATATTACAACTTTCGTTAATTTTTTATTCTATATAGGTTTATTAAAATCTTTAATAACGGGTTTAGACCTTCTATATATAAAAGTAATAATACTTCTTATAGAAATAATAGTACTTTTTACGGAAGTAACCCGTATAGGCCTTTTACTTCTTATTAAACTTAATAGAATAATATTAATTAATAATAGTAGTAATAATATCCTTATTTACCGCGTTTTAAAAAGTAACTCTAAATTATAAATAGAAACTTAAATCTATTACTTAGATAACGGATATTCCCTATTAAGCCCTAAGAGTAAAGAAGAAGTTAAGGCTTTAATAGAAACCTATTAATAAAGTCATATTTTATAAAGTAGTAATAGTTGATTAATTATCTTCTCCTAGAGCGAATTACTAGTATAGGTAGGCTTCGGTACTAAGGAACTAACTACAAATAAATAGGTCGGTATAATTATATTAATTATTATTTTATAAATAAAGTCATCGCCCTAATAGTATAAACCCATAATAGAATAAAAGTTTAAAGTATTATAAAGGTATTTCCATTAAGTAGAATAAACCTAATATAGTAATAACGGGGTATTTTTAGTAAACCGAAGAATTATTTTTAATAAAACCGAAAGACTAGTAAATTATCCTAGCGAATTAATTATAAATTTACTCGAACTCGTCTATTAGTCTTGAAGTATACTATAGTTATTTAATAGATATTTATTTATTATCTTTAGGCCTATATCCCTTCTAACGAACGAGGTATTATATAGTTATATTCTTAGTTTTCTTAAATCGACGTTATTATTTCCGTAGTAACTTATCTATTTCCTATTCTTCTTCGTTATCGACGATAATCGGTAACGGAGTTTTAGTATACCTCCTATACGGGTCCTCCTCTAGCCTAATAGTAGATTTAAAATAGACGACCGAAATTATATTATAAATAGTTATAGTAGGTAGAAGTTTTAGATAGTATACTAGTTTATTAATACATTTAATAATCTAGAAAAGTTCGATAAACTATTAACCGGTTTTTTTAGATAGTACGCCGGCTATTTAATATCCTCTATATAAACGTAGATAAATATAATCTCTAACTTTAAAGAATATAGGTTTATAATAAGTATTATAATACTCCTTTATACGGAGAGATATAAAGATAATAATATCCTACGCGTCGATATATTCGGGACGGTATACGGTAGTAGGGAAAGTTTCGATAATAGGAGGTTACGTATTACGGGAGGCTTCCGTAGTAACGTTTATTCCCGTAATAGAGAGTTCTACCTCGACGTTCGTTTTTATAGTAGGAATTCCTCCGTTACGGAAGGCTTTAGGGATATCTACTACGTTAAACTAAGAAATATTAAAATTACTAATATATAATAGGTTAAGCGGCTCCTTAATTTTAAAATTATATAGAATCTCGATAGGCGCTAAGCGGGTATTATTATATTTAATAGAGTTATTTAATATAACCGAAAGTTACGGTAGTATTATAGGTTATTTATACGAGTCGACTATTAATAGGAAGTATCTTAAAGTAATTTCGATAATCTCGTTTAACTTTTTAGACTATCCGTCGGTCTAAAGATAATATATAGTCAAATAAAGTATATTAATATTTAACTCCGTTATAAATTACTTCTATAATTACCTAATAAATCGAGTATCTCGGTCGTTAATAATTATTAACGGAAGACCCTAACTTAATAGTAGAAGTTTTACTAGTAGATAATAAACTTATTAAAGTCCTCCCTAAATTACTTTACCCGTAATTAATATTACTACTTTACTAAATTTATATATAATTAATATTACGTAATCCTCGCCGGTAGAAACTTCTAGTAGAGTAAAGATAAAGTTAATAATTATAGTTTTAAAGAGTTTATATAGCGAGTAGATCGGTTATAACGAGCTATAAAGTTAATACCTAGGTATTTAATATAACTAATAATAAAAGTAGTATCTAAGGTACTCGTATAATTTAGTCGATATATTAAATATATAAATACTATGTATAAACTTCTTATAAATTCTAGTATAATTAGGATATTTTATTTTATTATAAGTTTTCTAGAAAACCTTATACTCTAGTATAACTAGTAGGTATAGATAAAAACTATAGTTATATTCGATATCGTCGAAATAAAGTAACCCGTTAATAAGTTTATATAGTAGTTTGGCCGTATTCTTATCGAGTACGGCGTTTTTTACTACCGTAGCTATAATCCTAACCTAGCGTATTTCCGCTTCGTAACTACTACGGACGCGGCCTTTAAAGTTTTCGCTAACGGCGATAATATTAACTAGAAAAGTTAAGAGTATATTAAGGATCGATTCGTTTATTTTAAAACGATATAATTAACTAGTAAAGTATAATAGCGCGTTGGGGATAATATTCGTTTTACTAAATTTATACTATAGTTTAATTCGAAATCTTTATAAATATTCGGACGCGCGGATTAATCTAAGATTTAATTTCTTAATAGAGGTAGTATTTATAGAAGTCTATCGTATTATATTTATAGCGGAAGTATAATCGGTATAGATAATTATAGTACTACTAGTTATTTTAATAAAATATCGGATTTTCTTTATTACCTAGATAATATTAATTATCTCTAGTTCGGTAGGTTAATACTTTATCTTAATAAATATTAATTACCTTAATAAAAAGAGAATAAGTTATAATAACTTTTACTTCGGTGTTTCCGTAATATCGTCGTTTTTAATATAGTATATATATATACCGAATCCCTACTCTTTACTAGTATCTAGATCGATAAATAACGGTCTTTTTAAATTAATATAATATAATATAATAGGACTAGCGAAGAGTTTTTATAAATATTTATAGGTATTAAACTCCGCCGGCGTAAATATATCGATAAAAGATCTCCTCGTTATAAATTTACGAGTATTACCCTATATACTCTCACCTTATAAATTCCGATAGTATTAATTTAATAACGTTTTACGGTCTTATAGAGGCTTGATTATTACCGCGTAGTATAGAATATACTATTTTAAGTAACCCGTCATTCTAAGGTATTACTCTAATATTTTTAATATTCGGGGAAATTAAAGATTCCGTATAATTATTAATTTATCCTTAATTATAACTAGGCCTAAAGTATTAATATATTAATTTAGTAACTAGGCGGAAGGATAACTAAAGAAGGACTTTTTAATAGAAATATAAATATTCATATCTAATAGTATTTAGAATACTAGTATTAAGTATTCGACGTAATCTATTAACGAAGTAGAAAAGATAATAATATTATCGACGTATATACGGTAGAATTTTCGGTACGGCCGAAATATATAGTTAATTATATATTGGACGTAGGCCGGAGAGTTTCGGTACCTTATTATTAATACGTTAAAAATCTCTTAACTACGGTACGTTATTATTATAAAGTAGTATCGATGATATCGCTTTACCTACTATTAATAGAAGAAGACTACTACGTTAATAGTCGAAATATATATAATATTTAATAGAAGTACTAAAATCTTAGTTTAGATAAAGACCGGATATATATTTAATATTATAATTTTATTAAGAGTTTTAATATCGATAACTATACGTCCTTTAAAACCGGAGGCGGTATTTTTCTATATAACGAAATAAAGGAAAGAAAACGGTATCGTTATAATAATTTATTCTATTCGGCCCTACTAATATAGTTCATCGAAGGCGCTATTAATAACCTCTTTATTATATTTCTCTAACGGATAAATACGAGTTTAACCGGCTTTATAAAGTTTTTTCTAGTTATCGACGAAAGGAATTTTTATTTATTCGGACTCTAAGATATTCGTTACGTTCCTAGTATCTTTCTATAAATCTAGAAACGAATCGACGACGTCGTTAATTATAAAGGCGGAAGTATCGTTCCTATAAATCGTAATATCTATAAAGTATAGTATCTCTAGTTAAAGTAAAATATTCGGTGCTACCGAAGGTTTTAATAATATTTACTTCGGCGTTATAGAAGCCTTTTATAAATTATACTTTAATAATATATTTTAAAAGAGGTTCGCCGAAGATAAATTTAATAAAATAAATATTAAATTAGAAGTTATAAGACTTAGATAAGTAATACTCGATACTATCGGAATTAAATATACGGGGAGTTATTACCGTATTAAAGATTATTATTATAATAAGACCGGCTTTAAAATAAGACTTAATAGAAAACTTCGATACTAAAGTTTTAGGTAGTTTTATAACTAAATTAATATAAAAGAAGTTAATCTAGAAATACCTAATTACTTTATATTTAATAATTTTTCCTAGTCTAGTATATCGGCCAATAATTACTAGTAGGTCGGTATTATTCCGAATTATAATTTTATTTATATTATAGTTAACGATATACGCGGTTATTATTAATACGTTAAGCTAAGAAGGCTTAAATAATAAATCACGATCTTAGAGTAGATCCGACTTTATAGACTTAACTATAATAGCTATATTTAAATATACTAGTATAGTATAGCGGAATTTATTAATTATAGTAGTATTTATTCTAGTACCCTTCGCGATTATAGAAATAAAGACTTCGAGATCGCTATAAAACGTAATAATAACGAGGTCTCTATTAGTATTAATTATAATTTCTTCTAGCTTTATAATATCGATACCTATTAAAACTTTAATAAATAATTTATCGACGATATATAACTCTTTAGTAATTAAAGCGATTTTACCGTCCTTATTAAAAATATATATAGAGATAATAACGAATTTATTAATATCGTAATTATTCGATCCTAAGCCACGGACTTTTATAATAGTAGGTATTTTATAAACCTTAATTTATAGGCCGAGTTCTATAAGATTTCTTAAAAACTATCGGTTTATAAAGTTTATAATATATCCGGTATTAAAGTAGAATTCGTAGAGTTAGTTATATAATTCTATAGAGACTTTAATAGTAGTGTATTAATAACTACGAAACGTATAGCCTTAGGTAACTCCGTCGGTAGATATAGATTTAATAACTCTAGCTACGGAATTCGGTAAAACGGAAAAGACAAATACTTCGAAGTTCGCTAATACGGAAACTATAGTAGAATTTACTATATTTCGGTACTATCGAATATATATATATAGTTTATTATTAGAAGAAAATAACTATTTATATAATTAGTAAACTACTTTAATAATCGCGTCGACTACTTTTATAATATATTATTCGATGAAAAGACTATTAATTATCTCCTTATAAGGTTCCTCTAAATCGATAATATTATTAATATATTTACTAGCCCACGTAGTACTTTAGTAGAAAATATTTTCTTAGCTACTATAGTAATTATCTTAACTTTCGTTATAAAGGTTTTTAGTCTAGCGGAAGGCTTCTATAAATTAATCTTCGTTATAGTCGACGTCTTTAGTAGCTTCCTAGTTTTTAATATAATAAGTCTTTTAAGTCGAAAAGAGCTTCCTAAAAAAATTCCTATTAAAGAATTTTTCTACTCCGGAGCTTTAATTTTAATATTTAAAAGAGAATATTTTCTACCTAAATAACGGATTTAAGTTTCCGTTTATTATTTATAGTTACTTTACGGGAGGCTATAAACGGTTAGAATTCTACTATTATTACTAATTAATATTATTCTATTAAGGCTGAAAGGAAGACGAAGAAAACGAAAAAAAGTTATATAAATTACTTCCGTAGGAAGTATTATTACTTCTATAAAGAGATACGCCGTTATATAAAGATTTATAACCTCTACCGAAGTCTTCGGTAGGACGATAAAGAATAAAAAGTTAACGAAAGTTTTATTACTAACTATACTATTAAGGTTAATACTATCCGTAGTTATTATTAATATTATTATTACTACGGTTTAGAGGAACCGATCGATCCTATTTATTTAACTTTCTAAATACTAAAGCCTACTATTTATATTTATAGTTATCGAGGCTCGTTAGAAAGTTATTAATAATAATATTATTCTCGGGCCTCTTAATATCACGCCGTAACTTAAGATTAATTCCGTTATAAATAATATTAAATTAATTCTATAATAACGATATTCCCGTATCCTTAATAGACCTTAAAATCTTCTATATATATTTATATAATTTACGATAACTATTAATATCTTTTATAAAGTAGTATTCTCTAAAGATAATATTAATAATTATATTCGAAGGCTCCTTAAATCTTCCCGTTAATAACTAAATCTATTCCGTAATATTAGTATTAATAACGTCGTATTTCGATAGTCTCTTTTTAACGTCTAAAAGCTTAGCGGTATATTATTTTAAAATAATACCGCGGAGGTAAATCTTGAGATTTTTATATATTATAGTATTTTTAATAATTATTAGGTCCTTAACTCGCTCGATAAAGAGATATATATCGCGGAAGTAAATTTCTTTATTAGTATATTTAAGACTAGACCCTATACTAATAGATTTATTATTATATATAAAGTCGAAGAATCTAAGGTTAACTATATTCTACTTCGATATAATAAAAGTAATATTATCGTTTTAGGGATTTTATAGGCCCTAAGATTTTAATAATTTAAGAGAGCCTTCGGGAGGTATTATTATAAAGTTTATAATAAAATTACGAAGTTTTATAAACTATATTTTATTAAAGCCCGTATTCGCTATAGTCGAGGACTACTACGGTTATTAATTAGGTCCGAGGGGTCTTTAATAGATTACTTCTTCTATAAAAATCTATTTAATAGAATATTTTAATAGCGATATCGAATATAATAATAACGAAGAAGGCGCTCGCGAAGCCTTCGGCGGGGACGAAGGAGGTATATTCCTAATTAACACTAGTACCTTAAAAGATTATCGAGTCGCTTAAGTACTAGTTTAGAAGCGTATTATAACGGTATAAAAAATAGTAATATTAATAATTTAATTACTTAGCTAGCTCGGTACTTTAGTAAACTTTAACCATATTTATTACTCTTAAGGATTAAGACTACGAAGGGGTTAAATAGGCCGGAAATTCCGCCGAATAAAATAATTAATAATATAATAAATAATATCGTCGACCTCGCCGGTAGAAGTGTAGTTAAACTATATAAATTCGTCGAGCTAGAATACTAAAACTACGGTATTACGACTAGCGATATTACTAGATACTACGGTAATAGTTTTATAGAAATAGGATAATTAAGAGTTAATAGATTAATAATTCTTTATAATTTACTTTTATTAAAGACGAATTAATTTTTATTTACTCTTTCGATTTTAAAAATAGAATACTTAATACTCCTATAAATAAATAGAACGTAACGAATAACCGTATATAAAATTTATATAAGAAATAGTAATATATAAGGACTTAAATAGGGTTAAACCTAATACGACTCTAGGTTATTTTAACGGCGCTTCTCCTCTTTAAAGAAAATCGATATTTAACCGATTTTATTAAAAGTATAATACGGTTCTAGGCGAATTATATAATAGATTCGTTAAAGCCGAAAATATAGTTATAGTAATACCCGCTTTAGTAGACTAGTACGTTATAACGGAAGACTTTTATAACTATACTAGATAACTAAATATAATATACCGAAGTATAGTATTTATAGTCTTAATATTATTATAGTAGGACTTAGTATAGTAGAGTTATATACTTCGGTAGGGAAGAAGGAGGTAGTATTTTATTCTAACGAGATTATTATATAAATTATATTCTATTCCACCGAAACGAACTAGTAGAGGAGACGGGGTACGGATAAAAGGATATTATCGAATAATTTTAATTCGATTACTAGTACTACTATATAACTAGTAGATCGAATATCTAATAGGCGTAGTATAGCGCTTATTAAAATATATAAATACCGTTACTATTAATTAATAAAGTTATATTCTATAAAGTAGTAATAGTTAATTAATTATCTTCTCCTAAAGCGAATTACTAGTATAAGTAGACTTCGGTACCAAGGAACTAACTATAAATAGATAAGTCGGTATAATTATATTATTTATTTAAAAAGCCTTTTATAAAGGTATACTATATTATTAATAATTAAGAGAATCTAGTAGAAGAAAACTAAAGAGATTTCCGTTATAACGAAGAAGAACTAGGTAATTATTATAGTTAATATAATAACTTCTAAAATACTATATAGACTAGCGATAATAAAGATACCGTTGATTTAGAGAAACTTTTCGACGAATTAATCGAAGATCTTTTCGTCGGTACGTAGTTTACTATTAAAGTAGTATACTAGTTATATAAATAGTTATTTTTATTAAATAATAAACTTTATAAATATATATAATAATATCGCTCTAATATTAATTAGTCTAGTATAACCGCCCTTAATACTATTTAGGTTTACTTTATCTCGATAAATATTTAATATTCCGCCTCCTAGAATATTATTATATTTACGGCGAAGGACGGCCCTATATAAGACTATACTTTTTAGGGCTACTATTATATTATAATTAAAATCTCCCTTAATATAAATAGTATTTTATATAATTTCTACTTCGATACCGGATATACTATAAATCTTATCGACCGCGCGTTTTTAAAAAAATTAATAGAGCTCGGTTTAAAGATCGAAATTTATAAGATATTTACTACGATAAAGGTTCGCGGCCTAGGCTCTAGTAAATACGACGCGGATAAATATACCGTCGTATTTATATATATCCTTAATAAGGACGGCGTTATATTAATTACTAAAGAACTATATATTATTAATAATCTTTCGGTAAAAGTATTTATAGGCGTAGATATTATAAAATCTAAAAATATTATCCTTAATACTAGAAAGAATTTAATTATTATTACTTTATATAGTAATTTCAAAATTCCGGTATCTATAATTATTAAAGATATTAGGACCGACGCTATCGTTATTAATAAAAATAAGTAGATTATACTATTATATATAAAAATAGTAGTTTTATTCAAATTTATTTCGCTTTTTAAAAACCGCGATTTTTTCTTTAAACCTATATAGTATAACTCCCTTATAGTCTCCGCCTATATTATTAATTACGATATAAACTACGTTATAGTATATAACGATACGGATAAATCTATAATACTAGGAAAGTACTTTAGGCTCGGTAAAGTTATTAAATATAAAATTATAAAATACTTCCCCGTTAATATATTATATATAAGAATAGTTTATAAACTATTAAAGTCTTATTTATTATTTATCTCTTAGTACTTTAAAGTATCCCTAGTATTAATAGTAATATTTAATATTATTACGATACCGTAGAAGCCTTCCGTAGAGGGTATTATAATAGTAAGAAATTCTACTATAAAAGCGCTATCTATGAATTATATATTAATAGAGATATTATACCCTACTAGTATTACGATTTATAGAAGCGATACTTCTATTAATTTTATTTCCGATATTATCGATTCGTTTCTAGAGTTTTAGAAAGATACGGGAAATATAATTAATATCCTAGAATCTAAATAAGTAAATAGATATACTATTTATTAATAACTAGAGAGAAATCTATAAAGTAAATTAAATACGAGTATATCCGCTAGGAAAGCGAGATAAAGATATAATTAACGAGGTATTTAATAAACTCTATAAATAAAGTCGAATAGAATAGATTTTTAAATTTATATTATTCTTTTTTCTTTACTTCGTTATATAAAAGGATACTCCCGATAGCCCTAAAGATTATATAGTTATTAATATTCGGGCTTTAAATAAAATTATTATATTTAATATATATCCGGTCCCGTTTTAAATAGATATCCTAGTAGAGCTCCTTTATATTATATATATCTCGATTATCGACGCCGCTACGTTCTTCTACTAGTAGTAGGTAAAACGGTATTATTATTACTACTTAATTATAGTATTTTATAGAGGGTAGGAAATATTTAATATTTTTATTATAGGGTACCGTAATTTACCGGCCTATATATAGCGGATAATTAACTATATTCTATAACCGTACCGAAAGTTTTATAGGGCTTATATCGACGATATCGTTATCTATTTAAAATCTTTAACGGAGTATATCGATTATTTTATTTAAATCTTCTAGGTATTTTTAAATATAAATATTTATATTTTTATTAAAAAGTCCTTTCTCGATTATTTATTTATATTATTTTACTATTATCGGAATCGTTTATTAAATATCTATAAATACTATATTTATTAAGAAACTAAATCTTAGGTTAATATATATATCGGAATATTTATAAAGATTTAAAATTAAATTAAAATATAAATCTAATAAAGTTAATATAGTTCTTAACGCCTTATTATATTTTACTAGTCGTTTATACCGCTTTAAAATAAAAGAGTTAATTTTAGATATATTATTTATAACTTTCCCTATTAATATTATCGCTATTAACGAAGACTTTAAAAAGCGCGTATAGGATAGTTATAAAGCGGAAATATAATAAACTAAAATTATAATTACGGTAGAACGAAATACGGTATTAAAAGATAACGCCGTAAAGCTCCTTTATAAATTTATTAGCGGTCTATTATATTTCGACGATATCGAATATAATATTCTATATTTATATTTACCGACTAGTCTAGAATATAAAGTATTCTAAAAAATTTATAATAACTTAAAGTACCCCGGTTATACTAGAATTTATAAAAAACTAGTAATTTATATTTATATCTTTAATATATCCATTAAGCTCTATAAATATCTTAGATACTATTTATACTACTAGTTATATTAAACTCCTAGGTATTAACTTTATAGATTTTTATAACTTATTTATAGTCCTTTAAAGTTATTTTATACTCTAATAATTAACTTTATCCTAACTCTACCGAAGGTTTCTATAGGAGAGGATTATATTATATTTATAATTAATAAATTTAATAAAGTAATTACCTTAATAATTAATTAAATAACGTAGAGAGGTATATAATAAATATATTATTTATTAACCTATCTTCTTCTTTTAAACTAGAGTTTATTAGAAATTATTATCTTTAATAAAGACCGTCGCTTTATTAATTAACTATAAAAGTATATTATAACTAAATTTAAAATCGATATACTTTATTTAACCGTATATTATTTATAGACGGACGGGTAGTCGGAAAAGTTAAACGAGATTATTGAGATTACTCTTCGTTATATCTTATTTATAATAAATATTAATAGGTAACCTATCGTCCTACTATAACTTTTAATAGTATTAAATAATTCGACGAAATATAATAATATATATTTAGTACCGATTTAAATATTATATAAATTTAAAATTAAAGAATTATTAGATCTATTAAGGGTCGATAATTTTAATAATATTATAAATTTTAAAGATACTACGGAAGTAGCGAATACCGAAGTCTTTTACTATATTAATTTTTTTAATACCGGAGTATTAGAAACCTTCCGTAATAAGTATTTTATTAATAACGAAATAAAAACTTTTCCCGCGGTCTACCGCCTTAAATATATTAATATTTAAAATATTATTATCTTTACGTTTATTAAAATAAAAGAATAATACGACTCTCGCTATAAACTAATATTCTTTAATATTAGAGATATAGTTTATTTATATTTATACCGCGGTTACTAGATAGCCGGTATCTAGTCTAGGAAAATTAATTAATAATTTATCGGCTCTTTTTAAATTACTAAATATATAGGAAAACTAGCGTACCGCCTAAAATTACTATCTATAATAGTTATTTATAATATTATTTTAGTCGTATACCTTGAATTTATTATAACTCTTAATACAGATTTTTATAGTAGATATACTATAGCGCCGCCGCTAATTATCGTTAATAATAAAGAGGAATAGGAAATAGAGAAATTAATTTAAAATAATAACATCGATTCGGGAGAGTAAAGAATATAATTATATAATATTTAATTCGGTAGAAGAACTATAGGCCGGAAGATAATAAATAAATATTAATAAAGAATTTATAATACATTTAAATTATAATAAACGAATATAAAGTTATTTATAGATAGTTCGTAGGTATATACTAGGTTATAGAGTTTTCTATTTAATAGAAATACCCTTATTACGCTTCGTACTGGCTAAATATTTCACGCGTATTCGTTTCGTTCTAACAGAAGTATCCGGCTGTGGTATACTATAGTAGCCATCGGGGCGATAGCTTTATTCTATTTAGCGGTAACTAATATAGTTATACCGGCCTTACTATACTAGGTTAGTCCCTTGGCAGCGAAGGCTACCTACTATTCCAGTTCGTCGTAGACGAATCCTAGCTAATCAATCAGCTATTACCACTTCATGGAACATGACCTTGTCAGTAGTGTTGTTTTTCTGGGTTCACCTAGAAGAGGTCACCCCCTAACCGTCCAAACTCCCTAACCGTCCACTCGTAGGGCTGAAGCCTATACGCCCCCAAAGGGCACCCTAGAGCCCGCCTTCCGGGTACCAAACCGGAATCTTCCGGGGCCGTGTCTTGTCGCCTAAGCAGCTCGTCCTAGGGCCACTCCTCCGGGGTCTACGGGCCTCAGCCCTACGAGTGGACGGTTAGGGAGTTTGGGCGTTAGGGGGTGACCTCTTCTATCAATAACTCCGGGGGCTATTCTAGCTCTAGGGATATCTCAGTGGGTAAAACAGCCAAATTGTCATAACTTGCGAACCACGTTATCATGAATGAGAAACTTGGTACAAAAGCTGTAGAAATCAATGATCACTTCAAATTTTCACGCGGAATTACAGCCTCAGAGCGGACGGTTGTGGAGTTAGGGCATGGTGTCCCATTGATAGGTGAACCCTTCAACGAGTACGAGTAGTAAGGATTCCACCATGCCCACCACCTGCATCTACCACATTATTGACTACTTCAAGTCACAATGGCAGCTGAAAGCCCGGATCCCAAGACCTTTGGCTCATGGGAGGAGGCATTTAGTTATCCAATCCCTGCCGTGCGCGGCATGGAGCGAGAGCTTCGCAGGGACATAGATTCGAACCGTGAGAAGCTGAGGACACTGGTAGGGTAATGCCATCAATTGCTCACAAATATTGAACAGTCATTCCCTGGATGAGGGGCACCGGCTGACGTTCGCTGAGCAATGCAGTGCAAGCTACCGCGACCTCTTGGGCACCGCAGAGTCCATCATTGAGATGGACGGGCAAATGCACAACGTGGAGGCTTATATGGGTGGTGTTGGTCAAAGATGCAATAACAGACTCCTTGAGAAGAAAGGGGCCAATCTACGGAGTTGGACTGCAGAGGTTGAAGCTCCAAGTACGAAACATTTCAACCCAAATCCCGATTTCCAAACAGCTTACTCACAGCTGCCATGGCAGATAGTGCCCGTTATACCTTCGCGTCTCAACTAGCCGTCCTCCGCAGCTGTCCAGATGTCATCTCCAGGCTGCTCAAAACGAGGAACTACGTACTATTGGCGGCTAAGGCCCTCGTGATTTCGCGGTTGCTACATACGAAGCTCTCCCAACAGCCCAATCCGCCTACATATCTAGACAGCCTGCGGAACCGTATAGCAAGTCTTCGACGCAGGCTTCTGAGCAAGATTGATCGGCGATTCAAGAGCTTGGAGCTGCCTAGGGATGTGCTGGTGGAGGCAATGTGTGCTTTCTCATTGGCAACAAGCTCGTCACCCAAAGATGTGCTACGACATTATCACCATATCAGGCTGGAGGCTATATCTGAGAAAATGGAGGAAAGCACCAACGGGAACGACAACATGCTCTTAGCTTTGAGGCTATTTGTCAAGACTTTGAAGGATACTCAGGCAGTGGCACCAGGACAATTGGCAAATGCCTTAGAGAAGCTGAAATTAGTATCATTGTTCAAAAGTCACGATGTCAACTCGCTGATGGAACTGAACTTGGATGTGCACGAACGCTGGATAGCCGAGGATATCAAAACTTTCACACCTTACATACGCCATGATGATTTGAGCAAAGCGGAAGCCGAGAGGTCTCTGAAGCAGTGGGCCAAGCAAGCTTTCTCGTCATTTCTCAATGCCCTTCGAAAGAGGATACAACATGTACGGGACCCCTCGGCTCTGATGCGTCTGCGTCGAGAGCTCATCGAGCTGTGGCTGTCAAACCATCAGCATTCGCTTGGTATCAACACGGCTGAGACGCTGGACGGCCTTCGTGATGTTTTCAATGTGCAAGCTACTCGAATTGTACAAAATCGAGCTGCCACTCTGGACCGTGTCGGCTCCATTGTTCAAGAAGTCCTGCACAATTGGCAGCCCGGAGTGTCTGATTTTGCTCCATTGCTATGGGACCCTTTGATGACATCAATGGAGATGACCAGAGGAGGGAAAGAATTTCGAGAAAGACTAATGGTTCGGTCCATAGGTAGAAATCAGCCACTGGACAGAGTAAGTAAAGAGTATTCAGCCTTGCTCGAGAGCATCAAAGATATAGAAGAAATGATCAAAAAGCTACGAGAGACCAAGTGGGCGGACGAAGTCGAAGACATGGATGCCGAAGATGACTTGCTAGACAACAACCAAGTCTCACTCAACGAGGATGACCCTGGGCTGTTGCAAGACGAACTCAATAGTGCGCTTCACAAGGCGTATACTGATCTGCAAGTGTCACTCGAGAAAGCAGCTCCAGATGAGGGCGATCCTAATCGAGGTCGAAAAAGTAGTTTCCTTATTCGTGTGTGGAGGGAAATTCGACAGCATCAGCATCTACCGACAAGCTACCAAAATCGCAAATTAGGCTTGAAATCGATTCCGACACTCCAGAACATCATTGCTGATGAAGTACTTCGCATTCCTTTAAAGCGGTGCTCTAAGCGATTGGCAAACCACTCTGCGGCCTCAAGGCTACAAACAAGACCGCTTTGGGAGGGCGATCCAGAGCTACCATTGTTGCCCTCTGCCTGGACGTATCGCTTCCTGCGTGATTTAGCATCGTCGATGACTGAATGTGGAAGCGATTTGTGGACTCCGCATGCTGTGGATACGCTAAAACGAGATCTCATACTGGGTATTGTTCCGCTCGTTGAGGGAAGTCGGGAACCTATTGCTGAGCGGGTCAACGGTTATGCGAATGGCGATGCTGATGCACATGAAGAGACACAGGGGGACCACGTGGGCGAAGATGCAGAGAAAGGGGAAAATGAAGAGGAGTTCCAACCTAAAGGAGATAAGGCGGGTAAGCCGACGGTTTTTCATGCAAACGGAACCTTGCCCAACGGCAATCATGATGCGAATTCAGAAGAGTCTTTAAAAGATGCCAAGATCCAGAAGCTCTTCGACACTACATACCTCATACACGCGACGACCATAAGAAATCTGGATCCAGCTGATAACAAACTGATCCAGTTGCAAAATTTGCTTGTGCATGAGCTGACTTTGGAAGCCAAATCTGTACAACGGATGAAGAAGGACGCTGGAGAGTATTGGAAGCGGACAAGTCTGCTCTTTGCTCTTTTGGCTTGACATCTATATACCATCGAAAAGAGTTTGAAGCAGGTTTCCTTCATAGAGCATGAGATACCCTAGCATTTGTCTCGCTGTGGACTCAAAATTAGCTGAGACGGCGCTCATCAGCTTTGTACAAAGCCGTTGCGTTCAACGTCCTTCCCTAGCTACCTTGCTGTTCGAATTCGCTATTCAGCGCTCATGCTTCACTTAACACGGTATTCTCAGCGCAGAGCGACAGTCCTAAGCGAGGACCGGCGGGCAGAAATAGCCGCTTTACCGTTTATAGCTTAGCGTAGACCACTAGCGCCTAAACGGATACTTTAGATTTTCCGCCACCAAAAATTTCTACCCTTATATAATAACTATTAAATCTTTTGGTCGTTGAATTCGTCGATATATTTAACGATATTTCTATTTTTCCTTTTCTAAATCTTTTTAAATAACTTTAATTTTTATTTTAATTCTCGCTATACCTAGCTAGGAAACTACGATTCGTTATTATAAAGAAGAAAAAGACGAGGTATATAAATAAATAATAAATTAAAAATAAGATTTTAAATCGTCGTTATCTACGTTAAATTAATTAATTTTAATTAATTTATTAAATTTAATAAGTTTAAAGTAAGGTTTTAAATCGTCGTTATCTATATTAAATTAAATTAATTTTAATTAATTTTATTAAATTTAATAAGTTTAAAGTAAGATTTTAAATCGTTATTATCTACGTTAAATTAATTAATTTTAATTAATTTTATTAAATTTAATAAGTTTAAAGTAAGGTTTTAAATCGTCGTTATCTATATTAAATTAATTAATTTTAATTAATTTTATTAAATTTAATAAGTTTAAAATAAGGTTTTAATCGTCGTAATTCCCGTTTTTCTCGAGGATTATATAAAAAATATCGATTTTTCTTTACTACTTTTATTTATAATTAACTAATTAATCCTTATTTTTTAAGAGCTCGTCGTTATAAGGTTTATTTTAATCGTTAGGGCGTTAATATTAAACTTATTAAAAATATAATTAATAAAGAGGAGAAAGCTCGGTTAATACTACGATTTATCTTTAAATTATCGTTTTTAATAATAATTTTTAATACGTAATTTTTCTATACTAAAGGAAAATTACTTTATTATTATATTTATATTAAAGGTAATAAGATAAAAAATAATAATTTTCTTTAAAATCCTAATTAAAAACGATAATTAAAATATACCGAAAAGGGATAACGTAATTTCTAGGGAGGATAACGAAGATTTTTTACCTTATAATTATAGTTATAAAGTTAAATATCCTCGTTATTTACGACGATTTAGTTTTTAATCCTCGATTTTAAAGGGTATTATATTTAAAATATATTTCGGAAAGAAAGAGGGTATTTTAAAAAGAGTATATTAATTATTTTATTTAACGATAATATTATTATTAATCCTTATTTTAATCTAGTCGAATAACGAATTTAGTAATATTATTTTTAATTAATACTCCTTTACGATCCTTAAGCTTTTCGAGTTCTAGTTCGGTTATATATTTAATCCTCTTTTTCTTCGATTATTTTTATCGATAATTTAATATTAAATCGTCGTATTTTACTAGTATAAATATTTAATAAAATAACGAATTCCTATATTCGCGTTAATAAGGTTAAGAAACTCGTAGATATTAATAAAACGGTATAAAATCGTCGATTATAACGAGGATATTTATTACTAAAAGCGAGGATCGATAAAATAATTATCGATAATAGCGAGAGTATCTTAGATAGTATATATTAAGAGAGGTCGATTATATCGATATATCTTACTAGAATAAGTCGGTAATACCGATAATTTAAATCAAACTCCTTTTTCCTTCTTAAATTTTTAATTAAAAATTATAAATCTATAAGTAAATTTACTGAATCGATTTATATATTTTCGATATATATATTTATATATATAAATATTCGATTTATATATATATATATATTTAATTATATATCTTCGCTTTATAAATATATATTCCTTTATATATATTAGATTTATATAAAGATTTATAGATATTCGATTTATATATATATAAATTAGATATATAGATCCTATATATATATTAATCCATTAATTTAATTTAATAATTTTAATTTATAGATCTTTTTATATTTAATTTTATTATACAAATATATTTATTAAATCTATATAATTTTATTTCTATAATTTAAGTATTAAATCTATATATTTAAATCCCTAATATATATATATATATTATTTATTAAATTTATTTAATCTAATTCTTTAAATTTAATTATAAATCTAATAACTAGATTTACTTATTAAAATTATTT
>JAABUS010001017.1_pt1 | contig 65248 bp, 69 predicted proteins | sample 5560161 | NCBI WGS metagenome assembly JAABUS01 (sample SAMN10711885, study PRJNA513376) | rock metagenome | isolation source: Antarctica rocks | place: Antarctica: Victoria Land, Trio Nunatak nord | collected 2016-01-04
AGGGGGCAGCACTGGGGCATGCATGCGCGCATACATGGCCATATATGGGGGCAGCAATGGGGCATGCATGCGCGCATACATGGCCATATATGGGGCGTGCATACGCGTATATATGGCCATATATGGGGCAGCCCTATAGGGAGGGCAGGGACAGGGAATAATAAGGAATCCCTTCCCTTCCCTGTTTTCTTTTAGTATTCCCTTCTCTTCCCTATCCATTCCCTTCCCTACTCCGGGGAAGGGAATAGGGGTTAGTTTTATCCCTTCCCTTCCCTATTCCGCGGCGTAAGAATTATATAGTAAATTATAAAATATTAAAAATAATATATTTCTTCGTATATAACCTACGATTATATTATATTTTTAAAGTATTATTATATAATTTTTAAAAATTAATTAAATATAAACTACTTTATATAATTTATTTTAAATATTATTTAAATCTTAATTCTTTAATTAATTTTAGAATATTATATAATAAATTTATAAATACCGAGAATAAAAAACTCTTTATATATAATCTAGAATTATATTATATTTTTAAATTATTATTATATAAGATCTTAAAGCTAGTTAAAGAACTAGGGTTTAAATAATATTTAAAATAAATTATATAAAGTAACTTTTATTAATAATAATTAATAACGATTTATACTTATATAAAAAATAATTAAAATCGATTTATACTCGTACGTAATTTATATTTGAAACGATTTGTTATATAATTATAGGGTTTTAATTAATGGATTATCTAGTTTTAAAGCCTACGCGGTAGGGTCGCAGATCATTTTTGGTTTTTGGATTTTGGATTGTGTCCTACCCTGGCCTATCGTCCGCCGTAGACTAAGCGCAACCCCACGTAGGGGGCCAACTCGTCCATCAAACCAAATATTCAATCTCATCAGGAAATTTGTATAACCTCCTCGTTCTTTGAATTTGCAAAATTGAACAGTGAAAGTCAAATATGGCAGCAACTACCTATCCAGCATTTGGATGCCTGCCTTAGCGTTTCCGTACAATCCAAAACGCCTGCTCATGCTCGGTACTCGACTGTTACCCTCAATAATTCTCAAACGCATCCAACTCGTTCTCGTCCATCAAATCCCACTTCCTCGCCGTCAATTTCCTGATCTTCTTGCCGGGAAGAGAGTTGGTTCCAGCCTTCGTGTCCGAATCAATCAGGCTCGGGCCATTGAATTTTGACAGCGCACGCCCGAGCGCCTCGTTACGAGTACCACTACCGTGTCCCGCTGCCCCTCGAATATCTCCAAGGTTGAGACTTGGTACCTTGGGTTTTCGCGGGGATTTGATAGGTGAGCGACATTGCAGCTTGCGCTCGAGGTCTTGGAGTTTGCGGCCGAGCGTCTCGTTCTCGCTTTCCAGCTCAGACGTGTACGCAATTTGGTCGACTGGATCTTCGTGTACTATTTGATATTAGCTATGAAGCAAGCAAAGCATCAGATGATTCGGCTTGCTTTGTATTCCCTGCGACAATATCTCCAACTTCCGATCCACATGCTCGTCATTCTTGTCTGCCTGTTTGATGCATTAGCTGTGGCAGTTTTACGTCCGGGAATATAGTGGAACTCACCTCTTCACCCCAAGCACTCATCCATCTTCGCCTCTCTTCCTCAGTCCTCCTCTCCATCTCATTCCAGCACTCTTCTCTGACCTCCAGTTCAATTGCTTCTGCTCTGTCCTCTGCCCTCTGCCAATTTTCTTCTGCTTCATTCCTCCGACCTTCTTCTTCGGCCAGTCTTACATTCAAGATCTCTACTTCTTCGTTCAGCCTTGCAATCTCCGAGAATGCCATCTCAACGACTGCCTCGTCTGTATGAGTTTGGGTAGATGATGTTTGACCGCTTGGCGCTCTTGCAGTCATGCCGAGGATGGTGCTGGAGACTGAAGGAATCCGAGGAACAGTGACTTCACGAGCCAACGCGGAGTATCGCAAAATTTGAGAAGTAGCGTTGAAATCACCGAGCGGGTCTGCTGCGACAATCATGATTGCCTTTTGCGCATTTCGGTGGTAACTAGTTTGATGAGCAGGATGATGGTGAGATGATGACGGGAAAGAATTGGAGAAAAGTAGCTCGGTCAGCTTGCATTGCCGGAATGGGACGAGGGAAGGCTGCTTCGAAATTAGAAGACGCTGAGCTGTATTTGCGGATGACTTGCCTTGGTTCCATCTTGGCTATCGCTGTGCATTTGCAAGCATTGGCCGAGGTACATCAAGCTCTCATTAATCTTTCCTGCTTCTGCCAATGTTGCTCCTGCGGTCTTCGCATTTCTGGCACGCTCAGAACCTGTGGCCGATGAGGTGATGGATTTGGCAGAGGACAGCGATTTTCACTTACCAGCCAAGTCGACTATTGTCAGGTGCGCACCAGTCCATGCACTTGCCATGCCCCCTTTTGGTCGTCTCTTGACTTCAACGCAGAAAAATCCGTGACTCCTAGAGCTTACGCTATTACTTCCAGTGCCAGCGACCCTGCGCTCCATTAAGCCGGTCTCTAAAACCATCAAAGATTCTTCATAATTGCCGCAAACTACTTTGCGAAGTCCGGCAACGACTTTGCGGTCTGGCGAGGCCTCTGTCGATTTGAACAGCAGGTGTCGTCGTCGGAGGTCCTTTTGATTGCTGGGAACGGCGAGGAGATCGAAGATTCGGTCGTTGTATACTTCGTACATTGACACCACTATGGCATATTCGGCATTCGACTCCAATGGAATGGAGATCTCGCTGATATCTGGAAACTGGGGGACGCTAGAGGGGCGCTGAGGAAGCTTGCGTTTGGGTACGCTCGGGGTGAAATTCGTTTCCTGCAAAGCATCGCCAAAGCGCAACTTAGCTTGTTTCCTCGACATCCTGGGATATGAGGGGTTCCAGGATGGGAGCTGGGAAGGGAAAGTGTTGATGACATTGGGGATTCGCTCTGGATTGGGTACAGACGCAGACTGGACGATTCTGATGCTGGGATTATCAGGCTCTTTGGGAGAGAGTCCAGGGTCAAGGCTCAGGATTGACCATTGGGCTTTTAGGCCAGTCGATCGGGGGACCCTCAGGGATGAACGAAATGGATTGCCTACCGTCATGGGTGTGGGTGCCCTAGAGCGATTTGGCTCTTGCAATCCATCTCCATATACGCTGTCGAGAAACGCCGAAGCAGAGAGAATCTGCCCTTCTGAGGCGTCGGCAGCAGCCAGGGATGCGATCAAAGATGGGTGGGTCGAAGGGTGAAGGGTACGGTATTCGAGGGAGCGATATAGGAGATCGAGAGAAAGCTGAGTGAGGCCTCGTTGCGACTTTGATCCTAGAATGGTATGGCTCTGGTAGACGTTAGACTTGCTCCATCCATCATAATTAAGGGCTCAAAGCAGACCTTGCCTGAGCCCGTCACCCCTAATGTAGCCACCAATCCATCTCTTCCTTCGCCAAGCACGCCTTCTACCAACGGCACTACTCCTGTTCCTCTGAATATGTCTATCTGCTCCGCCTGCTCTTCAAAAACTTTGGTGAATGCAAACTTCTCAATGGCTCGCTTTCTCGAGTCGCTCGGCGGGTTGAGTGTGATATGTGTGGGCATGCCATCTTGAGCTTCTGGGAGTGGTGGCTCAACGGTCAAATAGCGTTCAGGTGGTGGGAGAAGAGGAAATAGAGACTGTTGTGTCAATTGCACCAAAGGTGATGGCGGTGGACGAAGGCGCAAGTAGACTTGGAAGAGGGAGGTTGGCGAAGGCTTTGGAGGAGGCTCCATCATGAGCCTATCTGATATTATACTGTGACCCGGATCAAACTGTAATTTTCTCGTTATTGTAAATGCCTTGGCCAGATTTCATGGCATTGGCATTGACGGTAGCATCTTGAATCCAGGGTTGGTAAATAAAGCGGTTGCCAGGTGCAGTCTTTAGGTCCAAAAGATCTTTCGGACTCTTCCCGCGTAAAATAACCTTTCTAAAGTAATTCGATCATCGGCTGTTCCTTTTGTTCTGCCCCACCTCCGAATTCTGTTTGCTCTCCCTCGTCTCATACTTCACGGAATTACCATTTCCTAATATCACGGCCTTCTCGAATCCTTGGCTTGACATGGTGAGTGAAATGATTTGCACATGATTGCACATGATTGTAAATGACTTAATAAATCGTCTCCATGGGGGGAGCAGTAGAAGAATTCACCTAACAACCGTCCGCACCCAACAACCGTCCAAATATCCTATATCTCAGCAGCAACACGAGATGATAAGAAGTGTCTTATACTAAACTTACCCTAAATTGTAATCCGAACAACTTTTATATACAAATTTTCTACGTAAAATGACCTTTTCAAAATAATGTTCGAAACGATGAGTCGAGCCCTATAGGGCCGGACGGTTGTTGGGTGTGGACGGTTGAGGGGTGAACTCTTCTACCGCGAAGGAATGAGGGCTCATGAAGCTTTTCCGGAGTAGCGGCAAGGGGTTAAATAAGGTAAGTACTTTTTGAGACTCTCAATTGGCTAGCAGAGCATGTGAGTCGTGAGTCACGAGTAAGAAGAGAAGTGCTTGCATTGCTCTCGAGCGTGGCATGGCCTCTTGCCTACGCATTCGAGTCATGTTATAAAACTCTGGCCCATTGATGTCCGACTGTCGACGTCATACGTAAAATTGGGTGTTCGTAAAGTAGAGATCGTGGATCCTATTTCTAGATGAGACGTTGGTATGACATACTTTTTAGCTGTCTATTACTTTAGAGTCTGGCGGTGAAGGCTTCGACCCTGCAGCAACCAATGGGACGGCCGCATGAGAGTGTCTCTAGCTCCGAAAATATATCCCACTTGGTTCCTATTCCTATTCCGCCTTCTCCCTCTCCTCTTCCCTCCTTCAAACCACTCTACAGACAACGAAGTCGCACTACAGAACTTACAAAAGAGCACACATACACAGTTAATCCCCCATATCGTCGAAACCATGTCTCAGGCAATCGCTGTGGTGTAGATCCTGCTGGAGGGCTGCAGAACTCGCATGCCCTCACAGCATTGGCCCAACCCAACGAGACTTTCAACCGACTATCGGCGATATTATCTCTTCGATTGCTTCCAAGCATCGCTCGCCATTCAGCATTCGAAGTTCAGCCAAAACTCAGTCAGGTCGCGCTCCTTGGTCTTATAGACCCAAGGCGAGTTGTGGTTTGCGCTCACCCTCGTCCGAACGGCAATCCACCGTCCATACCTGAATACACCCCACTTCCCACAATGTCTCGCAAGATGACTCGCAATAATTACATACCCGCCAGCGCGGCACCAAACCCTTTCCCAATCGACCGGCCATCCGGACGTGGGCAGAAGCACCAAGCATCCGGATATAGACAGTCCAAGCACCAATCATCCGGACAGGGACAATCCAAGAGAAACCAAACACAACTAGACCGCCCACGCAATGCATTCACAGACAGCGATAAGGCAAATCAAAATGAAGGCGACGAGACTGGAAGAAGCTCCGCTCGTAGCTCATCGAGTGACGAGGACGCCGACGCCGAGGTCAGCAACACTGATGCTGTAGAAGCGGATGAAGAAGAAGACGAAGATGCTAATGGCGATGCGCTTGCCCCGTCTGGTTGCGCCATGAACAAGCATGGGAATCAGGCGGGGCGTATAAAGCTAGTGTTCAAGAAGGGAGCGCTCCTTTCAAGAAAGAGGAAGGCCAGCTCAGCTGGTCTCAAGAGCGCCGCGCAGACCACAAAGCATGTACGATCAACCTCACGCAACACAACAAGCCACGACGAAGCTTCCGACTCAGACGATGAGGCCTACAACGCCGTCGATCTTGTCAGCGAAGACGAGTCTGACGTGGAAGAATTCGAAGAGAAGAATATTACCAATGCAGAAGACGGCAAAGAGGACATGCCAGCATTTCCGGATGAGAATACTGCGGAGACAAGCGATGGATGGGAGGGATTCGATATCGACAACAATTTGATTCTCCCAGACGTCCCTTACTTCGATGAACAGTACGAGCGCATCGAATCTGGCATACTTGGAAGCGAAATTGAACACTTCCAGTTGGCCAGCTTGATTGATGATCTCGAAGGACCAACATCGCTAGGGTTATCATCAACACGTCGAGTACGGTTTAAGGACCAAATGCCTCCGCCGTCTGACAGCTCGGACATTGTATCAAACGATGAGGATCTTTACGGGCTCTTCAACACCACGGAGATTCCTGTGCAAAGCAGTAAGAATGTCACATTCGACTTTGACGACGTTGATGATGTCTACGCCGGAGGAAACTCCAGCGGCTACGAAAGTGGGTTTCTTTATTTGAATTTGATTTGCGAAGCTAATGTTGCCTTTCCTCAGCTGATTATGGCGAGACCACCGATGAAGAGATCACCACGATGCGGCCAAAGTCCATCCATCGCCGGCCATCGCTGTCTTCAGCTATCGACACCCCCTCAAATGCATCAGCAGCGCCCAGTCCTTTCAAGGTACCTGCCGCTCCAGCTGGATATAAGCCAGGTCCGCGTATGGGTTCGTGGAAGGTCGACCGTACAAAGCCATGCGCTATGATTGATAGCACAGGTGACAATATGGTCATCATTCCTGCCAAGCGTCCTGCCAGGATAAATACAATGTTCGGGCAAGCCGGAAGCACCGCAACGAGCACTACCTGCCCAAGTCCTGTCACCCCACGGCCGACATTACCAAGCGCACTCGACGACAGCGAGGTTGGCTACAACGACTTCTCGAGCCAGGTTGTCAAAGATCCGATGTTTGGCTCCTGTCCCGATGTGACGTCGCTCGCTCGTCCTCCTTCCGTTGTCAGCAGCCGAGTCCAGGAGCAAGAATTCGCTGATGCTTGTGTCTTCTTTCCAATGGACAGCATGGGCAACGTCAGCGCACTTTACGCACTCGATGACCAAGATGATGACGACGATGATGACGATGAGGCTCTCCTCAATGTTGAAGACTTTATTGACTTTGGTGTCGATTCCTCGGATAGTGATGATGATGATGAAGAAGCTAAGGACGAGGATGCTATTGCACGAGCAACCCTGCCGACACCGCTCTCAACATCACCTACCGTCGTTCCCAATCAGATTCCGGCCAAGACGCCGTCACCAGACAGTTCATCGACAAACGATCTTCTCGAGCATTTCGAAAAAGGCGTTATCGGCGCCTTTCGCCGTGGCCAGCCAAATCATCAGCAACGCCCACGCCGTCCCTCGCGAACCGAACCGTCGCTCAACAAGCAGGCTTTCAAGGGAGGCAGATACTCCGCTGCTAATACTCAACTGGGTGCTCAGAAGAAGAGGAAGCTAAGCGACAGCTTTAGCCCTCGTCCGTCACATGCCGGTGTCGCTAAGAGGAAGATTCGCTGAGCTTCAATGAAGAGGATCAGAAACATTCTAATGTCCTAGCCTTCGGGACCCTTCGAAGGCACATCTACTGGAAACTAATACCATGTCGACCATTTGGGTGTTTGGGTTTGATTTCGCATACACCGCAGACCTGAACATTCGCTTCCAATATACACAACAACACAAGGGGAGAACCCTCTACGGATGGAAACAGAAGGATTCGCTTTAACGAAACTACGAGCTATGCAGCTACGGCCAATTGATCATGCATGGATCAAGGAGTATGCCAGCGCGCATTGATGTACTGATTTCATGTTACCACGTTCTACGATGGTTCGGAGTTCGCAATTCTATCTCTACGGAGATAGGCACGGAGTACGCAGGGTGTGATGTCCCATGCGCTTCTCGGGTTTTTCTTTACCAAAGATACCACAAAAGTTAGATCCTTTTTATCCCTCCTTCTCTCTTCAATACTGTGAGGTGGCATACATCTTAAGGCTAGATAGGCTACTGGCATAGCGAGAGCTAAGTCGAAGATTAGACTGGCCTAGATTGAGGGAATACATTAATCAATGCATGCTAAATGTTCTAAACTCTGCTCACGTGACATTGGCATATACTACGGTTGCTTGTCCATCCCTTTGTAAGAGAACGAATCAAAATCGATCTCCAAAGATCAATTTCTGAGCCAGAACTTGCGCCCAGCAGTGATTGAGATACTAATTTACCACTACAAGAGTAGAGTATGTGACCACCAGGGAGATTCATGGATCAACAACATTATAATCTTACAGAGCAGTGGTTTCGCCTTACCATTCTTTACCCAATAAGTCAGCTTCCATATATGTCTTCAGCTCGATCAACTTAGCAAAGCGTTTCACGAAGCTCATTGCGTGGGAAGAAGGTAGGTAGGTGAAACGGTCTTATACTCCAACAAATTTGTCTTGAAAACCGCGTCAGTTTCCAGTGAAAGACATCATGCTCACTCAGTACAGTCCCCAAAGCAACCCCTTTCGCTACTATCCACGAGTAAACGGTGCGAATTATTGCTAGGCTAGATCTCTGCTTCGTGTCAGCTGCTGTTGAGGTACTTTTCTGAAAAGTATCAATTCAAAGGTACCATGCCAGATTCTGTTACCTTGCTACACTCTTCCCGAGTAAAAAAGATGCAGTCTCCAACTCCATCAAAGACTAGAACAGATGCTGGTTTCAATCAGCTCGGATTTTGCTTGGAAAGACATTGGGTTTCGAGCCCAGCCGCGGTATCCAAATATTCAGGCTTGACTTCAAAAAGGCGACTTTTGAGAGGTTGTAGGCTGTATTTTGATATGCGTTGTGCGCCATCGAAGCGCGGAAGTAGTGCTCGAATTCTAGTCGTGTGGCCTAAACGCGGTCAGCTATTGGTCTTGGAGGAGATGTTCATGGTCCGAGTCGTGTGTCGTATGCAATCAGAGTCCGAGATTGCGTTGATGAAGCTATGATGTACAATGTTCTCCAACCTTCTGGGCAGTTTGCCACGGTTTGGATGCGTTCTAATGGTGTCGATGTGAAGTTGCAAGTGTGGTTGGGTTGAACGAGAACGTTATTTTTGGAAGGTGTGCTTACTGATAGTAAGGGAAATGGGGTGGTGGCCGAGTTCGATGTCAAATCCCATTCTGGGAGATAGGGGAGATCAATAGCAGGGTACGTTCAAGCAATGTTGCTGTTCTCCTTCAATTATTGTGGCTATACTATAGAATCCTCCCTGACATACACATAAACCGCATGAAAAACATGTCTCGCGGTTGAACAGAAAGAAAATCCTGTAGAAGGAATGCCCTAGATGTACTCTACCTGCATCCAAACTATCCAACGCCATTATCCCCACATCACATCCAATCTTCCCCAAAGTCTCCTATCGCATCGAATGCCATCCCCTCCATATCCTACCATCCACCATGCTCTCTCCTAATACGCCCTAGCATATATAGCTACAGTATTACTCGACTCCAATCCACATCTAGATGACCTCGTTGTTAGCAATGCTATTCCAAGACCGCGAACTCGCCATGAGAAATACCCTGGGAGCGAATTGCCCCTCAAGTACCTCTCATGACTCAACAAGGGGTACAAATTCCAACCACAAAAATAGCTCTGAGAAGGATAATTCACGCCCCCGCCGGCGCCGGGGCCCCAACGCACGTAAAACAATTATTATCTGGCGCCGCACCACTGCCCAGATTCAAAATCGTCACGAAACTCAGCGTGTCCCCACAATAGCAGTCGACGCTCACGGCCGCCACATTCGTGACGCCATAGTAGTTGTTGTTGCGATTTTTACACTGGTTCGAGCAATTGCTGTTCCCTCCGGTTGTATAAGTAGCGATGAAGCCGCCTGAAAGGACTTTGTTGGTGGTCGGGGTGGTGGAGTCTCCACCTTGGAAGAAGCAGCCCACCGTTGGCAAGTGTCGTTAGCAGACTTGGGGGTGGCAGACGAATTCATCCCCATAAGAGTGCCCCTTTTTGTTCACTATTTCTTCTGAGAAAACTCACGGTATGCATACGTCATTCCCGGGGCTCCTGAAGGCCCGGTCAATCCAGTGGCTCTGTATATACGGTATTAGGAGTAGCAGATTAGTCTCAAGAGGGTGGCACACAAATGTCAGACATAGATCAGCGAGCTTGTGACGGGGAAGTTTCACCCTGTGCACGATTAGCATGTTTTAGCGACGTGATCAGGACTTGGAGCAATAACATGGCGCCCCGGTGACACTTCGAGTCAATTACGCTAGCAGCAGCTTCGTATAGAGACAGCAAGGCCAATGTTACCCTGGAGAACCGTCAGTCAACACTCGAGAATAGTCAGAAACACCCAACCGGTAAGCTTGAAGCGCCACTCGGCTAAATAAGACGTTAGAATCAAGCTACAAGTATGGATACATCAAATCGAACCCCTGAAGGCCTAAGCATCGCGTCAGTCAGAAGGGGAGCTCTACATGAGCGTGATGCTGCTCACCCACTAGCTCTAAAAGGACGTTAGTAACACTGTAATAAGTTCAACAGGCTCGGGTACTCGCCCAGAACTTCCTTGTGATCTATTGTAAGGTTGTCAGCACCGTGTTCGCGATTGCAAAGCTGGATGGCCAATAGTGGTGGAAGCTCTCACCCTTGCGGACCTTCAATTATTTAGTATTTCCATAGAAAGAAAGAGCTTCGAAGACTCTTACCTTGGGCTCCAATCGCTCTAAAGATTTGATCAGCATTGTTCGGCTTGAAAAGGGGGCAGTAGATGTCACCCGACGGCCCCTTAAATATTTCAGCGAGTCAGCAGTCAACGACGGTTTTCAAGATTCTTACCGGGGGCCCCAGAAACTCCCGGAGGCTTGGGAAGTTTACGTCAGTATTGGTCAAGGTTCAGGGCCATGGGATTTTACGCCAGACAGCCCTAATTGACATTAGCATTGTCACGGATAGAGACAGGAATTGGCCTTCAGAATTCTCAACAACCACCCCAGGAATACCAGACGGCTTTTAAGGAGATCATCAGCATCGACGTAAGATCAGTGGAGCGTTTAAAACTTACGCCGGATGGCCCTGATCTCTATTAGTATACCTCCAAATGAAAATGGTGACTAAAGCCGGCTTCGAGGATGCTAGCCGATTGCCCCAGGAACTCCAGTCGCGCTATGGTATCCGTTAGTCGTCTTGAGCAAAAGAGGAGGCCAAAGGGGAAGGCATTAGACGTGCCCAACAGCGCCTTGGTCTGATTAGCAGATCTTGGAGATAGAATGAGGCACATTAATAATACCGCTGCTTCCTTGAATTCCTTGGGCGCCAGTAGGCTACAAATACTGCGTCAGCAGTGAATCCCGAAGCAGGAGCATGGTGAAATTACCCCTGCAGATGATTAGCGGGAGTGTCTTGAAGAGAAGGTCCTTGAGCCACCTACCAACAGGACCTGACGGCCTGAGTAATGCGAGTATCAGTAATCAAATCGCACAAAGGAGGGGATCTAATGCATTACCCGCTTGGACCAGTCTAGGAGAGTGTGAAGTCAGCAGAGGGAGACGTAGATCTAGAAATTCTCATCTTTTTGGGCTTCTTATAGTCTGGTAATACGAGACATTTTTTCATATATGCAATTGAGCTCTTAAAGAGCGACTTACAGGGCCAGTTGGACCTGCTCTCAGGCGATCAGCATTGATCGTAACACAGATGGCGGCCTGACTCGCCTTGAGCGCCTCCGACAACGACAGTCGTTGGATTTATTCCGTTGCTCCCGGAAGCAGCAGCATACGCGGTTAGCTCCGTGATTGTAAGGTCTATGAATACGCAACCGGATGGCTGTGTATTTTGCTGGAAGACTGCTACAATTTAACCTGATGGTATCACGTAGAACAGACCAGCGCCATTGAACCACGAATCGCCGGTCCATAGCAGTGTACCGGTGTTACTCAATGAGAACCTATTCGTCGATGTAGAGTCAGCTGTGTCCTTATTTGATATGTCCTATGCCACAAGACAGGTTTAAAGGTTACACCGTGAGCAATTACTTCTGAAGAATATCTTGCGACTCGAGAATGGGTATCAAGGGGGAAGCAAGAAATCCGAAAAGACGTACGTAGTCGTTACATTGCCTGGAGTAGTGGTTGGGTTGAAGTAATCGTATGGGTCGTTGGAGTTGGCTGAATACTGGGCCACTGTTCCGTTCGCATACGTGACGAATATTTGTCCGTTTTGAAGCGTGATTAAGCTCGCTTGTGTACACGCTGAAGTCGCTCTGCCGTTGTAGCCCACGAAAGAACTAGATTGACGCTGGCGGTTGCTTGACATTCCAGGAGCGCTGATGATTAGCACGAACTGGCCTTCAAGACCTGCTTGACCCGTCGATGTGGATTGTCTATGTATGTATGTTGTCAGAAGCAGTGCAGGGTTGTGTAGAGAGAACCACTTACTCGCCGATCGTCGGAATCTTTGTACTAGTAGAATAGAATGTAGTGATGAGGTCAAGCTCGGTGGGTGCATTTTCGACGGTCACCGCAAGATCGCTATTGATCTGAAGAATCGTGTCGTAAGGAACATCTATCATGATGCGGATAGATTGCTTGACAAAAAACCATTGCAGATGTAATGGCGCGTTGCGCATCACACTCGTCTGACGTCGCGCAAAATCGCGTAGTATAGCTGAACATAAGGAGGATAGAAAAAAATAGACGCCGCAGCCACGATGGACCGAGCATTTTCTATCAAGTGTATGAGTGACTACGGATTGGGTGATTGAATAAATGTAATGTCTGCGAAAGGAAGGATCGCTATGAGAAGCCAAGAATTTGTGCAGTGAAGAGACAACCCGAACGCTTGGGAGTAGAGATGTTTTATTTATATCCGTTGCCATATGGTGCCACCTGTTGCACTGGGGGTGCGGCCTGGAATGTGTGTGGTATGAAGATTCTGCTCGTGGAAGCGCATGCCACGGACACGGCTCCGTAATAGGATCATTCTCTTTCAGGAGATTAAAAGTTATGTGATCCACCATGAAATTTCCAGAGAAATGGACACTGATCAATCATTTCAAGAGTGGTGATGAACGTCGAGAGCACGTCAATGAGACGAAGGCCACTAGCTCACGCTAGTCCAAAGGAGATTAGCTTAAATCGCGCTGGACGTCAGACGCCCATGAGACTTGTCATCTCTTTGCCATAAAAATGTATGTACTCTGATCATCCTCGCGTTGTTAGATTTTGTCACAGTTCCAGACATGCATGGTGAAAGGCTTCTATTATTACTAGATTTGCGAAATCCGCAAGGTTGGGTACATCGATAGCAACTCCTATTCAAAACAGCGTCTACCATCGTGTTTTTAACCAATCTCGAAAGCTTCGCGTTGATAGAAGGTAAGCTTGTTCTACTAGCTTCGATCCTCGTCTGCGTTCCCATACCTCGATGCGGAACTGTGTCTTACAGCAAAGGACGGATCGTAGTACTTCGTAAAAGTGTTTATGAAACTCTGACTGTTTCCATCGTAAAGTGACTTACGTTTCTACCTTTCATTCTTTTGGCTCAAAAGCGATCACCAACATGCCCTGGTCTGTCCAGTAGATCCAGCTTACTTGCAAGACACTCCTGACATAATGCCAGTGCCACTGAGTCTAAGAGAAAAAAAGAGACAACTTCAATCCTATAGACGGGCGTCTTCGCCGGACCTTCCATACCAAAAGCGACAGGTGCACCAGGAAATAAACAAACAGCAGGTAGTAGTGGTCTTCCAAGGACTTGTTGAACATCAACGTTGGCTGCTAGGAGACTGATGAGCGTTGTCTTGCAAATATTAGCGTACGATCAGTCATGTGCCTAATCTGGTCTTCCAGGTATGAATCTTGCTTGCTTTTACTATTATAGATTCAGGGATCATGGCCACACGGCTAGGGAAGAACTATTTGCAGCCGCCGGGGTATAGGCCTGTATCGGTCCAAATTTAGCCCACCAAACCTACATTATCTGAATATAGTAAATTTGGAAATCATTAGCAATTGCAATGGATAATTGAGGCAGTCATAGAAGCCCACGAAAATTCTCTTCCCTTCTTCTTTCCTCTTCCTCATTCTCCTTACAGCGGATTTCAGGAGGTCGATCAATTTGCCTTTCAGATTCCTTAATCGTGTATCCATTCAAGCCACACGCTGCTGTATCTGATGCTGACAATCAGGTCCGCTCCTGTGCCTTTGACCACTCAACTAGCAAAATCCTTCTTGTGGGGGAAGACAAACAGACTTGATTCTTCGTTGTCCCGATTCTTTGTACAACCTCATCCTGGAAGGAGCTATCGATAGTCTTTATGTCCATCGAAGAGTTGTTTTCGAATTGAAAGCACTAGTATGAATACATAGCAAGCTCCGCCTTGAAAGTGTACACTATCTTCATATAAGACTAGCCCAAGACAATGTTGATAGCCTAGCGAAGCAAACTTTCGTTAAAATTGAATCCACGACTTCTTCTTTACAGCGTCGTGTACCCATCGGCTTGAAAAAATTTAACGTTGTTACCAATCTAGACGGGAAAGACGATCGCTCGCATAACATCCATGGGAAATCACAGGTGAAAATCGTTGACTTCCCGCGGATCCTAATGCCGAGAAGAAGATCAGCTTAAACCATGGACCTGAGCCCTCACATCGCTTGAACACTATGCAATACTCCATAGAAATGGGAGAGATGTGGCCCAACAACTGCAGTGGAGTCAACGTAGCACCATTAGAACCCTTCCGCATACCACAAAAGACCTTGATGTCTACTCATTGTATCGTGTCCTATACCCATCTCATATCTCCAGATATAGCCCGAGGCAAATTCGCCCCGGTGGAAACAAAGATTGTTGCTTCCGATGCGAGGGTCATCAAAGATCGTCCTTTTTTATTTCGGACAATGCTGTTCGACTCTGTGTCTCCACGCTGGCTTCCCGAGCAGCCCTATGTTGACTCCATTGCTCAGAAGAAAGGGCATGAGGACTAGGGAATACCGAGGACTAGGGAATAGAGAGCCGCCTGTCCACCTACATGCGCCCAGAAGATGCCGCCAGCTGCTAATGCTAACCAACAGCACAGCAACAATGCCGATCTTTGTCTCCCTTTGGTGTTCAATGTTGCCTTGGAAACGACCGCAATATCCATGAAAGAAACAAGCAGAGCATCGCTGGCACAGCATATCTGCTTGCAAGGGAGGTTAGGTCGAGGAGGATAGGAATTTGACGCAGTATATTCTGGTCAAGAAGGCTCGGCTCTTCCAGGTGCAGCGACAGACTTAGTATCCAATGGAGAGGGGGCCGGACTATCTTCTTAAGGATCAGGCCGATCACGACGAAAATTCCCAGCATCAGAGTAGGTTCGAGTTGAAGAGAAGAACGGCACGACACTTGTTCCAATGAGTATAGAGTGTATTCCACACCTCTTCGGGTAAGGTTGAGTGTAAAAAGGTATCTATAAGGCCGCCTAAGCGCAGCGTTGTAAATCCTTGAGATACTCATAAGATGGCCGAGGTGGTCGATATGAGCTTGACAGCGCTCCATGGCTCTTAAGAGGTGTCCATGACAAACGAAGCCCCACTCTCAAGGTCCGTCACGCTCTTCCCGATCTTCACATGGCGCCAATGATCCTCGTAACGAGTGTGCTGCTTATCACCACTTCTTTGCCGTCCAAATATCCTGATAACATTGTCCCCGTAGACTCTTATCTTCTTCAAGGCAAGTGAGCTTTGATATAGCAATGTTCCAGTTTTGTCGACCTCTGCGATCGATGAACGCCCCACGACCCAGCCGGGTCATGGAGCTCGTTGAGTTCACCCTGCATAGATCGTAACAGTTCCAGCAAGCCCTCAAGATTGCGTTCTGCATTGGCTGTGTTTCGAGTGCCTGAAGACTCGGTATCGCCCACCAGGAACACTGCATCATGTCTCTTTAATTTTTCCGTCGTCGGACCCGGCCCGGGGTCGATGTTGCAACCATCAGGTCTTTCGCTGACGTAGTGTTGGAGTTGAGTGAGCGTTGTGGCACTTATCAGTCGACGGAACTCGATGAACGCCGAGGGAGGTGTTCTATTACCAGCTCAAGTATGCGCAGCTCTTGTGCCAACGCTCGCAATGTGGGTTTGGCTCCCCTATATTAGTGTACGATCCTATTTAGATATGCGAAAAACCCGGTACTGAGTATCGTAAGTGCTACGATACTAGAGACGACTGGAATTGCCTCCATGGTATAGAATTTACAGGCGAAAGATCAAGCCCTCGCTTTTAGCTCTGTGGGGTGTTTACTGGATGTTTTGCAGAACCAAAAATGCGGATGGGAGACTCCTTGACAGCCCTCGCACAAGCGGTGTTAGACGAAGCTAAACAATGCTGATGCTCAGCAATTTGATTCCACCCAAGACTCAGCTTACGGTGAAGATGGAACTTCTCTGCCCTTGGAATGACATGTTGTCTCGGTTGCGCCCTATTTTGGCGAGGGCAACGCCCGGTTTGTATGAGGAATTTGTTCCTCAGCGTCGTCCTCTAAGGTGGGGTCCGCAAGTCCACGTGAGCAAAAAACCCTGTATTGAGATGATAGACCTCAAGAAGATCTGAGCTAAGTTTACCGGAACGCTATGCTATTCAGCGTCTGGCCTGAGTTTCGTGGTAGCTGCTCTCGACCATCTCGCGGCACGTTGCTGAACACCAACGGAGGCAATCTTTGCCTACATGCCCTGGCGTGCCCCCATCTGTGACTAGATTCAAACAAAGCTTTGGTCGATAATCTAGTTCTCGAATTCCTCGCCTCAGGTAGCCTCGGTTATAGACTCAATCGCCTTAGAGGAAGACGGTCAATTGAAAAGCCTATATCGAACGAAGGGTACATAAGGGGGATGCAAGGCGTGATGCTAAGTATTGCCGCAAGATCAGGAAGTGCCTGCTCACGACGGGGATCCGGAGAGGTGGATCCTGTTCGCGGCAATGGTGGTATTGGGGATGGTGGCAATAGTTGTAGGAATGACGACACACGACAAAAGCGTGATGTATTGGGTTTACCTGTCGTCCATCATTGCCCAGGAGCCTTTGATAGATCTTACAGCTGATCCAGAGTAGATTGTATTCGTCTTTATTAGTGGCACTCCTAAACTTCGTATGGTTTAACCGGGAGAGAGCGACGACAACCAGGGCATACGCAATGTAGGGAGCCGGCTTCAAGGTTTTGTTTGAAACGTTGCTAACACACGACAGGGAGGGTTTAGTTTTCATTCTCAGCATCGGCGCTGTACTGTGGCCGGTCTGCAGCGCCTTCAAGGCCAATCCGAACTCGATCCCCCTCTACATACCTATATGCACCGATATGGGAATCTTTCTTGGCATCACAGTCGAGCACATTTGGTCCAGATGGCAGGAGAGTTTGAGAAGCGTTTGCAACTCTCGTGTTGGTAGGGTGGGCTAGCTCTGACCCAGCAGAGCATTGTCGATATAGTCAAGATTGCTTGCATTTTTATCAGCAATGTGCAATGTCTCTTGTCTGCGTGGTGGCCACGTCCCTCGCCTTCTTCTGAATTGCCGCTTAGCATATTGTCATAAGTCAAGTAGTCATCGTGAGGCCTCTGGCTCTTCAAACTCCACCAGCGCAGTCCCAGCCTTACATAGATCCTGGAACAGAGTCAGCGGACAATGTTATCCGAAGAAACGATACACCTGCCCCTTCCTGATGTACCACTCTCCTCACAACCCCATCCTGCGGGCTCCTGATCACCGTCTCCATTTTCATACTCTCAATAACAACCAGCACCTGGTCCTTCTTAACGCTCTCCCCCGCCTTAGCCTCAACCCTCAGAACCTTGCACGGCATAGGCGCCAGAACACTGTGAGCAGCGTCTTTGATGCCTAGAGCCTTCTCAATCCATTTGGGTGTGGCGTGGCGCAGGCGGTACTGCTGGCCTTGTTGGAACAGAGTGAGATTGCCGTCAGAGAGGATGAGACGGGTTTCGAGACGGGTATGGGGAAAGAATGATTTGACGATGTGCGTTGATGGATTCCAGCTGCTGGTCACTGAAGTGTAGCTGGTACCGTTGACGGTGATATCGAAGAGGCCCGTGTTCAATTGCTTCAGATCGACTCTTATCTCGGCTGCGCCGATCGTGTTATCAGCCTTGTGGGGGATCAAGTCGAAAGAACGAGTCTGTGCTGTAGATAGGAAGCCCGATTGAGGTATCGCGGACGGGCCCGCTCGTAAAATTTTAGAATCAACGAAATATGACCCTAGCGCCGCTTGTGCGTATAGCTCTGGTGCAATCGGTGTTTCTGCGAAGAGCTCGTCCCGATGTTTATAGATGAAACCTGTCTCAACATCCCCAGCCAAGAAAGCTGGGTTCTTGCAGACTTTCTTGAGGAATTCGACGTTGGTGACGAGTCCAGCTATTTCATACTTTTCTAAAGCCGCGTGCAGCTTCTGTATGGTAATGGCTCTCACAGGACCCTGAACTATCAATTTCGCTATCATAGGATCGTAATGAGCAGAGACTTCGTCACCTGCAATGAAGCCAGCATCCAGACGCACTGTGCCTGATAACGGCGGTGTCTGCATGTGGATCAGATGGCCTGAGTCAGGGGTGAAATCCATCTCAGGATCTTCTGCGTAGATTCTGGCTTCGATAGCGTGGCCTCTTTCTCCTAGCCTCGCTTCGATCTCTGGCTGAGTAAGAGGAAGCTTTCCTCCTTCAGCCACTATGATCTGCCACCGCACAAGGTCCTCTCCAGTCACCATTTCAGTGACAGGATGCTCTACTTGCAAACGCGTGTTCATCTCCATGAAAAAGAACTCGCCAGTCTCATTATCAAAGATGAATTCCACGGTACCTGCTCCCTCATAGCCAACGGCTAGTGCTGCAGCACGCGCCTTCTCCCATATATCTTGGCGAACGGCTTCTTCTAGATTTGGCGCTGGGGACTCTTCTATGATTTTCTGATGTCGTCTTTGAATGCTGCAATCTCGCTCGCCAAGAGCAACACAATTGCCGTGTTTGTCTGCAAAGACTTGTATTTCGATATGGCGAGGTGTTGTGATGTACTTTTCGACGAGCATAACATCGTCACCAAAAGAGCTCATAGCCTCCGACTTCGCAGATCTCAACTGGTCATCGAAGACGTTGTCTGTCATTGCTATGCGCATTCCCTTACCGCCTCCGCCTTTTACGGCTTTGAGAAGCACTGGAAAGCCAATCTTAGCTGCTTCTGATTTCAGAAAGCCTGGATCCTGGTTGCTGCCATGATAGCCGGGTATACATGGGACACCAGCTTCCGTCATAATTTCTTTCGACCGGCTATATGCTTTTAGATGTATTTGGCGTTAGTCTGCAAACGTCAAACCTACCTTTTGTTGCCCATGGCTTCCATTGCCTGCCATGGTGGGCCGATGAATACAAGCCCTGCTTCTGTGCATCTTCGAGCAAATGCAGAGTTTTCACTCAACTATGGTCATCTCAGTGAAGTTCATGACTCGCAAGGATAGTCAAGGCACGTACGAAGCCATACCCAGGATGTATGCCTACGCAGCCCTGGTCTTGAGCAGTCTCGATGATCTTATCGCCATCGAGATATGCAGAAGGATGACCAAGATTGATAGCAAATGAAGAGCTTGAAGCATGTTGCGATCGAGCATCTGGATCCGTGTAGATCGTTGTCGTCTTGATACCATACTGAGAGGCAGTCTTGCCAACGCGTCTTAATAAGTTTTAGTATATGGGCTTGTTTCTGAATCGATAAAGACTGACAAGGCTATCTCACCACGATTCGCAATTAGGATCGATGTCAATGGCTGGCTTGGGGTTGGCGCGCTACTATTGGCAAGATACGTTTGTCTTGTTTTGACAGGAGACACATGTTGAGAAGAGATACCGAGAAAGACAGGACGACGAATAGTATTACGAAGAGACATGGTGATGGCCTACGAGAGGCAAAGCATATTGTTGAATCCTAATCCCGACTGTCTGGGCCTTGCCTACAGACAACATCTCTTTATTAAGCAAGTCACTTACTCTGTACAGAAGGCGAAGTTGGTAAAGGGACGAGCCGCTGCTAGCCGAACAACGCTAAGACATGTCACAAACACGCGCCGGCGGTCGATCAACAGTGATTACTCATGGACTCCATGCCTGGCGTGCCTGGCAGCGACATCCTACGCAAGGCAGGTGCCTGTCGGAGGACCTTGCCCCTCATTCCCTATCACAGTCCCCCAGTCTGGCGCTTCTACCCATTTCGAACTGGGCATCTGTTGATGTGTTGCGATGCAGCAAGTACAGTCAGGGAAATCCTCCATTTCACCGCTACAAAGACCATCTCTAACACCAGCCATCATCTTCTTGACACACGACTTTGCCTTCTTGTAGTCACCCTCCTATCTCTGAAATATCTAGAAAAACCAGAGCAAAGACTTTGAAGCCGCCTCAATGTCAGATGATGATTTCTATGATGACGATGGTGACTATGCCTTTTTGGATGACTTTTCCTACAACGAGGCAGTAGGTAGAGCGATCTTGCGTCCATTTCTGGTTTTACTGACAGTTATCATGCAGGATGACTTGGCTGAGCATACCATGCACTCCCCCGTCCTCGTGAACTACGATCCAGCGTGGGAGACTGCTTCGCTACTCAGCGATTGGGAGTACTACTCTGAGGACTACTGGGACTATGATACACTCAAAAAGAAGAGAGGGAAGATTGGGGGTAGGAAACCTAGTGAGAATGCTCGCGAAGTGAAAGAGGAAGGCTCCAGAAAAAAGCGGAGGAAGTTGGAGCCCATCAATGGAATACCCGAAATTTCCCTAGGCAACCCCATATTAGCCCCTCCGGTCGTGGTATGGAAGTCAAAGAAAGAGATGTTGGGACCCTTCGAGGGTTCGGTCATGAGCGCGGAGCAGGGTCAGATGGTGTCTCTCCTCGAAGACTGGCGGGAAAGATTCAAAATCCCGGTGAAGATTTCAACTTCTCGACCCACAATAAATGGTATGCAACGAACGGGAAGCCAACGAGCGACTGCTATCATGATCGACAATTCTGTCTACCGTCAGACCACTCCACCATTCACTAATCTTTCGAAAGGTCAGAGTCTACCATCGAGGGGTAAGTTCTTCCCGTCTCTTACGGCAGAAACGCCGTCTTCATTGAGCGGAGTTCCCTCAGGACGCTCATCGCAGCAAGGAATGAGCCAAGAGCCTGACCAAGGTCCTCTCACAAATGGTGCTGGGTCGAAAGGCCGCAAGCGGAAAGCAATAGAAGTACCTATTGCAGCAATAGTCGACTCAGGTGGTTCAAAAAGAAAACCAGGCAGGCCAAAGAAGCAGAAAGTCACCAGCGTCACTCACGAAAATGATCAGAATAGCGTTGGAGCGCCTACCAAGATTCGGGCAACTACGGGGAAGGAGAATGCACGTGGAATTGCGAATGATGCCGCTCCTCTGCTGCAGAAACGCAAGCTACTGGATGCAGACGATGAAGAGGAGAAATTATCAGCGAAACGCAGCAAGTCTAGTAAGGTATCTGTAGAAGAAACCGCCACTGTCGAGTCAAAGAGGGCTACTACGCGGAGGAGTACACGAAGGAAAGTTACGTGAAGGAGAGGGGGTAATAGTATTCCGCTCCACGGCGCCTAGCTGCTCATTGCATGCATTGTACATATCAAGATAATGCAACTCATACCGTACCCCTTAACAAGTTCGAGTGCTGGAGGCAGGTGAAGCGAGCCAATCATGAACCCTGCCATTACCATTCTCGCACACTCACGTTTGACAGCTTTGTTTGTCCTACGCGCTCCAACAGTCCCTAAACTCTTCGTTCCGATCGCGACGTCTGCTCATAAAACCTTCACCCCCAAGCCCTCCGTCACGCTCCAGACTCTAGATACCACTTCTTTCTCGCGGCCACTTTTTCAATATGGCATTCTCTCGCTTCAACAAGAAACCTTCCTCCACCGTCTCCACCTCTAGCAGTACGCCCTTCCCCCTCATGATCCTGAACCTCGTCCTCCGCTTCCTACAGCTGGTCTTTGCAATCGCAGTAATCGGTCTCTACGCCCAGGATCTTAGTAATGCGCGTAAGCAACACAAGCATCAAGATTCAAAATGGGCATATGCCGTGGTCGTGGCGACATTCAGTGCATTCACAAGCTTGGTCTATGTGGTGCCGATGGTCAAGTGGGCTTGGGCGTTTGGGTGGGACTTGATACTCTTGTAAGCTACAAATCTTTGGGGAGAGGCTGCTGCCTTGCTCGTGTAGACGACAGAGTGCTGATGGTTGTGTGGCAGCATTCTCTGGGCAGCCGTATTTGGGATATTCGGGAAGCTATACATTCACGCGAATCCTCAAGGTGACAAAGGGATCATGAGAATGAAGAACGCAGTCTGGGTTGACCTGGTGAACATGCTGCTCTGGCTGGTCACTGCCGTGATGGGGGTAGTTGTGTTCTTCATGATGAGGAGCGGACGAACATTGTTCACTGGAAGAGGAAAAGTTTGATGGAAACCAGCAACAGAGGAGAGGGAATGGGACAACCGCTTGGTGGATGAAGAGCTGGGGCGCATAGTTAGCTGTAATGTTTCAATGCGATATACCCTTTGAGATGAATTTCACCGCCCTTTCGAGGCTTTGCCAATCTGTGCTTTCAAAACACCTACTTACTGGTCACTCTTTTTCTTGATCACCGAAGTCCCGTTGGTGTGAATGATACCTTCCACGAACACCATCTTCGGCCTCCAGCTATAGCTGCGAATACTGGTACAATTTGGCAAGGCTATAGAGCATGGAGATTATGGCACGCTCACAGTATGCAATCTCGAGCCGGTGCGCCAACCAAAACCTTGCATCTCGAGCAGCAACCGCATCACAACATACATACACCGCCTCTTCCAGATGGTGAAGCTGCTGACATTGGGCTCGATCATCGACCCTCAGCCACACATGTCGCTAGCGTCGCCTGCGTTGTAGCAGGAAAGCCATGATTTCGGGGTTAATTGAGGGCCGACACATCTGAAATAAGTTTTTCTCGTCTAGAGAGAAACTATTGCCGTCAGGCTGTGTTTCAAGACAAGTGGCAGTCTCGAGTGGCCGCACACTCAAAGTGCCATCTGCTTAAATACTAAATAGGGCTTTCTGACCGTTTATAGAGTCGATGAACACATGATCACGACTCAACATGAGCGTGTGACATTCAATTCTTCGATACCGGAGCTCATTGATCCTCGCAAATGCCCCTTTTCTTGACAGCTTGCCTGCTGAGCGGGTGTGAGTAAAGAATCAGCTCTACCGTTCTCAACTTGAAATGAGCGAGGTGTAAAACATTGCTCAGGTTCGTAAATCCATTCAATCATACCAGTACTTACGCCCCTATCCATCGCCAGAATACCATCTCGCCCTAAGTCATTCGATCTCCTTCCCCACTGCTTCTCTACCTGCCTGAATACTCCTTGTTGAACGCCCTCCCAATAATCACCCGCCTCACCTCACTCGTCCCCGCCCCAATCTCATACAATTTCGCATCCCTCAACAACCGTCCCGCAGGCACTTCATTCATGTATCCCATGCCTCCCATGAGTTGTATCGCATCAAGCGCGCATTCCGTCGCCCTTTCTGCCGCGTACAAAATCGCCCCAGCACAGTCTTTGGCATCTGGCCTATTGTCAGGGTCGGAGTGGTTGTTGTCGAGCTTTTGAGCGACGCTGTAGGTGTAGGCACTGGAGGCACGATATTTGGTGTACATGTCTGCGAGTTTGGCTTGGATGAGTTGGTTGTGGGCTATGGGTTGGTTGAATTGAGTGCGGGTGTGGGTGTAGGGAAGAACGAGGGAGAGAGCGGAGGCCATGATTCTATAGCGAATGTATCAGCGGAGGTTCATTGAATGCAATAAGGCTTGGTAAGGAACTACCCCAATGGTCCAGCACTAAGCACGAGTCTCTCGATATCCAAACCTTCCATTAGGACTTTGACACCGTGATTCAATTGGCCTAGCATGTTCTCTTGCGGCACAAACGCATCTTCGAAGACCAGCTCTCCAGTATTGGAGCCTCGCATGCCTAGCTTGTCTAGCTTGCGCGCGCAGGAGAAGCCTTTTGTTGCGCTATCGACGATGAAGGCTGTAACACCTTTTGAAGCTTTGTCAGGCTCGGTCTTCGCGTATACGACTATGTAGTCTGCATCTGGGCCCTATCAAATTCCTCAGCCCCGTTTTATCAGATGAGTAGAATATTCGATAAGTAGAACATTCCATGCTCACATTCGTAATCCACATCTTCGTCCCATTGAGCACGAATCCCCCATCTACGGCTTTCGCCGTCGTCTTCATACTGACAACATCTGAGCCAGCGGAGTGCTCTGACATAGCCAATGCGCCAATCTTGTGTCCCGATATTAAGCCAGGTAGGAATCTCGTTTTCTGATCGGGACTGCCGTTCAAGCACAGCTGGTTGATGCAGAGTTGGGAGTGGGCGGCGTAGGATAGTCCGATGCTACCTGATGATCTGAGCGGTTGCGGTGAAAGTGTAGTAGTACCATGTGCCAACCTGATGCTTTACTGATCTCCTCCATCATTATGCAATGGGCCTGATATCCCATTGCTAGACCTCCATAGTCTTCGTCTGCTGTGATGCCCAAGAAGCTGATAGTCCATAAACACCTGTCCTAAGTCCTCGATAGAATAATATATACCCAGCCTCCCCAAATTTCCTCCACATGTCTGCTGGGAATTCATTCTCGCGGTCTGTTCTTGCTGCGACTTCTTCGGGTATCTCTCGCCCTATGTGATGGCTCAATGGCGGCTCTTCGTCCCTTTAAATAGGGGCTCACTCGTAAAGTCTTGTACTCGCTCCCTCAGCTCCGTCAAGTCCTCGGCCGCAGGTGGGACAAATCCATTTGGATGCTTGGATGAAGCTGCACGGCTGATGGTCAACGAGACATGCCTTGGATTTGAACGACCAATCTGGCGGATTATATCTGTAAGTACTCTGGCTACATGAGGAGCAGACATTGAGGGATATGTGCAAGCTTCAGCTAGGCTGTTCGGCGAAGTGTATGTTTACCTCGAAGGGTAGAGAGAGGCCTCGGCATATCGTCGGCTTCCATCGGCGATCTTTTAATAGCTGGGTCCGAGGGGTCCCTCGGATATAATTTTATCACCAGGTTTTAGACTCAGGTAAAGACACGCCTCGTGTGTCGATCTGCTTCATATCGACGTCTCATGGGTCATGAATCTTTATTGCATATCCGCGAGACCATCAAGCAGTGCGAAGCTTATTGCGCTTGAACCTACGACTGCATTGCCAAATGAGCATCCATACAACAACAATGAAAACCTGTAAGTGCGTAGGGATTCTTGAAGAGTCTGCTTCTGCAGTAGACCCCTACCAGGAATAGTAGCGCAATACTTGGAATATCCTTCAGTGTGTATCAGCGAATCATGAATCAAGGCTAGCAGATGAATTTTGCGGCGCCCAGAAGGTGAGAGGCAGTCGAGGTAGTCAGTCGCCTTTGCGCACTTTACACGGTTTCGGGATGTTCGAATCGAAACACAATTCGCAAGTACTCCACTACTTACACGCGTACGATGCTTCATTTCCTCAAGATGTGCATTTTCACCCGCAAATATCCTCCGAGCAAGCTTGCTGCCGACTCCACGCTAGCTATAGTATATGAACAGGTCCTGATTTTGGGCATCTTTCTTATGATTTCAGTGCTTCTCCAGTAGGCAACCCGCCTATTGACCCCTATCACCATGCTTTCCTCAGCCCTTGTCCTCCTCACCTCGCTCCTTTCCTTCTCCACCGCCACATCCAACTTCTACCCCCTGCCCCATCTCCTCTCCGGCCCCGAGATGCCCTCTCGGACTGCCAAAACATCGTCGACTACGGCTTCAACGCCTCATGCTGGGACACGCTCGGCATGCAAGACTGGATGCGCAGTTGGAACACAACCACCGAAGCAGCGGGGAAATGAAATCCCAATGAGCTCTGGGCCAACTGCTTTATGCGTCTGACAGGCGTCCCAGGGATCGAAGGGCTCGGATGCGCACAAGTTGGGCCGAATACCTGTCCAGAGCCCCACGCGGATGTGTTGTTGAGTGTGAGTGTGCAGACGGCGTACGGGGCTTATAGTATCTAGTGTAAGTGCGCCCAGAAACGATGATGACTAGTAGCTTTTTCCATCCATCAAAGTAACGAGCTTGCTTTGAGATAGAGTAATGACATCCCTCACTTCCAGCACTCCAAAACCTAATGACCACCATCTACGATGACCTCCCATCTTCCACCGGCCTCTCCAACATCGAATTCTTCTACGCCAACCAGACCGCCGCCCCTGTAGAAGGGAAGGCCCTTCTAGCCTCCATCCTGTTTGCCAACAATGATAACAACCGAAGAATTGGGCCTCATGGTGACAACATCGATTCCTGTTCCTGGTACCGTGGTTAGTATTCCAGAAGTGGGACAGGCGCAGAAGGCTGTGAGTGGTGTCTTGGTTGCGTATTTGCTGAGCTTTATGACGAATTTTACGTTGGGGGGGGGTTGATGGGATGGCGAAGGGTGGGAAGCTGATTTAGGGGGTCGGGGTTCGAGAAGGTGCTGGGATGTGATAGAAAGCTGAGAATGGACTCTGCACTTAACACGATAAACTTTGCGAGCGTCAATAATACCCCAATAGCCTGAAAGACGAAAATGATAAACTCATTCCAGGGTAGAGTACAAGCCAACAACCTCGATATTCCTTCGAAGGTCGCCCTTCGAGCCGGGTTCTGCGCCAGTTTACGCCGAGACTTTTGGTAGTACCTTTTGGGATTAGCCTTAAGAAAGAAGGCCCATGTCTCATGTAAATTTCTAGCATTATTGCTTTCTCATCCTTGTTGTTCTCAGCTTAGAGAAGTCGGATGGTTGACACCCATATCTTGACAGACTATGTCTTATGTCACAACTTACTAATTGTAACATCCTCATACATGAGAGCTTATCCGACAATAACAATAATACGAGTCTCGTCCCTAGCATCTAGCTCTTCCAATGCGCAATCTAGCCAACAAGATCTCTGTAACACAGCCTGATATCTACTATCCTCGCAGCAAAGAAATTGAGATACCGGATTCTAGTGTGTCATGGCAATTCCGTTTCGTCCATTGGCGGAAGATGCAGCAACTGATGTCGCTAAGGTGTCGTATATTAAAGTATCGAGACGTTTGGTCACTGGATGAGAGCAGGCACTTGCCGATCTCATCCCATGATAACCCACCACTACCTGTGTAAGGAAGGTCGATTTTTACAGAGTATCCCCTAAACTGGAAGGTACATAATAGTTCGAGGAAGCCAAGACTCTCTCTGATCGTTACCAAGGGGCTGTTCGCCCGTACCCCGGCGGGAGAAGGTTCGAAGTTGTTCTACCGTACGGAGCAAATTGTCTTTGGTCGTTTTTGAATAAATTTTCTGTGCGAATCTCGACATAGTACCGGCGTCCAAATATGACTCGTCCCTCGACAAGCTTAAAGGTCACAGATTGATGAGCAGGTACACTTAGAGTCTCAATTATAGTGGGGTAGATAGTGCAGGAATCAGAAATACCAGCAACGGTGGTCTTTTCTTGATGCCGATGGTATGGGACACAGACTTTCATAACGTTATACAAGAGCTGCTCGGTTAATATACTACTTGTCTCTCCTTTCACCAACTCACTGAAGCACTTCTGGTATGAGAGTTGGTAGCGGGCGACAGCTGTAGTTTGACCTGCATCGATGAAAAAGGACCAAAAGAACGCGATCTAGAGCAACCCTAACAGCAGTCCAGAGATGAAATTTTTGCTGAGTCCCTTAACCACAGATGCTGCTCCAATAACGTTTTGAGGGTCCAATGCACTCACAGTTTAGTCCGGGGACTATGCCATCCATGGCAGCTGTGAGATTGGGTCATGTATCATCCAGATCTAATGGCCCTGTTGTGGGTCTGTTTGAATACACATATTCACAGATCTTGTACATTCGTGCGCCTGGCAACGGTCCGAGGATTTCTACGAGTAGGATTGGTTGTAGGCCTTGGCTTTGGCTAAAATCATATCGCCGAAGAAATCGATACAAGGTTGGCTCTGGACTATTGTGACGGTGAGGAGTCAAAGGCAGCGTTCAATGTTACCGAGGAGAAATTGCTGGAGAGTGCTGATAAGGTGCGTTGTTGTTACCTCTGCCATAGTTGCGAATGTGGGAACTCACTATTGGCGCTAGTACACTTTGTTCCCGATGGTTATGGGATGTATCGATGATACTTACGAGGGCGGCATACACAAGGGCTTGTTTCCCCAGTCTCCTTTTTTCGTGCCATATCTTGTTAAGTATTGGTATGAAAGGAGGCATGCCGGGACTTGGAAATTTAGTCCTTGTGATGGTTTTGGGAAGCCACGACCGCTTGTATCTGTGACGTAGATGTTTATCGTATTGAATACGTGAATTGACGAGGTTGCGTGCGAGCGCTCCCATTTCTGTTATTGGCCATCTTTACCTGAGGAATTATCGTCCCTCGGCGTTTTGTAGAAGGGCAACGGGCATTTTGATGATATGGCGTTCTTAGCAGCTATTATACGTATGGTTTATCAAGACCTTCCTTGATTGGTAGTTGAGGCAGTGAGACAGTTGAGCTCAAAATGTATGTTATTCAGTAATGATTGCCCTTTGAGACTCTAATTCTAGGGTATAAGCCACTGTGTGAGGCCAGCATCTGTTGACGACCTTTTAAGCGCTATCACGTCAATACTGTAAGCAGATGTCAACCAAAATCGTCCCGTATGAACATGGATCTCAGATCCTAATGGGGTATATACAGAAACGATTTTCCCTCGCAAGTCGCCCGGGACCTGAACGCCCTAGCCACTTTTCCCTGCTATCATCCATACCACCCTGAGGCGCCGATATTGGCCTCCTCTTCAGTCTGGCGGTGGGGAATCACACATTCCTTGATATCGTAGGCGTCGATGATATCTTCCCACGTGTCAAAGTCAATGTGGAAGACGCCTTGTTGCTTCGAGATGTTGTCTCTCTGAATTTCTTCAGCGTTGCGTGGCACAGTGGCGTCTTTATTCGATGTCAGTGGAAGATTATTGCCAGTAAATAGGAACACTTACGGAGTGTGGGTAGCATGTTGTTATCACTTCCCAATCCAGCCGTACCATCCCTAATCAGGAAACTCACGTAGAATAGATTTTCAACGGTTTGACCGAAAGACGTAGGATTGACGCAAAAGTTGAAGAACGGAAGCCCGCCATCGTCGGCAAGTCCACACTTTGCCATGAGGGCATTCCCGTCCTCGGTCGATATATCATCCCACATTTCTTCCTCTGCCCTCGCTTGTCCTGTGTTCTGGGTTTTCACTAAAAGCTCTCGGATGTTGGTACACATAGCAGTTAGATTCGAGGTATCCTTCCTTTCCCAGTCATGGGATTTCAGCTCCTCTGGGCGTACGGCATCTTTAGGATCTCGTCTTTGTAACCGCTCCCGGCGTTGTGTAACTTTTCGAGCTCTCTTCTGCACAGAGAGCGGCCCAAGCAGGAAACCCGGTACAGCTGGTCGCACGTTATGGGGGAAGCACGCCTGTCGACCAAGCCACTCCCAATTGAAAGCATCCCCCTCATCGTAGCCTTCGGTAGCTTCTTCATCGCTATCATCGTTACGCCTTCGTCGTTGTGATCCTTCGGCCGGACCACGGCGCATGAAGGTAATGCATTTCCCAACGAAATCGTCGATGTCAATTCCCGTAGTTGAATCTCCCAGATTCAGCTGGGTAGTCCTCTTTGCCGAAAGATCTGCTGTAGACACAAGGAGTCGCGAATCCAAGGTGGCGTCCGAGGTCTGCTTGACGTTCGCAAAGATGTCATTTGCCTTTTCCAAGGTATCGATTAGGCCTCTAGAGCCCGGCGCGAGGTATTCGTTACGTGAATCTGGAAGAGATCATTATCTTAGCGTAATGATCACAACAGATCAATATGAAATGTCTGCGTACCTGTCAGCTCTTTCGAGAGATCTCGAAAGTCCTTCCTTATCGCTCGTCGCTCTTCTATGCTTTGTTCAGGGTCATAGTATTGCGTATCGCCCACGCCAGCCAGCCTATTCTCATGCGCTGTTTGTGTTGCACTTGGGGCGCCGCGTTCGCTGAGTTTCCGCCTCTTGTTTGATCGTGGTGGTTCAAGATCTGCTGGAGCTGGCGACGGAAGCTGAGGAGGGCCCATTGATCGGCCTTTGCCTTTATCTTGTCGAGATGCTTCTGCCGGCGTCTGGCGATTTTCTTTATCGGATGAGAATGAGGCTGCTGGTGAAGGTGAAAGTGATTCGAGACTGACGCGTCCTTTTCGTCGTCGCGTCGATCCAACCTCGTTCTGAACTTCCCCATCTCCGTCCTCATCGGCTGAGAGATTCGCACGACGCGCCATGATGATACGAGGAAGGGTATCGGAGGAAGACGAACCCCTAGAAGATCAGGCTCGAGGAGGTGATACACCGGGAAGGCTTCGCGTATTTAATATCACAATACTTGTTAGTATTGATAATTTGTAATCCTGTGTAGAGTCAATTCATCGCTAAATCGTTGTACACGGCTGTGAAGTGGTTGAGTGAGTTGCTTAGGACGCCAGAGTTTGGAGAAACCAATTTACGCGGCCACGTGATTTTCAGCCCCAATTCTACTTTGTAGTTCTAATGTATGCCAAGACTTGTAGCGTTGGGTTCGTCGCTGCTGCTGCGCATACATTTGACATCTGGTGTAAAGGATTTATGGAGGAGTACTCCTTTGCCAACTCTAGCGCTCTTGACTTTCCTGTCAACGTGAGAATGTTCGTTCCTGTTTGTAGTCCTATTGATCTTCCTTGCTGACCCATAGCTTCAGAGGCAGCTTGGAGGGGCAATACAATCCCCCATCATGCTCGACATTACTACAGAGGCCCGATCTGAGACACATAGGGTCAAATACAAGGTCTCTTCGAGTCTAGAGCCGCACTCATATTCGAGTGCTAATCTGAGCTAGTCCTCATTCCGACCTCTATGTGACTGCTCAGTTATGGGCGGACTCGAAACCCTTGACAGTCCCGGTCCAGACGGCTTATAAGTTCTTCAAAAGCACCCGAGTGTGGAACGAGTGGCTTGAGCTTCCTATCATGATATCTACGCTTCCTCAGAGCTCTCAGCTAGCAATCACGGTATGGGACGTCTCGCCCACAGGCGGCGCTGGAGCGAGGGGTCACGCGATACCATTCGGTGGGACGACGATTCCACTTTTCGAGAAGGATAACACTCTACAGAAAGGGCGCCAGAAATGCTGTCTATACCGTCACAAAGCCGCGGATGGCTTCTCATCAACCATTACTCCTGCAATTCCCAAGCCTCGGAGGAAGAAAGATGCACACGGCGTAGTTAATGGCCATATCTTGTCGCCTGATGAGGAGGAACTCGACAGACTCGAGAAGCTTTTCAAAAAACACGAGAGTGGAGAGATCCCTCGAGTTGACTGGCTAGACCAACTCGTCTTCAAGGCTGTTGAGAAGCAACGGCAGAAAGTAGAAACAGAGGCCAAGATATCCTCAAGAGCCCGGCGGAAGATGTCTTCTTCCAAAAAGAAGCAGGAGATCGATGGACCTCCGAATAAGAAGTCAAGTGCCGAGAACGAAGAAGAAATTTCCGATGAAGAAGAGGAGGAACAGGATAGATATACCCTGCTAATTGACTTCCCAAGATTTGACTTCCCTATTGTATTCACAGACCATGAATATGCTCCACCTCCAATTTCCAATATGGCACATCACGTACAGCCTACTGGTAATGTCAATCTCAAACCACCGCCTGAAGTACAGCTCGGTCCAGGTATCAACGGGACAGGCAATGGAATTGGAGATGATGACCCAAATGCCCCTCCTCTGATTCGAATCTATGATCCTGAGGTGGGTGCTAAAGATAATCCAGCTGAGAGCAAACACAGAAGGCTTGTTCGTAGTCATCGCACTGGTGTCTTGGACCGAGATCTCAAACCCAACGCGAAAATACGTGATGAATTGAACACAATCATGTCGTACGGGCCAACTCAAGAGCTGAATGCTGAAGAGAAGGATCTCGTTTGGAAATTCAGACATCATCTGACGCGTGACAAGCGAGCCTTGACCAAGTTCGTCAAATCGGTAGCATGGCACGATCAAAGCGAGGCTCGTCAAGCTGTGCAGCTGCTGCCCAAATGGACAGAGATCGATGTGGACGATGCCTTAGAATTGTTGGGTCCTACGTTTGACAACCCAGCAGTCAGGGCATATGCTGTTGATCGCCTGCGAGAGTCAGATGACGATGAGCTGCTATTATATTTACTCCAGCTGGTGCAAGCCTTGAAGTTTGAGGAAATATCGCCTGAGTCCCAGGATGGCAGCACTCGCGATTCATCGTTAGCAAATTTCCTCATCTCTCGCGCTACAAATAATCTCATGCTTGGGAACTTTCTGCATTGGTATCTCATGGTTGAATGCGACGATCGAAGCCCTGACCAGGTTAAAGAGCATCGGAAACTCTTCGCCAAGGTCGAGTTCGACTTCATGACAGAATTGATGCAAGTCCCAGACGGACCAGAGCGAAGGAAGACACTGTTACGGCAGGGCGAGCTCATCACAGTCCTTTCCAAGATTTCAAAAGAGATACGCTTCTCCCGTGAAGACCGTCCTCGCAAACTGCAACGCCTGAAGAAGTATCTTGCCGACCCAAAGAACGAGCTAACAACTTTCGACCCTCCTCTCCCACTTCCCCTAGATCCCAGCGTCTCAATAGTCGGTTGCTACCCCGAAGAATCCCTTGTCTTTAAGTCTTCCCTCTTCCCTCTCCTCATCCATTTCAAAACCTCCGAAGGCAAAAAGTACCCTATTATCTTCAAAACCGGCGACGACCTACGTCAAGATCAGCTCGTGATCCAGGTCATCGCGCTTATGGACCGCCTTCTCCGCAAAGAAAATCTCGACCTCAAGCTCTCTCCTTACCGAATCCTAGCTACAAGCTCGAATGCCGGTGCTGTCCAGTTTGTCCCTTCGATGTCTCTTCAAGCCGCTTCCACGAAGTACAAAGGTAGTATTCTTGCCTATCTCCGCGCAAACAATCCAGATACGAAGGCCGATCTTGGTATCCGCGCCTCGACGATGGACACTTATGTAAAATCCTGCGCTGGATATTGCGTCATCACGTACCTCCTAGGCGTGGGCGACAGACATCTAGACAACCTCCTCCTCGCACCAGATGGCCACTTCTTTCACGCCGACTTCGGCTACATCCTAGGCCGGGATCCCAAGCCCTTTGCTCCGCAGATGAAACTCTGTAAAGAGATGGTTGAAGGAATGGGTAGTAGCAACTCATCGCACTACGCAGCGTTCAAATCCTATTGCTTTACCGCATACACCACTTTGCGGAAATCTTCAAACTTGATCCTGAACTTGTTCAGTCTGATGGTAGACGCAAATATCCCAGACATCAAAGTTGAACCTGGACGTGTGGTGGAGAAGGTACGAGAGCGTTTCCATCTCGAGATGACAGAGGAGGAGGCGATGAGACACTTCGAGGGCTTGATTGTCGATAGCGTGGGGAGCATATTCCCTGTGGTTATTGATACCATTCATAATATGATGCAAGGCCTTCGAGCCTGAAAGGGGTGTGTTGTGTCGTTTTTGGGCGAGGCCTTCTTGATGGGAGCTTGTATGGGAATATGATGAGACCGAGTTTTCTATTCCAATATGGCGCCCTTCGCCACTTTCGAAACTCGACATCAAGGCAAAGGCTGCCACACATCGTACTCTACCAATCGAGCAGCAAATGAGCATTCCGACACTTCAGTACCAGGAAATCTAGCCAGACCTTGCGCGGTATACGCAGTAGATTGAACGCTTACCCTGCTGTAGATATGAATTTGGTGCAAACATTTAGTGTTAGCGAGCAGCAGTATGCACGAATTGCGAAGCTTGGAAGAGCGGACTCATGGCAGATGATAGTAGTCAATTATCTTAAATTGACGCGGTCTAACACCAGGTTAGAGCATTTGTATTTAACACTCGCATCGCCAGCGCCCTTTATACAATCCAACGGAGCCCAGAATCCATATCTTGAGGCAAGTCTTCCCAGCGTCTGCCAACCCAAGCGCTCTGTGGACATGCCTGGGTATCTCGTCCTTTTGAGCCAAACGATCACCGAGGATGCCCAACGATACAATGCCCATTCATGCCGAATGCCGCCGCCCGCGATGCCCGAACCAGAGCCAGCATCGAACCCATATATACAAGGCATCATTTCCCTGTGCACAGCTCTCCCATCTATTCAGTCTCCTTACCATCCTTTTCCGGCTCCATCTCTTTCCCTTCCTTCTTCGCCAGCGCTCTATAGTCTTTGCAATCCACACTTACAATGCCTGGTTCCTTGGAAGAGACTTGGTCATCGAGGATCACCGCTGTCAGTTTTCCGCCTTTGACGCAGCCACTGTCAAGGCCTTTGGTGTACTTGTGCAACTGCAGCCCGCGATACGAGTCGTGGCCGTAGATAACGGTCGAACGTTGATGTGAGGGGAGAAGGGTTTGGTATTTGTTCCAGAGCTGGTTATCAAATCAGCTCCGTCAAAAGGATTCAAATGAAAATGATGGATATTCTTACCTTAAACCACGGCGTCCCCTCCCCACTGCTACTCGGGACATGGGTGTCCAGATCAATCGTCCGCATGTGCATCACGCCCATCGGGTCCTGACTTTCCAACCTGACACCAGGTACAAGCCCAGCATGCACAACATGTACATCACCCATCCCCTTCATCTGCCCAACATCCAAGACCACGGGACAAGCAGCCATCCAATCAATTTGATCCTTCGAAAAACTCTTCGCCAACTCCTTATTGACTGCATCCCCATGCTCAAAACTCTCATCCACCAGATCCAAGCCAGGGTACTCATCCTCATTCTGTATCATATCCTCCGGCATCCCTGGCGCCGGCGGATCTGGTTTCTTCCCCTTCCATTTGCCTTTTCGAGTGGATTTTTGCTCTTGCGTCATGCGGTGAGAGTACATGTCGCGGTAGGCGAGTAGGACGCGATCTTCGTGGTTGCCGCGAACGCAGGAGGCGTGGGCGGACATGGCGAGGTCGACGACGGCGCGGGAGGAGGGGCCCTTGGAGATGAAGTCGCCGGCGAAGATGAGGTGGTCGGTACGGGCTTCGTATTGGACTTTTGAAAGGAGTTTGACGACTACGAAAAGCCAATATTAGCGAAATCCTCGCACATACGTAGTATGTGGCCGATGTCAGCCAATGTCAGTGGGGTACTGACGCTCATCGTTACAACCATGCACATCTCCCACAACTATCAACCTCCTCCGATCTCCCTTCCCTGCCGGTATCAAATCTGAATTCAAAGTGTTCACCTGCACCATACCCAAGAACTCTGGTCGTAAATTAATCCCAAACCAGCCATCAGCCGTCCTCATCCTCTCATTTAGACTCTCAGTAAGCAATTTATGCTCGCTCCATTTCGGCTCACCCCAGTAATGCCATGGGCACCACGTCAGCGTTACTAGTATTAGTACGATGTAGATGTACCGTCTGAACCGCGGCGCGGCGAGTACTTGTATCCAATTCGGAGTTGAATAGCCTGGGGACGAGGGAGAGGAGTTGGTAGTGTGTTGCCATTCATTCCGTATTAAGTCTATGAGTGGTCTTCGTTTTCGATACGTCTGGTACGCTCGCGCGTCATGTAAACGGTAGTCTGTGCTGTCCTTGTACATTTTTTCTTGGTGTAGGGAGGAATTCCGAGGCAGTAGGGGTGAATGTCCGTTGGACTTATAGGCGCCCGCTCTGTACTTTTCTGGAAGGTCGTTTGTGTCTTCGATATGTCTTAGACTTAGTGGTATCGAGGGATTATGTTGGTGTCGAGCGGGATTGAAGGTGAGACCTCTTTGTAGAGCATAATCGGTGTTCAATACATTGAGATCAGTGTCATCCAGCTCGTCGTCGGAAGGGCATGCGTCTCCACTATCAAATCCATACTCGTCGTCGTACCGTGGTGGAGTATTGGAGTGACCATTCATTTCGGGCCCTCGGGAACCCATTGCTATTATGTACGAGGGAATATCGCTCTCGGCCGTGAATTATAATCGCGAGAAGGCAGGCTGTGCAGGCTTTTGCTTTGAGGGGGCTACCCACCTCCTTGATGGCGCTCCTAGGGGAGGTTGCCAAGGTCTTGGCTCTCTCGGAGCGACGCGGCGACATGATCTTTTCGCAGATCCGCTCCTGAAAGATTGGCGTAGCAGGCCGTCAATTAGCCGAGAGGCTACTCTAAATCTGGCATGTACTGTGGATACCTTAAGAAACGGCATTCTAACGCGCCAACCAAGTAAAGGACACAACTGTTGAAAGTGTGAGACAGAGTCTTGGTAAAAATCTAGTCTCACAATATCCTACCTATATCGTTGGTAGTGCCTCTCCTCTTGTCTTCGCCTCTCAACTATCTCCAGCACACCTTTATCGTAGATCGATTCAGGCGCCTTGCCTCCCTTCAAGACCTCTTTCTCATGCGCTGCTGCCTCTTCTTTGGTCATGAGTACCAGATCACTCAAGTCTAACCGCACACTTTTCTGACCTTCTGAGCTCTCTTCGATCCTGAAGCCACCCTCTGGTGCTCTCCATCTGATCAACGCTAGTCGTGTTGGGATTCTACTCACGACACTCTTACCACGGAATACCTCTTCGACAAGGTAACCCACGTCGTCTTTGCTGATTGGAATTTTTAGCCCAACGGAAGCGGTACCAGATTGTCTCACTAGCCGCTCTTCTGTACCTTGGAGAGTTGATAGTATGTTGTCGTACATCTTGTCTCTCAGCTTGCCGGCTCCACTCTCGTGTGGGTAGCCCGTGATTTCACAAATAATGAAGTTAGCCACAGTGTACCCGAAGACTGCTGGCATCGTTCCTAAGACGGGCAAAATCCTAGCCCTGAAGTCTGGGAGCACACCCAGCTCATTGACCTTTCCTTTCTGGAACTCTTCTTCTGGTAGTGGTAGCAATTCAGCCTTGCCAGGCCCCGGCTTCTCAGTCGAGAAGACCACAGGAATCCCTTCACTGATACCCGCAGCTCTAAGCTTCCTCCGCGTAACCCTTGATAATGGATCTTCCACACTCGCGCTGATATCACCAACCTGCACCCTCGTAGGATCACTCTTGCATCCAGCACCCATCGAGCTGACCGCTTTGATACCATTTTCATGGCAATACTGCAAAAGAGCAACCTTGCTGTCAATGTTATCAATCGCATCTACCACGTAGTCCGGCTTTCTCCTCTTGCCCTTGTCCCAGGGTCCAAGCAGTTTCGCTGCCTGCTCTATCTTCCAGACTTCATTAAAGCATTCCCATTGAACCCAAGGTACAACAGCCTGTAGTCTTCGGTGCACGCATTCCACTTTTGGTGTTCCTACATCGGCCAGCGTAGCGACAGCATGTCTATTTAGTGAGGAGAGGGTGACTTGGTCAAAGTCGATAAGACGGACTTTGGACACGCCGGAGCGCACGAGGGCCGAGGCGCAGTGCGAACCAACACCGCCCAGGCCTACGATGACGGCAAAGGAGTCGCGCAGCAAGGTGAATCGGTCAGGTCCAAGGAACGAAGCAGTACGGGTCAGTTGCTCGGCGATCAGATCTAGGACGGTCAGGCCATGCATGAGGGTTTCAAAATATGGTATTGACCTTCACCGTAATCGCCGTGCTGAGCCCTGCGAGCCAGAGCGGCTGATCTTTCATCTTCTTTGCCGGCTGTGGGTAGAGGAGCAGCAGCGCCAAAGTTTGTGAGCTTCACTGAGTTGATCAGCATTGAGTTCTCACTGTGACACGGATTCAAGGGTCTAAAGCACCATCTCTGCATGATGACTCTCATTCAGCTCAGGTATAGAAGCTTTCAGCTCATCGACCCTCTCCTTTCTCCGTATAGCCTGCGTTCCATAGATGGTTCCGGCTACAGCAGCTCCAGATATGAGAGCCACTGCCGCAAGCTGTACGTTGTGATTTGCGAATTGGCGATCGAGCCAAGAAGCCATGTTTTCTGGCGGCTTTGGCTCTGGGCTTTCGCCGAAACGGACGTGTTTTTGCTGCTTTCTAGGAGGGCCGCGTCTCTCCATTCTGAATGAGAAAGACCATGTTGAGGGTTCTGTCACTGCTGCTTGAAGGAACCACGGATAGGCAATGCGGGAAGGTTTGGCCACTTAGGTTGTCGTTTCCCACAGGCTTCGTGATTGGCAGGCGGAGGATTCGCCGAGGTGATTTGCAGCGCTAGTGGTCGATCTCCCGCTTCGCATTCCATGAGGCTCAAAGTCGCGTTCCTCCAAGCTTCGTTAAGAATCAACCAGGTGAGTATCAGAGCTTTGTTCTCTCGTCCTCGGGTTGCAATAGATGCTGATATTCCTTCTAGTCCACACTCAATGCAGAAACCTATCACCCGAGCTTCATGAACGCCCTCCGCTTCCTGCTGACCCAGGTCGCGTCAGGGCCATGAGTGAGACCGTGAACAGAAATCTTAGAGTGGCAGTCTTTTGACTCGCAGCACAGACGATTTGGATTCTGTACCCTCCATCTCCTTTCTCATCTGGTTTTGCAGTCCCAACACCCCCAGACGCCAGACTTGTAGCAGCCCCAATGACGACCCAATCTTCCCAGAAGCCACGTGCCACCTCTCTAGGATCCCTTGACTGGGCGGTTGGGGTGAACAGTTGAGAAAGCATCGACGTGTGCTAGTGATGGGTGAAAATATAGTTTTCAATCGGAAGAGGCATATCGCTCCGTCTACAGTCCAGGGATGTTTGGGGCGAGCGAAGCCGCTGGTTTTATGTTGGTGATGGTGGAGGGTGGACAAAGGCTCAGTGATGAGACGTCGTGTCAAAAGCCAAATATGCATGATAGCCTGCTCGAAACTACGATGCGCGAGAGCGCGGATGTGGACGACGGTATGGTTGCCCGTGAATACGGAGAGAGCTAATCTGAGAGCCTGGCGTTGCTTTATGTCTATTTCCACTTCTTTCCTCATCTCACATGTGCTACTTAAGAGCCCTTTCATTCGATAGCGCCTCTGTTCCATTGCAATTCATTAATTGCTGCTTCCATAGATCTTCACCGTCAGACCCTGATTACAGCATTACTTTGTCTTTGCCGTACCTCCCACTTACTTCGTAGCAGCATTCAAATGCCACTCAAACACCTTCTTGAAAATGCCCTTCCCATCCGTCTCAATCACGTCCCCATGACACGGAACGATCCGATCAAAGTCCCAACTAGCAATTTTTTGCGCGCTCTGATTGAACCCCTTCCGGTCACCAAAGCTAGCCGCATACCACAAAAATCTCTTCTGCCACGTAGCCGCTCCCACCGTATTCTGCATCCCAATAAACAACCTCGTCAAGAACCCACTTGTAGGATCCTCTCCTGTACGTGAAAATTGCTCCCGTGCTGGCAAGTTGAACATCATATCCGCCTCTATCAGCGTCTTGGACGGTCGATGGTTGAATACAAGCTCCTTATTCGCATGACTGCCCACATACTCGTAGTCGAATTCGGCATCGAATTCAGGATCTACTTTCATGCTGGTCTTGTTCTTCATCGTCCACACATGCTCGAACCTGCTCCCAGCCATAGCCTTATCCTTCTCCCTCTTCTCTGGCAGACCCTCCACACCCATTAGCTTTGCGCTGGGATACGCCTTAGCCCATTCGCTAATGAAGATGTGGTGTTCGTAGTCGAGTGCGGATATGTAGGCCACGTTGTTGCCGAGTTTGGCAACGGTAGAGCGGACTTCGGGGGTCAGTGATGTGGGAGAGAAGATGGCTAAGGCGCCAGATTGGAGTCGGACTGTAGACTGGGTTAGCTGGGGTGATTTAGGGGTTGGGAGGAGAGGGGTGTACCGATTGTGCCTCGTCCGCCGACCTTGAGACGGCCGAACCGCATGAAGGGCGCGGAGCAGGTGATTACTTCTGGGGTGATTTGGCGGATCACCATGACCTTGGATGGATCGGAAGGGATGAGTTTGGACGTCATGGTGGATGTGGTGGGTGAGATGGGCGAAATTGAGGTGCGAGTGTTTTGGGAATAGAAGCTGTGCTCAATGTCGCGAGCTTAATCTTAATACGAGTCTTTTACTCTAACGACAGCTATGGGGTTAGCTGCTGTAAACAAGAAGGTATTGTCGGATGGATTCTGGAAATTATTATAGCTACAAGTAGCTACCTTTGTCATATATGTACCTACATTAGCGGCTCAGAAATCGATGATCTAAGAGACAACGATTGCACGGTCGATCATGGAGGAATCGTCATCCCGCCACGTCTCGAAAAGACCTCGGTAAGATAAGTCTACAAGCGACGCTTTCTGTGTAGAATCTATTAGTTTGTCTGTTGCCGAGGATATCGTTTGACAGCTGCAAGCCCATTGCTTCGGAGCAAAGTTACCTGCCTTAGGGGGAAGGCATGTCTTGGGCATTTCCAAATTCCAAATCATTAATTCCATCACAAATCGAAATCTGGTATCATCGCGTGAAAGCAACGGGCAGTACACCACTAGCCTCACATCGTTCATATTCACACCTTGAATCCGGACCTTGTAGCCTTCGATTCAGAATTCGCCCACGGCAGGAGACTCGTAGGATCAAACCTTGGAGCGAGAGAACCAAGTGCGGCGTCGAGTGCTATCCAAATTTGTCAGAGGCAATTCCGACGGACTGGCTGGATAAGATATTTACCTGGTCTTCTTGGTCGTACTATCGCTGTAGGCCACCTTGCGCGTAGCCTTATGCACAAACCAGATGCCCACAAGCGCGCTGACGAGCCAGAAAATGGCGCTCAGAAAGCTAAAGGCAACAGCGGCCTTCCACTTTTCACAAGTTCCCTTTTCGGTGATATTTCCCCAAGCCCAGATAGAGCCGCATTGTAGTGGTCCGATGAAGTTGACGAGCAGACCGAAGGCAATGATCCACAGAACGAACAGGACAAGGTCGACGGTGTGATGGACGAAGCCGGATTTGAAGGGGATGAGCCAGACGAGTGCAAGCATCATGGAAATGCCAGCAACGACTTCAGTATAGATGAAGCGCTTCTCCGGCCATGAGTTCGCCTTGTCAAATGCGCGTAGGTAGTGGCCCATGAGACCAGCGACGACAGCTAGGGTGGGTTAGCTCTGTACTCATTATGCTAGAACACTGTACTGATAGTACCTGCAAAGGCGAGCTCGCCAATGCGCAAGGGGATGGAGATGAGACGAGCTGTGACTGGCATCCTGATGCACTAACGCTGTTTCGTGTTTGATAATAGAGAATTCTTCTCGAATGGGTATGGGGACGATGTCCAGGGCTGTAGAGTGGAAAAAGCGCAGAATGTGAACGCGAACAAAAGAGAAAATCTTTGAACTGGTATCGATACAGTCAGAGGGTGACCACGAATTTATAGATGCTTTGTTGTGGTTTCTTCAATTCTGGTTTCATCACGCGCCTGCATCTTACTTGCCAACAACCCTGGAAAATGGGGCAAACAGCCCTGAACTTCATCAAACGAGGCATCAAGGTTGACAGCGCAGCAAGAAAAAGCGAGGCACAAGCCATGATAGACCAAGATTTGGAGGTATGCAACCTCATTTTCTGAGCTAAGCAGGGCGACGAGACAGCAAAACCAGGACAGCGCCGATACCCATGTCGTGTTATTCCGGTATTGGAGAGATTAACAACCACCTGAGGCGGTCAAAACTTCAGGGTTCGTTTGCCAGGCTCTTTAAACCATGCATGTGAAGCTCAATTTCAAGCCTAATAATGGTGACGATGGAAAGTCAAGATGCAAGCTTTTGGTAGTCGGTTGGAGTTTCTCCTTGTTTTCCCGCCAAGACCTACCTCAGCTTACCAATCCCATCCCAAGGATCCGTGGGAGTAAGGTACGTGCCACGTGAGATCCTTTAGGTCCTCCGCGATTTGGCAGCCATGTAAAAGGTCGAATCAGAGTGATTACTGAGCTGGTATCAGACGTTGAGGAAAATATAAGCATTCCCTTTTTCGAAGCCATAACAATGCAGAACGACTTCTTCAAAGGAAAAAGCGAAATCGAAGCACTGAAAATGGCGAGGTATTTTTCCAATGATCAATGGAAGGCAGGGTCATACCTGACCAATTCTCAGCCTAACAAAGCTTGCTCAAAAGTTGCTCCAGCAAGGGGCCCTCAAAATCGAAAAAACGAGCAGACGGGTCCGCGGTTTATTCAACAGCGCCTATATCTTTGACACTGTCGAGGCCAGCCACGTCTGGGAGCACCCTTACTACCCACAATTCTACGTCCCCATCTCATCGATCAAGCATGACCAATTCAGCAAGAATGAGGCAGTTGACGAAGAAGGATCTGCTTTCCTGGCGACCTTGAAAGGCAAATCCAAGTCAACAGATCGAATCATCAGCTTTGAGAAAGGGCCACTGGCTGGGCTTGTGAGGTTTGAATTCGCTGCTCTGGGTATGCAAGCATCAAGTGGCAAGGCATTTTCCAGATGCTGATCAATATAGATCAATGGTTCGAGGAAGACATGCCAATTTATGGACATCCAAAGGATCCATACAAGAGGATTGACATCTTACCATCTTCAAGGACCATCACGGTCAAGATCGATGGCGTCACCATCGCGGAGAGTAGCAACAACATGTTCTTGCTTGAGACGATGTTGCGGACGAGATACTACATGCCTAAGACTGCTGTGAGTATCTGATAGTAGCAGGCGTATCTGGATCATAATTGCTGACTCTGCAGGCGAAATGGGATTATCTGACGGGGAGCGAGACCACTTCTCTGTGCCCTTACAAAGGGATGGCAAACTGTAATTCTTCGAGTTATTACTCCTGGGTTGAAGTTATCACTGACAAAGTGTGTAGACTACAATGTCGTCGTACATGGTAAGGAACACAAGGACTTGGTCTGGTGGTACAAGACCCCAACAGCTGAGTCGGCCCCAATTACTGGCCTCATGTGCTTCTATAACGAGAAGGTCGATATCTACATCGATGGTGTAAAAGAAGAGAAGTAGTGTGTATGAACACTGATGATGAAATGAGATGCAGCAATAATGATTGAGCTTGAGTCGAAGGCCGTGCCAGACATAAAGCGACCATCATCGCCTGTGTTGTGAGAATTGTGATCATGCTTCATCGATTCACGGTTGAGGTCTAAGATAAAAGTCGCTGACGAAGTCTCAAGTCCTGACTAAGATTGAATTCAACACTCTAGGCTATAATATCGTCGCAATGTATTAAGACCATATGACTATTATATTTGGCTTCTTGGGTGTCTTTTGCAGGCTCTTGGAACAGATTCGAAGCAGAGTTCGTAGCTCTTTCTGAGAATTTTCCAATTCGCGAAGTTTCTTCGGATCGTTCAACAGAATTAAGGAATGAAATTCTCATGATATATCATTTCCCATCCCTCAACGCAGCAAGCCGATATGTCGAGGTGGAAATCTCCGACACATTCGGAAAGTTCCCTTACTAGACTCGCTGAGCGTTCGGTCCTCGCAATGGCTTGATAGCGAAAATTGCATCACCCCAGTCTCCAGCCCCAATCTTATACGCAAAAATCCGACAAAGACATCCGTCTAAGAAGCTCCTTAATAAGCTGATCGTAGCTGAGGGTTCTTCGCTGACGTTTTCCCATTTTTGATTTCTGACATTGAGTCTCTTTTGAACACAACTAAGACTAGGCTGCTGAGCTAGTGATTTTCCACGACGTCATTCAATACACCACCGCAACTCTCCCATGTATCACCTAATCGTGCATGAACAATGGATATGCGATACTCTCATCCTTCCCCTCGAAAGCCTTTGATTAGCTTGACGAAGTGGGGACTATTTGCTGAGATTTCATCTTCCTTCCCACCAAAAACGCCCTTAGCAGATTGAAGTGAAGCTGCAATTTACTCATCCACTCTGTTCGTCTCAAGTTGTTCTCAAGTTCTTTGGCCGTAATATGTATTGCCCTGCGATTTGTTACCCTTGGTGTAATCTTGTATTCAGCCCCACCAGCATTTAGCGTATTCAAAATCTTTGCGTTCCATACCACACACACCTGATCCAAAGATTAAAACTTAAACATCTTAAGTGATACATTACGTATCTATTTTATTATACTGTTTTTGGAATCGCAATAATCAACTCTATAATTTTCATATATATTATCATTTAATACGTACAGTTTTCGTTGAATTAGGAATTTACGAGATTCTTTATTCTCGATAATCGGGCAGTAGGATGATAAATGGATGATAACTGGATAATAATTCTTTTATTAACATTGATAGTTCCAACGACGTTACAGTCGTAGCGATTATCCCTATATACGAGATATTAAACCAAGAGTTAGGTGTGCGTGGTGTGGATCGACATTGCCAAGAAGTTGCAAAGATTTTGAAAACGCTGAATGCTGGTGTTGGGAGGACGCGTCGTGTCCGTACTGAGACGCTAACAATTGCCCTCGATGGCGTGCTTCGGTCTAACTTCTTCTCCCAACAGGCAAAAGATTTGAAAGCGAAATTATCATGGCGGTGCTACTACCGACAAGCCCTTTGTGGGTTCCTACAACTCCTACTCCTCCTCCTAGTCTTCAATATGATGTTTGCGCGACACGGTGCGGCCGCAGTCGCTCGGACTACCTCGAGGTCGCTTGGAAAGCCCACGCCCCGGTTCTGGGCAACGCCACAAGCCCGGCAATTGCATCTTTCCCCTCTGTATCGTGCCCAAGATCCCCAGGTATCCCGTGGCTTCCACAACACTTTCTCACACAATGGTCAGTCAGCGTTAGCTGAGGCTGAAGAAGAACAGCCACTACAACCTCCAGACTCCTCAAACCCCGCTCTCTCGTTCCCATGTCTCGATGCCCAAGAAGCTAGGACTGCCTCGCTATCCAAGCGCTCCTTAAATTCTGGTCCCGAACCCTCCTACACGACTGGGCGCCATCGCAATTGGCGTTCCCAAGAAGCACTGCTTCTTGATTGGGGAGGCGTCTTACCTCAATTCAACATAGCCCTTGAGCATTGGGGGAAGCTTAACAACGATAACAGTAATGTTATACTTCTTCACACTGGGCTCTCGGCTTCGAGTCATGCACACAGCACGGAAGCGAATCCGAAGCCTGGCTGGTGGGAGAAGTTTATTGGACCAGGGGCGCCATTGGATACGAACAAATATTTCGTCATCTGCACCAACGTCATTGGAGGTTGCTATGGTAGCACAGGACCAAGCTCGGTCGATCCGGCTGACGGCCAAAATTACGCGACGAGATTTCCGATTTTGACGATGGAGGACATGGTACGAGCGCAGTTCAGGCTACTTGATGCACATGGGATCAAAAAGCTATACGCAAGTGTTGGTTCCAGCATGGGCGGCATGCAAAGCTTGGCCGCAGGTGTTCTCTTCCCAGAAAGAGTGGGCAAGATCGTGAGCGTAAGCGGCTGTGCTCGAAGTCATCCGTACAGCATTGCCATGCGGCATACTCAGCGCCAGGTTTTGATGATGGATCCCAACTGGTCTCGAGGTTTCTACTACAGTGGCATACCACCCCATGCAGGTATGAAGCTCGCTCGTGAGATTGCTACAGTGACGTATCGAAGTGGACCAGAATGGGAACAGAGGTTTGGGCGACGGAGAGCAGACCCAAGTCGACCGCCTGCGCTTTGCCCAGATTTCTTGGTTGAGACATACCTTGATCATGCAGGCGAGAAATTTTGCCTTGAGTACGATGCCAACAGTCTCCTCTACGTCTCAAAAGCTATGGACCTTTTCGACCTCGGGCAAGACCACCGGATGGAGATGTCTCGACTACGGCGGAAGAATCAAACTCGTTCCTCAGCGAACGGAAGAGACGATCAAGAAGGCCGAGCATGCAGTCTGGCTTTGCCAGACAAGCCGTACGAAGAGCAGCAGCCCGAGGTCAATTTGCAATCATTCTCTGAGCCTGTAGCTTCAATATCTACTCGCCCACCGGATGACCTCGTAGAAGGTCTCGCACCACTACGCAACCACCCGACCTTAGTCATGGGCGTGGCTAGCGATATTTTATTTCCCGCTTGGCAGCAGCGGGAAATAGCTGAAACATTGCGAGCTGCCGGTAACCGATCTGTCACGCACGTCGAGCTAGGAGAAGACACATCACTCTTCGGGCATGACACATTCTTGCTAGATTTGGAACATGTCGGCGGCAATATCAGGAGTTTCTTGGGCTGAGTAAGTGAAGTCTGTAGACTTGAAGCATTGAAGCGGCAGGATCATAGAGGATAAGCCACGGCACTCACGGCCGAATATGGTGGGATATCTGAAATGGAAGCAAAACTTCGGAAGATTCTCGCTTTTTATTCCTGCGCAAGGGCATTGGCGTGCCGGTTGAAACACTCGGATGCAAGGGAGGCGGTTAAGACGTCTCAAGCTCACGTAGGCGTGCGCGAAAATAATAGTAACTGCGAAAGCAAGATGTGTAGAGCGCTCGTTCATGATGGCTAGTTATAATAGATATCGTCACTGAGCATAGTGCGGTGACCGAGGTAACATGGTCCATTATGCACAGATATCATGTTGAGTCAGCGGCTTCAGGTACGTACCCTGCAGAACAGGCTTTGGGCCTGCTGAGGTTACCTTACCGTCCCCTCGTTCTTTATCTTGCTCTGAAAGGAAGCAGCTTTGTAGAGGTTACGGATATTATAAGGGTGCCTTCTATTTGCGGGTTCAAAGTACGAGGCTCCGCTCGTCTCCTCGGTTCGTTCCCGCGCAAGGAAGATTACCGTATCGGATCAACAACGGCCCTACGGCCACCTAGAACTACCTTTTGGTCATGGTTACGACGACTTACGCAGCACACCATTCCCCTCGGATAAATAACATCGAATCATCGCGTTACGAGTGAACGATTTTGCTATTCTAGAGTAACGCGGCTTCAGCTTTCCGTGTTTTTAATATTCATTTCCCTTTCCCTTTCCCTTTCTATTGTCACCATTTTATTATTTTCTCCTCTGTTCATTCTTCACGAGGCCGTCCATGATCTTCCATTGATAAAGTAACGATGCGCCACGCTTGAAGATCGACGCTGCATGAAGACTTTATGAGCGAGCGCTAAATCGGAGAAAAGACGCCAACGAAGCTCCCGCTTCTTCTTTGGGAAGCTTGGCTATCCACCGACAAAATCCCTGTATTGACTATTGACGATTGGACCACCAAGACCACGCCTTTGCATTTCTTGGAAAGTCTGGCACCTTCCCTCCTGTTTCTCTTATCACCGTCCCTCTTTGCCCTTCAAAGAGGCATACGATTCTTATAACAGTCGTTTGGTCCATTGTCGACACTCCCCCGCCCGCGAAGACCCGCCAAGGGAGAGGCTACGAGTACCGTATCTCAAACTTTAGTCTAGGAAGGAGTATGCAAGAAAATGGACGTTTTGTAACTGCCCTTGGCTGCCATTGCCTCATGCTCCACAAAGTGTGAACAAAAGTTCCGGATCTCCCTCCTGAAAGCTCCAAGCTTCATCCGCCCCGCCTCGCCTTTTCTTCCTTCTCCCTCAACCTCGAAATCGGCCTCCTACGCGAGCAAAACAAACCAAACAGAACGCGAAACCTAAGAGCAATCATGCTTACCTTTCGGAAAGCTGCCGTCCTGGCATCCTTCATACTCACAGCCGTCTACCTACTTCACTCGTCACACTCTACAACCACCTCGCGGGCAGACCTCGCGGAGAACCTAAAGGCTGAATTTGATACGTCGAACCTACCGAAAACAACAGCGATACCTACGAGCACAGACTCATCGACGAGACTATACCCTCCCCCTCGAGGAGGCTCAAATAAAAAAAACCAGAACCAGAAACCGTTGACGGAAGTCGTTACGAAGAGCCTGCGAGAACAATTACAATATCAATTCCCTTACGATAGGGCTGCAAAATTCCCCGCATACATCTGGCAAACATGGAAATACACCCCAGCATCCGGCGACTTCGGCGAGACATTGAGACCAGCGGAAGCGAGCTGGTCAGAACTACACCCAGGCTTCGTCCATGAAGTTGTTACAGACGAAGCAGCAGTCTACCTCCTAAAACATCTCTACGCCTCAGTACCAGAAGTAGTCGAAGCCTACACCTCACTTCCCATGCCAGTGATGAAAGCCGACTTCTTCCGCTACCTAATCCTCCTCGCCCGCGGCGGAATCTACACCGACATCGACACCACCGCCATCCGTTCCACGACCGACTGGATACCAGACGAAGTACCCCGCTCCACAATCGGTCTCATTATTGGTATTGAAGCCGACCCCGACCGAGCAGATTGGAAAGACTGGTACTCGCGCCGGATACAGTTCTGCCAATGGACCATCCAAGCTAAATCCGGCCACCCTGTCCTTCGCGACATCGTTGCCACCATCACAGAAGAGACGCTGAGGATGAAAAAGAAGGGTATACTGAAGGAGAAGAAAATGGACAAGAGTATCGTCGAGTTCACTGGTCCGGCGGTGTGGACGGATGCGGTCTTCAGCTATCTGAATGATCCTACGTATTATAAGATGGATGGCAAGAATGTTACTTGGGAGACTTTTACAGGCATGGAGAGTGCCAAGAAAGTTGGGGATGTGGTGGTGTTGCCAATTACAAGTTTTAGTCCTGGGGTGCAGCAGATGGGGGCAAAGGAGCCGGATGATCCGATGGCTTTTGTTAAGCATGAATTTGAAGGTGAGATTTTTATCTAAGATGGGTTTGGGGGAAATGACTAATGACTGTCGATAGGCACATGGAAGCCTGAGTCTGAGAGGATACACCCTGAACGTGATCAGCAGCAGCAATGAACGATTCAGCGTCCGACTGTCACGTATCGCTACCATTGCTTCCTCGTCACCACTCTAGCACATACCGTGTGTGCTCCTACAAAACCTACAAACCTACAAAGATTATGAGGTGCAGTTCAATAGCTCTTCCTGCATCCACACGACAGCTCACCTCACGCCTGTCACCCACCACATTACGACAATACACCTTTCTCTACTCTCTCACCTGACGACGCATAGACTACGTGAGGTACCACCTCGGAAAATTTACGACACTAAAAATACGGGTCTTTCTCACTTCGGACACAAAGTTTCAAGGGCTGAATCTTGTGGCAAATTCTCCTTTTAATGAGCCTTTTCTCTTCTGTAATATTCAGCATATGGTATAGGGCATGGATACGAGCATCATAGCGAGCATGCATAGCTGCATTGAGCATGGAGCATGGAGCATGGAGCATGGAGCATGGAGCATGGAGCATGGAGCATGGAGCATGGAGCATGGAGCTTCAGCTATAAATTTTACAAGTTCTAAAGGATGTAATCTTCGCTACCTTCATCTAGCGAGGCATCGTTCTTGTCAAAAAGGGCCAGCTCACGGGTGATGCGTTTCATGTCGTCTTCCAGCTTGCATTTTTGAGCAAGGAGATTGAACCGTTGCTGCCTAGTCCTCTCCTGCCTCTCCCGCTCTTCGGTGCTTGCGATCCTCTATTTTCCGGCCAATGATGAAGTTCTAAAGCTCGAGGGTCGGTGATAGGGAACGTGGCACACCAAACGGGTTCTAGCCTTGAAACATCGCAGATTTTACCACGTATTTTCTTCAAAAATACCTTCTACGCCGCGTTTCGAAGAGTGTGCAGAGCGTAAAGACCTTTTTAACTAGATCGTAGGCAATTATGGGGCCATTAATGTATATAACAAGGGTAGAATCTCTGGTAGTATAAGGCTTGGCCCGATTTGGTCCGACCCTCGGCTACTGTCGGAAGATAATGGATGACTAGTAGCGCCTGCCTTTGCAACCCAAGTTTACTAGTGCTTCACGTCATTGCCAAAATACTTTGCAATGAGGGGCCCAACCTAAGCGAGCCCCTAAGCGAGCCACTAAGGTATCCCTAAGCTGGTCTCCGTAACCAGATCCCGGGGTAGCTCCAGGGCCCTCATTGCAAAGTATTTTGGCAATGACGTAGCGCTCCTCCCTGCTCCCTCGTTGCTCCCTCTAAACCGGCCCTGCTCCCTTTCCCATACGAAACAGGCAATCCCCAATTCTAAGTTCGGGGTGTATATAATACATATATATATATGGATGGAGTCGGTAGAAGAGTTTATTGACGGTATTTGTAGTATATGACGTATGCCGATTCAGAAGGGACGAGACTTTGGAATACCGATTTCATGTATGGATTTCATGATTGGGCGGATAGATATGTGGTAATGCATACTTCACACAAGCATACTCATCTCTGCTCATATCGTCTGCTATCCAATCATACATACATAGATACATGCAATCAGTACGTTCATGGATATCTCTCACAACGCCCGCCCGCTTCCAATACAAGACATGACAAAGACGCCCATTTCATGCATGTTAAACTCATGCCCTCATGCCCTCATTCCACTGATATCACACATAGGCATCTAGAACCTATTGTCACCAACTCCATGCCCACCACCTAAATCGCGCTCACTCACCCCACCCTGCGCGACACCGCCCCACATATTCCACTCCTGCGCCTCATGGCTCTTCCTCCCAGGCGGGCCTAACGGCTGTGCATCTGGTGGTATAGTCGTGGGTGTGAGATTCCGCCTCGCCCCGGCGCCGTGATAGCCTGTGTCTTGCTCATCCGAACCCGTACCCAAACTTGTCTTACTCGGATCGCGGGAGTGGCCTCTTTGGCTGCTGGTGTTGGCGTAGGGTGGTGTGGATTTCGAGGTGGTTGGGGGAGGGTCATAGACCACTGTGCCATTGCCCAACTCACCATCTCCACGCGTCATGGGGCGAGGATAGGTTCTTGGGTTTGGAGAGGCGTCGCGGGGGTTAGTTTGTGCGTGAGTTAAAAGGCGGTCACCGTCGTCTTCGTCAGAGAGTGGTTGGTAGCGGCCTGGTTTGCCGCTACCTGCGATGTAGGGTGGTGGGATTGGGCCGCCGGGCTCGTCGAAAGAGTGGTTGCCGGCTTGGAAGGCTGTGACTTGGTTCCTAGTTGGTTCCAGTCCAATGTTCTGCGCGGAACTCTTGTAAGAAATATCCTCCATTCTCGTCTTCCTGCCCTTGAAGAACCACCTGAACCCTCGGCCAACGTTCTTTACCAAGTCCCAAGGGTTGAAGGCGTCCATGAGGGCTTTGGAGCCAAAGGGGCCGCCTTGGTACGCAGTTTTAGGGTCGAGGTTCATGCCTGGGGCGGATTCGGAGGCGACTATTTCCGAGCGCCGGATGTCGTAGACGCGCCAGGGGAAGGCCCAGAGGTGGAAGATGCTGAAGATGGCCATCTCAATGCAAAGGAGGAGGGAGGGGATGCCGATTTTTATGTCGGGAGTCTGGATTTTGGCGGAGGGCTTGAGGACGCCTAATGTGGAGGAGGTCAATGTGGAGATGATGAACTATAGAGAGTGAATATTAGCAATGGGGCTTTAGAAGGAGTGCGAAAGTCGACTTACAGTCTGCCAGAACGACAAGAAGATGACAAGCTTGATGGCTGCCACTTTGAGAAATGGCTTGTGTTGGGCTAGGTCCGCTCTGAGCTGGATGTAGAACTGGATGAGGCAGTACATGGCCACTGTGACGCAGACTCCTTCGATCACCATGACCTGGACCATTTAGCTGGGAGGTATTTGAAGGAGGGGGACCAAACTTACCCAAACATGCGCAAAGGCTGGACTCATAGACTCCAAGCAATATCTGCCAGCAGCCTGAGTAACGAGTGCTACCAGCGTCATGAAGACCCGAACGAAGCAGTATTGGAAGATACCAAACCAGATAATCTATAGAGAATCGTCAGCTCCTTCTTCTCCTATTCTCATTCGTACGAAGTACTCACGTTGAACCAAGTCAATCCACTCCTCGGCGTTCTCCACATCCCTCTTTCACCCCCACAGCACCTCTTAAACCAACTCAGAGGCAAAACCCATTGCCGCGGCTGCAATCCTCTGAAATATTCCTTTTGGGCACGCAGATCGGGCGCGATATACGAGCAGAGCAGCGCGAAGAAACTTGCGATCGCGAAGGCTTCGTAGCAGTCCCGTATAACTTCGAAGTAGACAGCGTGCTGGTAAAAATAGTAGGAGAGGAATGAGACGATGGAGTAAATGGGTACCATGAAGAGAACCCTTATTATGCTGCGGCGCTGTTAGCACACGCATAGATGGAGGGGAAGGAATGGACGTACTGCCGTTGCTCCCACGGTTTGAGATAGTGTGTGCAATGTTGCCATATCAGGTACCATGACATTAAAACTGCTATTAGACCGAAGAGTGCTGACAATATAAGGCCAAAGTGGTGGAACTCCATGTTGTGCCATATCTTCGCTTCGTTGACTATCAAATGTCAGCAAACTGCTTTACATGAGGGGGATTTCTTGCGCCGACGATACTCTTCTCATACTCCAGCGTGGAGTCACATTCATACCACACCATCGTAGGCTATCTTTCTCCTCTCTCGCTCTGCGAACGATGCCTTTCTCTTGCTGTAAAGTAGCTACAGCTTTTGAACCCTTGCTTCTCGCAGGCGCCAGCGCAGATCCTCCGTTCCTTGGTTCTCTCAGAAAGTAAGAGCGCCCTGCGCTTCTTCCGTAATACGAGCTGCAAACACCAGGTGAGCGTTCTTTCGAAGAGCGCAGCAATTGTGGCGAGGTTGTCTCTGGAGGATTCGAGGCTGAAGGAGTCTGCGCTTAAATTATGGGTTGGACGGATTGTGCTAAACCAGGGGTCCTTTGCTGTCGTTGGGCAGTCAAAGGGCTTGTGAACGCGGGCGCGACGTTACGTATGCATTCGGCTTTGTTCCTTTGTGCTCATATGCAATGTGTTTTAGCTTCGAATAGACGTTGAGGAAAACAAGAGATAAAATCGAGTGAAGCTGGAGGTCAACAGTCGCAGACCGCTGGGTTGGAATCGCGGGTGTGGCTTAGCGTTCTCGTTGCTGGCATGTGCTAGCGGGAAGCCCGAGTACCAAAAGTCTGCCGATGGTGGTGGAGGCTTTTTCAGAAGTCCCGTTCTCGCGGAAGGCCGAGATATTCCGACACTCCTTGGTTTTGAGTGAACGTAATACAAAATGAACTTGTACAATAGATATTGATCTATAATTGTCTCAGCGAGTTATAATCTTCAAAGCCGGTACTCGAGGAGCTAGAGGTGGTATAAATTGAAAGGATACTTAGTCGACTGCTACCTTGAGGATAGCGGTCCTATATTCTATAGGTTAATTCTTTTGGTACGGAGTTCGAAAGTTATCTCGGACAGGACTTCTATGCTTGGCACGTACACATGTCTTGGCAATGGTTGGTGGTAGATGATTTGTGATAGCACCTGAAGCCTGGTATGTTAAGATGTTTGAAATTGTATCTATAATGGAGATCTTTGTGAAAATCTAGTATGATGTGAGGTATGAATCTCGTCTCAGATGCTGATCGCAATAAAGGCATATAGCGCCTTGCAAATTCGTCAACCAACGCTGACCTTTTTCCAACCATTTTCCCTCCGGAATGCACGTCATTTTTTATGCATCGAGACGAGTTGGGGCGTCTCAACATTTATCAACGCCTGTCTCTGTAGCTTTCCCCCCCTCGATAGCCATCTCCTCTGTACCCTCCACCTCTCCCTCTACCACGGTAACCCCCTGCGAAACCCCCTCCTCTACCACCATAAGCCGCTCTTCCACGGTTCCCAAATTTTCCTCCCTTGTCGACGATGATACCATCTTCGAAGGAGAACCTTTTCACTTCATCGCTCCTGCCTCCGCCGCGAGCAGCAGCTAGCAGATCCCGCCTTTTGTCAACTTCCTTTTTCGCAACAGGCTGGTAGTAAAGCTTCGGCTTCGCAATCGTAGATTTGAAAAGATCATCTAACGCTTGAAACCCCTTTCCTGTTGCAGCTGCAGGTTGCGATACCCGGGGCTCTGACTCTCTGACTCGCGGTCCTAATGGCGCGCCTTGGACCCCTTGACCAGCAGCAGCAGGCTGTACAGGCTTCGCCGCTCGCTCGATCTCACGATGACCTGATCCAATCTCCTGCAGGTAAGCTTTGACCTTACCATCTTCATCTTCATAAACAACCTCCCATTTCTTTGTAGGTTGGCCGCGACCACTAGGCGCACTCTGCTCCACGTCAATCCATTTCTTAAGTTTCTCTTCTGGTACGAAATCCACAAACAACGGTCTCCGATCTCGTTCGTTGGGCCAGATTCGATCATGAAGACTTGAGCGTACCCGCGAGGCCGCAGAAATGTTGGCGAAGCCGACGAGGGAGTGCGTGCGGATTGAGTCGAGGTGGAAGTCAGTGAGGATGTTTGAGTCCATTGGATTATTTGGGGGTGTGGCGAGAGAGATGAGATGGTCTTTTACGGTTTGAGGTTTAAGAGGGCGCATTAGTTCACGAATGTAGAGAGCTGATGTTGCGGGATGGAGGGCTGGGGTTACCACTCTCTCTTCGGTATCTGAGTAGGGTAGTTGTTGGGCTGAGGTATCCGGTTTGGATGGGGCGCTGAATAGATTCTTGAAACGGGTGTCTGATGGCGAGGGTTTTATAGGCGATTCAGTATCATTGGCTGCTTCTTGTATGTCTGTCTTGACTTCCGAGACCGTTGCTTCGTCAGTCTTGGTCGCGCCGTTTTGTTTAGGCGTAGCATCTTCATCGTTAATAGGATTGGTTGGTGTTGGAGTGCCCATTTCTTTACTTTCATCGCGAGTGGTGCCGTTGACGTTGACCTGAGTCCCGACTCCTTGAGAGGGTCCATCGAAAGAAGGTACATTCCGTGGCGCCACTTCTATCGTAGCATCTTGCATTATAGTATCTTCTGGTAGCTCCACATGGGGCCCAGCATCATGTGACTTCAACCTCTTCTGCGTTTCGACGGTGGATGGAGGCGGACTGTGGCTCCTCCGCTTTCTCTTTTTTGAATCTTCGATTATCTCCTCGCCAGTCAACGACGTTTGAGTAGAGGCTCGGGTGATGCTCTCCTCCAGTTGTGTTTGTTCGAGCTGTGTCTGGCTTGGGGTAGGCAGTTGGGGTTCAGATGACGGATCCTTGGAATTGGCTGCTTGGGTCAGGATCCCTGGAAGGGCTTCATCCTGAGGATTTGATCTTTCTGTACTCTCTTCAATTGGTGCTGCGACACTTGGAGGGTTCACTGAGGCCGGCTCCAGAGGTGCTTCGCCTTCTGCTTTGGCAGGTTTTCCTGGATGCGCGCCTTCTGCTGCCTCAGTTGGGGCCGCGTCCTTCTCTTTCGCAACTTCATCCGACCTCAAATTCTCCTCAGGCGCAGCTGGTTGTGGCGCGTCATTGCTTGTAGTTGCGTCCTCTCCGCCCTTGACCTCATCATTGACCTGGGCTTGCGCCGGAGCGTCTTCCACCGCTAGCTCGTCCTCTGGCGCACTCTCAGTTGTCTGCTCGACTGCTGACTCACTAGGAGCAGCACCTGTACCTCCGATCTGCGCATCAGCCTCGACTAATCGTTGAATTAAAGCCGCCTTTAGACCAGTCCTTGGTAGTTGGCGCTTGATCAGCTCCTCTCGAAGCTTGACGACAGTAAGCTTCTCGTAGTCTGACATCACTGATAGGAAGCGCGTGCAGAAGGGAGACTATGTGTTAGCATTGACCTGGAGTGGTGAAGGAGTCAAGTTGGTCGCGTTGATGTTTCGGGATGTTGAATGCGAAAAGCGAAGCTTGGCGTGAACCCAGGGGCAAAGGGCCACAAGACTGAGAGGACTCGGTGAACTCGGTGAAATTCTACGAAATATTACACGGAATGCTAACACTAGTATGCCCGATGAAACTGAGGATAGTAAAATTGTCCATCTGCAAGTCTTCAATTCTAGTGTTATCGTTGCAAGCTAACTACACGCATAACACTGTCTCCCCCACAAGGCGTACGTTACTTCTTAACTCCGCCTTGCTGCATATGGTCTATGAGCTGTACAGAAGCCTAGAGACTTCAAAATATGCCATGGGAACGCCGTATCAAGCCATTGCTCCTTAATGTTCACTCGGTCCGTTCGTGAATCCCATTGCGCCAGTGAAGAACTCTTCAAAAGTCTTTAAATTCGTGATCGTACTTGTTCGCCATATCCTTGGAGTATTCGCTCTTGCTTTCCAACGGTGGATCATAGTTGTCAAAGTTACTGGCGTCGGCTGGATGCTTGACCTTGGGAATGATAGGGCCCTTCATCTTCCGGTAATATAGCGCATCCCATTCGATGGTCTTGAAGAATGGGTGAGCTTTAACCAAGGCAGTGCCTTCTATGCCGCCACTTGAGATGTTGCCGAGACGCTGCGATGGATTGACAGTGCAGAGCTGACCGATGATATCGTGCGCATCCGAGCCCATCGTCTGAGGGTACTTGATCTTTCCTTCGACAATCCTAATCGTTAAAATCAGTTTCATGTAAAAGAACGGCAGGTTCCTCGATCGACATACAACTCGTAGATCTTCATAGGATTTTGATTCCAAAAGGGCGGCGCTCCGTTGAGAAACTCAAAGAGCAAGATACCAAGAGCCCACCAGTCGACGGCAGTGCCGTGCCCTATGCAAAGTTAGCACAACGAAACACGGTTGGAACAAGGGCAAAATCATCAAAGCACCTGCGAAAACGGGTTTTACAAAGTTGGCTTTACCTGAATTACGGATTACCTCTGGGGCGAGATATTCTGGGGTTCCGCACAGGGTATAAGTCTCTCCTAGAGAAGTAATCAGCGCACAGTCTCAGCACAAGATGCCGCACCAACATACGGGTTGAGATCGCCTTTGCGAATCCGAAATCTACAAGCTTGAGGTGACCTTCACCATCGATGAGAATGTTTTCAGGCTTCAAGTCGCGATAGGCAATGCCCTTCTTGTCGTGTAGGAATTCAAAGCAGAGGACCATTTCTGCAGCATAGAAACGCGCGATGGGTTCCTCAAAGCAATGGGCTCTTCGTAGGTAGGTGAAGACTTCGCCTCCTGGGCAATAGTCGAGCTTCGAATGGTTAGCACATTCAAGACAGATGTAGATTCGGGTCGCGGACCAACATGTAGAGGTTATCTTTGTCCGAGAAGCTAGTGAGCATAGTGGTGATAAAGGGATGGCCAGCGACAGCAGCGAGTGTGGTTCTTTCATTTTTTATATGTTCCACCTGCTTTAGCCGAATGACTGTAGGATATGTGTCAGCGCCATTCTTGCGAGGAAGTATACGGTAGACAATACGTACTATCGACCTTGCGCAGGATCTTTAATGCGAAGACTTTCTGCGATGGCCCCTCCTTTGGGGCGCCTTTCAGACAAGATAGCCAGACGCGGGCAAATGTACCTAGGCGGTACCAGGTCAGTGTGAGGTTCCGGCACATTGAGAGACAAGTGTAGGACAGTATACCGGTGCCAATGGTCTTAATTAGTTCAAAGTCCGTAATCCTGAACTGCTTGGAGGCGATCCCCAACTCCTTACTACGTGGGGCTTCGGCGATCTGAGCTGGCGAGAGGGTGGGTCCATTGCAGTCATAGCACGAAATGAAGTCCTTCTCCTTCTTCTTTTGCTGTTCGTCGATTGGCTTCTCATTGATAAGGCTACTGCTGTTGCTTCGGAAGAGGTGATGCCCGTGCGGAGCATGGAAAGCGTTCTTAATGCGACTCGTAGTCATCGTCCTAATACGCTGGAGAGAGACTCTTCTACTCGTAGGGACGATGCTCTCGTTCTCGAAATTGGCAACAGCCTCTGGTGGTATAACTGCAGCTGACCGACATCGTTCCGTGTTTGAACGGCTGAGAGTTGGAGACATGGGACTTAGCCTGTGTCCAAGCATGACTAGGCTAGTGAAATTATGACGCAAAGCCTGCTGCACGGGGGGGGGCAAGGATTTGAGTTTTAAGGGTCTTGCTATGCAAGTCGTTGCATGCTATCTGTCGTTAGCCATGGAGAAGAGTGTAAAGTAGGTAGGAAACTGCTGAGATCTACTCGTAGTGGTGAAGTGTTGCTAAGTTGATGGTTTTGGGGTCCAATGGAAATAATAGGTTTTATGCAAAACCAGGATTCACAATGTCGACTCGCGTGGGATTATTTCAGCCATTGCGAGATGCCCTGATATCCGGCCTATCCATTTGCTTGACACAGGGTGGTGACCAAAACTCGGTCACAACAAGGATTCCACAACAAAGGAAGCTACGTAGTCTACGATTGTGCCTTATTTTTGCGAAAATATGTATCTAAGAGTATGATACAGAAAACCTCTTTGTCCCTCGCAATGTACGCCTTCTTTGTCCCGACCCGAGCTTTCAACGAGCTTTCAATGAACTTTCAATCGGTGTTCGTATTCAGGATAAGAGCAACTATGAGACTTCATTCTGTTAGCAAGAATAGCCTCCCATTTCAGAACTCTTTCATACCCGTAGAGTCCCAGCACTTCTCCAAAAATCAAGATCAAAACCATGCCGACGAATATTCTTGATTGCAGCATATATGATCGAACACCCTGTGACAAGTAAGCTCTCGGCCGACCTCCGAATTCAGTGATGTGCACTCACAACATCACCAACAATCCCTATCGCATAGCCAGCAGCAAGGCCCGTCAAGCCCACGGAGAGGCCAGCTGCTAGATGCATGAAGCCGCTGAACATCATGTCAGTCCTAAAATGCAAAGAATGTGAAGGTCTCCACTGTAATGTACACACTTGAATAGACTGTAGTTCTGCCCTGGAGGGGGCTCGAGGTCCCCAGCGATGAGGACTGCTATCACAAGGGAGTAGACGGCGATAATCCCAGCCATGACCACTGGAATAAGAGACTGTAAATACCGACGTATCAGCGCTATAATTGTAATACCAAGCAATATCCTTCGAACCTTCATGATCAGATCAGGCCTGAATGTTCCCACTCCAGCAATCCCGATGCCTGACTTCGCAGTCCCATATGCAGCCCCAGCACCTGTACAAAGTGAGCTTACGAGCAGCTTTGCCATCGTCTTTCTTGAGGCGTACATCCAAATATCATCTGGGAAGTCTTAGCGTCAGTATGTTCGAGAACGCAGGATCCAACGTGCTTACAGCAAATGCGATACCGCCCTGCAAACATCGGTCAGCACTATGCCATACAATAAGAACCGTGAGAACATACCATGCCGAAGAAGGGCGCGAACTTCGGGGAGAGCTCTGCTTCCGCCATCTTGACCTGAGCTCGAAAGAGATGTCGATGTGATAACGAAAGCCTAGCTCTGTGAAAGTGAGCAGCGCACGCCTGGGGCCACGGCAAGAGCTAAAGAGATAACCCTCTCGAATGAATTTGAGGACAACACCTGATACACAGTATGGTTCTAGATGTGAATGGTGGTGTAGTATGTAGACTAACAAGTAGATGCAGTCATTTCGGCGCTTGTGTCCGGAACGGAGTTCTCGCTTTTCAATCCTTGATCTTACTGTCCAACGCACTACTATTCTCAACACAGCGAGAACACCTAAGAGGTGTCCATAAAACCGCCAGAGCCAATCGCACACTCCTTTGGATCTATACGCAGCCCCCGTTGAAGGTCCCGCCACCAGTGCCATACCTGTTCACGCGAACAACAAGATCACATCACAACGCCTCCTGCCCCAACACAGAGGATACCGCGATATATGAGTGTACATGGCTACGATCTACGTTTGCAATGATACTTAAGTAGGAAATCATGCTGTCAATGTTCAAAGAGCCTGCGCCATCAGACCTACAATAGCCAAGACCCCCCTCGCCTCTCAATCGGCTCGGAAGCAGCAGCGCCTACAGACCAGCATACCCTCGGACTTACGTTAAAGAGGGCTAGGGGAACGCAATAGTCACCCGTAATGGCTGATTATGGGGTCCAGCAAGAGAGGAACCTACGTCCGAACGACTATGGCCATGCGCCATCCTATCAAAGAGATGCGGCGTTTTCGAATATATTCGGGGCTGCTCCTCCACCAGGAAGATCTCAAACCATGACAAATCAGCCCTCTCAGCTGTCCGCCGAGAGGTCCAACACTATGAACTCTCAGAACTCTATGGCTTCTCACAATTCCTCAGCGGCAGGTCGAGGACCTTCTCCACAAGACCGGCAGCAACCAAATGGCTACCCTCCCCCATCTGCAAATGGATACTATCAGAGTCAAAGACAAAGTAGTGGTCTCGTGCAACCACAACCGCAGGCTCAATATCTTCCTCAGCCTTCAAACTCTTCTCAACGTCCATACCCACAACCACAGCGTATTGACTCTCGGCAACCCGCCCAGTCTCCATATGATAGGCAGGCTCCAAATCGCGGGTATCCACCAAGCCTCGTAGATTCATACAAGCCAGTGCCCAATCGAGGCTACCCTCAAGCTCCTGCCCTCAATTCCGATCCGTATCGGACGCAGTCCATGGCGTCAATGAGAGCCCCTGCTCCCTACAATCCACCACCCAGTAATTACAACCAGGCGTCTGCAAATTCGTTCCGCCAGCAACCGTACCATTCTCAAAGTTCAAGGACGACAGCACAAGGACGAGTGGTCCCAGAGCGGCATGACGAGAGAGCAATGTCGATGAGCTCATTTTCGATGGATAGAGATCACAATCAGACTATGAGTGGAAGAGTCATACCGCATCGGAGGATGGAAGCAGGTGTAGAAGGTCCTGGAGACGACGCAACTCTTCGCGATACCCCTTCCCGCGCTTCCACACTTACTAGTCAAACGTCTCGGGACAGAGCGATGAGCCCAGAGGCCTCTCCTTCGCGGACAATGTCGATGGCTTCAACGATCGTCCCTCCACCTGAAAGAAGCGACTCAATGATGTCGACTCGGCCTTCCATGCAAAAAGGTGGCACGTCTGGTGGTAGTACGGTGGTATCCGCACAGAGCAGGGCACCATTGGTTTATCCTGCGCTTCTGTCGAGGGTCGCAGAAGTCTTCCGAGAACGGATACCAGCCCAAGAGAAAAAGAAGAATGACTTATCCTACAAGTTCTCTTTCACTGGTGGAGACGCTGTGGATCTGATCTCCTACATCATAAAAACAACCGATCGGAATTTGGCTCTGCTTCTAGGACGTGCTCTAGATGCCCAAAAGTTCTTCCATGACGTTACGTACGAGCATCGGCTCAGGGATTCAAATGCCGAAATCTATCAATTCCGGGAACAATTAATGGAAGACACCCTGACACATGTAAATGGAGTCTTCACACTACTCACTGAATGTTATTCACCTACATGCACAAGGGATAGATTGTGCTATTCGATAGCATGCCCTCGACGTCTGGAGCAACAAGCACGCCTGAACCTGAAGCCGCAGCCTGGTCTGAGACGGCAGCAGTCGTCAGCGAGTCTGCACGCTGACGAGCCGGACGAGCAAAAACTGTGGATCAACACAGTGTCACAAGAGGTCGCGGACAGCGTCAATGAAAAAGAAAAGAAGCGTCAAGAGGTTATATCAGAGATCATGTACACCGAGCGTGACTTTGTGAAGGACTTGGAATACCTACGTGATTTCTGGATGAAACCGCTGCGCTCTACCAGCCCGCTTAGCCCGTCCCCTATTCCAGACCGACATCGGGAACGATTTGTACGGACGGTTTTCTCGAATTGCATGGAGGTGCACGCTGTGAACTCGAAGATGGCAGAGGCTCTGACGAGAAGGCAACAAGAGAATCCTGTGGTTCGCAATGTTGGAGACATATTCCTGGAATTTGTGCCACGATTTGGTCCATTCGTCAAATATGGTGCCAACCAGCTCTGGGGCAAACACGAGTTTGAAGCAGAGCGCACAAGAAATCCTCTTTTCTCGAGATTTGTTGACGAAACCGAGCGATTAAAAGAGTCTCGAAAGCTGGAACTGAACGGTTATTTGACAAAGCCTACCACGAGATTAGCACGTTACCCCCTGCTCCTCGAAAACGTCCTCAAGTACACAGCCGAGGAGAACCCAGATACGAAGGACATCCCTCAGGGTATCGCAATGATTAAAGAGTTCTTACAGAAAGTCAACTTCGAGTCTGGCAAAGCTGAGAATCAGTTCAACCTGCGGCAGCTGCAAGGAGCGTTGAAGTGGACTAACGGCGAAAAGGGAGACCATCTAAAACTTCTTGAAGAAGGTCGACAATTAGTTTACAAAGGGCCTCTGAAAAAGACTCCAACGGATTCGAGTGAAGTCCACGTATATCTGTTCAACCATGCTATACTGTTTGTGAGGCAAAAGACGAACAACAGGCAGGAAGAACTACGGGTGTACAAAAAGCCAATTCCACTCGAGCTTCTCATCATTACTCAAATGGAGGAAGTCATACCCAAATTGGGCATATCTAAGAGGCCATCCTCAAGTTTGATACCTGGAGCGAAAGCGGCGATCAATGGACCAAAAGCTGCCACAAATGCGAAAGACACTTATCCGATAACTTTCCGGCACATTGGAAAGGGCGGCTATGATATGACTTTGTATGCATCATCGACAATTCAGAGGAGGAAATGGATGGAGAACGTCGAAGAGCAGCAAGAGAAGCTCCGGAGTCGCGGCAATTTTTATACCAAGTCTGTGCTCTGCGACAACTTCTTTACAGCTGCTCACAAGGTCAATTGCCTTGTTCCTACTGGTAATTCATATTACAATATGTCTCTAAAGCTCATTCAGCTAATGTATACAGATGGTGGCCGCAAGCTTGTCTTTGGAACGGACACTGGAGTCTATGTAACAGACCGCAAGCCAAAGACTCCAGCAGCCCGGCCCAAGCGTGTGCTCGATATAACGAATGTCACCCAGATCGACGTCTTGGAAGAGTATCAGCTTCTCTTGGTTCTAGCTACAAAGAGTCTGATGTCGTATCCTTTGGAGGTCTTGGATCCAGCCGACACACAGTCACCCATGTTGAAGAGACCAAAAAAGATCCAAAATCATGCCAATTTCTTCAAAGCTGGAGTATGCATGGGCAGGCACCTTGTCTGTTCGGCGAAGATGTCTGGCATTTCAACTACAATCAAGGTCTACGAGCCAATGGATACTGTGTCAAAGGGCAAGAAGAAACCGGCTATAGGTAGAATGTTCCAAGGTGGCCAGGAAGCGCTCAAGCCATTCAAGGTAGGCAGTCTGAGCATGTTCGGACGTGCTGTGCTAACTTTTGCAGGAATTCTACGTACCCGCGGAGTCTTCATCCATCGACTTCCTACGGTCCAAGCTCTGCGTCGCCTGTGCTCGTGGCTTCGAGGTCGTAAGCCTCGAAACTCTAGAAACCCAGCCGCTGCTCGACCACGCAGATACGTCGCTCGACTTCGTCACCCGCAAAGACATCATCCCCATTTCTATCGAAAGACTCAACGGCGAATTCCTGCTTCACTACACCGACTTCTCCTTCTTCGTCAATCGAAATGGCTGGCGAACCCGACCGGATTGGTTGATCAATTGGGAAGGCAAACCTGTGACCTTTGCTCTATCGCACCCCTATCTTCTTGCATTCGAGCCGAACTTTATAGAGATACGGCATCTGGAGACGAGCCAGCTGGTACATATCATTACGGCGAAGAACATTCGCATGCTGCATTCTTCAACGAGAGAGGTATGTTTGGCCCTACTATATCGAGTGGAAAGCAAAGCTAAGCTAACGAATCGCTACAGATTCTGTACGCTTACGAAGAGGAAAACGGCGAGGATGTGGTAGCAAGCTTAGACTTCTGGAGCAAACCTCCAACTAATGCCTAATAATCAATCAGTTTCGAATCGGCCTGTATTCCACCTTCAGCACTTCCGCGAGCATTTTCTGCCTTGTGGCACTGGGCATCGCTTGCGCTGGAGATGTCGTTCATCTACGAGTGGATTTTCTGTCACAATATTGGCTACTCAGTCAGGGATAGAGGGAGTTTGTGGCGCTTTCTTGCGGTCAGTGGTAAGGGAGTGGGGCCGGTTAAAAGGGTATCAGAGCATGGGTGGTCCTGAGCGTTGTTTTCACGTTTGAGATTTCAGCATACGTAGTGGCTGAAAGCAATTGAGCCGACTGGGACTTGTCCTTTGTTTCTTTCTAACGTGTTGTCGGTGTCTATGTGAAAAAACTCAGCCTTTTATCCGTAAGCCTTTTGAATAGCCAAGAACGTTTTAGATGTATTGAGCATCTCAATTGTCTATTATATGATGAGATTAATCTTCGTACCAATCTACATTAAAACCCAAATGCGTCCTTACCCTGGCCTTGGCGTCCACGCGATTCACTTCTCCCACAGCACATCAATGTCAACAAGAGATCAACGGGAAGTCCTGGGAGCGCACGTTTGGGGGGAGCGCACAGTTCGGTTAGATAGGAACGCACGTTTCGGTACTTAGATTTATATGGGGTTCACACCAAGATCTAAGTAGTTATCTATACCCCACTATCGTCGCTGCTTACCGCTATTTACCCCGTATATATGCTCGTTTTTAACCCCCTACCTCTATCCTTCCTATATACTACTGTCGCCTATATTATCGCCTTTACTGTCGCCCTTACTGTCGCCCTTACTGTCGTTTACTGTCGCCTTTACTGTCGCCCTTACTAACCTGTTAGGCCATAGTGCCTAGGGTGTTTATAGTAATGTGAAAGCAAGTATGAAGCCTTGGTGGGAAAATAATCTCTATGTTTAAATGATAGAATTAATCTCTGAAGAGTTCAATAGAGCGAGGGTACTCTAAGCCTTTTATTTCTAAGGGGGCTCCGGAGTACCGGAAACTATAATATAATACTATAATATAAATAGCGTAACCACGCCGTATACTCTCTTTAGGGGATTTATATATTATATTCAATAACTACTATAAAACTAGTTTTAATATAATATAATAATTACCTCCCCTTCTAGGGGTTTCGCCCTCGAAACTAGTAAATATTAATTTAATATTTCGATATTTTCTATAAAAGAGTATAATAAGGGAGAGTTTAAACTAAATAAAATATATATATAATATCTACGCCTCCTACTTAATTTTATTAATCTCTTAACTTTATTATAATAATATATTAAAGAAAAACCTCTAAACCTAGTAAAAAAAGGGGAGGGAAATAAATTATATTTTAAAATTAATAATACGTCGTATATAATTCGTAATCGGCGTAGTTATATAATTATAAATTATATTAAATATTCGATAAAAACCTTAAAACCCTAAGGGAAAAGTAAAGGAAAGAATATTCATCGGTAAGTCCGGAAAAACAGTTCTATAAAATCGCTACTTAATCGGTGTAAAATGCGCATTTTGCAGCCTTGGCAAATCTTGGCAAATCTTGGCGCCAAGATTTTAAGTTAGAGTTAAGGTCTGCGCGGGAGCGTTAAACTTAATCCTAAAAGTAGCTTTATAGCCCTATAGGGCAACGCTAGTAAAAATCTAATTAAAAATTCGGAATCTAGGCTAAAAATAGATTTAGTAAGATATTTATATTCCTATATAGGGGCCCTAGTCTAGATACTATAAAAAGTCAAAGTTTA
>JAABUS010001018.1_pt1 | contig 65200 bp, 55 predicted proteins | sample 5560161 | NCBI WGS metagenome assembly JAABUS01 (sample SAMN10711885, study PRJNA513376) | rock metagenome | isolation source: Antarctica rocks | place: Antarctica: Victoria Land, Trio Nunatak nord | collected 2016-01-04
AAAAAAAAAATCTTTTTTAATAAAAAACCTAAAAATAGTAACTTCGGATTTAAGATTTTAAATCCGTGATTTTCTACTAGCGCCGGGTAGCTCGCTAAGGTTATATAAAGCGTTATAACCACGCTAATTTAATTTAGATTTTAAATTACGTCGATTTACGAAAATTATATACGCGCGTAATACCCCCTAAACCAGCGCGGTATTAGAGACTATATAATTTATTTATAATTATATATATCTAATTATTTACCGGTATTATTTAGACTAGCTTATTCCTATTTATTCAAAATTATTCAAAATAAATCGAGGTATTAAATACGTATTTGGATACTTTAGACGAAAGTAGGTATTAAATCGATCTCTAGGGCTAGTATATAAGCTAAATAGATCCGAGCGCCTTTTCCGCCTTTTTCGGTAGAATACGGGCTTACCGCTTTGCCGATACGAGATTAAAACCGAGTAGATATTATATAACTTAACGAATTTCCTATATAATACCGAAATGATTATTAAATAGTATAGATTTAGTATTAATAACGATAATAATATCGATAATCTAGTTATTACGCCTCGTCGGTTATAAGGACGGCCGAAGAGACTTTAAAAACCTAGGAAATAACTAAGGGAGTACTCGATTAATATAATAATAATAAAGATAAAGGCTCGTCTTACCTAAGCCTTATTATTCGAAAAATAATATATAGATTATTAAAGAAATAATATAATTATAGTATTAATATTATAAAAGAAACTCCGTATTCTTAAAGAGTTTTAAGAAGTATTAAAGGCCTACTAGGTTACTATTTTAGTTTAAATAAAATAAAAGATTCTTCTAAAAAAATATAATCTAGGTTATTTATTATTCTGATAATTATTATAATAATAATTTTCCGATTACAACTACCTAAATTAATAATACTATATATTTTATAAAGAAAACTAATATAACCTTATAAAGTTAAAATATATTAATTTAAAATAACGGTAATATCGTATAAAAGGATTTAAGCGAGTTAGAGGTATATTAAAATAATATTTAAATTTTAACTATTAAGAGATTATATTAATAATAGCCTAATCTAGACCTAGCCTAGACTATATTTTAATAAATCGTAGATAAAGAGACCGAAGGGCTATTATTAATTATTAATTAATATACTCTAATCTAGGAAGCCTAGAAAAGAGTAGATATAATAATATATATTATTAAAATTAACTAATTCCGTTTTAGGCGGGCTATATAGCGTAAGTCTATTTAAAGTCTACTTCGTAAAATTAATTATCTTATGCGTTACGACCTAGGGATATATAAATATATTATTTTCGCCTAGTATAATTACCTTAATTAAAATACGGTATAGATTTCTAATAATTATTCTAATAATTAGGCTAGCTAACTATTATTAGGGTTTACTAATTTTATAGATAAAACCGTACTAGTATTTTACGAAGGAAGAGATTATTATATAACGGAATATAATTTCCTACTTTTAAATAGAGGAGGAGGACGAGTAGATTTCTTTACCGGGACTTATTTAGTAATAGGAGGGGTATAATCTATCTTATTACGACTAGATCCCGGATAAAGACTCTAGAAATATTAAAGAGGCGTTTATTTTAGTTTCTAAAGAGTTTAATATAAAATTACTTCCTAATTAAAAGCGTATTACGCCGTTATTAATATATTTATATATATTCGATAAGGAGTTATCGAATTTCCTAGCGCCTAATTTCTAGCTTCTTAATATAATTATATACTTCGATATTAATTAGTCTCCCTTCGTAATTATTAGAATAATTATTATAAATATATTTACTATCGGATATAAATAAATTAAAATATATTCTTATATCTTAGAAACTTAAAATCCTTCGGAAGTATCGTTATTGATTTATAATAATAAGTTACTAGCTAAAGAACTAGATAATATTAATAATAATTTATAAAATAATATACTATAACTTTACGTTTAAACTTTAATATTAAATAAGCTTCTACCGCCTCTTAAAGAGTAATTATTATAACGGATTAAATATGTCTAAAAAACCCGATATTTATATAAAACTCTTTAACTACTCGATAAAAGGTAAACTTCGGAAATAAAAGTTTAATTAATTTCTAGTATTTCTTAATTTACCTTAAAACTATTACTATTTTTTATTAATTAAAGACTTCGACTTACTATTAGTTAGAAAATAATTTACTATTACGTTTGAATTTACGACGTTTAAGATTTTTTAGAATTAGGTTTTAAGTATTAAATACCTTCCTAGGCGCCTTCTAGGCCTTTATTCTTTAAAATATCCTTATTCTTTTCGATAATAAACCTTTTAAAAAATAATAATATATATAAGATTATTAAATAATATAGAGAAAGAGTAAAGAATAATAATAATAATAAATATAATATTTTAGTAGATAATCTCGTTATTTAGATATATAATCGTCCGAGCTAAAATTAAGCCTAAAGTATTTTAATAGATAATCTCGCCGCTTATTATTTAAAAGTATAATCGTCCGAGTTAAATTTAACTCTAGATTTAAATTATAGATAAATTTTATTAAAGGCGTAACTTAATTAAATTATATTAAATTATATAAACCTTTAGTACGCTCTAAACTTTAGAGTATAAATCTTTTTAATATTTATTACGAGATTAACTTTATTTATTAATATATTTTAATATTAATATTCTCTTACGATTATCCTACCGCCTATTTTTAAGAATATATTAATTCGATATCGGTAAAGAGTAAAGTATAAATATATATATATATAAAAATATTAGATCTTAATTCTAATAATCTTTCTAATAATTAATTATTTATTATATAATATTAATTAAACTCCTTATTACTTTCTTTAGAATCTATATTAAATTAACTAGGTAGAGATCGCTTAAATAGTATCTTCGATAATGAATTTTTTTATAATATTAAAAACTTTATAAGTTATTACCCTAAATAACCTCTTAATATTATAATAAAAAGAAAGCGATATAGATATTATATCTTCTTTAATATTAAGAAGGATATATTCTTAAATTAATAAAAGTAAACTATATAGTATAAATATCTCGATAATAAGAAATAGTATAAGAAGATTAATTTTAGTAAAATATAATCCCGAAAGTCTATAATATAGACGTGTTTCGAAGAAGGAGTAATCGTAGGCTATTTATAATATAACGATATATTAACTTATTCTTATATAAATTAAGGTACTAGGTTAAAGAGAGACTATATAAAGAAGAAAAGTTATAAATACTCGACGAGTATATATAATATAATATAATTAATATTTAGAGAAACTATCTCTACGTAGGTAAAGTCTAGATTATTATAATAATTATTAGAATTCCTTAACTAATTTAAACGTAGCGCCGCTAAATTAAAAGTATTAAAATTACGATTAATAGTTTTATATCTTAACGATTAGACTTTAAAGAGGCTTTCCTATAAATAATTATTATAATAAAAATATTATATAACTCTTTTAATAATATCTTAATTTAGTATCCGTTCCTTTATTTAGACTTTATTATTATATTACCGAGTTCTTTAATAATTAAAAATAAACTCCTATAATAATTCGAGAAGATTAAAAAGAAATTATTTAATATTTTACCCGACGATAAATTAAAGGTATTTTTACTTTAGATAAATACTTACCCTATAATATATCTTTATATATAGTTATTATTACCTACTTTATTAACGCCGAGTAGAAATATTATAAAGTTATTATTAACTTTAAATATATTAAAGGGAAATATACCGGTAAAAGGCTAACGGACGTTTTAACTAAAATCGTCCGTAAATACGGGATCGAGTATCGGATCTATACTTTTATAAACGATATTATTAATAATATATAAATAATATTCGATAGTATTATTCTTATATTTATATAGAGGAATAAAAAGGTTAAACGAATATCTATTAAATAATCGTCTAAATATATATCGTATCTTATATATATAATCTAATTTACCGTTAAAGTATTATTAAATATAATTTACCTTTCGCCTATAAACGAATGATTTTAAAGGGGTTAAAATAAATAATAAAACTCTCGCGATTTCTAGACTAGCGCGTAAAAGAGTTTACTATTAATACTAGCTAAAATATAAAAATTCTAATAATCTTTATAATAATCTAACCCTATTAGATACGGAAAACTACGGTATTTATTAATACGAGTGGCTAGCGTAGAACCTAGTTCCGAGATATTTAATAAAAGAGACTCGATATTATAAGTAAAAGTATACCGAATAAAATTAATAAATTTATTAAACTAAGACTAATAAAGTTTATTCAAGATATTAAAATATAATAGGATTCGATATACTATATAATAGTCCGTGTATTTAAACTACGCTATAATATTAAAAGTTATTTTATATAGGTTAAGATTTCTTACTTTAAATTAAAAATAAAAAAATTAAGTTATATTATTTACCTAATTAATATTATAAAGAAGTTCGCGAAAATAACGAGCGCTATCGGTATAACGAAGACTATTACTAGTTACCGTACTTTTATAATTTATAATAAACTCTTTAATTATTTAGAAAAGATTATAAAGTAACTTTATTTAAAACGAGTATCGTAGAAGCCTAAAATAAAGACTATATTATATTAAATAATTGAAAAGTTAAACTAGTACTACGCTAAAATTATATCGGTAAATTTTAAAAACTCTTATTAAAACCTAAATTACTGCCCGCGCGGATAGAGTTAGTAGCCCTAATTTACGAATAGAGCTACTAGTATCCTATTAATAGATTTAATAAATTAAGGGTCTAGGTAAGTTACTTTTAATAAATTTAATAACTCTAGGTTAATTTTAGCCGGATTAATAATTTTAGTAATTTATATATATTATTAATATATTAATAATAACTCAGCCCTATAATAAGGCTAAAATAAATAAAGTTCTATAATCGATATTATTAATAGTAGCTACTCTTAATAATAACTATTAACGCTAGCGACCTACCGGGCTCGGAATAATAAATTTTAATAAAAATTCTCGCGGGGGCGTCACCTAGGTATATCTAGAAAGTATATATATATAAATATTATAGTATATCGTATACTATGGCGTATACTTTAGTATATACCTTACGTATACCTTAGTATATACTATAATTACGTATACTATAGGGGGCTTTCGTCTAATATTTTAGAGACTACTATAGGGGGCGTATATTATATACTATTTAAAATATCTTTACGTATATTATTCGTATACTATTTAATAATATACGTAAACTGCGTACGTTATTACGTATACTATAGGGTATACTATAGCCTATACTATAGCCTATACTATAGCCTATACTATAGTATATATTAATACGTATATAAATATATATACTATAGGGTATATAATAGGCCTGTTCGTCTAATATTTAAATTATTAATAATTTATCGAGTTACTAAACTTATTAATAGTAAATATTATTTATTAATAAGACTTTACCTAGACCCTTAATTTACTAATCCTATTAAACCTCGGGTCGGTATTTAATATAGAGTTTTAATATAAACCCGTAAACGGCTTTCTAATAAAGTTAATAGTATTTAAAATATATTAATATTTACTTTTAAAATTTACCGATATAAAGGTAGTTTAGAGTATTTCTATAATAAAGCGGCCTTATTAAACTTTATAGAAAATAGGAAAATATTCGAGACCTCGGAGTAGGAGATTAATATTAAATAATTATTATAATTATTAATCTATTAGTCCGCTCTTAAGGTAGAGTATAAGGAATACTAAATAAATATACTAACTTCGAGTAAATTATTTAATTTTATATAAAATTATAAATACGATTTAAATAATAGGTTTACCTAAATACTAGACGTAGATTCTAGTAATAAAGAAAGAGAAAATAACGAGTTCTAAAGATATAGGAATACTAGTAAATTCTAATAATCTTTCTAATAATTAATTCCGTTAATCTCTTTAGTACCGTTCTCTAATTAATCTACGGAATAGAATATTCTAGTATTATGAAAGTAATTTACCCCTCGGTTTCTAATTCTTAATATAATTACTCGTAATATATTAACCGTACCGATTATAAATATTAATATAGAGTATTTATTCTCTATCGCTACAAGGTTATATATAGTATTTAGAAATTATAGGTACTAGTAATTTTCTAAGCTATAATTATCTTATATAAATATAATAAAAGAATAGAGGAAGACCGACCTTAAGATATCCTATTCTATTTATTTTATAATTAAATTAATAATTTTTTCTAGGAAGATATAGAATAGGAAGAAATTATTCGTAAAGAGGACCTAAAGGAAAAGCGATAATATAACGATAAATAGAAAGTATTTAATAACGATAATAAAGACGAGCCTACCTATATAAGTTTTAATTAAAATTAAAATTATAATAATTATATTAATAATTAATCTCTAGCCGTTAGAAATATAGAAGAAATATTCGTATTAATAATATAATTTTATAATCGATATTTAAAACCTAGCTCGGAAAAGGAGTAATCGTATAAAAATCGATTCGAAGGTCGATAAATATAATAAAAATAATAAAGAATTTAAGCCTAGTTTACCTAGTTATTCGGCTAGAGTAAAAAAGAGTATTCGTAATAATTAACGACCTACGGGCCTAGTTTCTTAGTTAGGATCAAAAAAGAATATTTATAAAATTTAAATAAATAGAAATACTATTATCTAGTACGTATTAAAATCTTCTTACTATAAATTATCTTTTAAAATCCTATTATATCGAGTTTATTCCTAAAGTTAATTAATTATATATTTACTATTAGGGATTCCTCGGTAAATCTCTACCCTACCCTACCCTATATCGGTAAAGCGGGAGACCGTATAAGAAAATCGAGGTACTAAATACGCCTTTTACTACTTTAGGCGGAAAAATAATAAAAAGAGAATATTAATCTAAAAAAAAATCAAAAATCATTATTTTAAATAAAAATCCTAAAAATAGTAACTTCGGATTTAAGATTTTAAATCCGTGATTTTCTACTAGCGCCGAGTAGCTCGCTAAGTTTATATAGAGCGCTATAACCACGCTAATTTAATTTAGATTTTAAATTACGTCGATTTATGAAAATTATAAACGCGTATAATTACCTCTAAGCTAGCGCGGTATTATAGACTATATTATTTATTTATAATTATATATATTTAATTATCTATCGCCGGTACTATTTAGACTAGCTTATTCTAATTTATTCAAAATTATTCAAAATAAATCGAGGTATTAAATACGTATTTAGTAACTCTAGTATTAAATCGATCTCTAGGGCTAGTATATAAGCTAAATAGATCTAAGTGTCTTTTCCGTCTTTTTTAATAAAATACGGGCTCACCGCTTTACCGATATAATTTAGAGTAGAGATCGAACCGCGATCTCTATCGGTAAAGCGGTGAGCCCGTATTCTACCGAAAAAGGCGGAAAAGGCGCTTAAATTTATTTAGTTTATATACCAGCCCTAAAGATCGATTTAATATTTACTTTCGTCTAAAGTATTTAAATACGTATTTAGTACCTCGATTTATTTTAAATAAATTTAAATAAATAGGAATAAACTAGTCTAAATAATACCGGTAGATAATTAGATATATATAATTATAAATGAATTATATAGTCTATAATACCGCGCTAGTTTAGAGGGTATTACGCGCGTATATAATTTTCGTAAATTAACATAATTTAAAATCTAAATTAAATTAGTATAGTTATAGCGCTTTATATAATCTTAGCGAGCCACCCGGCGCTAGTAAAAAATTACGGATTTAAAATCTTAAATCCGAAGTTAATATTTTTAGGTTTTTTATTAAAAAATTTTTTTTTTTTTTTTTTTTTTTGAACGTTGTCTTTTCGTTATTTTTCCGCCTAAAGCCGGCAAAATGCGTATTTAGTACCTCGACTCTTCTCGTGCGGTCTCCCGCTTTGCCGATGTCTACTCTATACTCTATTTTATTTTACTTTATTCTAGTATTCCCTCTAGAGATCCCTATACTAATCCGAAGTATAATTACGAGGTAAGATTTACTATAAATATTATTATTAATATTTATTAAAATATCGGGTTAAACTCTATCGCTAACCCTATTAAACCTAGAGTAATACTAGATTCTAATATATTAGGACTAGATTCTCTATAGAATAATTAATCCCTTATTAGAGGGGCCGGAAAGCGAAGTAGTTTAATAATAATCTTTCGGAGTATATTAAATTCAAATAATCTACTATATAATTACTCTAGAATTTTCTTGAATTCTTATTAATCGATAATTTATTTATCGTTTATCGAGTATCGTAAATAATATTTATTATAAACGAGCTTCGTTTATTTATAAATAAAATAGACTAGGATATTTAACGAGTTTAGAAATTATTTAATTAATCTCTAAATCTAAATAAAGATTTAGTTATAAAGTTATATAAATATATTCCGTTTAATTTAATTTATTATAGCCGCGCTAAATAAATAAACTCGCGTTATATATATATATTAATCGTATTTTATTTTAGAAATATTTTTTCCTTTATTCGCCTAATAATTTTAAAGGGGTTTATCGAGAACTTTTTATTATATATATTAATAACTACTAGTTTAGACGAATATATACTATTATATTTCTTTAAAAAAACGTAGTAATAATATAATTATACTTTATCTTCGAGTTATAAATACTAGTTTTATAATATTCTTTTTTTTATTTATCCTATTAAATTTAAAAGATTTTACGAATAATCATTTTTAATAAAAAGATAATAATTATAAAAGATAATTAATCTTCTATATATATATTTATTTATATTAAATTTTTATTACTCTTTCTCTTACTTTCTTTATGAATTTAATAGATTTTTTTAAATTTTTTTATATTTAAATTCGGAGCGAAGCCCTTAAAAAGAGAAGTAATTATTATATTATATTAAGACCGAATATTAATAATTAGAATTCGGGCTAAAATTACGTATTATATATATAATCTTTATTTTAACCTTATTTATTAATAATATACCCGATAAATTATTAATATTAAAATTAAAATAAATTATTATTTATTTATTTATTTACTCCTAGCTCTTAAAATTCTTTAAAAATTAATTCTTATATCGAATAATATAACTCTTTACTAATTTTATATATTTACCTCTATATTATTATATATACTCTAGGTATTATAATTTAAAAAAACGAAAATATTTTAATAAATAAAATAATCGATATAAATCGTTATTATAATTTATTATAATATCTATTTAGAATAGAATAATTTATATTAATCTTTAATAATTAGTAAAAGATTTTAATTATTTTATAGAATTATAAATTTAATATATTAGAATTAAATTAAGATACTAGTTCTAGAATAATAAATATCGAGATTTAAATTTATAATATTATATTTAAATTTACCTCGTGATAATTAATAATATTATAATAAATTATTAAATCGAGACGTTTATTTAATAAAACCTAGTATTTAAAAAATCTAAAAGTCGATATTATTAATTAATAAAATTATAATCTATAATTTATTATTTATTATTTATAATAAATAATAATAATTTAATTAATTATTTATTCTCGACGAATTAGATTAATAAATAACCTTCGTTATTAAGATAAATACTAGTTAGGGCGCTAAGTTATAATTATATAATTTTCGCTCTTTAATTATTTACTTTATTTAATATATCTATATTAATATAGTTCCTATATTAGTTATAATAATAATGAAAGGCCCGAAGTAAGATTTATATCAACGAGTATCAAATTCGTGAATATAGGACTGCGAAGTTTCGAAGTTAGTATTATTCTTTCTAGAGATGACCTTGAGTGGTAATATATATTTGACGAGCATAACCTCCCACCTTGCTCCTTGATCATGTCTCATCACATCCAAAAAGGCATGGAAGGGGGAAAACTGTTCAGAGGTCACGTACTCCATCACATACGGAAATTGCTAGCCCATTTCCCGGTTCATCACGTCCTCGAAAGGGGCCCCATCTGCCCACATATATATGCCTAGCTTCAATGGCCTTTGACGAGGAAATAATCGTTAGTAAAGGTGGGCAATGTGAGGGGGCTAGCTCTGCTGTAATATACCTTCTACAACCCCTACTTCAGCCTTCATTATTGGCAACACACCGAGTGTCTATCGGTGATCCGATTCGGTAGATGCTAGACCATGACAAAGGCGGTGCTGCATTGAGCATTCTTCCATATCTGTAGCTGAAGAGCGCAATATTACAGGTGCCTGTTTCCAACTTTCAGCACGAGCTCAGCATAACCAGTTGCTACTCTTATAGTAGCGAGTACAATGACCACAAGACTTAACGCACCATATGATATCCATTTCGGCAATTGTACAATCTTCTCTTGGGACTGCGGGGGACGTGTATCTAGGAATTGATCCCACACTGCTGGCGGCGCAAAGGTGCGCATTTGTTGGTCCACGAAGAACCGGATAGCCATATCTTGAGATAAAGATCCCATGCAATCGGCTGAGATAGGTGTTCTGTAGCGATCAACGTCGCAGAATAGGCTTGCATCAACGACACAGAACATATGGACCAGAACCAGCATTTGCTATAGAATTGGAAGCCCCCACCCAGACCGATGTCGCCTATCGAAAGAGTGCGATGCACATGGTGATACTTGTATTGCCTTACATACTGGAAATGTCAAAGGGGATAAGAATCAAGCTGTAGAGCTTTCGTTATACCCGGGGAGCTTCTCAACAGAGATCCGAACACCTTTGTGGCGCAATAGATACACTGAACGTGGCAAGATAAAGAGAAAACCCAAGTTTTGTCTCGTCGGGATGGCTGTGTCGCAATCTAAACGAATCTCGCAGCCGCACTCATAAGCAACAGCGGAAAAGCTAGTAGGCTTATCGAAAATGGCGTTCATATATCTTCATGATGATCTGCCACAAACGCGAGCCGTTCGAGACACCGTCTGAAATCATCAGGCACGTCTTATACGCGACGACGGCTGTACTACCTATACTCTAACACGTACTCCAGGTACCCGCCTTAGCTTTTAGCTCTCGGTGTGAAGCAAGTCACCAGTCTCAAATGGTACCTCTTGCCGTACTCCATATTCGACTATGCATCCAATGGATCCATGCAAGTCACATGACCAATTCAATGTCTTGGAATCTTACGTGGGACCCTCCGCTGAATATTGGTGGATATTATAGAAGCAAGTTCAAAGACTCAAAAAGAAAGGACCCGAGTATTCACGGAAACAGTTCTTCCGGGTAGAGCTAAGCATTAGCGCTATAACGGAGTTACATATGCAACCCCCATTACCCCCCGTGTCCCCTTCCAACCAACCCCTACCCCACCATGGGTCCTTTATCTCATCTCTCGAATTTTGAACACCGAGAGTGAGTGAACGAACGGGTGACAGCGGTACTGGTACAACTATACCCAGCAAGCATGCCCACCACCGAGCGGCCCGAGAAAAGAGGGAGAGAAACTGTCTTATCATCGGTGTAAATCAATGGGCCCGTTGCTGTTCACTGCACCAACTTGCAAAATTGAACTCGGGGCCAGGCAGTCCTCCCCCGGGTCCCCGGGCTTCAGGTATGCAGTCATTCGCGAAGGATGGCCGAACACGGCTCAGCTCGGCTGACATGCCCGTCTCACTTCAGCGTAAGCACTGCACTTTTAGACCCACCCATTACAACGTGATTTGTAGCATCTAATGTAGAGAATTTCCTGTCACTCTCAACTACCTTACTTCCATCCCAACTAGATTTAGCGATTCCACGAAATAAACTGTCCGCCCGCAAAGATGAATAAAACTCATGAAGCGGAAGTTACGCATTCTCCAGAGGAGCAGTCTCGAAGATCCGCTTGCGATCGATGCCGTGGGCAAAAGCTCCGTTGTGAGCGTAAGCCAGCAACTGAGAACGGTGGTAACGCTTGCAAACGTTGCATCAAAGCCAGAGTCAGGTGTATAAGCAGTCCACAACGGCGGCTAGGAAGACCACGGCAACAATCTCTGCCTCATCAGTCTCGAGCATCGACCCCACTCGTCTTAGATTTCGATGCATTTCTCGATTCTCGGGAAGCAGGTAACCCAGGCGATGATGTCCTCGACATGTGTAGTTCACGGACAACAAGGGTTTCAACGACCAACGCAACTGTCCCCAGATCAGTTCCAAACGCCAACAACAACGCTCAGCAAGCAGATACGATGTCACCTTTTGATTCGGAGTACATGGTCCTCGATTCCCCGATGTTCCATGGCGACCACAACAGCTATAGTCCCAGTGACACTGACCCTGTTCACAATTCGGGCTACCTCAAAGACGACTGTCTAGAAAAGCTATCGATTCTGAATTCGAGCTTGTTTCGACAATTGAGTAGTATTACATCTCGCAAGCTGGGTGCGTTCTCGCTATCCTCCACCACTCCTCCTATGGAATTTGGAGAGCCTTTTTCAAGCCACAGTCCCTGTAACAGTCCAGGTTCGCCCATCGGAAACATGCTGCAAAGCTCGCAAGAATTTTTAGATATTTTGAGATGCTTCCTGCCTTCTGAGCCGATTTCATCCACGCATTCACCCAGCCATTCATCGCTGGGGTCCTCCTTCTCCGAATTCGACGCGGACCATCTCTTCTCGGATGCCATAAAATTCGAGTACAATTCACCGACTTGTTCGATGGACCGTCGATCTTCCAGTCAAGGCTCATATCGAACATCGAACGCACCTCCAGCGGCACGTCAACCGGTATATCCCATCGGAACTCTACGGTCGGACATCCCCTCGACGCTCGCCATCCTCACGTGCTATGTCTGTCTCGTTCGCATCTATCGAACGGTCTTCGCGCAGATTCACCAGTCACTTCTCACTCCATCTACGCTTATAGAAGTACCTGCAATTCTCCCAGGTCTTCAACTTGGCGGTTTTCAGCTAGATGGCAACCAGCATCTCCAAATCAAAGTTTTGGTGGAGGTCAGTATGCACATGCTTGATCAGATCGAAGCAGCGTTGGGGTTACGGGACGAAGGCGGCGTTGGTGAAAATGGTAGCTGCGGTAGTAATGGTGGCTTGCTTGAGGATTCTGTATCCGCGACACTACTTAACATAGTGATCAATCAGGAAGCCGTGGAGAGTATGGAAGGTGATAGAGCGGGAGTGAAGTCTTTGAGAACTACTGTGAAGAGCATTGAAGTGCTTTTGAAAGGGGGTTTGGTGGTATAATTGAATGATCACCCGGTTTTGGACGAGAAGTATCCGTTCAACAGAATCAATGTGAGGAACGCATAGACACGACTTGAGACATCTTCAACATGAATGACGAACATGATCAAAAACAAAGCGGAATCGTACATTTATCTTTCAGCGCAGGAGTATCAACTCAACGAAAGCAAAGCCAGGAAGGTGGAAATAGCTACAGAGAGGACTGAAATTTCCTTCAACATAGACGAAAGGTATGGTGTAGAATATAGCGAGATCACACATGAATTTGAAATGGCGAGTATGACGATCAAGATATCCGTTTGCCTTGTGCACATTTGGTTGAGAAATCGTAGAATTGAGCCCTGCTCCATTTGCCTTTCAATGAACAAAATGGAGCTGAACGTATCAAAGTTGGAGCAAAATTCATGAATTCCATGTTCCTCGAGTCTGGACGGGGTGCTTTGAAAGCGATTCGTACCGCTGGATAAGTGATCCAATCAAGAAAGCCCAGCTCCCCCAGTATGTAGCCAACGAGGCTTCATATTGAGCGCCACTGTTTCAATACGCAGGACCCAATGCATCACAAAACGAGAATCCAAATGCGCCAATGATGTTCCAAATTTCGATGTGCCTGTTCTTAAGTCAGTATTACCGTTTAAGAGTAGCGATCACCTATAGCGGTAGATTGCGAAATCACTGCAACTAATACGGACCAACCAAGGACATCCCAAGCTTGTAAGAACCATTTTGGCTGTGTTTCAAGCATGTATAGTAGGCCTGAGATAATGAACCCTGTTCCTCCTAGCATCTGCGAAACTCAGTACATACCATCGAGAAGACCCTGAGACATCTTGTTGTTGATACCGGGAAGGGCAGGGGAGCCTGATATCCAGAAAATGGTAGCGCCACGGAATTGGGCAAGCGACGCCAAAAAGCCAAGTTCACTCAGGTAGTGCGTTTTCAAATCATGCCACGAAGGGAACCATATGCACGCCTCATCGGTCCTGCTCGTTTCGGACGACTTCCCTGCGTTGTCTGCGTAAGAAGCTGACAATTCGGATTACTGTTTATTGGAAGGCTCCTTCACGGATCTCTTACCAGCGAAGTTTCCTTTATTGGTATGATGATGCGTGCGCCTGTCCCTGTCTGGCTTTACCCGAATCTTCTTCGCCCCCTCCCCACCGCCCCAAAGAACTTGTTCCAGTGCCCAGCCAAAGCACCCTGAGCGGTCCTCGTTGACAGCTTCGACCAACAGTAGTACATTACCTATCTCGAAGATGGTGGCACCAGTAACGGCCGTTACCCCTCCACCCACTAGTATCTCGGTACCGAACTCGGTCTTGGGTCGAACCAAGGGCAGAAAACAAAGAAAGCTTCAATGGCCCAGACACAAGATCCCACTGTGAAGATTGTAGCCACTTAATACGAAACGTTCCATTAAGGATATTGGGTGAACTTGCGACCAATGCCATTGAGAGTTTCCCGCCCGCCAGAGGTTGCTTTTGGCGTCATATATGGCGCTGAGGAATTCAAGGATGGATCGATGATGAAAGCATGACGGCCTTTGCGATTTGTCTCGTGACCGCCACTTGAACTCGATGTCAGATGCTAGCTGCTCGTCACCATGTTTGGGATGTTTTTCCTCCAAAGAGTGGCCGCTATTGCCGTTCTGAGGATCGTTGGAAAAGCCGAAGCTCTTGTCCTCGGCGGGAGTATGCTTGAATGCGGCACGAGTGGGATTCAGGAAGGAGAAAAGACCAGTAACGCGATCATGATGAAGCTCGAGAGATGGATCGGCTCGCAATGGCTCGTGCGATTGGGAATGGAAGGGGGTATTGCGGGGCATATTCCGATTCTTTTCACGCAGGCTGTAGGAAGCTTAGCATTAGCCATCACGAATGCGAAGTTTTGGCAGGATGATCGAACCTGGACAAGTAGCAAAATGGCAGGAAGCGAGTTCTATGGGCAATTATGTTCTTCAACCTCTTTGGCAACGGATAGTCCAGGGCGTTCCTCAGAAGGTTTCAGAGCATTCGATCACACATGAATAGAAAGAATACAATAGAACATCCCGTATATTGCCCTGGTGTCCCCCTTCTGTTTGTTTTCCGAAAATTGGCATGGCACGGTATGAACGAAATGGTTCGCAATGAGGGGGCCCCGAAGCGAGCCACCAAGCCAGTCTCTATAAGGGCCCCGAGTAATTTTAGGCGCTAGTTGGGCGATCTCTAAAGTAGGGGCCGAGGGGCCGCTCCCGGCTAGCTCCGGGGCCCGTTCATACCGTGAATATCTCTTGTTGCTCGGAATGGTTCCGCAGATTCTGGAAACAACTTTAAATCTCGCCCCTTCGCTAATCCCAATCCGGCCGTGTCCGAGGACAAAGAACGACATGCCGCTACTGTTACTCCGTACAGATCAAGCTGTGCCTCCGCACCTCCACACCTCCGCACCTTGGCCCGATGGCCCTTGGGGCCTTCGCTGACTTTGGGGGGTTTTGCTGGCCGCGAGCAGGTAAGACTTGAGGCTCATTTACAGAATGCCTTACAAGTGCGTCTATTGGCATTCGTGACATGCAAAAATCGACTAGCAACCTGCAGAGACTGCCTTTCCTCGCGTGCTGATAAGGAATTCGCTGTCAAGTAAGATAGGCATCCACGATGACGACATGGCCATCGGAGGCCATGCTGACAGCGAACATAAGGCACAAGCGGACTATAGCTGTTCAGCTGGATCCGTGGTCACAATCGGGTAGCTCTTGAAGCGTGATGAGATTAACTCAGACCACGAGACGTTGTTCCGCGAAATGCTTCATGGACGTATTGAATCATTGCAAGTCCAGTGACTTGCAGAATACGTCCTGGCAGCTTGTTATTCGCCAAAAGTCTCCGTAGGGCACACACATTGACCTAAGTGATGCCGTTCCTAGAACTTACATTGATGCCAAGCCTCTCAGAATCTTCGGCATGGCGGCATAGTAGGACGATATTGCGCGTATGGGGAATGAGACTTGGAATTGAAGTACTGGATAAACAGTATGCGCCTCATGTTTATAAGCTTGGTCTGGGGGCCAAAGAGCTAGGACCATTTCAGAGCGCCCACTAGAAGCTCACTCGATCAGCAGTCACGGTAATATGCACATAGCGAAAAGTTTCCTGGCATCCGAAGACCTTTGTCATCCAGTATTTCGCCGGCTCTATCTATCCCATCACGCAGGACCATTTACAAGATCTTGTTATGGTACACGGGTGTATCCTTGCCTTAATCACATCGTTGTCAAGATCAACCACGTATTGGCTTTGGGGGTGGCTCGAAGGAGCATTGACCTGCCTCACTGCTGCACGCTATGCATCTTAAGGCCTCAGAGCAGGCACAGTCACGGTTGAAGTATATCTGATCGATTTTGTTTATACATGCGTTCCGTTCACGGCCCATAGGTGAATGCTTCTTTTGCAATCAGAAGTATGAAAGACTTCATGCTTCTCAGTTTGTGCCGCCTTTTGCTTTATGCTTGGCTATCTCCAGCTCATAATCCTCATGGGGAAGATACTGAGCCTGGCCGGTTTTTTGCCCTTCTCTCGATTTCTATGCATACTTATCCGGCAGAACCAGTTCCGTATAGTATCCCGAATCCCACCCCATCATTTGACCGGGCGGGCTTGTCATCCTCGTCGAGTACATTCAGCATACATTCATCCAGTAAATGCTCATCAAGCAGTCATCTTTCAAAGCTGCTTTCAACATCGTGTACCTCGTCGACTTCTGACAACAAACCAGTCAATCCATGGTACACCAGCCTTCACAAGCATGAGAGAACACCATCCACGTCTTCCTCATCAACTACTCACAAGGCAACTACCGTGAAGAAAATCACGATAGGGACATCATCCTACCCCGTTAGCAATCAACCAGTATTATCCACAGGACCTGAACTAGCAATTTCGGACACGTCGTGTAATTATGATGCAACTTCTCTCGTTCGCACTGGACTCAATACTTTGCGTCGGGTACTGCCAGTCAAGCTCCATACCCGACAGGTGCAGATGAATTTACGTTTCCTTCGGCTATCGACACTCAGACAGCTTATCCCGATGGGTCTCTATCCAGCGCTCTTCCTTCAATCACTGCCAGCCAGTCAACATATGTTTTCAGCAGTGTATCAGTTGCACCTCCTGCATCGACAGGTAGTCAACCGCTAAGGCCTACCGGCACATATGCAGTTACAACAGTGTCACTTGGAGCTCAGCCACCTTACTCAACCGGAACTGGCGTCCCTGCTACGAATAGAGAAACTACTTCAGAGGGTGCTGATATCCTCTCTACCGACATAACCCTCCCTGCTACGAGTGGAGAACAAGTAGCTTCAGGTGCCAGTCCTTTGACTGGCGCTGATATTTCTGCTACAGGAGCGGCACTTGCAGTAGCAGTCACTGTCGTATCCGACGCTGATATCCCTCCGACTGCCATTTATACCTCTCCTACAGGAAGAACAATCGCCTTGCCTGATGCCAGTGCTTCGTCGAACGGCGCTGACACCTTTGCTAGCAAGGCACCCACCGCCTTATCAGGCGTCGGTTCTTCCCTGACTTGCACTGACACCTCTGTTACCCAATTAGCAACTGTTCTGTCCCGTGCTAGAATTCTATTGACTGGCATGGGCACCTTTGCTAGCGAGGCACCAACGGTCTTATCAGGCACTGGTGCTTCTCAGGGTGGCACTGATATCTCCGCTACAGGAGTAGAAATTGGTTTGTCCAGCGTCAGCACTCTTCTGACAAGCTCTGATAATTCTGCTGCAGAAGCAGCACCTATCTTGACAGGCAATATTGCCTCTGTGACCGGGACTGATATCTCTCCTACATCAGCGACTGCGGCTATTTCTAGCGTCAGTATACCTACGACTGGCACGCATAACTTGGGTTCAGAAGCAGCAATTGTTTTGCCCAGCTGCAGTGTTTCTTTGACTGGTATCGATAGCTCTCGCATAGGAGCCACAGCCGTACTGTCCAGCGGCATGCTCCCGCTGTCTGGTACCAATAGCCTCATTTCAGAATTTATTACTGCCTTGTCCGGTCGAGTTGGTCCCGCGATGTCTAGATAAAGCCTGCTTTCCGTAGGCAGTCCATCGCCTTCATGGACTGTGATTGGCTCTGCTGCTACGACTTCTACGAGCTAATAGTCACCCAACATCTTATCACTTTCAAGTGATACTGGGCTCGCGACCACTAGCTCTTTTGGGCTCTCAGCAACTGGTAATAAATTGTCCTCCGGGCCCACAATCACCAACACTAACGGCTGCGGAGCTGTGAGCAAGTACTATGGACAGACGGCTGCAAATTGGGATGCCAAAAATATGGACCCGTGGCTGGACAACCGGTGGAGCCAAAAAGTAAGCGAAACAACTGCAAACAGCTACGGATTTGCTGGAGCCTTTGACAATTGGGCGGTGGGCAACCCAGACTTCAACTGCCAAGACGATGGCTCCAACAGCGATTGCCACTCCAACCCATGCAACATAGTCGCTCTAGTTGCCAACCCAGACGTAAGGGAGGCTTACTACGTGATAGAGTCATTGAATCGGTTGCACACATATTTCACGAGCTTGAGCCAAGCTTTTATAACCAGCGCTCTCGCGGCAGCGTTGAGCGAGGACTAGTGGGCTCTTACCTTCTACGTAGACAAAGACGTCAACAGTGTAACTGCGCTCATAGAGATCCTTCGCGTCTTGACAGTGATTATAGGTATCGGGGCAGCTCTTGCTGGTGACGGTGGTGCTGTAGCAGGTGTAATAGGGAGCGCAGCTAGCGCTTTGTTTGCTGGTGCAATCGCATCGGAACGCTATCGATAGGTCAACATCAGGACCATACTTTTAAGAAATCGGCTGACCTTGGAGGCATACTGAGCTCGATTGTTGTGGGCGCGATGGAGGGATTTACCTCGGCCAACAACCTACTTATGCAAGGTCAAAATTACGATAATACTGGCGATCTTAGATCTTATTTCGCAGGTGGCGCCTTTGTTGACTTTCCTGGTGTGGACAAGAATGCCGTCATCAACGCTATGAATACTTTCTTGATTGGCAACTTGATTAACAACTTGTGGAAAGACCAGAAATTATTTATCCTCGGGGGTGGAGTCTGCGGAGATGGACAGGGCATAGGATCGGGCCCGCAAGAAGCCACTGTGTGCTGAGATGGCATAGCATGGTATCCGTACTATTGGTATGTCTGATATCTGATTGGCCAAAATTGGACGATGGCTCACAGATTGAAATAGGGAAGGGGACTTCGCATGAAATGGGGTTGGGTATCACAGCCACTAGGCTCCGCCTCGCGGGCCTCCGGAGATTAGGCTGGCATTACCATCGAGGTGAGTCATGAACGGTCCTCGCGCAGCTTGACCTACTGGCACTGATGAATTGAATTAAGGATGTCATCAACTCTTCTCTGGACGCCTACAACGTAGCTGCCTATAATTACGGCAGTACTACAACATCCAATCGTGTATGATCCGCCCTCGAAGGACAATGGCGGAACCCTGGAGCTCAGGGGCCCAGCTGGGAGGGCACATTCTCGATCCCAGTCTGCGATGTCAGCTCGGCGATCAATCCCAACTATTACAACAAGGATTATTTTCTGCAGCCATACGGAAAGGGAAGTGCGGCCTGTATGGGGTGGTCCCTTTTGTGATGGAGACCTGTCCAAAACCCAGGCTTTCATTGCCGCGGCCCAGGTGACCAACTTTGACAGTCCCAAACACCTGTGTCCTACGAAGCCGGGGTATTGATGGAGATGATGTTATCATGCTTTTTGTTTCGGGGCAATTTTGATTTGATCAGGGCTCGCTTCATTGCTTCAGACCTGGCCCAATCTTCTTCATCGCTCGTCAGAGTAGGCGAGCGGCTAGACCTTTATACGTTCGCTCGTCAGAGGCAACGCCAAGCTGGGCTTTCAGACGTTTTGAATAGCTTCCATGATTATTCCAGCAATTTCTCATGCCATCTACTAGTATTTAGATCACAAGTGTTAGATATGAACATCTTGGTTGCTAAAAGATAGACCAGCTATGAAAATAGTCCACATTCGGGAGCTGCACATGCAATACTCTTTCTGCAAGTGCAGGTTTGGAGGTAGCAACTCAATTGCCTGAGGCTCTGCTAGAATGTGTAACGGACCGATAGACTTATCATCAGGGTTGGTGCTGTCACCAAATCACTGCTTGAACCCCCTCAGCGCTGCGGGCTATTTCGTCAATGCCCTATACCCTGATGCGGACAAGCAAAGCAAACCAGTGCTCGGCTATACAGGCCAAGGTCCTCTCGATCGCTCGCTGTTGACATGCTAAGCAGTCTCACAACCTTGATCCTTGGCTTCGATGACAACGGTTCCTAGAGGGGACTCCGGGCTGCATCAAGCACAAGAGCTGTGGGCTGCATGGCGCGGGACATGCCAGCTTTAGCACCAGCTCTCTTCCTTCGAATGTCAACGAAGGAAGGACGATGGAGCGCCTATTCTTGAAGACGCTCCTCGTCGCGGCCCCCGTTCTCTACGCCCTTCCTATTACCAGAAAAGGTCTTCACTACGAGTCGTTGATAGGATAGTCATCCACGACCCCGGAAACTCTCAAGCTATCTGTACCAATGCGAGTTGGTATGACGTTTTGTTCCTTTTCTTCGCTGATTACTTGATGCATCCGCTGTCTGTTCGGTCTCTTCCTGTATACAACGCGTGTGCTTGGATCATGTTCAGCCTTTGCTATCGAATCATCCCGTATGCTGTGCTAAGAAAAGGTCTATATCTGATATCAAGAGCGAGCAATTTGGCTAGGAGCGGCCGGCAGGGAACGGCTAGAGCCAACGCGCTTTGTATGGTCGTCCAGAAATACGAGACGCCTGATTGGAGACCCGAAAGCGGCGATGAACTTGGGAGATGCCAGATCAAGGCTGCAATAGAAAATTCGTAGGATGCACTGATTAAGTATTCAGAGAAGAATACCTAGTCTCTCCATAGCCATATCTGGAATATCGCCGACTATGACAAGCGCCGAGGGCAAAGAAATCAGGGAGAGCGGATTGTCGAACTCTCCACATTGTGGGGTTGATGACTCGACCTCTGATGACACTGTTGCCAGCATCACCAATGGGAGAGGTAAAGTCTCCTTCAACATCACAGACCCCTACACGGCCCCACCAATCAATGGTATCATTGACAGGATATTACGCTTCCTCATACAGACATACCGATTCTTGAACCACCCCCTAAGCAATGGCCGTTGACTTGACCAAGGCGATGTGCGACGAGCACGCTGGAAGGGAAGAGGAGTGTGCAGCGCATATTTGTTGGGTGGTGGGTGTGGGATATGCGCGTTGGGGTTGTTGGGTTTGTGGGATATGATTGGTTGTCTGAGGTTTGATTGGGAATTGCTCACAATGGGAGAAATATCGAACGCTGTGGGGAGGGAAGGGCCTGAGCATTCTGCCTCCTTATATGTTGACTTGCATTATCTATGACATCTCTCTGTTCATGGCCTTCACTGCCATCGTCTCGATTTTAGTCAGCAGTAGTAAAATTAATGGGCAATTTGACCAAACACAAATCGTTCGTTTCATATTGACGACATAGTCAATTGAATCCGTGGCCACAGTTTTGAATAGGTTTTAGGTGCCGTTGACCGCGCCTCTGAGCCTCTCCCTTCGCTCGAGCATCATACTCGTTTACGAGTAGGTCGAACCATCGCCCAGAATGGAAACATGTCGAGCGTTCTGTGTTTCGAGCCATGAGTGGCACCAACAGTGACGCCGCCGCCATGCAGACACAGAAACGTAGCTTGAAAATTACATGCAGTCAACGTTCGCAGTCTCGAACAGCATTCGGCCCGAGTAGTCGTCCAACCAACATCACCTAATCGTGCAGTTTCATGAGGAGAAGGCTACGAACTGAAAGGAGAATGCCAATACTCTAAATCACTGGAACAAGCCCAGATTCGAAGGAAGCAGGGTTGTCTCCGTGGAGAAAGTACGCGGATGCGCCTTGAAGATGCTAGAGTAGTTCGAATCGTCTAAGACGATCTTCTTGTCTCACGCCCATTTCACAAAGTGAAGAAGAGTCTAGCTTAAGATCGACCGAAGTGAGAAAGCGTGACTAACTAGCCAGAATAGTAAACAACCCAGTGTAATCTCGCGAAGTAGAGACTAAAAAGGGTGAAGACATCCATTGCCAGTCCAACCTACCTACCCACCAACCTTCCTCCTAATATCTTTCCAACACACCAACCATCGCGTTCATACTTCTCACAACAATGTCGCCTCATCTCGTGATTTGCTGATTGTAAATTTGGTATATGGGCGGTATAAATTTCTCAGTGGCCAGTTGGTGGTGGCAAAGACGGTGGAGTATAGGGTTTGTGCGGTCATTCAGGATGATGTTCTCATTACTGAAGCCTTGGTACTTTCTATTGTGATATGCGTGATCGAATCAGCCGTAGTGGCTACTACTCCAGCTGCAAGCTCATTTGAGTAAAATGATAGGCCCGTGTCCAATCTTTTGGCTGCATTGTACTCTTACTTGAGCTGGTCTTGTGCCCAAAGGTGGGCATTTGAGCAATGTTCGAGGCGCTTCCCATGAACAAAGACTGCCTTGAAAATGTACTGTTGGCAGAGCATCATCCAACTGCTATGCTCGCCGTTGGACTTCATCGACCCGAGTAAGTATAGTGCGGAAACGTGGCACGATCAAGGTTGACGTTGTATGTACTCCATAGTTCGAGCATGACCCACTCATGTCCCAGAACCAATGCACGACCAGATTGACTCATCGACAGTCACTCAGCAGCAGCGTTTCGCCGCCATTGCCGCGTTGCCTTGCGCCATCGCCGCGAAACCTTTCTCCATCTTGATCTTATCCTTCTCTTCTCTAGACAGCTGACGCTTCTTCTCCTTCACTTCCACAGGCTTGATGCTTGGCTCGGAGGAAGTGGAGGCGGTGCTGGACGCAGACTTGGAACCGAAACACATGATGTAGGTTGTGCTTTCGGTGTTGCTTTGGGTGTTGCTATCATACAGGGGAGGTGGAGTAGGTGGAGGAGTACGAACTTTGAGGCTGGAAAATGTAGTATGAAAAGATAAGGTAAGGGTTTGTAAGGAGACGGGAGAAGATGTGGCTTCTGAGAGACCTTTCAGGATTCCTTCAAACGTCAGGAGACGTCTTCGACCTTGGTAAGCCGGTCTACGGGAAGCTTGCAGTTCTTTGGTACAATTGACGATCGAACTTCAAGTCTGGTCAAAGAGTTCAAGATGCAACCTTTTTGTGCTTCTTCTTAGCTTGTTGCAGATCTTAGTGCACTCATGTGTAGGTAACCTTTTCTTAAGAGGCAGGCTAGCATTCAAAACAATTGTACGATCTGCATTTACTCCGTACACAAAGCAAGTATTGAATGCCTGGCTGTCCTGAAAGGAGTCTTGTCTTTACGAAGATTACTCGCAGTTGTGGTTGAAGACAAGCACTACACTGAGACGGCTAAAGAGGATGATTATTTGCAATTACTCCGTACTTGCACAAAGTCTGGTCTCTTTGCCAAGCCTTGGATAACGGAAGCTGCCAACTTGTACGTACTCTGTAGTAGACGCCACGAAAAGTCACCGGATGCCACTGTGGATGTTCGATGGAATTTCCCGAACCAACTAAAATTGCTTAGCACTCGGCATTAGGTTCGTGGCTGGTGGTGCTCGGCTTAGTCGGTAGTCCGAGGCCAAGGTCTCAGCTCCGATCGGCGATCCACGATATAGAGAACTTGAAAATGCCGCAGCTAACCGACTCCACTTCCGACTCCACCAATCACCAGTCACCAATCATGGGGACGATCGATAAGCCCAGACCAATCTATTTTACTTCTGGTTTAGCCCCATTCTCTAAACGCACACAAAGCCACGGCCACACACGGCAAAAGCGTACCGGATGGTCCGTGCGGAGTAAGAGTGAGGAGTCTCTGGTGCGCTTTGATTTGTCCATGCAGAGTGCATCACGCTATTTCTCTTGATATGATCGCCCTCAAGGTAGCCCCGTTAACAAACGGGAAGTGTAAATCTCCGAACTTGGAAGTCTTGGAATATGATTGACCCAATCAGCATGGCCGAGCGCAAACAATACTTCACCTTCTGGAACATTTCCCAGATTCCCCAAAGGATCACAATAAGGTTGATCCTCGACGATCGTTGGCTGGGGAGCGATGGACATGTGATCAATGGTAATTGCTAGTTGGGAATCCACCAAGCCAGCCAGCAGTGCTGACAGCCAGATCCATCTCCCCATGCCAAGATAACACCCCATCAGCCATCTTTATTCGAGCCGTGAGTCAAGCTGAGTTAAAAGGCAGCATTATAGGACTCAAGTCGAGCAGGTGGAGGGGCTGTTGGGGAAGTGCTGTCAAGGGCTTGAAGCCTCTGCAGCGTGGCTTGATAGAAATTCGTCCTCGACTCTTATCGTCAAGGTAAGGTCAACGAATGAAAATCTGATAGGCTTCTGCTACTTACCACAATACATAGAATTTGGCGCCAAAAGCATTAACTTTTGGCCGTAACAACAACGACCCTCGGTGACGGTAGTAGTCCTCATTAGGTATAGTGAACAGAATAAACAATCAACAAGCCAACAACCTCGATGACGCTATGTCCCGCCATTCTTAACAATACTTGTGCGGGGAGCCAGGCAAAGTGTCTACCACGAAACCGTTTGGTGAGGGATTCCACTTTCCATCCCCTGTCGTTAGAGCAAAATCCCTCCGTGGATGACTATGTCGCAATATTCCAGGTGTCAGGGCGATTGCATTTACGCGAAAGGATGTTCATGTGATCGCGATGCTCGGGAACTGTCCACGTAAGCAGGTGCTGCGCGAATCAGGTGATGCCACAAGGCTTCATGCATGAATCCGTTGCTGCTTAAAGTTGGTCGGATATCGGCCTGCCTCCCTTGCCTTTGCACTGCTTGCAGGGCAAGGATATAGGATCCTCTTTGCCACACCTACACCACATCACCCTCCAAGCCCCAATAGGTGAAGCTCCAACCCCAACAAAAGGCCCGAAAAGCGAAGGATTATCACTGGTTTCGCGCCGCCACTCGCACTCCTTACTGCATATTGTTAGACACTTTCCTGCAGGCAGATACACTCCAGCCAATGCACAGTGTTTATTCTGTTTAGCATCGGGGCGGTACGCCTGCGTGATACGAGTGGCTAGAAAAAACGAGGCTTTCGTGTACCACTCCCCTGCCACCCCCATGCTTGGCCTGCCACGCCTCTTCCTGCGCTTCCACATCCTCTGTACTTAGCCGCAAAACTCTCCAAGACTCTCCAAGACTTCTCCCAATTTTGTCATGCAGCTCCGCAAATCATTACCTTCATTCGTCTTAGATCTGCCCTCATCCTAGCCTCGCCTTTCCTTTCGCTTGCACCTGTCACGCCCTAGTCTGCTAAGGCGCTCTCCCTGCGACAAGGTTGTGTGAATCATCCTTGTCCCAATGCTCGCAGGCGTTAAGGCTAGGCTATGCATAGGAAAAAACATAATCAATGTCACCTCCCCACTCGGCTGCTACGACGCCTACCAACCACCCTGACTTCACCCTGACTTTCACCCTTCTTTCGCCTTTTATCTTCTCCTTTTAATATAGGTGGGGCTCACACCTCCGAATTTTGATCTACATCTCATTCACCTCGCTCTTCGCCTCGCCTTTCCGCCCCATCTTCCTTCACCACCTCACGACACTCCTTACCACGAGGCTTCTACTTGCTGTGCGAGATTAGAAACCCTGCGGAAGACCTGTGCGATTGATGAGCCTCGAGGACTGTTCTTAGGAAAGACTGTTAGGACCTTTGGCATCTCTGGGAAAGCTGGATTGCCGTTGACCTTTGTTTTTCCTTTTGTTTTCGACTTTCGACTTGAGACTCCCACTATGCTTCCAACGCCTCCTCCATCACCACCACTCAATGGATCCCTTTGTCCAGAAGATCGCCTTGGCCATGTACTAGCCAACCGGCTGGAATTGACGGGTATACTGGGTGTCGGTGCCTACGGGGTAGTTTATACAGCGGTCGACATACATACGAATGTGCCATATGCTGTGAAGGCCTTGAGTAAGATTGGTTTGGATTCAAGACAGCGTGCTTTCCAGCAACGGGAAATCCAGCTCCATCATGAAGCCAGCCATCATCCCAATGTGGTCTCCCTGGTTCAGATAATGGATTCACCTGAGTGCACATTCGTTGTACTCGAATTCTGCCCTGAAGGAGACCTTTTCTCGAGTATTACGGAAAAGGGCCACTACCTCGGGAACGATTTCATGGCCAAGCATGCGTTCTTGCAAATTTTGGATGCCGTCGACTTCTGCCATTCCATTGGGATCTACCATAGAGACCTGAAGCCAGAGAATGTGCTAGTGTGCGATGGTGGTCTAACAGTCAAGCTTGCCGACTTTGGACTTGCCACGAGAGAATTCTTCACAGACGACTTCGGATGCGGTTCTACCTTCTACATGTCACCTGGTAGGTTGCTTTGCTCTCCCACCTCCCGTTCCCCGACTAATCATCCGCCCTCAGAATGCCAGGAGACCCCATCACTTTCATCTTGCTACGCATCAGGACCTAATGATGTTTGGAGCTTGGGTATAATACTTGTGAACCTGACCTGTGGACGGAATCCCTGGAAACGGGCCTCAATGGAAGACTCTACCTTCAGAGCTTACCGCAACAACCCTAACTTCTTAAGATCGATTCTGCCATTGTCAGTGGAGCTTGATTTCATTCTAAGTCGCATTTTCGAGAGTGATGCACGGAAGAGAATCCAAATCCCTGAACTCAGGAACTTGATCCTCGGATGTCCCAGGTTCACGACTCGCTCTACAGGATCCCTTCCAGCAACACGACCACCTGAGCCAGCATATGCTCCAGAGCCCATTGTCCCGGCTACCCCCGAATCCTTCCACCCGTTCGAGCAATATCCCTCGGTGGTCACCCCTCCAGCTTCACCACCATGCACACACCCCGTCTTTACACAAAATTCGACATCTTCCAGGGGATCCTCCGTATCCGACGCTGGCTCCTCCTTCTCGGCTGGCTCCTCTTCGTCCATGTCCTCTTGTGGAAGTTACGAAGAAGTGCCAAGATTCCAGGAGGCTACCTACACAGCACCTAGATACGTCGCCCCTCAACCTACACCTATACCAGCCTACAACGCACCTCAACCAACACAACATATCTATGGACCGTGCCGTCCAATGGACCTAGTCTCCGCGCCTTGGATACCTGAGACCGTCATGGCATCTGTCCAGGTGTACTAAAGGCCATATTTGAATTACAATCTATAGTACCATCTGGACCCTTCCGAACGAACTACCACACTTTGGATGGATCGCACTTTACCTCTGCACGATGATGATTACGATAGTCATGTGGCTTCAATTTATGTATTACTATTTTCGCAAAAGGTTTTAGACAAGGAGCGCTGAATTTGTGGGAGGATATTTGATAATCTGCAGAAAGCAGCAAGGCGTTTTACTAGGGCACGGCGGATTCCTGAACTTGCTATATCCAATACCCAAGGTGTTTCTCAATCAGGACGAACATATGGGAGGCTACTTGATTGCCAGAAGTACTAGACGATAGCGGACTCGGCCACTCTTCCGGCTGAGGAGGACTGCTGACAAGGAGATTTATTTGTTTTAATCTAGCCCTGGGCGACTCGCAACAACACGGCCATGGGATGAGGAGAAATGGACTCCATCCTCATTCCGGGCTTCCTCCAACCAATGGCCAGGGCCCCCGGCTCCCAAGGGCTTTCCATTCTCTTCACACATTGCCACAGGGCGCAAGCATAATTGCAAACATGTTGATACGCCAAAAATGTATGTACATAGAAGCTACGAATATAGATGCAAACAGCCTGGCGACGGGTCTGGCTTGCAACACACTGAATGTCGGTGACACTGAGCGTCTCGCTTTCCATTCAAACATGCCCATGCGGCGTTTCAAGCAGCAACGGTATCATCCTCAGCTATCATGTCATTCCGTGGTTCGGCCGAATCTCTGCCACAAAAGAAAACCCGTAGCACATAGGCTCGGAACTGGCGTAAAGTAGAGTCTGAGCTTGGTGATCAGCACTGCAATCATGATACAACAAAGCAAGCTTCAGTTCTCTTCGAACCCGAGTACAGCTCCAAAACGGGCGGCGATCTAATTGGCCGCCTCACATTTATCGTGCATGACGACTGGGCAACGTGCATCAACCCGGGCTTACCCACCAAATTACCCTACCCTACGCATTAAAAGTCTCATGATAACGCACCCTACATCCAAGTGACGTCCGCAATGATGTGAATGGCTGGCCTTTTTCGCACTCCGTCTGACATGCATCGACCAGGCGCTTTGATCGCCCATACAACGCACAAACAACGCAAACCCAAAAAAGGGATCTGTCATGTGTTTGCTTTAAGCCTGTTACCCACTATGTGGGGGGTGCAGATATCGACCTCGACCTGATCGTGCATAGAGTAGCTGAGTGCGTGCAGAGATCCCAAACCAAGCGTTCGGATCAATCAGCTTCTACTCGCGCGCCTGCTGGAGAAGCAAATCAAGATCGTTTCTCGTTACCCATCGGCGATGTTTCATGCCCACCCACATATATCCCACATGAGTCCGCATGTATGATGTAGGGATGATACCTTTGCCACAAGGCCACGTACCTTACCCCCACTCCTCCTTCCCAAAAAGACCCCACCTTACATGCTTTCCTGTGATGTCAAACATCCCATCATCTCAAACCGTTGAACCGACGGGCGCATAGGGCCGAGTGACGACCACAACTCGTCGCACGCCAATTACTTGCAGCTGAGACCGCGCTACTACCGACGATACACTTGGAGAAAGTCGTGGGAGTAGGGTAGGCCTCGTAATCGGCTGCATTGAGCGATTATGTTGGTCCAGTCAGCGCTGGGATCGTAATCCTTGCTGATGTCTGCGTGCAGCCTTGGTTCCAATGCTATATTCTACTACTACGTACCTGGTACCACACAAACAGATGGTTGCCGCCAATACGCAGTCACACGGTTATCGACGGCGCCGCTCACTGCCTGTTGCTTGCTTGGGATCTGACTGCGCCCCGTTTATTTGAGAGTCTACAACAGCCTGCATGAAGGATTTCTGGGGTTTTCCGGCCTTGTGACGCACGGCAGGAGCTGACATGGTCTGGATCGCCTCTGCAAGTTGCTGCTGCTGCCACAACTTCCAAGACACAGTATCAGGCCAGCACATGGCTTGGCATAGATCCTTAGGCGGGCCGTGAGCCGGGTGGCTTTCGGACTCCACGAGAAAAGGCTACGCTCTTGGCGCAGCAAAGGCGTCGAATCTCCGGAGTTGGCTTCTTTGTCTTTTTCATTCGAAACGCACAGGGTCGAATGCGTGCTCTTGTCTGATTTCTCGCATTTGGTGGGTGCAAGAAATGCATGCAGTCCTCACGAGGAAATGAGCTAGGGATATGACTTTGGGGACCACGTGCTTGTAGATTCGAGCGAATCCTCCCTTGTAATGAAGCATCTCCAGAGGTACTCCCTCGTCCGCATCAAGGCATTGCACCATAACAGATGGACCACGAGAAGGCTGTGAATTTCTACAGATTATGACATCCTCTCGTACCTGAAGCCAGTCGAGGAAGCACAGCGATGCAACCATTGCCACGCTTCTCTTGCTATGGTCCCATGCATCTTCCCTATCGACTCCGCCCAGCAGCCAGTGCCACAATACCTAGTACTGTGACATATTCTTCCACGAAGATTGATATTCTCAGGGGCCATAGATACGATGTGCAACGCCCGCTAATAATTCAGCTTCCGACTAGCATAGGACAAAATGCCCGCCACCTTCTCCACCTGCTCCTGTGCCAGGGTGAAGTTTCCATCATCAATGGCATCCCTTACGCCAGCTATATAGGCCTCGTCATACCCACTCCAGGCCTGTGGAGCAAACAAGACGTGCTTGAATTGTTCACGTCCAGCCAACTATATCACTCCTGGTCAGATCCCATATTTGTGTGTGGGATGGGAAGAAGTTGGACTTACACCTCCATTGATGTCCAGCAGATTAGTTTCAAAATTCATCTTTCGAGTGTTGTGGCTTATTCTTTTTATAGCATAGACATTACTTTCAAAACCACCTTGTCCGATTTCTTCCTCCCACGCTTTGTCCCAGGCGTGAAATTGCATCGCATTCCTGATAAACTCGTCAGAAGCACCATGTAATGCGGTTAGATCAAAGTTGTTCTTGTCTGCTCCGTTCTTCTTTGCATGGGCCTCCAGGTCGTCTACGTAGCCCTTCACGGCATTTGCGTAGACCTCGAAATCGAAGGTGAGGAGCTCTCGATCCGACAACTCAAGTATGAGAAGCGCCCAGACCTGTGCTAGGGTCTTATGGTACTGGAACCCCGGGTCTCCAAACTTATCCATCCAGTCAAAGTTGTCGTAACAGCTGTGATAGGGGTACGGGGCCCCAGTGAAACTCATATCGAGCGATGATGTCCCGGCCATATCCTGAAAGGCAACGTAATCGCTACCAGCACCGAGGCCCGTGACAGTGCTACCCTTTTCGGCCCAGACAGCGCGTAGAGTCTTGTTGCTGATAGGGTCGACGACTCTCTCTAGTACGCGCAGTAGGGCAGTCTGAAGGACTGGCGAGGCTGATGCTACAAAATCGCTCCCAGTGACCGCAACGTCAACATTCAAATAGGCGACTCCATTGGCGCGTAGATTATTCGTTCTAGCCTCAACATGCTCTGTAGATCCGATCAAATTATACTCTTCTCCATCCCAAGAAGCAAACTCGATGGTTCTGAGCGGCCTCCACCCCTTCTTTTGAAGCTCACCGAAAATCCTAACAACCTCGAGGAGGACAGCAGTCCCACTTCCCGGGTCACTTGCGCCAAAGCACCAGGCGTCTCGATGATTGCCAACGATGATGGACTTCTCGGGTTGCTCAACACCGGTGATTCTGCCTAGGACATTGTAGATTGGCCGCCTCTCGATTTCTTCTTGTTCGTTTTGGAGTAGAACCGTGGGTGAAGAAGCGTCACCAGTCCACCATTGATTCACACCGGGAACCCCTCCAATCCAGCCAGAACCTCCATCGAGCTCTACTCCACGGCCTTTCAATGCTTGTAATAGCTTCTGTGCATCTCTCCACGCCAGTGGGATTGACGGGATATTGTTCAGCCCTGCATTATTCTCCTTTGAGTCTCTTCTCGGCTCTCCTGGAAGAGACGCAAAGCCGCTGCTTAGGACATCGCCCACGACCCAAGACATGAGGGAAACGGCTCCCCGCTGTACCCCATCACTTGGCATGTAGCGTCCGGTAGGGTATGGATCGCCCTTCATAAAGCCATCTTCGGCTGGGTCACTGTAGATGATGCAACCAACTGCCCCTGCAAGTTCTGCGGCCTTGACCTTCAGAGCTCGATCTCCTTGAGTGCCATAGTACCGTACGAGCGCGATCGAGCCGTCCAATCGAACCCCTGCATCTTTGAGATATTTGAAGTCCTCCCTCGAGCCGTAATTCGCGTAGATCAATGGGCCTTTCGCAGTCCCAGATTTAGAATGGCCATGGAAGACGGAAGTCTGTTCGCGACCATCGGGGTATGCCAGCTTCTCTTCAATCATGGCTTCCCACGCAAGCTCTTGGGGTTCAACAATAGCCACTTTCCTCCCTCCCTCTTTGGGATAATTGAGATACACATCGAACTGCTCCAAGCCCACATCCTCCAATTGACTATCTAGGAATAGGTTTCGCACATATTCAGCAAGTAAGAAGCTTCCTTCGGTGCCGGCAATGTGAGGGAAAGATGTCAAATATTCGGCATGATCCCGAATGTAAGTCTCGTTGATGTTGTTCCGCACAAAGCTTCTTATACTATCTGGATAGTACGTTGCAGCGGCGCCCTGCCGTCGATTCACCGTGAAGATGTCGGATAAGAAGAGGAGGTATGCAAGGAACAGCACGAGGATCAGCGCAAAAAAGCGCCCTGCCATGATCCAATTGGGTCTGATATCCTGGAGTACTCTGGGCATCTTGGCAATAAGATATTCTCGTGAGGGGAGCCATTGCCGGAAAGGGAGATTTATGAAGGATAGACTGTGGGTGAGACTCGTAATGTGTTTTGAGAAGCGATTCCCTCGGAGTGCAAATCCTCCTAGATTCCCATCGGCGCCAGGCTCAAGAACCTCCATCTGCATGATCTCACGGCGTAATTCTTCTGTAGAGCCTCGTGACGAATTCTCCCCCGAGGACGGTAAAGGGTCCAGACTCGACCTTGCCGACTCCACGGTAGGCACTTGGTACCCATCACGCTGGGGCTCTCTGCGCCCCAGCAGACCTTGCCTCTCAGCATCATGACTTATCTCGCTTGGGCCTAGGAAGGATTGGGAGGAAGAGGGTCGAGAGGATATGGCTTCATCGTAGGTCGGTATAGGGAGGGAGTCATGCTGCTCGTATTTGTTCGGCTTCTCGTCCACCATGAGGAGCAGTCGTTGGGCTCAAGCCCACGAGCAAGTGCTATGGGCTTTGACGCGGAAGTCGTCGTAATCGCATGGTTTTCGACAATGTCGTTCCAGGCTCGTGATTGGAGAGTCAAGGGAAAAACTTAGAGCAACAAAGCCAGTCAGTTCGAGTTCTCGACTGTGTTATCATGTACCGATCATTTCGTAGATGAGTACAAAGAAACGCAGGAGTTTAGATGTTTAGCTCTTGAACCCTGACAGCCCCTGTCGTTCGTCGGCGGATCCTTGCCGCATTTCTTCTCCGCATTCATGAACTTTGAGCCTCAATCCAGCAGATTGATATATATATGAATGCCTTGCGTCTACGAACTTGAAATCTACGACCTTACAGCCAACAGCCAGGCGCATCCGGCTGCGGCCGTGACAGTAAACAATCTGATGTTGTCAATCCAAGAAGATTAAGATTTCGCATGCGGTTATGACACAGTCCATTGATTTATGTGTCAAGACTGAGATCCCTCATTTGGGCCTTCCGACACTGGGACTAACTTCCCTACGACCAGATACTTCTCTGAGAAGCGTTCTTCCCAGCCCTGCAGCGCCTCCATTTCATCCGGTCCCAATCCCTCCAATTTATCAAGTGGCCCATGTAGGTCTTTGGTCAACATATCCTCATCAAAGCTGCCAGATGCAAGACCTCTGCTCGCATCTCTTCCAGCAAAGTTCTCATAAGGTCCGCCTGGGCCGTAGAAATTCCTCCCAGGCGTTACATCAAAGACCCTGCCACGTACTGCCAGATAAACAGGCATGTTGTTCTCGCCATTATAGGGCTTCAGGGTTGGGGGTGTGAATGTGCCTGAGTCATCAATCAGCCTTGTTGTTAGTTTCGTGTGTTGTAGTGAGTATCGTACGAAAAACGATAGGTGCAGGGCCTTTGGGAAGACTTGCTGGTGGGCTGCTTCGAAGACGGAGGTAGGCGAGAATAATGAGTAGAGAGAAGAGGATGAGGTTTATCGGTGATACGATCGAAGCACTGACTCCGAATGTTAGCCTCGATCACCTGAGAGCAACTCGTGAAGATGGCTCACGCTTGGGTTGCTGAAGGAGCCGATGTTTCGGCGGAATACTGCTCTGCGACATTATATGAGTACCCGCCAGAATCATAACAATTCTTGAGTACTCACTGTCGGACATGACGTTAGCAAGCGCTATGAAAGAGACTCGTGAGTATCGATTGTTTTGTTTTGTGTAGAAGCAGTGGTGATAGTTCAAAGCTTTGGGATCCTATCTGTTTTTAGTAGCGCGGCCGGCCCAATCACCGAATATATAAGTGGGGTCTTCACGAGGGCAACCATGGGTTACCTGCAGTGTTTCACAAAGCGGATCAAAAATTCGCGATTGCTGTTGATTCACAAAGACATTGTTTAGAATTGAAAGAGCTTTACTTTCAACGAATTTCTCATGGATATGCATAATTTGACCGCCATAGATGATATCTGTCTCTCTTTGTTCACTCACAGTCCATGATGACACTTCTTTGTATTTAAATACAGCCAATATCTCAAGTAATCAAAGTAATCAACGAATGTTTCAGCCGGAGCTCTGCCGCACAAGGAACGAGTAATTGCACACTACTACCTCGAAACTGCCCAGGACCCGCCTTTCCCAAGAAACTTACTTTCTCTGGTAGCAAGTAGGAAGATCATGTGGAAGCGTATCAACACTAAGGACCGACAGCCTGAGAGACCACTAATATTCGGAAGCCCAACATTGATCGAAACCAACGTCGACGACAAGATACTGCAGAACGCGACAAATATCAACAACGGTGCATACAGCATAAGCGCGAGACCCGCTTTTGGGAGAAAGCGGACAAGTGACGTGCTTAAGGGCCTACCAGCTCTACCTTTGTATGTCTAAACAACAGCCTTGTGCATCCACAGCTAACATTGAGAAGCAACTCGTTGCAAATCTCTGGTATGACTCAGGATCGACCTATATCTCAAGTTCCCACGGCTTCTTCAATCTACTCGCAACCTTCCCCTGAAATGAACACCACCACCACTCCACAGAACGCTCTACCTCCCAGATCTTCCTCCCTTTACCCGTACGACGTCTCGCCCCCCAAATCTCCAAGTACGGATGATGGCGAAAAGACAAGGAGCAGAAGAGACAGTCCGGATATTTCACCAATCTCAGACTCCCCGAGTCCGTCGGTGGGCCGCTCGCAAGGGCTTGGATCAGGGAGGTTCAATAGTAACATACCCATTGCCAAGAAGACTCGAAAATTCTGGAATCGGCCAAGTCTTGAAGCGAAAGATAAAGGGTCGTGTTTGACCCATTGGGACGTCTATTCTGGAGAGCCTACGACGAGTGAGAAGGGCAAACCTCCCTCCACCACTCCCAGTGCCGTAAAGTTGACTGCAGATCCAACACCTGACAGGCTATATGGTGAAGGCCTTGGTACCTCCACACACATTAGTGGGGGAACAATCCCAATAGGTCGAAAAAGAGTTGCAAGCAGAGACCAGAATAGCCCACCCATAATACGACCGGATTGGAAAGGTGCTGGTGGACGCCACGCGATAGTGAAGCCGATGCTTGACAAGCCTCTTCCCCCAGGCAAGGCTCCTACTTTCCCTGCTGGAAGGGAGAAATACGAGCAAGAACAAAGAGAGAGAGAACAAGAAATGGAGAAGGAGAAGGAAGCGGAAATGGTAAGAGAAGCAAGAGCCAGAGCTCGAGCTCTGTCACCGACGCCACAACCTTCGGTTCAGAATGAAATACTCCAGCCAAGTCAACCCTCGATCATGCTTGGTGATCATGAGCTCAATCAACCTAGTAGCTTCCCATATACTAACGGCGAGGATTCTTCACGGACTCTGAATCCCCCATCGTACCAACGATCGTCAAATCATCAAATTGCAGATCTTCAAGACCCGCAATTGACGCCAGAAGATAGGAGATCCCCTTTTGCACGCAATCCTAGCAAGGAGGAGATGAAAAATCGACAACCCCAAGTCTCACCGGACATGCCTCAAGGTAGTATTGTGGAAGGAGCGGCTATTGACCGTGATCAAGCCGCAACGCGGCGAACAAAAGACTTACCAGCCGTCCCCAAGATTGATACAGCGAATAACGACAGCCCACACATGCAAGATGTGGGGAAGAATCGCTCGCAAGCTTCGCTCAGGAATATCTCGAGAGATTCGGAGGAAGAAGACGATCCAGGTCAGATCGAGAGCAGCTTCCATGCTGACTTGCAACACACGAATCTTCAAGATAGACTACCGAGTCGTTTCAGTACGACAACTTATGCTACTACCGTACATGACAGCCCACCGGCAACTCCCGAGATGGGGTCGTACTCGCCTGCAATGTCCAGTATCTCCAGTATACCTGATTCGATCCTCAATAGGAAACGACCAGTCCCACCAGCAGGGCTGCCCAATTCAAGAACGCCTGCTTGTAAACCGACGCCATCAGAGGTCAATCACCCACCTCAATCCATCGAGACCAAGAGAAAGTCGCTGCCAAAATCCCCACCAGAAAAGCAAGCCGTCTCTCGCGTTGCAAGCCTTGAAGCCAAGCTGGACAATCTACGTCGTCGAAGAAACAATTTACACACTGTAATACATGAGCTTACGCATGTCGTGCAGCCAAGCTCCATCGCGTATGATCTGGCATCCAGGAAGGAAATCAAGAGGACTGTTGAAGGCTTGAACAAGGAGCTGGCGGAAATTAACAAGGATGAGCATGAGACGGGCATCAAGCTGCATCGAGCGAAGAAGCGAGAAGATGAGTTTGGACAGTATGAGCCAACAAGCATATGGGTTAGAAGAGTGACCAGCTAATGTGATACTGCGTTTACGTTGAAGCTTCCATTTCTCGTGATCAGCGGCATCATTTCAGACGACACATCGAAACGTCTCTGAAATTGGTCTATATGAGCAGAGCCATGCTCGCCATGGAACTGGTCGTGGGCGCCTTAGAGGCTTGCATTTGCCCCAGAGCTGGACGGCTACTTTTGTACAATAGCTTCATATTCACATAATTTCGCATTCAATCTTTGAATATTTTTGCAAGTGACTCTCCTTGGTCGTCAGCACTGAGCCTTTTTTCGTAGACCATCAAGGTGGGTATCTTCGTCATGAGACCATGCTATTTCCGCTTGGCTTGCACTTTCCCCGTTACGCCTACGCTCTGAACACCGATTCCATGTCCTACTTCTTCCCAGACTTCTTAATGCCCTGTTGTCCCGCATTGAGAGGTCCTTTCCCTTTCGCCTTCTCCGCCATCTCTTTGTTGGCTTTCGCATCTGAAAAGTACTGATTAATTATGCAGGATGTACACGGAGACCAAGATACGCACCAGCCTTCTGCTTCTCCCGGTAAGCTATCTCGTCGTCGTCCATCTCCTTCTTTTCTTTCTTGGGTGCTTTGAGAGGCTTGGCTTTGCCGCCTGGTGATTGGAGACTTCAGTCGAGAAGAGCTGTTGACAGAAGCGGCTGAACGTACCTTCTCTGCTGTTTCCACCCATGCTAGCTAGAGGTCCGGTATGTGAGGTGTAGTGGAGTGACCAAAAGTAGGATTAGGGAGTGTCTCGAGATGTAAGAGCGTGATGAGTGTAATAATGTTGAACAGTTGCGGAAAGGATTTACCCTGCCCCGCGCTAGTGCGAAAGACCGTCGTTCGAAGATTTTCCGTCCGGTGGACGAATTATTCTTGTCATTCTTGTCACTTTGTGGAGAGCTTGCAACGATATCTTTAATCAGAAAAGTCTCAAGGACAATTTTCCATTGTGGCTGAATTCGGGAGGACTACGCACCTACACACTGGTTCGGCTTCTTACCAAGCCTTACCAAACTTGAACACCAGTGGCTAACTCACGTTCAATCGCGACATACAGACTAGGTCCCAGCCAGTGCCATCTTTCGTTCCTTCGAAATGGTCTCTCCCTCCTCATCACCATCTGAGGGCGAGATAGTCGAGTCAGACTCAGACAAGGCAACTACAGCGCCCGCTTCAAACAAAGGCACCAACGTTGACCGTCCATCCAGAAATACTGCATCAGTCTCTCGCAGCCCCTCTCATTCCAGATCTCCTAGACGTCACAAGTCTCGTACCGAATCACGGTCCCCTTATCGCGAATCTCGCGGGGCGAAGCGCTCCCTTGATGACGACCACTACGACCGGACTCGGAATGATCCACGTCGTTTCAAAGTCCGATACGAGGATTATCCAGCTGGTGAAAGATTTAGGGCTCGTGACTATCACAGTGAAGTAGGGCGGTCTGCAGATCGGAGTCACCGCCATGTGGATCAAGATCCGATCGAGCGAATGCGAGACACAAGGCATAGGACAAGGAGCCGATCTCCTCCTCACATGAAGGGAATTCGGCAAGAACGCGAGCGGTTGACAGGCCAAAACAGAGATGGTAGAGAGGATAAGGACAATCGCAGCAGGCGAGGTGACAGAGGCTACAAAGAAAGCAGGAGCAAGCTTTCTACAGAACAGTCAGTGCGCGATCGGGGTTGTTCCTCAGTTGCTGCTGCACAAATGATGCAAGACGCTGAATCTCAAAACCATCAGACACAGAATGTCGACGATTCTTCTGGACGGTCGAACCGAGATCTAGCTAAGTACGTCCTCATACTCCTCCACTCTCATTTTACTAACACTCAGGACAGTAGCACTGCACCTCCAGCTGCAGATAGCACGGGCCAAGTATCTTCGGACACGCGGCCAGTCGATGAAGCTACACTGATTGAAGAGCGTCGCAAAAAGCGTGAAGCTATCAAAGCCAAGCACAGAGGTCAGGCTACGCCTATGCTGGTACAGGCTTTGGTATTAGACAGCAATTCGGCACCATCGACGCCAAGGCCCGAAGGAAAAGAGGAGGAACACCAGATTCCAGGTAAGCGTCATACTCCTACCCTAGACGCGTACTGAGCGATTGTATTCTAGGTTCTCCTCAGCAGAGTCCTTTGCCGACTCCGAAAGACACGCTGGGACGAGAGTCGCCGAGTGACTTTGTAGTTCTGAAGGATGCGGACCTCGCCAATGATAAAATTGCTACGAACGAGCCAATGCAAGAAGATGAGCCTTCAGCTGCTGACTACGATCCTACGATGGATATGCAAGAGGATAAGATCCGCCATGATCATCACCAGCGAAAGGACGAAGTGTCGTCTGGGTCATACGATGTAAATGCCACTGTCAAGCAAGATGTACTTCTTCCAGTAGCCTCCGACAACGAACCCGTCGAAAAGAAAGCAGAAGGCGGGGTTGACATGTTTGCTGAGAATGACGAATTTGATATGTTCGCCGATGGGTCTCCTGTAGCCGAGCGGTCTGAACAAGAAGTTGCGAAAGCTGTGCCAATCCCCCAAGCCAAAACAATTGAAGCTGGTATGCTCGATGACTGGGATGACCCAGAAGGCTATTATAAAGTCATACTCGGGGAATTGCTTGACAAGCGGTACCAAGTCCAATCAAATCTTGGTAAGGGCATGTTCTCAGGAGTAGTACGCGCAGTGGACCAAGAGACCAAATGTCTGGTAGCTATAAAGCTAATTAGAAACAATGAGACGATGTAAGACCGTCCCGTTTTTCGATCTATGGGTAGAGCTGATGATTTCATAGGATGAAGGCTGGGCTCAAGGAGATCGAAATCCTCGAGAAGCTGTCACTCGCTGACCCGGAAGACAAGAAACACATGATAAGACTCGAACGATACTTTGGACACAAGGGCCATCTGTGTATGGTCTTTGAGAACTTGAGGTGAGCACAGAGTTCAAGCTGACAAGAATATGCTAATTAGTCTTAGTATTAACCTACGCGAAGTGCTTAAGAAGTTCGGGAGAGATGTAGGTATCAACCTAAAGGCAGTAAGAGCGTATGCCCAGCAGATGTTCTTGGGTTTGAGTCTACTGCGAAAATGCAACGTTCTTCACGCGGACATCAAGCCAGACAACATCCTTGTAAGTAGCCAAGCAATCGTCGCTTCATTCGCCAGGGCTAATCAGAAAAGGTCAATGAATCTCGCAACGTACTCAAGATCTGTGATCTCGGTTCTGCGTCTGATGCGTCCGAGAACGAAATCACGCAGTATCTTGTTAGTCGGTTCTACAGAGCCCCAGAAATCAGTCAGTCGTTTTCACTCTCTACATACCGATACCAGAATGCTGACGCCGATCCCAGTTCTTGGAATGCCTTACGATTTTGGCATTGACATCTGGTCCATTGGATGCACACTTTTTGAGCTGTACACGGGAAAAATCTTGTTCACTGGCCGAAGCAATAACCAAATGCTACGAGCGATTATGGAGTGTCGAGGCAAATTCAGCCACAAAAGTCTCCGGAAAGCAGAATTTGCTGGCTTCCACTTCGACGATCTGCTGAACTTCAGAAGCGTGGAGAAAGACAAGCTGACAGGCAAGGTAAGCTCCACTGCAACCTAGGTTTTGTCTTGGCCACATTGCTTACTTGTGCGCTTAGGATATGGTCCGGATCCTAAACCTCACCAAGCCAACGCGAGATCTAAAGACGAGACTAACAGCCAACGTCAAGGGTATGGATGATTCTGAGGTGAAAGAGCTCAACCTGTTTGTGGATCTGCTAGACCGATGCCTGAACTTGAATCCAGATAAGAGATGTACAGCTGCAGAAGCGCTACGGCACCCATTTATTCTGAGAACGAAGGGATGAGATTGAGCTGACCTATGGACTTGTGATTCATAGAAAGCATGCAATACACATATCATCAGAAGTAGCCTCTTGCTACTGGAGCTAGTATAGAACCAAATTCAATGTTAGAATACATTTTGATCAAGTCTCAAGCGCAATGGACGACCCCATATAGGAATGATGAAAAGCTGTTTCTTTGTTCCTCCTTCACCAATCTCCCCGTTCCAGCTCGTGTCTGACAACCTACAAAGCATTGCATGTCCTTCCCTTATGCTTGTCGATCTTCAATTGCTGATACTTAGGGTTTCAACTGATATTTGAGCATAGCCTTGAAGGCTATCTAGAAAGCCTGAATCCGTTTTAGTGATTCTAAACATGAAAGCCTTCAATCACTACTGGGAACGCCAGTGCCTGTTTGCGCATGGTTCGAAAGCTCTGCATCTCCAGTGAAGTAGACGTGGAGTCCAACGTTACTAACGTAGAACAGAGAGAGTGGTAATCCGGAGATGGTCCGACTTTCAAGGCTTTCTTCTTAACGCGAATGCCGTGGCAAGCCAGGAGGAGGTGTTATTGCGTCGATGGCCATACTCAAGGGACGCTAGCAAAACTGGCATCCTCTTTCCTCCTGGCAGACATGGACCGGGAGATATTCAAGCTCAATATTCGAAAACCTCAAGTATACATAGCGTTCCGGTCTGAATTAGATAGTCATAATCAGATGATAAGGAAGGGACGTATCTTGTATACCGGATATCGATGACTACATTCTAAACATCTACTATCATGGGATTATTTACCAACTTAGGGTATATCTTGCAACATAGAGACAGTTCCGAACCCCATCGACATTACTCTATCTAAATATGTCCCGTCGTAGATTTGACTATGGCTGTAATAGCCCCTTTTTCGTTTGGCACCGCAGCGGAACTTGGCCGCGCTAGCTAAATGTTGGATCAAGCCACACTTAATTCATCTTCACAATAGCCATTCCTTTGAGCACACTCATTGATTCGCCAGAAGCACTCCTTTGATCCCCCACGCTGGCCATGTCTTCTAAAGAGAAGTACACGGTCATTCTACCTACCTACAACGAACGCAAGAATTTGCCCATTGTATGAAGAGCTCCTTGATCCACTTACTTCCATAGAACAGCAGGCTGATTGTCGCCCTTCAGATCTGCTGGCTGTTGGAAAGGACGTTTAGAGAAAAGTACTCTCCGCCAACCTTCAATTACCCTGGAACTAATTATCCACATGAAGCCACTTTCTAATGTTCTTTCTAGCAACCTAGATTGGGAACTAATAATAGTCGACGATGGCTCCCCAGACGGCACCCTCCAAGTGGCCCAACAACTCCAAAACCTCTACACTCCCTCCCGTATCATCCTTAAGCCGCGCGCCGGAAAACTCGGCCTCGGCACCGCCTACGTCCACGGAATGAAATTCGCAACCGGCACCTTTGTCATAATCATGGACGCCGATTTTTCGCACCATCCCAAATTCATTGCGGAAATGATCAAGATGCAGCAAACAGGCGACTACGATATCGTGACTGGCACGCGGTATGCTGGTGATGGGGGCGTGTATGGTTGGGATTTGAAGAGGAAGCTGGTATCGAGAGGGGCGAATCTGTTTGCGGATACGGTGCTTAGGCCTGGGGTTAGTGATTTGACGGGAAGTTTTCGGTTGTATAAAAGGGCAGTGTTGGAGAGTGTGATTGCAGAGACGGAGAGTAAGGGGTATACGTTCCAGATGGAGATGATGGTGAGGGCGAAGGGGATGGGCTATAAGGTTGCGGAGGTGCCTATTAGTTTTGTGGATAGAGGTGAGGATTGAGCTTTATCTGAGAAATGAGTCTCAAAGCTGACGGGATACAGTGTACGGGGAGAGCAAGCTTGGAGGAGATGAGATTGTTGAATATGCGAAGGTGAGCATTCTGGCAGGAAGGACCGTGTGTTCTGAGAGCCATGCTAATGGCTCCATTTTCAGGGCGTTTTGAATTTGTGGATGAAGGTCTAGGACATTTGGCGTTACATTGACAATATACCCCAAATTCGTAGAATCTTTAACAGTGACATGTCGCCAAATTATCATTCTTGGCTGCATGGCCGTTGGAATTAACGACAGACGGACCGTTGATTGATGGGAGTCCCACGGCAGCGGTCTTCTGTCTCGTTGCACGATCCCAATCACGAGCAAATTTCCCATCCCGAACTCGCCCGCAATCTCAGGTTGCTGCCAACTTTAATCACACGGTACCGTCTTTCATCATCTACTTTTTGTCCACCAATAGCCAACATATTCATCTTCTTTCCTTTCCCATACCATCATTGTCACCGACCCAGCCCTCTTTCTCGTCTAGCAGCGCTAGCTCTTCCGCTTCCACGAACGAATCTGCGGTAATTCGTTTGCCATTGACGCACCGAGCCTGTAGAGAGCGAAGCTGTCGAGTGAACCTGTCCAGGTTCGGTGCCTGATAGCATAGCACGACAGCAAGAAGAGTCTGAAAAGCTGTAGGACAATCAACAGAGAGACAATTATTGCTGCCGGTAGAGACATTGCCGGTTCTTGGAAAGTGATTCTGGGGCTTGAATGAAGGGAAACACTGTCAGTTGATTCGTCGTTAGGATTGAGGTCATCTGATTAGGATTGAGCATTGGCTGCTGCTGAAGAAGTTCGCCTTCGTGAAGGCTGCGGTGGTTGTGTTGACATCCTGAAAATATATGAACCATTTCATAAGCTCCGACGCGAGCGCACCATGTGCATAATGTATTGCTAGCCCAACAAGGTTTCATTACAGGAACCTCCATTCTACTTCAACTCATCGACGGATCCCGACCGCGGACTTCCTAGATCAGTATAAGGTTGACGTAGCTGCTGTCATACTCGTAGCAAGCTGTCAACGGTGTCATTAGCAGAAGCTGTAGAGTTGAAAATTTACCCTTTGCCGGAAAATAAGCATCTATCGAAGTCATCAATAGCCCAGGTGCATGAACGGTTTAATCTAGAGTCATGGTACCTGGGGCAAACAAGACTTCCGGTGGAGTATTGCTCCGGGTCTATTGCTCCCAAATCGATCATATCCTCTTCCCTATGATTGTTCCAATTATTTGGTAGTTGGACAGGGGCCATTGTAGTGTTTGCTTGGCAACCTTGAATGAAGCTGGTAATTGACTTACCACCAGAACAGATTTTCTCCGAGTCGAGCTCTTATCGAAAGGTGGCGGGCCGTCCAACGTATCTGTAACGACGTGAGATGGGGCATCGGTAGTCTGTCCATTTGACATCCATTATGATCTGGCAGAAGAGTTGGTGCCCAAAGCTGATTCTGCTGTTACCAAATCAGGCAGGGAAGACGTTTTGCTATCAACATCATTGCTTAGAATTATTTTCATGAAAAAGAGGCCGAGGAGGATACGGGCTAGGGCAAAGCTTAGGGAAAGACAGCAACATGAATGAAGAGAGTACTTTGACAAGCCCAGGGGGTGGCATAACCCCTTGCCGGTCCAGCCCTACCACCTTGTACTATAAAAATTATGTACTTACTCCACTAATTGAGTAATATATTAACAACCACTCAACAACGAAGCCTCGTACGCTGTTACCAGATCTATAGCATCCAGATATAGGGGGTCTCCAAGCAGATACCCTCCCCAAGACGTGATTTTTCGTTATTTCTCTGGTGTTAGGCGATAGGGCTGGACTGGCAAGGGGTTATGCCACCCCTGAAATTGAAGAGGTGGCTTTGCAGGAATGTAGCCTTGTACCCTTCGGAATTGCAGATTTCCGTCGGATATGCACACCACGCATGTGAGCACCGATGAGATCCTACGCCACCACTTCGCATAACCAGCTGTGGAACTCAGCCCCAAGCACCACCACTTTCGATTTGCAATTTTTGGCTGTGCCGCGGTCGTAAGCCAGAGTTCTCGGGATGACATTCTGCATCACCTTTGATTTTGTCAGCGCCAATTTGACATTGTTGCAACATGACAAGGCTGAGAAAGCGGTTGCATATTTTCCGCAATCGTTGCCTTGTACGTGCCTACACGGTTCAAAATGCGTCACATCAGGATTTGGGGCCCCAAATTGCTGGGAGCATCGGATTTACCCTGCATTTGCAAGGCGGAATTTGTCGTCAGGGCAACTTTACCTTCCTGGGTGTTGAGACTATCTGTACTGAGACATGTGTCGTCAGTATAATTGACCAAGATTGCCTTTTGTAAGCTCCTGCACTGCATGCGATATTTTCCCCTCTTCTTTTTCCCCTTTTTTACATGTTCCTTCCCCCTGTCACCATGATAGTTTGACCTGTTCCCATTAGCTTTCATCTTTCACAGGAATGAAGACTCGCAGCTAGCGAGCGCTTGCCATTGACGTAGCTGAACAGTGGACTTGCGACTGCCAAAATCACACTTGCCGCCTCTGTCGCTGTACCCGGTCTTCTCAGTGGGATGTCTGCATGAGCTATGGTCCCTGCAGCCTGCTTCTGTGCTTGAGGTATACCGAGGGCAACCTTGCTACCATCTGGTGTGGTGACGAAAGCACCTTCTTCTTTTGCGGCTGTGAGGCGGGTGATGATGTGGCCGAAGGCAACACTGAAAATTGACTAGTCAACTTGTGAAAGGAATGGAGACATGTGAATCGATTTGGGAGACATACGTGTTTGCACGGACGCCGAATTGAGGACCCCATTCCTTTGCTATGACTTTCGAGAAGCCGGTCACACCTGCTTTTGCCATTCCATAATTGGCTTGACCCCTATCATCTCGAGCATTAGCATTGTTTGAAGCAGATTGTGGCTCCAGCGACCTAGAACATACGCGTTGCCGTTGACTCCGCTTGTGCTGCTAATATTGATAATACACCTTGGCTCTCCATCCTTGACTCTGAAATATGACGCTGCAGCTCTCACGAGCTTGAAGGGTGCAGTATTGTGTAGAGCAATGATTGTGTCCCACTGCTTATCTGTCATTTTATGAATGACTCCATCCCATGTGAAGCCTGCATTGTTGACAATGATATGGATCTTCCCCCCTCCAAATTCGGCCGCCTTCTTGACCAATTCATCAATGTATTGTCCGTTCAACATGTCGCCTGGCACGGCTATTGCCTGCCCCCCTGCGTCGTGAATAGCTTTGGCGGCTGCAGTTGCCTTGGCTGCATTGATTGTATGGTCAGTGAGTCAGGTGGAGAACAACAGCTTATTTGTGAGCATTACCAGCATCAATGTCCTGCACTACAACCTTGGCACCCTCTTTGGCAAAGATGTTTGCTGCTTCTGCGCCAATGCCCTGACCAGAGCCTGTGATTATAGCTACCTGACCAGCTAGCATTCCCTTTGGGAATAGGTGGCCTGCAATTTGGGCCACACGCTTTTCTGCCATTCTTGGGAATCCTGTCAAACAACTGCCAATCTAGGACGCGTACGAGAGTATGATGCTCTTGTGCCAACGGATCATCAGCAATGAGAAATATTCATGTCAAGGTTATACAAATGCGGAGGCTGTTGAGAGAATGCCGGGGCATGAGTTCGTAGTGCGTAGTGCGTAGCCCTAAGCTAAACCAAATGAAGCAAACACCCTTGACCTATCTGAGATTGAACCGCAGCGTCTTCTCCAGCAAGGGGCCGTCTCTTGGTCACAACAACACCACTTTTAATCTCTCTGATACTGAGTAGCCCGTGAATTTCGGTTATAAAGATAGGCTGGCCTTTACATCATCGATATTAATCTTCAGAGAAGGGTCTCTAAAAGTGCACCAAATCTCGTGACCACTTTTGTCTATGCCACACGCACATGCTAGACTTGCCCCAGCAGCAGGCATAGCCGAGTCTTAGGGGTCATTCGACGTCTCTTCGGGTAGATGCTCTTTCTTTCTATTCCTTTTAATCTATTGTTGTCTTCCTTGCTAGGTTCTGAAGTCTATCAGAAAATTGAGACATATACTGGAGCTTTGTGTTCTGGGAAACAGTTGTAGAATTGCTTTGTGGACCATGGCAGGAGCGACATCACGGCTATACAAGCCTCCTGGAAGCAGGTTAAGGGCTGTAAATTTGGACCCTTTAGAAGCAATAGGTCTTCCTTCTAAAGGTGACAACAGGTCAGTGCCCGAAAGCCGTCCGGACTTAGCTTGATCTGAAGTCACTAGATTACTGGACTTTGAAACGCAAGAAAAGTACCATGGCAAGATCGTAGATCGGTATGGTCATCTCGGCAACAAGCTCGGTCATAGCGAATCTATCGATGAGGCATTAGCGTCCCTCTCCTTTGATGGGACGTCGGAGACTCGATTCCCGAATTTTGAAAACAATGCCCCATGGAGGACCTTTCCTGACGAGACATTTCATAAGTCTAGTAGCGGCTCTGAAGAGTTATCAACAATACTGATTGCTATGCGTAAACTTCGCGAAGCTATCGTTGCTTCAGCTCGCACGGATGACTTCGCTCTAAGGTCGTATGTCTTCATTATTCGAGCTACGATACTGGAGATGCAAATGGAATCCTATCAACCCGCTCTACTGCATCTCTTGCAGAAGATCCATCCTGTGAACCCTTTACCGGCGTCCGAATACCAGGAATTCGTTGGTTATTATTTGCTTGATTTGGCAATTCGGCAGAATGATTTGGCTGCTGCATACGAGGCGAAACATCGATATTACTACAAGGATGCCAAAGTAGAGTCTGTGCTTAAGGCTCTGGTACGTGGTGATTGGAATACTTTTTGGAAAACCGAAATGGTGACAGATAAGTATCAAAGGCAACTAATGAAACGAGGAGACGAACGGATGAGAAAGCATGCCATGAACTGCGTGGGCAAGAGCTATCTAAATCTGGATAAAGATAGCCTTGAAAAAGCGTTTAATCAACAGTGGGAAGAGCTCGAGGGAAAGAGTAAGGTGGGTTGGCAGCTGGAGGGGAATGTTGTCACGATCAGGAAAATAAAAGGGAAATGAAAGAGTGCTAGAGTTTTTAAAATCACATCAGCCTCCCACAAAACGCTGTCGAACATTGCTCTGGCCTATTCGAAGGATCACCGGAGCCTTCTATCGTTGACGCTGAAGCCGAACGCACCATACATTGAGACCATTCATTGTGGCTCCGGACGCATCGCTGCTTCGACAGCGTGAGCGTAATGCTCAATGACAAAGGAAAGATGCATCAAGCGTCCAGAATGCCTCCTTACGCAGCGGAAGAGGCTAGGCAACCAACTTCACAAATAATCAAAATGGAAGCTCAATCTTCACCAAAACCACCACCTCATATCCCACCTTCCTAGTAGGCCTATGTCCTTCATGTCTTCCTGTTTCCATAAGCGCAATAGACTGATCCGCGCCATAACCCGTGGATTTTTCGTGGCCCTTTCTGGATAGCCGTGGCTGACCACTAGCGCCATGGGGTCCATACTCCCACTGTTTCAGATGTTTCGCCTTTAATTCCCCAAGAGAGGCACTACCATTCGTGCTAAGTTTTGCACGCGCTGCTTGGGCTATCCAATCTACAAGGCTGTTGGGCGTAGCGCTGAGGCTGCTCCGTTTCGACACAGGGCACCGGAGATATTGGACAATCAAGAACATCAGATCTAGAGGAGGCGTGACCAAAGTGAAGGTGATTATTGCGAAAGTTGCCAACATCGCGTAGGGAACGTATGCTCGTTGAGCGAGACACCGCTGCGTGCTACCAGGCGGAGCGGTGCTTAGGAGGCAATTGCCTCCAGCACCAACCATGACCATCGAGTTCAAGACCCACGCGAGTCTCATGCCCACATCGGGAGTGGCCGTTGTACCCGTCCCATTGTACATGCTGCCTTCGAATGTAAGGATACATTCCGAAAGAGTGGATTGACTCGATAGGTTCGAGAGGACGTATTCCATTGCCGGAGCATCCATATTGCACTCGAAGTTCTTCATGGTTTTCGCATCGTCGAAGAGAGCTTCGAGCTGGACCCAAGCTCGAACGTCAAACCTTTGCAGCGACCCGTCAACTTGGGAGCCAGTCAAGATGCCAAAGTGATCGAAGGAGCCGTTGTCCGCAGAGGCTTCAGAGAAGGGCGTAGTGTTGAATAGAAGACCTTTACTAATTAGGTCTTTGACGATGCTGTCCTGGCTGGTACCGAGCTGGTACATCTGATCGTTGTCATGGTCATCGCAGACCCCAGTCCCAGCTATATCGTCGGGTTGAGCTTGAAAATCGCGATCCTCATTGACCTTCCAGTAAGTGCCTATTGGTCCTCCATTAGCGATGCTGGTGAGCTGAGAATTAAACGCCACTGTGTATGGGCTTCCGTTGACTGGGATCTTTCCTGAGGGTTGGCTAGAGTCCTGTGCTGAACGGGCATCGGGCTAAGCCTTACACAGGCCTAGCGAGGGTGCTCACTACGATATCGCTAACGAAGCACAGCGCGGCCTATACAATCATCAGACTCCCGAGCAGGCCGGTAGGGAGTCGACGCGCCTGCAATAGAAACCTGACAGGGTTCAAAGATCACAGCCAGCTGGTCATTCGACTCACGTTCACACTTATTTCTGTTCAGAATCTGTAGCTTGGTGGAATAGACGACGCAGCTGTCACCAACGATAGCGACGAAGACGAAGACAACATCGAAATACTTTCTCAGGCTTAGACGGACCCATCTTGGGTCGACGTTGAGCAACATTCTGATGACAAAGATTGAGTATCTTTGGTGGCACTGAAAAGCTTCGAAGAGGTAATGGGTTGAGGGTAATGGGAGATGTAGAGGTTAACTTAAAGTATTTCAGTCGCCGCAGTCTCACAAGGTAGGAGCCTAGGGAGGTGCTTGGGCTCCTAAGAACATGGGCGTGTCCTACTCCAAGTGGCGCCGCCAGACCTCTTTGACCCGCGTGAGCTCTGAATGGACCAACTTGCTTTTTCGCTATCGTTACGGGGGGTGGGCACACCTCAAAGCCACAATCTTTGGCTAAAAGACGACTTAACCCATACCAAGAAAGCAGCCAGAGGACTCCACGCACTCGAACTTTGAGGAGACGCTAACGTCAGCTCACGGCACCTTGCGCCCTGTTTATTGTCGACCGATTTATTATGGATCACGATATTGATAATTCTGGGGTCGTTAATTGGAATCGCTGGTTCTATGTCCGTCGAATTCGACGCACTCTAGTACTGGTCCTGCTTGTAGGTAATTTTGCTGAGCCTGGTGATCAATCATGTCGCACTATGCACCGAGGGCGTAGGACTAGAGCATACCCAGGGTTTGGTCACAGGATTGAAGGTGACTACTAGAAAGCCACTTAGGGGCCGCAGCACAAAAGGTACCAAATCGGTTTGACAAAGCAAACGCCTCACGCAAGGGGCTAGTCCATTCAGTCTGTGCAGGCTGGCTCGACAAGACAACACGGCTTCTTCCGTTGTAATTCGAGGCCGCGTCAACTTAGAAGATACGTGTGTCCCATGACGGCTGATGTCAGGCTTGGTATCAGAATAGTGGCAGTTGCGAGGGCTGTGGAGCCCGAAAGTCGTAGCATAGAATTTCGCTATGGAGTAACAGCAAAGAGCGTGAGAGCTTCCCTATCGGCGCTAAATATAAGCCGCGGTTGCGTAATCTTTTGACTCTTGAATGGACTTGACTGCCCAATTTCTTGCTCAACTAAACGGTGTCTTGTGCTTCAGTCGATGGCACTGGCGTCCACAGCTGCCACTTATCCTGACACGAAGCCTGATGTTCTACGTGCATCGTTGGACAGGACATCGAACGCCCTGAGCGAACACAAAGTAATTCATAGCTTGACAGCACCAAGTTACTTCTGCCATTGCCTCTCAGCCTCGTCAATGTAGTCAGTTTGGCGTGTCTTAAATTAGCGAAGTAGGTCACGAGATAACACCTTCGTATCCTTCGCTCCCACCAGCAGTCAACTAGGACGTGTTGCACAATATAACTCTGAAGCCTCTGGATTGCTAGCATAACGTGGCTGGTAGCCGTATTGGAAAGCGCGGCGTACTGCGTTGTCACATATAGCTCTCCGCCAGAACGTAAAGTGCTGGAAGCCCGATTTCGTCCCCAAAAATGGCAAGCATCCTTCTGCCTTATGGGTACTCTACGTTGCCATGATTATTCGTGCCATTGCAACTGCCATTTGGCTGGAACTAAGCCTGCCGTAGACCCCTTAAAGCGGCGTCTTTGGGGGGATCGTCGACTACGTTCAGCGGCCAAGCCCTTCGACGACTTTTCACATTCACTTCACTGCTCAGACTTCTCAATCTTGTCAAGTCGGTCCACTACCAAAGCTATGGCAACTCGTCGTATTCCACCAAGAGCGAAAACCGCACCAATCGAAACCCTTCACAGCCTCTTGACTACCCAAGAAGCCGAAAGAGCATCAAGACTCCGACCACCAACAGGCCCCTATCTGCAAAACTTCTCAGACATACCTCCTTGGCAGCAAGATAATCATTTCATTCTTACCCATTACAGACCAGCATGTTACAACATCAAAGGCTGCTTGGCTTCTCTCTTTTACTTGCATAATGAATCCGTAAACATTCACAGCCATCTTCTTGGCGCTTTTCTCTTCTTCTTCATCTCGTTATCGATGTATACTTTCGAGCGTTACTCAGTAAAGACGGGCGATATCGTTGCATTTTCATGTTTCTTCGCCGGTGCAATCATTTGTCTGGGAATTTCTGCCGGATACCACATGATTTCGAATCACTCTCCTCACGTCAGCAGGTTGGGCAACCAGGTAAGGGGAAGGTCGCCGGAGACTGTGCATGAGCATCCACTGATGCAATGGCCAAAGCTCGACTACGCAGGCATCGTCGCGCTTATCACAGGTAGTTTCGTACCCAGTGTCTATTATGGCTTCCATTGTGAGCCAACATTACAGAAAATCTACTGGGCTATGGTGGGTCCTAGAACTTTACTACAAGCGTGGCTTTGAATTTATCACTGAGACTGCTGAATTTAGATCTTAAGTATTGCAACTGTGTGCACCATCGTGTCCGTGAACCCCAAATTTCGAACCCCACTGTGGAGACCCTTCCGAGCAGGCATGTTTGTTGGATTTGGACTTCTGGCGGTTGTCCTTGTGCTGCATGGAGTGAATTTGTACGGGGTAGAGCAGATGCAGGAATGTATGGGTCTGTATTGGGTCATATTGCAAGGCTCACTCTACATTCTCGGTGCCGGCATCTACGCGGTATGCTCCCAAGTTCCCCGGCAGCATACCAATCAAATCAAATCAACTGATCCCTGAATGATAGGCACGAATACCAGAGAGATTGCAACCTGGAAAGTTTGATGTGTTCGGAAGCTCGCACCAGATTTTCCATGTTCTCATACTACTCGCGGCCATGTCTCATCTCATGGGTCTATTGACGGCGTTCCATCATGCACGGAGATTCTCACAGTGCAGATGAATATTCGATACATTGATCCGTCATTGAAAATTGAGCGCTACCTCTCTGGCTCGAGGCATACAACATCAACTTATTGGCTTGAATGCAGACAACACCCCAAGGTTTCATAGCTAGACATATTTTCTGCCAAAGCCCGTGCTCGCGCAAGTGTTTATGTTCGCCTCGATTCTTCACTGTCTTCGTTTCCTGGGAGTATATATGTACGGATGTTCTTTGATTTTTTCCCTTTTACAATAGTCGCCCATCAACTACAACGTCTATCACCACTCAGGCAGTGGACCCTTCCCAATCAATCATAACAACCTAGATCAGTCGTGAGCAAATCAAGCCTCGCATGTTTCTACCGCTATTGTGTTACCTACTGGCGCATCTACTGCCGTGACCAGAACCCCTCAAAAGCGCCCTTAGGATGTCTCGGAAGTCCCTAATACACCTGAAGGCTAGGTATAAATGAGCCTCAGGTCTGGGAAACGTCGCCTTGGTCTAAATGACTACCTTGAAAATGCAAAGGGCGAAGCAGTAATCTGAAGCAGGCTACTAGAGCCTGTAAGTCCAAATGCTGTGTAAAGCAAGCTGCATCTTAAAGAGAGGTGCGTAAGCTATACCCTGGTAAAGCTTTCGAGCACGCGGAGTACTGCTGTATCAGCACGCATGACGGGATCCCATGGTAAAGTTCGAGATATCCATGGTGAGTCGAGGGTTGAAAATTGATAAGAATGAAGGCCCCGAGTCGAGAAATGTAGCTAGCAAACACTTGGACCGTACTAGGCGAGCAGCGAAAAATCATCTTTTGACTGCCAAATAAATCTTGTAATTTCATCTTACAGATAGAGCTACATTGAAGCCGAGACAGCTTCGGAGACCGAGAGCCTATCTGCCAAGCCCAAAAAGATGTACCCTCTCATTTAGCCTGCGTTACCACCCCTTCATACTCTCTACTCGAGATATAATCCAGCGTCCGCTGAAAATGCTTCTTTGGAGCCTCTAAGCTCGAGCTTTCTTGGTTTGTTTGCAAATTTGAGTGTATGAGCTCGATGAGGCCATTGATGTATTTGGTAGTCACCTAGGCTCGCGTCAGTACGTGGTGCTACAGTCGCAAATGTAGAGGAGTAAGGAGGACTCACAGTCTCGTTCTGCTGGTCAAAGTAGTATACATACCTGTTCAGAATCTCTACGAATAATTCGACTGAGACGGCGGTGTCCATGCATGCATCTGCCACGCGAAGGGCACGCTGCAGACATTCGAGGACGCGTTTGCCGTCGCGATAAAGCTGCGACTTATGTCAGCCGCCATCTCATAAAAGCACGAGCAAATTAAATATACATTCTTCGAATCCTCCTCTCCCTTCGCGGGTATCTCAACAGCCCACCAAAGATGGCTTGCCAGATATACCGCGCGGCACTGATCAGGCTTCTTGAGAAGCTTGCTACCGTGCAGAGCGCACTTCGTAATAAGCGTATCATAATTCTCCTTTCCAAAGCCTCGAGTACCATGAAGCGCGCCAGCGATGACGCACACAGCCTGGAATTGCGCCTTCGAGTCGCTGATCGCTTCCTCGTAGATGGTAAAAGCTTGCGCAAAGAACTCGTAGGCAACTTCCTCGAAGCCAGCTTGGTCGGCTACTTGACCGCATGCGATGAATAGACGGAGACAGAGATCGGCTGCGCCGTTGCGAGTATACAGAGCGGAGATAGATGAATGCATGAACTTGTACAGCGCAGAAGATTGAGATTGCCAATTGTCGTCGTAGTGTTCTCGAGTTTTGTATTTGCGAGCAAGTTTGAGAGAGGATGTGAGGAGAGCGGGCGTGGTGTACTTTATCCGCTCATTGCCTTCGGAAAACGCCTTGCGGGTGGTCTGGAGGAGTTTGAATTGAGTATCATTGTCTGAACTTTGCACGAGGTGCACGAGCCGCGCGAGCCATCCTTGCTCGATGACGGTCTCGTCGGTCTCTGCTCCTCTCCGTTGACTGGGGACGCCAGGATAGCCGGCAGGCTGTTGCATGCCTTCTTTGATTAGGACTTGGAGGATCTCGAGTACGCCATCTAGGTTTTCTGGACAAGAAATCTTCGTTTGATTTCGAAGTATGCTTCGCGCTACCTCACCAGCAACTGCGCGGCGTGTAGGATCTGTTTGAGCATGAAGTAGGGGGACAAAGTTAGGGAGAGCTAGGGCAGTGAACAAAGATACGTATGACCTGACTGGTGAAAGGAGAAGCGCGAGGATGTTAGATTGGGTAGGTGCCGAATGTAGGTCCGCGCTATTCGCAAATTGTGCAACTTTTTCGTTGGCGTACGCTAGAACCTGATCCACGTATTCTACGCTCTTATTAGCATAACTTTTCGGTGATCAATGGAAAAAACTTTACCTAATCGCTCGGGGTAAATGTTTCTGCACACCACATTAGCCAATGTTGTAGAGGTGGGAGTAAGCTGCCTACAGCGCAAGGTTTGACAGTGAAACAAGCAAAGCAACAGTATCCTGAATATGTAATCGTTGCGCATTGACCAGATTAAGTACCTGGTCGTAGAAGATCTCATAAAGCTTGACATCTTCTGGTATGCCTCTGCTCTTCTTCGAAGGAGGCAGATCATCTTCTTGAGGTGCAGGGTCTGCTCCTGTATCTTTGTTCGGCTGTGTCTTTACAGCATCCGACGGAGTATCTGCAGACTTATCGCCATTGACTTGCTCGCCGTTGGTTTGTTGGCTATCCACGCCATCGGCCTTGGTTTCTGGCTTCTTCTTTTCCTTGGAGATTCGAAGCTTTTCCATTAACCTGGTAGTAGCCTCTTCTTCCGTCTGTTTACGATCTTCTGGTAGTTCTGACTCTGCTTCTCGTGCCGCGTATGATGATAGGCGGTCCATTAGGCCGATCACAATCGCCTTGATATTTACGTGAGGGTTCAGGCGGGCGATGGCAGATAGGAGCTGATCGAGAGTATTGAGGTGAAACTCATCAGGAAAAACCTGCGTTATTACTGGGGCATTGTCAGTTTGCCCTATCCTAGACGGGCTTGTGGATGTGCAAACCTTCGAGTAGATACTCCTGTGCCAGGACATCTCTACACTGGACGACTTGCTCCAGGAGAGGCTGCAAAATGACAGATTTGTATGCCTCTAGGTCGACCAATTGGCTCAGCCGTACCAAATTAGTCCCCACAAGCAGCTGCAGCTCTTGCCTTTCCTTCGTCCTCTGCTCCCTCTCTCTTGAGTGTCCTTGATGTTGCAGTCTGACCCACAATTTATTCATTTCCACGAAGTTCGTCAAGATAAAGCTTATCGAGTCCTGCAGGTTTCCTTCAGGCCCATCCCCGCTCCCCGTAGGCAGCGAATCTCTTGCTTGTCCTGAAAGGTAGTACCTCAAGAACAGCCCTCGTATTGGATGTTGCACCCCTCGGCTCATCTCCATCATATCCTTCATTATTTCCTTGACCGGCGCATCTTCTATCCCCATGTATACTGTTCCGACCGTAATCATGAGATACAATCGAGGAACAATGTTGCCGGCATATTGTACCAATTCATAGAGGTCTGCCAGGTGGTTGACTGGATGTGATTCGCGGAGATATACAGAGAGGTGTCGTAATGCATCAAAGACAGACATATAGAGCTCGTAGTACTGTTTAGGTCCTAGACTGCTCGTTCGTAGTTCAGATACCAAAGTGGAGCTTGGGGTGAAGAGCTTGTAGTCAGCACTGTGCTCGAGAGGACATCCTGGAAGTGAGTGGCATGGAATGGGGAGTTTTACCTGCATTTCAATGCATCCATGAGCTTGCCTGGGGTCTCCAAGCATTTGCGCATCTGATGCGTTTGTTGTCTGACCATGATCAAGGCATCCTCTAGCAGCCTCGCCTGGTCCTCAATGGCCGGAGGAGAACCCATTCGGTCAGTCATACTTTATGATGGGCTGCACTGAGCAGCTCCTCTTCCGCTGCGAGAACGATATAGAGGCACGCACGTGCAAAAGCTGGAGTACGATGTGACTATGGAGTGTCTGCCAAGAATACAAACCCGACAGAGACTAGGCTGAAGCGCTGCGGGTGATCGTCGCGCGAGCTGGGGTTTTGAGCAGGCCAAAGTCGATGTCTGAACCTTCTCGGCCTTGCTCTTTCCCTGGTGATATTGTTATGATAGTCTACGTGATCCTGCGCTCCATCGAGTTGCCTGAGAGACGGGACGTACTGCGCATAGGAGCAGACTGTCCTTCGACATTCGAAATTCAAAGTACAGCCGATCACGACCACTAGCCTACTTCAGCATCGCCGCCCTCATGTCCTCGTGTACAGCCCTTCAATCTATACGAATACAGGAAACAGGTTGGAAACCCTCCTTGACGGGCCTTTCGAATAGATGGAAGCAGAAATCTAAAGCTCAACGCTGTTCATTCATACTTGGACAGGAAGCTGCCGACTTTAATCGATCTTTGGAACAGTCACAGTCACAGATACACACGCCCTGATACTCGTAATTCGAAATACTGGTGACTGGGACGTCTATCCGTTTTGCCGCCCGATTGAATCTGTCACGATGTCAGACGTAGATCCAAACTACTCGCTTCCAATTATTGTCCTGTACGCCCACGAGCGCCTTCAGATGTCCCGTACCGCGTGTGCAATGGGCAATCTTGCAGAGGCGACTCGTTTCGCTGCCGGTGACCACCTTTCTAGCAGGCATTACTACCTCAGAGAAGGTCTTAGAGCAGCCATCATCCAGGAAGGATTGGCCATTATCCGCTATCTGCTCGATCATGGGGACAAATTGAGGCCGCCATCTCTCTCACAGCTGTCAAGATCGAGTCCCTACCAGTATTAAGATTCTGGCCGAGCACGGCTGGAATGTCAACATGCCTCTTTGGATGAGTGCACTGCCCTAGGGATGTAATATAGAACAGCTCCTTTCCCAGGGTGCCAATCCGAATCTCGGTCCTTAACAAATCAATCGCCAGCAGCGATCAGAATCGATCACAAATTCTGAGGCTATTCTGGAGATCGCAGCCGTCGTTTCCAACCATGTCTTCCTTGACATCCTGCTCGAACATGGCGCCAAGCTCGATAACAGTCTACCCTCGCATCAAGCCGCAGGTAGGGCCGCCGCAGCTGAGAATGACCGGATTCCCGTGATAGAGCATCTGCTGCAGCTTGGTGTCGACATCAATGGTCTGATGAGCCCAGGGGGAGATGGGCTGTTAGTACGCCTTTACATTGTACTATCAAGACAGGCGCAGTGGACAATGTAAAATTTCTGCTAACTATGAGCGCGGATTTGCAGATGAAGAGTCGATGGGGACTCCCAGCGCTTGCATTAGCAAAGGACACGCGGAGAGAGGAGATAAATGTTCTGGTTGGTTCAGTAGGTGAGTGAGGTGCAGATTTCTAGTATCTTTATTCGTAGGTGGCAAGATCTATAGACGAAATAAGGCATTGATTGGGTCCAAATTGCTCGTATACCTGCAAAGTCTTCATAGATTGACGCAAATTACGATATTGAGGCCACGTGAAGATTCCTGTCTTTATATTTCATTTCGTAACCCAGGTCTATCGATGTTTGAACCCGATTAAAAGCCCTTCGCTATGCACCATGTCATTATCGTTGTCATTAGCTTTGTAGCTTCGATATTTCTCATGCCTTTGAAGAACCCTCAATCACTCTCAATTGTACCCATTGAGCTCTGCACGGGGCGGAGCAACCCTCGTCCTCTTCGTCAGAATCACATCATAGAGGCGCCGCAGGCCTCCAGCCTTCTTCTGTTCTCATTCATTCGACCCTCCACGCCACCCGTTGGTACGTGGAAGCCGCAAGGCAGCATTTCATCTCAGGCCATTGCGGTTTGTAGATTCGTCATTGGTACTCCAAGCTGGAAGAGGAGTGCTAGCGGAGGCTTAGCCGTTTTCAGCACGCAGTGTATACGCTTGCAGAATCTCATTCAGCGTCGTAATTATTTGTTGTCTTTTCACCCTTTGCGTAGGCTCCAACAATCGCAGATGCCGTAGCAGATGAGCTGGACAGGACTGTCGATGTGGCATTCCATTTGTGGTAGGTGGTGTGCCACATACCGTTGTCATGTGTCGATTTGGCTGTAGGCTGAACTGTTTGCCACATTCCATCATTGTATGTCCTCGATGTCGACATTGGGGTCGGCGTCTGTGATGGGTGAGTGCTGAATGTCGAGGGTGTGTACGAAGCAGGCGCGATCAATCCTGCCGGCGGCGACCAGCCATTCTCTGGAGGAATGACAGTCTCAATGGCCGCAATCGAGGCTTGAGGCAGAGTCGAAGTGGTCATGGCGACGGGGGTGCTTGTTGGCGTAGAGGATGTTATCGTAACGCTCTTGGTAGCGGCGAAGGTTGTTGGTGTAGAGTATATTGTCGAGGTGCTCATGCTGAGGGCGGAGGTCGCTGGGGTGGACGGTGTTATGGGCGATAATGTGGACGTGCAATCAACGGTCGTCAAATCCGTAGAGGTTGAGGTTGTAGCAGCTTCTGCAGGAGGTGCATTGTCGTTGACAACAACGTATCCTGTCTTCGCGGGAAAGGATGTAGTCTTCGTAATGTCATGCGTCACAACAACCTCGACTGTCTTCACTGGTCCCGAACCCGTGACAACCTGTGTGGCTATGATGGTCTCGATTGATGGAGGTAGCGTCACCGCTGGTGCCGTGACAGTCACGGTCTCATCCGAAGTCTGTAATATAGTGGTAGCATGTGGTGGTGCAGCATTGGGCGTAGAAGACGTAGCCGCTGCTCCTCCATCGACAGCTACTACAGAGTAAGCAGCGCGTCTTCTGACTGCGGAATCTTGGGGTTTGATGGGGAAGGCAGAGGCAGTAAGAAGGAGAAGAAAGAGCGGCACGATGAGATTGACAGTGGATCGCATCACGAGAAGTGTCTATTGGGAGAAGCTTTGATGGGCTTGAAGGAGAAGGAAAGTGGGTGAATACAGCTTGTTGTTGTGCTACTGCAGATGGAGAGTGGGGGTAAGAGAGAAAAGAGACTGATTATAGAAACACTTAACCGATTGACCAGCCATCCCAGATTTCTTCGTATTCCTGGAAGGCTCATTATTGCGAGAGGTTGGAGTCTTGGAGGAGAAGGTGGGAGGCTGGCGAGGCTGGCGGGCTGGGACAAACACGACAAATAGACAGCGCACTAAATCTGTAAGGCTTAGCGCCAAATGTTATCAGATCTCCAAAAAATAATTGTTCAAAAATCGAGGTGTATTTCGGTTGTTATTGGTTACGAATTGTATGTCTATCAGTACAGGTCGATAATCTATGGAGTGAAATAGAACCCTTTACCACACCAGGAAAAGAATCTAAAGCAACATGTGCGAGATTTCAAGATGCTGGAAACTAATCAGTCTACCTAAAAAGCTTGCGCGACCATATGCAACCTCAAATACTCCGTGAAACCCTTTTCGATGCTGGCTGAGAAGTTGACAAAGAACGCCATCGCTTTCGAGCCCGGGACCGGGCAATGCTCCAGCAAAGCCTTGACATTGAGGGTTTGGAGCCCTTTGATCGCAACAACATGCTTCACCCATTCCATATCATCCTCCATCTCCTGAAGCTTCGATATAGTGCCGAAGTCGCCCTTGTCGTACGTATGTGTTTGTTTCCAATGCAATGCCGGCCTGTTCGCTAGAGACGGTGTTCCTCCGTATACCACAAGATCGAGTTGAGCGAGCTTTAGGTTCTTGGAGATGAAGCTGCAGGCATTGCGCCATTCGTATCGATCGAAGTCTTTCGTGTAGGGTCTTAACAATTTCGGAGTCAGCATTACTCTTTTAGGACGACTTATGAGTCGTAAGACATATTCTGGGAGCATATAGCTCTTGAATCATATCTTATAAATCAAAATATGCTACGGATGGGGTAACGATGACTCCGAAAGAATAACGTACAAAGAGCGCTTTGTGATACTCATGCGCTGGATCGAGCCTAGGGCGGCGGGCGTGAGGTCTTGAAGGAATGGGAGGATGCTCTCAATATCCATGCCGAAGTCGAGAATATGCTCCGAATAAAGGACGTGTGCAGCTTCCTCGTGGATCTGGTGGTTGACCCCCAGAATCGACGTGTGTAACCCCTTCTCAGTGCCCTTCTCAAGGCAATAGGTCGATTCTGCGCTCCGGTTCCTCATTCTATCGGAGATATATCTGAACTTGCATCGTCGCCGCTCTTCTCCCTTGCGTTGTGCGTACACCGAAGGGTCCTCGGTGCGTATTCGAAGGGTTTTGTTGTTGTGGTCCGACAGGAGGAGCTTGTAGATCATGAGACGGATCTCAGCTGGTATTCCGAGGAGGGGCGCGACGTTCGCCATTGGGATGTCAGATATTGCTGTACTTAAATATCGGGAGCAGTCGAGGTTAGGGATCTTTAGTAGAGGCTTGTTAAGATCTCCTGATGTCTCGTGCTCCGAGAAAGTAGGAGAGGAAAAGTTCAGGACAAGGAGTGGGGACTATATAAGGAACGATCGCGGGATCGCGCAAGGCCACACTGAAAGATCAATTGAGGGTGATGAGACATTTCATCCCAATGCTGCAAAAGTATGAACTGTCTATCTGTTTCTCACGGTCAGCTACCGAAATAGGCATTGTTATCGTGATTAGCTAGTTTTCTTAGTGGTTCTGAGGCGGAAGGGTTGACCATCATCCAATCAGAATGCGAAGTCATCTGATGACCAACGGCCAAAGGGTACTCAGCACACAATGGTGCATCCCACGCTTCTAATCTGACTGCGGCAAAAGTTGACTGATGATTGACTGTCAGACGTGCCAGCCTCGGCGCAAACAATGTACCATTTGTGAACAGTCTGTAAACGTAAGACCCTGCACAATCATCATCTGCTGAACCACGCATAACGGTGTACTCTACCTGAGTGTGGAAGATGCACCGATCTCGGTGACATGCTTCTCTTGGATCTGGCCATGAGCTCTCCTGCTTATTGGACAATTGCTAAACCGAATAGAGGAAACGTTAGGGTGTCATATTATTCAGGAGGACAGCCTGGATTTGGGTATCATGTAGGCGTCAATGTCGTAGTCGTAGGTAGCTTCGCAAAGCGCAGCCTTGGTGTAGCTTCTAAAAGTATCATCATGTTCCCCTTCCTCTTCCTCTCCCAGCACCAAGGCCCCTGCCAATCCCACTCCCTACTCTTCCTGGCGTTGTACTTCCACCTCGTGCTGTTCCTCTGACACCTCCCTGACCACCGACCCCAACATAACCGCCGCTCACTCCTCTCCCAACTCCTCGACCTACACCTCTACCTCTACCTCTCGGTCCCTTGGTAGTTGGTCCTTCGGTCATTCTCCGCCTCTCTTCTTCTTCCCTCTCCCGCTCCCTTGCCTCTTCTCTTCTCTGCTCCTCTGCCTGTCTCCTCTCTTTTTCCTGCCGCCTCAAGACCTCCTCGTTCTCCCCATCCGCAATGTCCTGACTTGCTCCCTGCCAATTGGGGCTGAGAATTAGTCTTTGATTGTGTTCAGTCTGGCTGAGTATGCGCGTCCAAGTTGTAAGGAGGGTAGATGCATTGGAGACTGTAGCAGACACAGTCTCCATATTACTCTTCGCTTTCTCTAACGATTCAACGACCCCAGACACAACTTGGTTCATCGTGCGGAGCGAGGAAAGCTCGCGTCGAAGGGAGGTTTCATGGGCTACAAGAGCATCTTCTTCGCTATCTGAAGTAGGAGCAGGGGATTGCGGGTGTTGATGATTCAGCTGTTGGGCGGCTTTTTGCTTCTTGGAGGGCACAGAAGGAGATGCGAAAAGGTCTTCGGTGTCATCGTCTAGCTCAGTGTCGGAAAGGGAGAGCGAGTCGAGATTCGGAGGAGTAGTGCCATTGCGCGCCATTTCGATATTGAGGTAGGGGATTGAAGATGGCCGTATTGCTGGTCTCTGATCGCGATTCCAGCCCTACTACCAGCCATCTTGCGCCAAAAATTGACGAACATTCCATCGACCACACCCCTTACAATTACCACGACCTTTCTATCACAAATTTCTAGCACTATGCTTCCCTTGCACTTGCAGCACAGCTATATTTTACGGCGGTGAGGAAGCGATTCCGATTGCTTCAAAGCGCGACTATCCTTCCTCATTGACAAATACTCGACCTGCTACCGCAAAATCTAAAAGCACACAGCTCCGCGGGCAAGTAGTAGTGTACCAGAGCCAACTTTATTTTAGATCACTGCAGCATGGCAGCAACACCACCACTGCTAACTGCCGTACATACGCCGTCAACACCGCTTCACGGAGCTAAATACGACGACTATCGCCCACGTCAAACTCGAAAGAGTACACGAGAGTCATCAGCACGCACTATACGCGCTATCGAGACCCCGCCGCCACACTCAGACAAGCTCACAAAACACTCACTAGATTCTCAAAATTCAAGTTCGTTACGATCCGCCGCTCATACTTACTCTCCTCCCTCCTCAACACCAAATTCTCCCCGCAAGAAGGTTACAAAAGGCGAAAGGCTGATGGAAGGGGAGGACATCAATACCATGGATGGCCGCGCCTCCGATGCTTCATACCTCGACCCCACTAAGAATCAATCCTTGCAACAACCATCGCTGAACCCTGCTGGAAGTATGCTTCCAACACCAGCAAAGACACCGCGAAAGAAGCCAGTCCAACAAGCAGCTGTAAACGCTGCTGCCAGGGTGTTGTTCCCTGCTCGGCCAGGCACAGTTGAAGATGCGATGCCCACCCCACGAAAGAGGAGGAACAAGCGACATGTTGGTTTCTCTCTCTACAGCTCGATGGAAGATGAGGGCGATGACTCGGAGAACAAGATTGAAATCTACACTGATTCGAAAGACAAGGTCCCAGAGCTTGATACAAGTGCAGACAATCCGTTCTACGAGCAGCCAGATCAGGATGGGCCCGTTCCAGAGCCCAGCAAGAGCAAGACCGGCAGGAAGCGCAAAGCTAGCCGTGGAGTTGAGGACGATGCGGAAATAAAAGAGGCTTTCCATCGTGGGGAAGGCATGGTCTACGTCTTGTAAGTACCTTCATAACCAATGCTTCTTCTAGCGATTACTGACTGTCAAATAGCCGCGGCAAGAAGATATTCCGCAAGTTTCCAAAGGAGGATTCTGAAACCAATTCCGTCAACGGTAGCAATGCTGAATTACCTAATTCCGGCCGCTTAACACGCTCATCAATCAAGCCTCGTCTTCTCTTCCCAACTGCGCGACAGCAGCAGGAGCGTGAAGCCGCGAACGTCGAGGACGAAGAAGCTCCTACAGATATCGAAGAACCTGTGGACCATGTTATGACTGATCCTGAAGAAGCTGAAGTCACCACTCCCATCGAATCTACTATGTTCTCACCTACTACCCCACCTACAACCGGCCATGCAACTAGAGCTTCAACGAAGAAAGCGACTCTTGATAGATCGCCTATCGAATCGCCTGAGCCTACGAACGCTATGCCTCATGGACCTAAAACAAAGAAGATTAGTCCCTTCGGTGGCTGGGCTCGTACCAAAGGTGGAATGGGTGGAGGAGGAAAAGGCAAGAAGCGGGCGGCTGACGTCATGGAGAACGAAGAGCATGCAGGCGGAAGTAAGAAGGCGAAGGGTAATGAGGTGGTTTGAACGTGCATGTCCGACATTTGAACAGAGCCCACTTGCTCCAGCTCCTTCATTGACATCGACAATTCCTCGGCATGGACTACCCACAAGCAATATCAGCCATTGCCAGGCCACCTGACGATTTGTCCTGGATAAGCCAGCAACATTTCAGCGAGAATTCTGAGCGCGACTTCCTAGCAGGTAAGCTACGGCAAACAGGAGTCTATTGAAGATCTGTATTACCATCACAGAATGGCCGAAGAGGTTGGACGATTGGACTCTTGAATCAGTCTTATGCCCTTTAGCATGCTGTAACAGCTTCTTCGGTTTTCGCTCAAAGTACTAGGTAGTTTAATGAAAACCTAAAACGTCATCCGACGATATTTCGCTAGAGTGCATGAAATTTCAGCACTGCAATTAGACCAAGAGCTTTGCCTTATTTTCTTCCGAAGTTCGACCGCAGGCTACAGGTACTGAGTTAAAAAGCTGGACCTACCCAGTTTTTCAGCCTTGCCCTTACCTTCGAATTCTTTTCTCATTCCACTAGCTCGCTCTGTAGATCCTTCGCGAAGAAACCCCCTGCCACGCTCTCAATCTATGCCAGTTGGCTTGAAGCTGGGATTCTGCAAATATCATCCTATCCCTGGTCGATAAGAATCTGATATTCGCCACTCTCCTTACCGCCGCAGACTGTATAGACGCGGCCATAACGGTGAAGAACTTGACCTATTCGAGCCGTTTTTCCAAGCTAAGTCTAAGAATGAACTTCTATGTCCTGTCTCACCTCTTGGCGACCGTGGAAATCAATCCACGTCCATGCTTCAGAGTTTGATCTTGAAATCTATCACACCTCTTTCTCCTCCTCCATTCTCTTCGATGGTGTTGGCGATCCTGGCTACTAAATCTCCCTTCTTCTCCCTTCCTTTGTCACTGCAAAGCTCGTACACGGTTGCCAAATTGAACGTCAGCGCGTGGAAATTCCGGCCCTTTTCGACCAAGCCATCCAGCAGCTCCAACGTCTCCTCGACTTTACCAGTATAAAACAAGCACACAGCAAGGTTCTGAGTTGCCACATCGCTCTCCGGCAACGCCCTCCACTCCCCAACAGCATCCGCATACCTCCCCTCCGCCATACTAAGCAGCGGCCTCAACTCCTTATTCGGGCTCCCCTCACTCGCATCACCATCAAGACATCTCCTCGCCGCATCTATATCTCCAAGGTTCACATACAGCAGCGCCAACCTCCCCTCCAACACCTGATCCCTCCCCTCCCTCGGCCTCAAACTCTCAAGATGCCTAACCGCAGCGCCCAAATCTCCCATCTCAATTAATGCGTTAGCGACACAGGTCCCCAACTCCTGCAACCGCTCTTGCCACAACTTCTTCTTTTCTACGCCCGAGGCACTTCTGGCTTCCCCTCTCGCTTCTTTGGCGAGGTCATAGTATCCACCTACTCCACGACGTGCGTCACCGTAGCCTATACCCTGCAAACGCACGGCTAGGACGCGGAGGTCCCATGGTAAGATCGACTTGGCAGAGATTTCATCTTTGTAGAAGGGGCTGTTGATATCTTGCAGGGCTTTTGATTCTTCAGCTGCGAAGGGGAGGTGGTTAATGAGGGTTAGGCAGGCGAGGCGGGTATAGATTAGGGAGAAGAGTTCGGAGGGGGGTGGAGCGGGTGGTGTGGTGAGGCGGACGGCTGCGGAGGTGGCTGCGGAGCGGAAGTTGTGATTGTAGAGGAGGGTTGGGAGGGGGATTGAGGGGGGCGGTTGGTGCTTTGGAATGCGGAA